>Ga0326727_10023243_pt1 | contig 11853 bp, 7 predicted proteins | sample MB2enrmetagenome_FD_207643 | JGI IMG/M metagenome (GOLD analysis project Ga0326727, IMG submission 207643) | Lab enriched peat soil microbial communities from McLean, Ithaca, NY, United States - MB29MY | ecosystem: Environmental > Terrestrial > Soil > Wetlands > Peat | place: USA: New York... | reverse complement strand
CGAAACAGACCGCCTGATTGCAAGACATATCTACCATACTACATGACTACACAACAGCATCCAAAACGCCGCAAAGTGCTGTATTCGTTGCTCATCACATGTGTTCAGAGGTGGAACTTCGGCTTAGCGAAGGTATCTGCCGCAAGCGCGATCGCATTCTCGACGTCAGTCTGGACAAGGTTCCATCCCAAGTCGTAGTCGGCGCGATGGCGGTCCGCCTGAAGCTGACGGAATGCCGTGATGGTATCCATTAGCTCGGCCTCAGCAGCGGTCGGGTTTTCCTTGTTTGCCGGTCTGAAGACGGCATCGCGCATCTTGTCATGATTGAACATCCGGGCAAGACGCGCACGCTCACCTTCCTCTTCGAACTTCCAGTGCGCGACGAAGTCCGCGACGAGTAAATGGAACACCGCGTAATAAGCCGTCGAGATCGCGCGGCGCATACACGATTTCCTATCTTCCGCGGCACCCTTTGCCGCCAGATGACGTGCGTCCTCAAGCAGATCGTCAGCAAGCATCGCCTATTTCCATGCTTCCTCCTGCAAGGCGGCTTGTTCCGAGACACTTCTAAAACTATGGTAAGGAAACACACCCATGCTGGCGAAGTCCAACTGCCGCGCCAGGCCCCATACGACTTTGGCTGCGATCTCTCTCAGACGGTTTCTCGCGGCGGCGTCGGTGAGAACGATGCGGAAAAACACAGCCCACTGGCCGCTCCAGTCCTCACCGATTTCCCAGCGGATGCGCACCACATCCGGCGAGAGGTCCCTTACGACCTTGTCAATCGCCAGTTCTATTTCTGACTGCTTCGTGACCGCGACAGGCTCGTACATCTCGATCCTCAGCTTAGCTCGTTGCGCACCACGGCACAAATGCCGGCACCCCTCCAAACCCGCCCGATTGGCTATGCTGATCGTATGTGTGGGATTGTTGGCTACATCGGCAGCCGCAAGGCGGTGCCGATCATCCTCGACGGGCTGCGGCGCCTTGAATACCGCGGTTACGATTCCGCCGGGCTGGCGGTGATGAATGGCGACAACCATCTGTCCATCCGCCGCGCCTCGGGCAAGCTGCGCAACCTCGAAGAAGCCATCCGCATCAACCCGGTGGACGGGTCCTACGGCATCGGCCACACCCGCTGGGCCACCCACGGACGGCCCACCGAAGAGAACGCCCACCCGCACCGCGATTGCACCGGCGACATCGTGGTGGTGCATAACGGCATCGTCGAGAACTACCTGGCGCTGAAGGAGCAACTGCTGCTGGAAGGCCACCGATTCGTCACCGAGACGGACACCGAGGTGATCGCGCACCTCATCGAAAAGCACTACGACGGCAATCTGGAGGAGGCCGTGCGCCGCGCGGTGCGGCAACTTAGCGGCGTTTTCGCGATGGCCGTCATCGCCAGCTCCGACCCCAACAAAATCGTGGCCGCGCGCTCCGGGCCGCCCGTGGTGGTTGGCCTTGGCGAAGGCGAATACTTCGTGGCGTCGGACGTCCCCGCCATCCTCAGCCACACCCGCGACATGTTCTTTCTGGACGACGGCGACATGGCCGTCCTGACCCCCGAAGGAGTCCACCTTACCGACTTTCAGGGCCGCGCCATCAAGCGCAAGGTCTCGCACATCCTGTGGGACCCCATCATGGCCGAAAAGGGCGGCTACAAGCACTTCATGCTCAAGGAGATTTTCGAGCAGCCGCGGGCGGTGCGCGACACCATGCTGGGGCGTGTGGGGCAGGAGTCGGGCCGCATCTTCCTCGACGAGATGGACATCAGCCCGAAGGAGTTCGGCGAGTTCGAATCGGTCCGGATCATTGCCTGCGGCACCAGTTGGCACGCCGCGCTGGCGGGCAAGTTCATGATCGAGAAGCTGGCGCGGATTCCGGTGGAGGTCGATTATGGCAGCGAGTTTCGCTATCGCGACCCCATCATTTCGAAGAAGGTGCTCAGCGTGGTGATCTCGCAGTCCGGCGAGACCGCCGACACGCTGGCGGCGCAGCGGGAGGCCAAGCTGAAGGGCTCGAAGACGCTGGCCATTTGCAACGTCACCGGTTCCATGCTCACGCGGGAGGCGGCGGGCACCCTGCTCACCCACGCCGGGCCGGAGATCGGCGTGGCTTCCACAAAGGCGTTCACCTGCCAGCTCACCGCGCTGTTCATTCTGGCCATGTATCTGGGCCAGGTCCGCGAGCGACTGTCGCCGGAGGAATCACGGAAGCTGGTGCAGGAGCTGGTGCGGCTGCCGGGCAAGATGGAAGCGGTGCTCGGCAACGAAGCCATATACCAGGAGCTGCAGCGCGCGCTGTTCCGCTCCAGCGATTTCCTGTATCTGGGGCGCGGCATCCACTTCCCCATCGCGCTGGAGGGCGCGCTGAAGCTGAAGGAGATCTCCTACATTCACGCCGAAGGCTATCCGGCCGGCGAGATGAAGCACGGCCCCAACGCGCTGATCGACGAGACGCTGCCGGTGGTGGTGCTGGCCACGCGCGACCCGGACAGCGAGGAGAGCCGCATCCGCTACGAAAAGACCATGTCGAATATCCAGGAGGTGAAAGCGCGAGCGGGCATCGTGGTGGCGGTGGTGTGCGAAGCGGACGCGGCGGAAGCGGCGGGTATGGTGGACCATCTGGTGTCCATCCCGGCCACCAGCGAGTTGCTGCTGCCCATTGTCGAGATCATCCCGCTGCAGCTCATCGCCTATCACATCGCAGTGCGCCGCGGCTGCGACGTGGATCAGCCGCGCAACCTCGCCAAGAGCGTGACGGTAGAGTAGGATTTGCGCCAGGCCACTCATCAGATGACGGTTCCCACGCGCGGCAAGGGGCTGTACGACCTGACCCGCGAAGTGGCCTCCTGGGTGGCCGGCCAGAAGACGCGCACCGGTCTGCTGACCGTCTTCTGCCGCCACACTTCGGCTTCCCTGCTGATTCAGGAAAACGCCGATCCGGACGTGGTGGCGGATCTGGGCGACTTCTTCGAGCGGCTGGTGCCCGAAGACACCCGCCAGTACCGCCATACCGTGGAGGGCCCCGACGACATGACCTCGCACATCCGCACCGCCCTGACCAACACTCAGCTCAGCATTCCCATTCACGAGGGTCAACTGGCGCTGGGCACGTGGCAGGGCATCTACCTGTTCGAGCATCGCCGCGCACCGCACCGCCGCAGCATCGTGCTGCACCTGCTGGCGGAGTAGGGCGATTTCTTATAAAATCCCATTCAGGTTTCCTTGTTTTCGGTCGATATGAGACGCTAGGGGCGTAGTGCGCCCCAACGAATGAGGCACCGGGTGCGAATCTGGCGATGGTCCTCGGTGGGGTTCGTCGTGGCGCTGGCCATGGCAGGCGCCGCATGCCGCGTTTTTCCGTGGCAGCGCGGCCGCCGGGAACTCACCACCCTTGCGCAGGTCCGCCGGCTCAGTCCGGAGGAGGCCCGGCTGGGCCTTCCGGTACACGTCCGCGGGGTGGTGACATTCCGGGACCCGGAGCAGAAATTCCTTTTTCTTCAGGATGATACCGGCGGAATCCTGGTAGAAACTCCGACCATAGGATCCCAGGCGTACCAGGCTCAGGTCGTTGACGTGCGCGGTATTGCCGGAGAAGGCGGCATTCTCCCTGCCATCCTCGACCCCTCGGTCCGGGAAATCGGCCCGCCTCGCGCGCCGGTGGCCACCCGGGTACCCGTCTCGAGCCTGGATGCAGGGAAAGAAGACGACACGTACGTACAGGTCTGTGGCACGGTACGGGGGTTTTCGGTGACGCCGAATGCGCAAGCGGCGATCGATCTGGTGGGCGACGGCCGCCGCCTCACGGTTCTGGTCGCGGAGAACAGAGGCGCCGATACGACCGCCCTCGTCGATGCCGGCATCTGTATCCGCGGCGTTCCGCTAACCACAACCTCAGCCTCGAAGAGGCCCGTGCGGGTGCAGTTCTACGCCCAGAATCTGAACGACATGTCGGTGGTGCGGGCGGCGCCGCCGGACCCGTGGGCGGCCCCCAGCCGGCCACTGGACGCTATCCGGCAGGCTGCAGCGGGCAGCGGTGTGCACCGCGTGAAGGTAGCCGGCGCGGTGGTGGCAGCTCATCCCGGTTCCGACCTTTCTCTCACCGATGGAACCTCGACCGTGCGCCTCCGCACGGCGCAATCCAGTCCCCTTTCGCCGGGCGAACGGGTGGAGGTGCTGGGCTTTCCCGCGCTCGATGGCGGCTCCGTGGTGCTTGAAGATGCGGTCTACCGCCGGGCCATCGCGGATTCGACTCCGGCAAAGCCGCGCGTCCTGACCACCGTTGCAAGCGTCCTCGCGCTCAGCCCGGATGAAGCGCAGGCCGGTCTGCCGGTGCATCTCCACGGTGTGGTGGCGTTCTTCGATCCCGATTGGGTGTTGTTGTTCGTTCAGGACAGCACCGGCGGCATTTATGTCGACATGGCCTACCACCCCGGGGCGTTTCATCTGGAGCCCGGGCAGACGGTGGACGTGGAAGGTGTTACCGGACCAAGCGTGGTCGCGCGGGAAGTGTACGCAGCCAAAGTCCACGTGCTCGGCGGAACTGCCAGACTGCCCATGAGCCCGCCGGTGCCTCTGGAGGACCTGTTCGAGGGCGCCCACGATGCCCAGTGGGTCGCCGGCGAAGGCGTGGTCCAATCGGTGGTCCGGGTCCGCAATCAGGTCTTTCTGTCCGTGCTCACGGGGTCGCATTCCATTCAGTTGCACGTGGCTCCGGATCCCGGCCACAGATTGACCGCCGATCTGGCTGGCGCGAAGATCCGCTTTCGCGGTACCGGCTCTGTTCAGGGCGACCAGATGCGCCGTATGCAGGGAGTCAAGGTATTCGTCCCTCGCGTGGAGGACATCTCTCTCATCCAGGCGGCTCCCGCGGACCCCTTCGCGCGCCCGCTGCAACCGATACGGGACCTTCCGGAGTTCGGGTCGCAACGCGAGTTGTCCGGAGCGGTGAGACTCCAGGGCGTCCTGACCCTGCAGCAAGCCGACGGGGAGCTGTTTGTTCAGGACAACTCCGGCGCCATTCGTGTGACCACCTCGCAAAGCGCCGCGCTGCGGCCCGGCGATCGTCTCGACATCGTTGGGTTTTCCGAACCGGGCGACCACGCGGCAACGGTTCATGACGCCATCTTCCGCGAGCTCGAATCCGGTCCGCCACCCGTTGCGGCGGTGGCCACCGCAGAGGAATTGCTGAACGGGCGCCGCGACGCGGAGCTGGTCCGGACGGAGGCCTGGCTGCTGCAGCGGATTGCGCTGCCGGCCGAGGACATGCTGGTGTTGCAGGCGGGCCGCACCGTCTTCAGCGCGCACCTGCCCCAAACCGGGGAAGATCCCCTGTCCACTCTTCGGGCAGGCAGCCTGTTGCAGGTGACCGGCGTTTGTTCGATGTCCAGGGAGGGCCCGGCTTCGCTGTCGTTTCCGCGTTCCTTCTCGCTGCTGCTGCGCTCTCCCGCCGATATCGAGGTTCTCAAAGCCGCGCCCTGGTGGACGGTGTGGCACACCCTTGCGGTGGTGGGCGCGCTGGTGGCGCTGATTCTGGGAGCGGGAGTCTGGGTGGCGATGTTGCGGCGTCAGGTCCACGAGCAGACCAGCATTATTCGCGGAAAACTCCGCAACGAGGCCGCCCTGAAGGAAGCGGCGCAGGCGGCAAGCCGCGCCAAGAGCGAGTTCATGGCCAACATGAGCCACGAAATCAGAACGCCCATGAATGGTGTCATTGGCATGACCGAACTGGCCCTTGCCACCGCCCTGACCGACGAGCAGCGGGATTACATCGGCACGGCACGAGGTTCCGCCGAACATCTGTTGACGGTGGTCAACGACGTACTGGATTTTTCGAAAATCGAAGCGGGCCGCTTCGATCTCGATCACGAACCGTTCCGCTTGCGGGAGAGTCTCGACGCGGTGCTGCGAATGGTGGCGGCGGAAGCGCGGCGAAAGGGGCTGGCCCTGACCTGCCACGTTCAGCCCGATGTTCCCGGCGTGCTGGTGGGGGACGTCTCGCGTCTGCGCCAGGTGGTCCTGAATCTGGTGGGCAATTCGGTCAAGTTCACCGATCATGGCCGCATCAGCGTGGAGGTGGAGCGGGAAGAGCCGTCCGGGCCGAACGGACAGCCATCCGGCTGCACGCTCCGCTTCACCGTGCGCGATACCGGGATCGGGATTGAGAAGGCCAAGCAGAGCCTCATATTCGAAGCGTTCGCGCAGGCGGACGGCTCAACCCGGCGGAAGTTCGGCGGAACCGGCCTGGGCCTCACCATCAGTTCGCGGCTGGTGTCGCTGATGGGAGGCGCCATCCGGGTGGAAAGCGAGCCCGGAAAAGGCAGTGCGTTCCACGTCACGCTGCGTTTCGACGTGGCGACCGAAGCGGAAAGCGCGCGCGCGCCGGGTCCGGAGAGTCATCGCGAGCCTGCCGTGGCTACCGCCAGACCGCTGCTGCGAATCCTGCTGGCCGAGGACAACGTGGTGAATCAGAAGGTGGCGGCGCGCATGATGGAGAAACGAGGGTTCGTCGTCACCGTGGTGGCCAATGGCAGGGAAGCCATCGAGGTCAGCGAACGCCAGCAATTCGATCTGATTCTGATGGACGTGCAGATGCCGGAATTGGACGGATTGGAAGCCACCCGCAGGATCCGCGAGCGGGAGCGAATCACGGGAGAGCATGTCCCCATCCTCGCGCTGACCGCGCACGCCATGCAGAGCGACCGCGAGCGCTGCCTCCTCGCGGGCATGGACGGGTACCTCTCCAAACCCTTCCAGGCCGAGGACCTGGCGCGGGCCGTCGACTCGCTCCGGATGGGCATCCTAGTTCCGAAGTGACCCACGCACGGGGCGGAAAGCAACACCGGCATCGGTGAAAAGCGCTGGCTGGGCAGCAGTTACCGCTGGCCATTAATTTGCTCTTATATTTGGCTGATGACGCGTAATTGGATGTCTGTCGATGCGGCATTTGTGAACATTGGATCCGCCGGGACCGATCTCCCAGATTCCTGTCACGATTCCCGTGCCCGGCTCCGCCGCCATTCAGGCTGATTTTCTGGTGGTGCTGAATCGCAACGGCATCACGGCCACTTCATATTAGGCGCCGTTCAACACCACCAGGTGCTGGCCGCGCGGGAGGATCAGCTCGAACCGATGACCCGTGGCCGTCACGTCGGCCTTCACCTGAACGCCGTCCACCTCAACGCGCGACGGTGCGAAGTTCAGCACGGCGATGGCGCGCGCGGAGCTCTCGTACGCCAGTTCCACGCCGCTGCGCGTCCGGGTGGCCGAACGCAGCGTTCCGTTGAAATCCAGTACGCGCCAGGCAGGTTCGCGCGCGGCGGGCTCGATGGCGTGCGCGCCTGGTGGCAGCCATAGCGTGGTGTCGTCACGCACCGGCCATGGCTTTCCGTTCACCAGCGCCGGCCCTTCCCAGGGCACGCCCATCGGCTGCTTCGATTCCACTACCAGCTTGCCCCCGGACCGCTCGATCATGTCCGGCGCGGCTGCCGCGGCCGACAGCAGCGCCAGATCCGGCGGCAGAATCGAGTTCTCGAAATACAGCGCCACGCGCGGAAACGACATCGCCGCAAGGTGCACAAGCTGGAACAGCTCGACGCCGGTCTGCTGCTTCGTCGGGTACACATCCTGATAGCGCTCGACGATGTTGATATCGATGGCCAGCTTGTCCGGGCGCCTGGCGATGGGCCGGTAACGCTCGGCGATCTGCGGATAGCGCTGGGGACCCAGATTCCAGATGGTGGCCGGATCTTCGATCAGAAACGTCACGTCGTGCTGCTCGGCGAGGGGCAGCGCGCGGGCGGCGTCGGCGCCGATGAGGTCGCGCATGCGCGTGTCGAAGCGGTCGTCCACGTGAGTGAGCAGCAGATCCAGATTCGGCCGCTCGCGGCGGATGTTCTCCAGTTCCTCAATCCACTGCTGCTGCATGCGGCGCGCGAGTCCGGCTCGATAGTCGAGAAATGCGCGAAGCCGCGTCTCGTCGGGCGGCGCGCCGGCGAACAACTCCAGCGGGTCGAAGCCACGCGCTTCCTTGAACTCCCGGCGAATATCGTCATTCATCGGGGTGAAGCGCGCCGGGTTGGCCGCGCCTTCGAGCGATTCGAAGTACAGCTCGGCCACGTTCACGCCGTCCCAGTCGAACGCGCCGATCAGGTCGCGAACCCCGGCCCGTACGGCCTCGAACGCCGCCGCGTTGTTCAGGTTCATGAGCTTGCGCCAGTCGAGCTGGGCATCCTGCAGCAGGGCGGTCTTCTCGCGCCATTCCGGATGGGCGTCCCAGAACTTTTCGCTGACGTGCGGCAACTCCAGCCAGACATACGCGAGGATGGCGTGGCGATGGCAGGCGGCGATGAGATTTCGCAGGTATTCGTCGGCCTGCGCATCGCGCTCGAAGGTGTGCCAGCCGGCCACCTGCAATGCCCCGATCCCGGCCTTGCGCCAGCGGGCCGCCAGGTAGTCGACGTCGGCGCGGCTGCGGTAGGCCGAATCGAAGAAGGCCCAGAGCCGCGACGAGCGGACCGGCGGTTCCAGGCCGAGATCGCAAAGCGCCTGCAGCAGGTAGGGATAGCGCTCGTACCCCTGCTGGCCGGGCGCACTGGCCAGCCACAGCACCGCGCCGCCACCCACCTTCATGCCGGCCATCACCGGCGCGTGCTGCCAGCGCTCTTCGGCGAATACCTGGGCGCCTTTGGGCACTTCGAAGACGCGCAGATCGAGTTCCTTTTCCCAGACTATGGAGAGCTTCGGAGCGCGGCGGTCGGCGATGCTGCGCACCACCACGCGCTTCTTCGTGGGGACAAAACCGAGTTTCGCCGCAAGCTCCGATTCCCCTTCGAGGATGGCGAAGGCGCCTCCGCGTACGCGATCCAGCAGCTCCGGCGAGGCCGTGCCGCCCGCGCGCACCACGAAAATGCCGGCGGGAAGACCGTGCCCCTGCGAGAAGCCAACCGAGGAGAGAATCCGCGGCCACGCGCCGGCCTCGTCGCCGTCGATGGTGAACGATACCGGCGGGGTTCCCGCACATGCGCAAGCGCACACAAGCGCCACGCTGAGCCACGAATGAACACGAATGGACACGAATGACTTAGTAACCGCCTGCTGACGCGCGCGGCTCCGATCCGGGCCACGGCGGCTTACGCTGGTGGCTCCTCTGAAAACAGAACTGTGCCGAAAAATGGCGGCAACCGAAATGACGCCCAAGGACTTGCCTGGGATCGCAGCCGAAAAAACGCTCATTTTCATCCTCGGTGGTGAGCCGGAGGATCATGACGACTCGGTAACATCGTGCAAGGTCGGGACATCGGGACCGAGCTCCATGCTTGCGAATCGGAGCACCTGGATTTGTGTGCATTCGTGTTCATTCGTGGCCATGTTTTAGTGCGCGAACGCATACCAGAAACCGGCCCGCACATCGAAGTAGTTCGGGCGGCGCGGGTTGTCCACATTGGTGAGGTACGCACCGCGCAGCCCGTTGAGGGAGAACAGGAGGGTCCGGGGCGTCTGGGGCACGTGGAAGCGCAGGCCCGGACCCGTTTCGACAGTGTTTGCCCAGTACAGGCGCTCGCTGTCGGTGATGATGTTGCCGTTCCAGTAGAACTGCACTTTGCCCAGGCCGAAGCCGGCGCGATTCTGCGAGTACATCATCAGATCGTCGGCGAAGCGGCTGGCAAAAACGAGGTCGTCGTTGCTTTCGAAGAACCGGCCATGGCCGCCGGCGGCGGCGTGCCCCAGCGCCCGCGCCCACGACAGGCCGCCCCGGTAATCGGGGATCATGGAGCCGACGTCGTGCCGGCTGTCCAGGTACTTGATGGCTTCACCCGCTTCGCCCCAGGCCGTCATACCGTGCCAGGGATGGCTGGACAGACCGAACGCGAGGATGAAGGAGTCTTCCGACAGGTATTGCGGTTGCGTCATGCCGCCGGCCACGGGACCGGTGGTGACGTTCGTATCGCCGTCAAAACGCGTAGAGAAGTAGGCACTGACCGGCAAGGACCCGATCTGCATCTGCGTCTTTGCCTGGCCGTAACTGAACAAGTCGTGCCAGCGCGTTGAGAAGAACGGAAACACCCACACCGTGGTCTGGAAGCGCTCATTGGCGGTTTCCAGATTCTGGAAGGCCTGGCCGGCCTCTTTCGCCACATCGGGATCGGGGCTCTGCCGCGCCAGCTTGAACCAGCGCTCGGCGTCCGGATCGTCGTGCAGGATGTTGTAGGCCCAGGCGAGCTTGAGCATGACGGTGAAGTCCACCGGATCGGTCTCGTGCGCGATGATGTAGTACTTCAGCGCGTCTTTCATGTAGCCGGCGGCGTAGCTCTTGTCGGCCAGCGCCCTGGCCTCGCCCGACACCTGACGCGGCGGCGTTTCACCGCGGTGTTTCAGCGTCTGCGGGTACTTCAGCGCGGCCCGGACGCGGTCGGCCAGATCGTCGTCCTCGCCCTTGAGAACGGATTCCAGCAGCGGGCGCGCCCCGGCCTCGTCGCCGCGGCCGAGCTTCAGCAATCCGAGCTGGGCGGTGGAAAGGCGATCGTCCGGGGACTGCTGGTGCAGCAGCTCGAACTGCCGATCGGCCTCGGTCCCGTTACCCATCTCCAGGTACAGGTAGGCCAGCTCGCGGCGCAGCTCGATGTTACCGGTGTCCAGTTCCAGGGCTTTTCGAAACTCGTTGACGTAGGGATAGCGCGCGGGCAGCAGCTCGGTGGCGCGTTCCCGGACGCGAGGTTGCGCCCCGCGCGAAACGGCCAGCAGCGCCGCATGCGCTTTCTCCGTTGTGCCCAGCTTCCCCCAGACGCGTCCCATGTCCAGCAGCAGCTCCCGCTCGCCGGGCCTGATGCGCCAGGCTTTCTCGTAGTGTTCGGCGGACAGCTTCAGCTCGTCGCGCTGCTCGGCCAGGGTGGCCAGTTCGCGGTGCGCGCTGAAGTTGCCGGGCTCCGCTTCGAGCGCTTGGCGCCAGCGCGCGATGCCTTCCTCCAGCGGGCGGTCGATGTTCTGGAAAGCCTGTTCGGCGGTGGCGTTGCCGCTGCGGCGGATGCGGTCGAAGATGCGCCTCGCCTCGGCCTGCTGGCTGGTCTCGTAACAAAGAAACGCGTATTCGAGGGCGACGTGATCGTCGGCGGGATCGAGGCGCATGGCTTCGCCGAACTGGTCGCGCGCAGCCTCGTTGTCGCCCACTTTGAGCAGGGTATAAGCCAGATCTTTGTGGATCGCGGGACGCGCGGGCGCCAGCGTGAGAGCCTCCTGAAATGCCGCAATCGCGGTGTCGTAATCCCTTGTGTTGAGAGCCTTATAGGCGCGATCAAGCAGCGACCATGCCGGATCCGGCGCGGGTGCGGCGGCGAGTCCCGCGAACAGCAGAAGCGCCGGCAGCCTGTGGCGAAAGTGACCGTTCGGGCAATTCGGGGACGGGCGACGAATTTCCGCACCGGGAAACCGCTGAAGACAATCCACCGGTCGCCGCGGAAACGCTGCAAGGCCCGCGAGCCCCCGGCGCCATAAAGATAAGGAACCCGCGGCGAGGCAGAGCGGGTCGCGGTCCGTTTTGCGCGTGAACCTCAAAAGCTGAGCAAGGGCACGGACCATGGAACGTGTACTTCCGATAACGGTTAGTGCGCGAGGGAAAGGCGAGTTCTCAGGTGCAAACTCGCGATGCGGCTGGCCCCGCCCCTGCGGGACGCGATTCGGGAGAAAATGGAACGCCTGGCCCTGCTCGCCGCTACCAGCATGAGTCTGTCACCGCAAAGTAGTAATGTCACCTTTGAGCAAAGTAGAAATGTCCTCTTGACAACCCCAGGCTGGGGGGATGCAGGAAGGACGGCTACTGATGACGCAAAGCGATCGCGACCGGCTGGTGGCG
>Ga0326727_10023242_pt1 | contig 11854 bp, 8 predicted proteins | sample MB2enrmetagenome_FD_207643 | JGI IMG/M metagenome (GOLD analysis project Ga0326727, IMG submission 207643) | Lab enriched peat soil microbial communities from McLean, Ithaca, NY, United States - MB29MY | ecosystem: Environmental > Terrestrial > Soil > Wetlands > Peat | place: USA: New York... | reverse complement strand
GGAAGGAAATCGGATCCCCGCAGAATCCAACTCCGGAACAAGACGCGCGCCTTGAGGCGGCCGGGCAATTGCAGATGCTCGATGCTGAGGGCTCTCTGCCGGTGAACCGCGGGCGCGTCAGCCTGACTTTCCCGCTACCCCGCGAAGCTGTGTCGCTAATACAGGCGAACTGGTGAGGCCCGCTCCAAGGCCTCATCGCGGCGACAGCGTGTAGTTCACATCAATTCGGGTTATGACATAACAGGGTTTGCCGTTCAGGAGCGTCGGCTTGTACTCCCACTGGCGCACAGCTTCAATGCTGGCGGCAATCAACTCGGCGGGTCCGGCGTCCGCATGCAGGTGCAGAACCTTGCCATCGAGACCAAGCAGCGCGGTCATTTGCACGGTTCCTTGAATGCCCAGGTCGCGAGCGTTCGGTGGGTACGCCGGCCTGACTTTTCGGATCAGGTTGGCTGCCTGCACGTTCCCGCCAACGCGGATTGTGAGTGGGGGCCTCTCACCTCGTGCAGGGAGCGCCGTGGGCAGGGTCAGGAGCGTCATCGCATCCGGGTCTGCGCGTCGGGCTCTGGCGAGGAGACTGTTGCCAAGGGATGTGTAGTCCCAGTCCAGCTTTCCGTCGGCCCACAACACAGCGCCTTCCCGCAACAGCGTTCCTGCCGCAGTCACTAGCAGGTCTTTCTCCGTCGCCTCTTCCAGGATCCGACGCGCTTTCGTTGCGAAGGGGCGTTCTTGGAGCGTCGAATCGGTCCCGGCCGGGTCGTTGTTCCGATATGACAGGCCTGTGATGCCAAGAACCGCCCCGGCGTACAAGCGGCCCAATCCGGCCTCGTCCCTTGCTTCGGTCAGTATCTGCTCGGCCTGCTCGGGAGAACAAAACTGAATCGCGTCCATCGCCTCACGCCGAATCTCGGCGCTTCCGGGGTTCTTTTTGACCTGTTCCAGCCACGCTTCTCTGGCATGCGCGTAGGCCTCGGGATCGGCCAGTTCGTCACCTTCGCAATGCAGGCGGTGAACGCCGGTCACCACTTGAAACAGGCCCAGACCTTCCTTCGGATCGTTCTCGATGAGCCAGAGAATGTGCTTCGCGCGGGCTGCTTTGACGGTTGAGAGATCCGCGCCGGCTGGAGGCCCGGCGTAGTATGACAGGAGCTGAATGCGAGCTTCCGCGTCTTCCGGCTTTTTTGCTAAGTGTGCTTCCAGCTTCTCGGCGTCCTTTGCTGAAAGCTCGCTGCCCTTCTTGAGCAGGTCGAACGTGGCTCGCGAATCACGAGGCTGTGAGTGCAAACCCGATGCGAGCAACGCCGCAGCGGCAATATACGGGAGGGTGCTCATCGAGCGACCAGTATATCTGGTGCTGGCGCCGGCTCTGGCGACCCCACCTGTTCGCTGCCGCTCACGCTTTCCCAAACACGGACACGCCGTCGCGGCACGTGGCGGATAATGCTGATCTGCTTGTGGCACGGCAATTGCCCCGGCACATGTGATGCGAACCCTTATCCAGGACCTCCGCTATGGTTTTCGCATGGCGCGAAGCAGTCCCGGCTTCACGCTGATCGCTGTCGCCACGCTGGCCATAGGCATTGCCGCCAACACCACCGTGTTCAGTTGGATCGATGCCATACTGCTGCATCCCATCCCCGGCGTCGCCAAGGGCGAGGAACTGGTCTCATTCGAGGGCGTCGCGCCAAACGGCGACTACCTGACCGTTTCCTACCCCGACTACCGCGATTACCGCGATCACATCAAGCTGCTCGCGGGGCTGGCTGTCGCGAAACCGGAAGCCTTCAGCCTCGGTGACGACGAGCATGCCGAGCGCATCCGCGGCGAACTGGTTTCCGGGAATTACTTCGCGGTGCTCGGGGTGAAACCGGTCCTCGGCCGGTTCTTCAGCGCCGAAGAGTACGGCGACAAGCAGGGCGGCTACCCGGTGGCCGTGATCAGCGAGCGCCTGTGGAAGAGACGTTTCCATTCCGACCCCCGCATCGCCGGCTCTACCATCCGGCTCAATCGCCAGACGTTGACTGTGATTGGCGTTGCCCCGGCCGATTTCCACGGCAGCATACCCGGTTTGACGTTCGAGATCTGGGCGCCTGTCATGATGGGGACCCAGCTCAACGCCATGCCCGACTGGATGCTGGAGGACCGCGGGTCGTACATCATGTTTGGGTTCGGGCGCCTGAAGCCGGGAGTCAGTCTCGATCAGGCGCGGCAGGAAACCGCCTCAGTTGCGCGCGAAGTCGCGAAGCAGGATTATAAACACGGCCATATGAGCGCCACGCTGTTCCCGGTGTGGAAGGGCCACTTTGGAGTACAAACCCTGCTGCTGGCGCCGCTGACCATTCTGATGGCCGTGGGCGCCGTGGTCCTCCTGATCGTCTGCGCCAATGTGGCCAACCTGCTGCTGGCGCGCGCCACCAGCCGCCAGAAAGAGCTAAGCATGCGCATGGCTCTGGGCGCCGGACGGGGCCGTCTGGTGCGCCAACTTCTCACCGAAACTCTCGGTCTGGCAATGATGGGCGCGGTGGCGGCCTTGCCGCTCACCATGTGGATGAGCCAGTCGCTCGGATATATGCTTCCGCCCACCAGCCTCCCCGTGTATCTGGAATTCGGGATGAACGGCGACATTCTGGCTTTCACTGTGTTGCTCTGCGTGGGGGCTTGTCTCGTGTCGGGTGTCGCGCCGGCATGGCAAACGGCCAGCGCCAGCCTGAACGAAGTGTTGAAGGAAGGCGGCCGTAGCGGAAACGCGGGCTCTGGCTCCCACCGTCTGCGCGGCATGCTGGTGGTTTCGGAGGTAGCCCTGGCTTTGGTGGTGGTCATCGCTGCGGCTTTGTTTGCGCGCAGCTTCCAGATGGCGCGCCAGATCAACCCCGGCTTCGACCCGCAGCATGTTCTGGTTTCGCGCCTCTATCTTTCCACGGCTGGTTACTCGGTGCCCGCGCGAAAGCAGTTCTGCCAGCGGTTGCGAGAACGCGTCGAGTCTCAGCCGGGCATCGTTGCGGTCAGCTACGCGGATCAGATTCCGCTCACGGTAGGCGGCTCCTGGGAGGATTTGCGGATCGAAGGCTACGTGCCCGGCCCTGGCGAAAGCATGAAGCTGTGGCGCAACGTCGTGTCACCCGGTTATTTCGATGTTCTGCGAATTCCGCTGCTGGAAGGACGCGACTTTACCGAACAGGACGACATGAACACGACTCCGGTGATGGTTGTCACCCAGACCTTCGCCCGGCGGTACTTTGGCGACCGGGACCCCATCGGCCGCAAGGTCCACGGCTGGGGCGAATGGTTCACCATCGTTGGCGTGGTGAGAGACAGCAAGTACGGCGCGCTGAACGAGGCGCCACGGCCGCATTTCTATGTCGCGTTCCGCCAGGTGTTCCGGGCTGATCTGGACATCGCCTTCTTCGTGCGGACAAAGGGCGATCCCCTTCAGGCTCTGCCGCTCCTGCAACAGCAAGTGAAGTCGATGGACCCGGGTGTTGGTGTCTACTACGCTTTGCCGATGGCTGAGTCGGTTGAGGCGTCGCTGTTCGAAAAGAAGATCGCCGCCGCCCTGCTGGCCGCGCTGGGCTCCATTGCGCTGGTGCTGGCGGCAGTGGGACTGTATGGCGTGATGGCGTATTCGGTGAGCCAGAGGACCCAGGAAATCGGCATTCGCATGGCGCTGGGCGCGCGGCCCCGAGACGTATGGGCGATGACGGTGGGGCAGGGAATGCGGCTGACGCTGATCGGTCTGGCGGTGGGCGTAGTGGCAGCACTGGCGGTGACGCGTCTGGTTGCGAGTCTGCTGGTGCACGTCAGCGCGAGCGATCCGCTGATCTTTATTGGAGCCGCGCTGTTTCTGGCGGCAGTCGCGCTGCTGGCCAGCTATCTGCCGGCGCGCCGGGCCACGCGCATCGATCCGAATGAGGCGCTCAGGTGCCAGTAGGCGGACTCGGTGGGGCAGCTTGCCAAGCTGCGGCCGATTGTCAATCGGTCCGAATATCGAATAGTGAGACTACCTTGCTCGGATTACGGTTCACGCGTAGAACCTTGCTATTCCGATCAGTGGCCCAACACTGGATGGCGGCGGTAATCAACCGCCGCGCAGGATTCCATCCTGCCCCACATTGAGCATTGGCTCGATCGTGACAATGTCCACCAGGCCCGCGCACCCGTACAGCACCGGCAGCAGCTTCGCGGGCGGGTACGTTCGACGCAACTGCGCCACCTTCGCCGTCCCCGCGCGGTAGGCCGGCAGATACATGCGGCCCAGCAGCGGATGCCGTCCCCAGGCTCCTGACAGCTTGCCAGCGCGCTCCTCGGAAACCAGGAATTCCGTGCGCAGAGTCTTCGCGACCTCGGCCTGCGGGACTCCCGCGCCCCACGTCAGCCACGACGACTGGTTCTTCGCGTCGTCCTGCAACAGCGCGAGCAGGAGGCCGATCTGCAAATCCTCATCGGGCAACTGATCCACTTCGGTGACACCGTGAGCCATCAGAATCGCGTTGTTAGCGATCCCCTCGAACAGTGCCGCCGCGCGCGTGTTCATGGTGAGCACCGATGCTTCGAATCCCACCGCGCCGCGCCAGTAAAGGTTCTGCAGCCAGGCGAACGTAGTCACGTGGCCGGGCACCACCTCATGGCTCACCAATTGCAGGAACTCCGGGGCGGAAATCTCGAGCGACGCGTTGATCTCGTATGTTGCCTCGTACTCGGGCGAGCCATCGGCGCGCCGTGCCCTGCCCAGATAGTTCATGGAACCGGAGAACCAGGCGTCCTTGATGGGAAGGAACTCGATATTGGCGCGCGGTACCGATGCGAGTTCAGGCGGCATGTACGGCACGATGTTGGCGGCGCTCAGCGCGTCATAGTAGGCGATCACCGTAGCGCCCAGGATCTTAATTGAGGCAAGTGGCACGCGATGCGCCTTCCTCCACAGGTCCACGGCACCCAGCAATTCATCGCGCGTACTGCTCGGGTACCCGGCGCGACCCAACAGCTCGGCGACGCGCTCGCGCTTGACGATAGGATCCGATGGTCCGGGTGGCTGTCCCGTAGAGGCCAGCACACACCGCTCATAGGGGACTGGCTCACCTTCGCCAAGAATCTCCATGGCCAGGTCCCACATTGTCTCGAAGCAGAGGGCCAGCCCCCCGACGTACTCGCTTCGGGCCTCGCTCTTCAACCCGTGAATCGCGCCCGGAATGTCCACGGCGGCAAGATACGCGCGGATGCCCTCAACATCTGGGGTCTTCGCCGACACGCCGCCCGATTCGCGAACGCGCGTGGCAGTTGGATCAGTGTACGCTGCTGGCAGAGGCGCATCGGAAAACCACGAATCGGCAATGAAGCGCCCCGTGCCGGAAGCGCAAAGCACATCACCGCCCCACAGCGTATCGATGCCCAAAATCGCGTTGCCCACCAGCTCTTCAAAGCTCATGCTTCCTCCTTGTGCCGCACCGCCCGCCACCATACATAGCCGATCAGGCACATGAACAATACCGCCGATACTATCTGTGAAATCACTTCGTCCCCATAGAACGGCGTGCGAATCCATTCTTCGGTGAATCGCGGCAACAGCCGGAACGACGCGCCCAGCACGCCACCCAGCGCACCGCCCGCCATCAGGCCCGATGCGATGACCACGCCGCGCTCCCGTACCGAGCTTCCGCGCTTCGCCAGAAAATGCGACAGGAAGCCGCCCACCAGCGCGGGCGTGTTCAGCTCCAGCGGCAGGTACATGCCGAGAGCAAACGTCAGCGCGGGCACCTGGAGCATCTCCATCACTATCGCGATTGCCGCGCCCACGCCAAACAGGATGTACGCCACTGGCTGGTGGCTCATAAAGCCCGATACCAACGCCTTCATGATGGACGCTTGCGGCGAGGCCAGCACCACGCGCGTGTCGCCCGGCGCCGCTTCGCCGAACTGAAATGTGTGCGCCAGCATGACGATGGTCAGTCCCACCACCACTGCCGCGGCAATCACGCCGAGAAACTTCACCTTCTCCTGCGCCGCCGGCGTGGAGCCCAGCCAGTAGCCCGTCTTGAAATCCGTGATCGCCTGGCCGGAGACCGAGAGCGCCGTGCACACCATGCCAGCGATGGCCATCACGAAAAACATCCCGGTGGTGCCGGACACTCCGAACCGCAGCAGCACTACCGACGAGATGATGATGGTCAGCATGGTCATGCCGGATACCGGGTTTCGCGCCGTGGTGGCGATGGCGTTTGCCGCCACCGAGGTAAAGAAGAACGAGAAGACCAGGGCCAGTGCTGCGCCAGCAAGGATCACCATCGGTGCACTCGACAGATGCGCCAGAAAAATGGCGACCCCGATCGCGCCAACCACTACTCCCAGCAGGATGGTCATCACGGAAACATCGCGATCTGTGCGTTCGCCCGCTGCCGCCTCGCCGCGCCGGAACGCGTGCAGTGCGACGCCAAACGAGCCGGCCACAATTCGCAGCGATTTCAAAATGCCGAAGATTCCCGCGGTGGCGATAGCGCCGACGCCGATAAAGCGCACGTAACCACGAAATATCTGCGCCGCGTCCATCTGCGCGATAGGGATTTGGCCCGGATACACCGCGGCGTCGGGCAGGTGACGGCCAATCATCCAGATGAGCGGCACCAGCACCAGATTCGACAGCACGCCGCCCGCGCACAAAATCATCGAGCTGCGCAGGCCCATCACGTAGCCGAGTCCCAGGATGAAGCTGATGGCATCGAAACTCAGCGTGACGCGGGCCCGGTCAGCCAGCGCCTTCACGGCGGGGATGAACCGGAAGTCCAGATATTCCTGCCACACGTGGAAGGTCGTCACCAGAAAATCATAGACGCCGGCGATGGCAGTGGCTTCCAGCAGAAGCCGCGCCTTGGAGCCGCCTTTCTCTCCAGCCACCAGCACCTCGGTGATCGCGGTGGCCTCCGGATAGGGAAGCACGCCGTGCATCTCGCGCACGAAATAGCGCCGCAGCGGGATCAGGAACAACACGCCGAGGCATCCGCCCGCGAGACAAATGAAGATGGTCTCCAGCGGGTGCGGGTCGAGTTTCAGAATGTAGAGCGCGGGCAACGTGAAGATTGCGCCCGCCACCACGGATCCCGCCAGCCCGCCGATTCCCGTCATGATGACGTTCTCCAGAACGCTGGACCGGCGGCGATACGTACGCGCGAGACCGATGGCCAGAATCGAGATGGGAATGGCCGACTCCATCACCTGGCCCACCTTCAGGCCCGAATACGCGGAGGCCACCGTAAAGATGATGCACAGCAAGAGGCCCCACGCCACCGATCGCAGCGTGAGTTCCGGAAGAATCGTGGCCGCAGGCACTACGGGCTGGTACGCTGTTCCCGGAGGCAGCGGCGTGTAGGCATTCTCAGGGAGTTGCGAGGTATCGGTTGACGTGGTCGGCATGGACGGAAACCGTATCGTACTACCTTCGGTATTCTGAATGCAGACCACGTGAAAATCGTCGACATTCGTCCCACCACGGTAACCGTCCCTCTTGAGGCTCCGTTACGCCATGCCAATGGCTGTCATTGGGGCAGATTTGTGCGGACCATCATTGAAGTGGAAACCGATGATGGGCTCGTCGGGCTTGGTGAAATGGGCGGAGGTGGAGAATCGGCCGAGGCCGCGTTCCGCTCGCTGAAGAGCTACCTGACCGGCCACGACCCGGCACATATTGAGGAGATGCGCTTCCGCATCGCCAATCCCACGGCGTCGCTGTACAACAACCGCACCCAGGTGCTCGCCGCGCTGGAGTTCGCGTGTCTCGACATTCTGGGTCAGGCTTGGGGCGTGCCGGTTCATGCGATTTTGGGCGGCAAACTGCGCGACCGCGTCCCCTTCGCGTCGTACTGCTTCTTTCGTTACGCCGATTCGAAAACCGGCAAGGGTGAAGTGCGTACGATCGATCAAGTGGTGGCGAATGCGCGCGTGCTCAAGGAGCGCTTCGGCTTCACCACACACAAGATGAAGGGCGGCGTGTTCCCGCCGGACTATGAGCTGGAGGCTTATCGCGCACTCGCCGAAACGTTTCCGGAGGATCATGTTCGCTTCGATCCCAATGGCGTGTGGTCCACGGAGCAGGCCATCCGCTTCGGCCAGAGCATTGAGGATCTCCGCAACGATTATTTTGAGGACCCGGTTTACGGCCTCAACGGCATGCGGCGCACGCGGGGAATGGTGCGCATTCCGCTCGCCACCAACACGGTAGTCGTGAACTTCGAGCAACTCGCCGCTAACGTTCTCGATACGGCCGTGGACGTAATCCTTCTCGACACGACGTTCTGGGGCGGCATTCGCGCCTGCGTCAAAGCGGCCGCCGTTTGCGAGACGTTTCAATTGGGCGTGGCTGTTCATTCATCCGGTGAACTGGGGATTCAACTTGCGACGATGCTGCATCTCGGCGCCGTCCTGCCGAATCTTACGTTCGCGGCCGACGCGCATTATCATCATCTGCTCGACGACATCATCGAAGGTGGCCTGATGCGGTACGAGGGCGGATCGATCGCGGTTCCCGATGGCCCCGGCTTGGGTGTGCGCCTGGACCGCGAGAAGCTGCGCCAATACAGCGAGCTGTATAAGGAACTCGGCAATTATCCGTACGATCAGGATCCGTTGCGCCCCGGGTGGGCGCCGCTGGTCCCCAATGACCGTTGGGCCGATCCAAGCGACGCGCGCACGCCATCGATTGCGAGAGGAGCCTGAAGTGGATTTTCAGGATCTCCTCGGCCGCGCGCCGGCCGTCGTCGACGATAACCGCATTTCCGCGAAGCTAACCGGCAAGACCGTCTTTATCACTGGCGCCGCCGGATCCATCGGTTCCGAACTCTGTCGCCGGATCGCACAATTCAATCCGCGCGCCATTGTTGGATTCGAGATCGCCGAGAGCCCGCTGTTTCAGCTTGATCGTGAAATGCGGGATTCATTTCCGCGTGTGGAGTTTTATCCGGAGATCGGTAGCGTGCAGAACCGCCAGCGCGTTGGTGAGGTTCTATCGCAGCACCGTCCGTCGCTTGTTTATCATGGGGCTGCTTACAAACACGTCCCCATGATGGAATCGCACCCGTTCGAAGCGGTCGAGAACAATGTGTTCGGAACCTGGAATGTCGCACTGGCCGCCGAGCGCTATGGTGTCAGAGATTTTGTCCTCATTTCTTCCGATAAGGCCGTCCGCCCTGCCAACATCATGGGCGCCACTAAGCGGGTGGCCGAGCTGCTGATTCGCGGCTTGCAGAGTGGCGGCACGAACTTCGCCTCGGTCCGTTTCGGCAACGTGCTCGGTTCCAGCGGCAGCGTGGTTCCTATTTTTCTGGGACAAATTGCCGCGGGTGGTCCACTGACCATCACGCATCCTGAAATGCGCCGCTATTTCACCACCGTCTCGGATGCGTGCCGGCTTATCCTGCAGGCTTCGGTCATGTCAGGCGGCGGTGAAGTCTTCGTGCTCGATATGGGCGAGCCGTTGAAAATCGTCGATCTTGCACATAAACTAATTCGCATTTCCGGTCTGCGGCCGGAAGAAATCCCCATCGAGTATACCGGCCTGCGCCCAGGCGAGAAACTCTCGGAGGAGCTGAACTTCCTCGGCGAAGACACCATTCCAACCGATCATGCAAAGATTCGTATCTCTGCCGGAGAAGGCCTGCCCGCAGCGAACATCCGGCCATACGTCAAGGAACTCCGGGACGTTTGCGCTGCCCGCGATTTGCCGGGCCTCATTCGCATCCTGAAAGAGCTTATTCCCGGCTACGCACCGAGCGATTATCTTGTCAATGCTGCAGAGGCGGCCACGCCTGTGTCAGGAACCTTGTAATAGGATGCTGAAAAGGGCCGGGCACCGCTTGCTCACGCGCGCGGCTCAGAAACGTTGCGTCGTGTCTGCAGTGCTTACCGAGCCGCGACGGTGACCGCGCGGACCTGCTGTGCGATCTCTTCTCCAATGGCCAGCGATGCTGTCGCGGCGGGACTCGGCGCATTCAGGACGTGCACCGCGCCGGGCTGTCGGACAATGTGAAAGTCCTGCACCATGCCGCCTTGCGGATCGAGCGCCTGCGCGCGCACGCCCGCTCCACCCTTCTCCAGATCGTTCACAGTAATCTCCGGGACCAGCTTACGCAAAGACGCGCAGAATAACTCCTTGCTGAACGAGCGCCGAACCTCGTCAAAACACATCCGCGCGTGTCTTCCGAGGAATCTCCAGAAGCCCGAGTAACTCACCACGTCGATGGTGTCGCGCAGGCTGATGTTCCACTTGCTGTACCCTTCGCGAGCGAGCGCCAGCACCGCATTCGGACCCGCCTCCACGCCGCCGTGAATCAGCCGGGTGAAGTGCACGCCAAGAAATGGAAACTTCGGATCGGGAACCGGGTAGATGAGATTGCGAACCAGATACTGGCGCTCCGGCTTGATGCGGTAATACTCGCCGCGAAACGGCACGATGCGCATGTCGCGGTGCACGCCGGCCATTTCCGCAACACGGTCGCAATACAGGCCGGCGCAGTTAACCAACAGGTTCGATTCAAAATCGCCGGCAGTAGTGTGCGCCAGCCAGCCGTCCGCAGTCTTCCGCAAGCCAGTTACTTTGGCGCCGGTAACCACCCGCCCATTTATCTTGCGAGCGAGCGTGGCACAGACCGCCGGATAATCCGCGATGCCTTCCTGAGGCACGCGCACGGCTGCCACTCCCGTCGCATGCGGCTCGATCTCTTTCATCTGCTCGGTTCCCAGCATCTCCAGCCCTTCGAGCCCATTCTGCCGGCCTCGCTCGAACAAGTCCCGAAGACGAGGCAATTCCTCTTCGTTCGATGCAACCACCAGCTTGCCGCACACCTCATGCGCGATGCCGTTCTCCTGGCAGAACGCAACCATCTGCCTGATCCCGCGTACCGCCAGCCGCGCTTTCGCAGATCCGGGCTTGTAATAGAGTCCCGCGTGCAGCACGCCGCTGTTATTCCCCGACTGGTGCCGCCCAACACCCTGCTCTTTTTCCAAGACGGTAAGCTCGGCATCGGGAAACATCTGCCCGATCCTGAAAGCGGCTGCAAGGCCGACGATTCCTCCGCCGACGACAGTGATGGTGGTTGTCACGCGATGTCACCACTATAGTAGTGCCGTTCAACACACGAGCCGGTAACAATTGCGTGGCCGCGATGGCAAACTGCTCCCTGCTGCACCTCGTGAAAACGCGCCGTAACATCACCAACACATTGATGGTGTTCGGCAAGCTTCTTCGGCGCTTTACGTGCATCGGGAACGGGCGGCACACTGAAGCGAGATCAGAAAAGAGAGGAAACCAAATGAAGGACAGCACAAGAGATCAGGTGCGCGGAAAACTGCACGAGGCCAAGGGCAAAGTGAAGGAAGAAGCCGGGAAGCTGACCAACAATCCGGACCTTCAGGCGGAAGGTCAGGACGAGAAACTGGGCGGGAAGATCCAGAAGAAGGTCGGCCAGGTGGAAAAGGTGCTCGGGAAGTAGGGAGGAGACAGACGATGATGTTGATACTCATCCTGATCCTCATACTGGAGGTGGCGGAGGTTATTACGGTTACGGCCGCTGGGGCTACGGTGGCGGCGCCGGCATCGGGCTGGGAACCATCCTGATGATCGTGCTCATCGTGTATCTGATCGGTGGTTTTCGCTGACCTTGTAATAGATCGGCTGCCGTTCTTGAGATCGAGCGCGGTTTGCGGTCTCATGGAAAGGAGGAATCTCTGTGGAAGCGGAGATCATCTCTCCTGAAGGGGACCGCAAAATCATGTCTGCAAGCACAGCTACTTTATCCGATCAGACGGCCGTAAGAACTGTTCAATCGTGGGCAGCCCAGGGTGCTACCTCGGCGCTGGGCCCATTTTCCATCCG
>Ga0326727_10023238_pt1 | contig 11857 bp, 9 predicted proteins | sample MB2enrmetagenome_FD_207643 | JGI IMG/M metagenome (GOLD analysis project Ga0326727, IMG submission 207643) | Lab enriched peat soil microbial communities from McLean, Ithaca, NY, United States - MB29MY | ecosystem: Environmental > Terrestrial > Soil > Wetlands > Peat | place: USA: New York... | reverse complement strand
AGGGTTGAGACAAGGTATTCTCTTCCCCAAGCAACATCCACTGATTCTTGAGGAGTAGTGCAGCATGCGTCTAATCCGTTTCGGGCAACAAGGCAGAGAAAAACCAGGAGTGTTGCTGGAAGGAAAACGCAGGGATTTGTCGGGCTACTTTCAGGATTGGAACTCGACTTTCTTTGCCGAATCCGGGCTGGAAAGGCTTGCAGCTCTCCTGAGAACCGATGAAGCAAGAAGGCTTCCTGAGGTGAGCGAAAGCGACCGTTGGGCGCCTCCCGTTGCCAGGCCTGGCAAAATCGTGTGTGTGGGGCTGAATTTCTCGGATCATGCGAAGGAATCCGGCATGCCTGTGCCGACAGAACCAGTGTTGTTTCTCAAGGCGACAAACACTGTCGTAGGTCCGTTTGACGACATCCTTATCCCACGAAATAGCAATAAGACCGATTGGGAGGTTGAACTCGGCCTGATCATCGGGCGCGAAGCCCGGTACCTCAACTCTATCGGCGACGCAGCCGCCTGCTGCGCCGGGTACTGCATTTCGCACGATGTCTCCGAACGGGAATTCCAACTGGAGCGCGGTGGACAGTGGAGCAAGGGGAAGAGTTGCGACACATTCAACCCGCTTGGACCTTGGCTGACAACCAGCGATGAATTGCCGGATGTCTCAAAGTTGCGAATGACGCTCAGCGTGAATGGCCAGTTGATGCAGAATGGCAGTACGGAAATGATGATTGTTTCACCGACGCAGCTTGTTCAGTACATTTCGCAATTTATGACCCTTGAGCCAGGAGACCTAGTCTCGACCGGTACACCACCAGGAGTGGGCTTGGGCATGAAGCCGCCTCGCTATCTTAAGCGTGGCGATATAGTCGAATTAGAGATTCAGCATCTGGGGAAACAACGACAGACCTGCAGGCAGGCATAACTCAAGTCGCGCACCGTCGTCTCGACCATCTCTACGCCCACGTTTTCGTCCGAGACGTCTCCCAGGATAGCCTTTACGCCAGTTTTGCGAACTGCATCGAGATCGTCCCTAGATTCTCCGCTGCAAAGTGTCCAGCTAAATGGACACAACTGGGCGAAGTGTCAGAAACCGCTTGACAAGCAACCCCTGGATGCAAAAACATTCGATCGGCTTTCTTTAAGTCAGGGAGTGCGAATCTCCGTCTTAGCCGATGCGCCCGAAAATGGAGAGTGGCGCCTTTAGTTGGTGCGCTGGAGGGATATATGTATATGCGGCGAGTGCTCTTTACGCTTCTGGAGTCGATATTGCTCCTGTGGTGCACGACCGCTCTGCTGGCGCAACTTAATCGAGGCGCAATCGAAGGCACCGTGACTGATCCTCAAGGGGCAGCAATGTCGGGAGTGGAGGTCACGATTACAAGCAGCGATACCAATGTGGTGACCACAACCAGAACCAACAATGTCGGCTACTATCGAGCGGAGTCTTTGGTCCCAGGCACCTACCGCACACATTTCGAAGCCAACGGATTTACTTCCCTAGACCTCACGGCCATCGAGGTGCCGGCTGCACAAGTGATCCGGGTTGACGCCAAGTTGAAGGTAGGTTCGACCAAAGAAAGAATAGAAGTTAAGGCCAATTTGCCGATGCTGGAGACTGATGCGAGCAACTTCAGCAGCACTTTGCAAACCGACATCATCCAGAATGTTCCTTTGGCGGGACGAGATTTACAGCAGTTAACCTTCTTGCTTCCGGGCGTTAACAACGTGGGTGGTCCTCCAGGAAGTAATTTTGGCTTTGACAGTTCGTTCGGCACCTTTCCGGATCCGACCCACCTGATGGGCTCGGCGATTGCTGTAAACGGCGGACAGAGCGGAGCCAATGCCTGGTATCTCGATGGCAATCTTAATATCTCCAGTTTTGGGGAAAACATAGTGGTCAATCCCTCTCCGGACTCGGTCTCGGACTTTCAGGTCATCACCACTGCGTTCTCGGCCGAGTACTCACACACCGGGGGTGGGGTTTTTAGCGTCGTCCTGAAGTCGGGATCAAATGCTTTCCATGGAGATATTTACGAATATCTTCGTAATAGCGCGACCAACGCCACCAACCCTTTTGACATTCAGGGCGGCTTCGGAAAGGCCCTCGTGCAGTTCAACAACTTTGGGGGGACGTTAGGGGGGCCGGTCATTATTCCTCACGTTTACGACGGCAAGAACAAGACTTTTTTCTTTTTTTCCCTTGACGCCACGATTCTTCACCAGAGCAGCAACAACGCTTTCACCGTTCCGACCCCTCTGATGCGCCAGGGAGACTTCAGCGAAGACCCAAATGTCGTTTCTTACGGTATCTACGATCCGTACACAACTGTTGGTCCAGACTCGAACGGACTCTTTTCGCGTCAGCCATTTCTCAACGCCGACGGCAGCATGGCCACAAGCATTCCGACCAATCGGTTGGACCCCACGGCGATGTTCTTCATGAATTCATTTCCCAAGCCCAATCATATCGACACTTTGGGTGGCTGTCCCCCGGCGCCGAGTGGCGCACCCTACAGTATATGCAACAACTTCGAGGGTAGGATCGGAAGCAGCCAGGATCCTATCAATCTTTCGATTAAGGTTGACCATCAAACTGGCAAAGGTAAGTATTTTGCTGAGTGGTTGTTCAGTCCTAGCCAGTACCGCAATTATGATGTGCCCTGGACTGGGCCTACGTTCCCTCAGGACAGCATTGGCTTTGGATCTCCCTATAATTTCGGTATTCGCAGCCAAATTATTGCGCTGGGTCACACCTATACTTTCAACCCTAAGCTCATCAACGACTTTCGCGTCAGCTTCAGCCGCCAATTCCTCTCTACCCTCGCGCATCCTTACCCCGATAGCGTAACATCTCAGTCCGAGGTAGAGCAGCTCCTGGCGCCAAGCCTTTTACCTACCAACCCTTATTTTCCGACGCCTAACTTCGCTCTCCCTAGTACACCCGGAGGCGGGTATCTTACTTTCGGTCCCACTCCTTGGGTCAACATGGCGACGGGAACAGAAGCTTACACGTTTCTCGACAACGTGACCAGGATCATTGGCAAGCATACGCTGAAGATGGGCCTTAGTTACCGCTTGGAACATGCAAGCTACGAGAGTGGCTTCCCCACCACCATGGATTTTTCCGGTTCCTTGACGCAGAACCCGCTTACTTTCGTTGGGGGCAATAGTTTCGCGCAATTCATGTTGGGAGCCGTTCCCGCTGACGGCAGCACGTTCGCCGGCCGGGTGCAACCGCCCTACATACGCTGGCGCTCTTGGGGCTTCTTCGTACAAGATGACTTCCACGTTAAGCCCAATTTCACCTTGAATCTGGGATTGCGCTACGACCTCAACGGTTATTTCAGGACTCGTTATTCCCCGATGGGGAACTTCTGCTTTACTTGTGTGAATCCCTTGACCGAAGTGAAGGGAGAAAACATTTATGCAGGGAGCCCTGGATTTCCTAATGGTGACATCTTTCCGGCCAACCACAACAGCATAGCGCCTCGCTTCAACTTTTCTTGGGCGCCTTCTGCCCTCCGCAACACGGTCATCCGAGGGGGCTATGACATTTTCTATACGGACGCAATTGAAAATTTCAATGCACCGGGTCAGTCCGCCGCCAACGGATCCGGCTGGGGGCTGGGTGGGAGTTGGAACAAGAGTTTTTACTCCCAGTGTGCTGCATATGGAGGGCCCTGTGTGGCCTTTCCCCTGAGCGACACCACTACTAACAAGACGAATCTCTTGTTCCCATCCATCACCGGGCCGTTCCCAGCACAGACTCGCGAAAACTTCCTGGGCGGTACTTACGCTTTTATCAAACCGAGTCGTGACCCCATGGTGCAAAGCTACACACTGGAGCTCCAACATGAGTTTCCTGGCAGCCTGTCGGCCTCTGTAGCTTATGTGGGCACTCACGGAACCCACCTCGCGGGCAGCGGACCCAATGCCTACTTGCTCAACTATGTCTCAACCCAGAACAAGCTCAAGTACCAAACCCAACTTTACAATAATTATCCTATTTCGCAGTTCTATTCAGGCCAGACCGCCACACAACTCGGTTTACTCAATGCAGATCCCTTGACCGGAACTCCGGCTACGGCGCTGCCACTCACAACTCTTTTGCTCCCTTACCCTTTCTTCCCCACGATTCCGACCAACGGCACGTTCGATGGTGTAAGTACCTATAACGGAATGAACTTGAGGGTCCAAAAGCGGACTTCCCATGGCTTGGACTTCATCGTCGCTTATACAGTCTCCAAGCAGATGGATAATTGGTCCGTGGGCGGAGCAGGGGTCGAAGCTGTAGATCCGATTCATTACACTCGGACAGGAATCATCGGTGGCCGGGGCGGCCAATTGGAAAGCGCTTACGGTGGCCCGTGGACATTTCAGGATCCGGACAACAGGAATGCTGATCGTGCCATCGCGGTTGATGATATACCCCAGCAATTCAACGTCGCCGCTACCTACGACCTACCCGTAGGCACCGGCAAAGCCTTTCTGAACCGGAAGGGCAGGTTAGGCAGCATTTTAGGAGGCTGGAAATTAAGTGGGAATTTCAACGCCCAAAAGGGCCTGCCACTGCCCATTTCATGCCCCTCCAGCACGCTACAACAACTAAGCACCCCGGGTACCGCTTACCTGGAGTCGGGAGGCAGGTGCAACATGATCGGCGACCCGCATTTCAGCGGGCATCGCAGCAAAGCCGAACAGATTGCGGATTGGATCAATCCCGCTGCCTTCGAGCCCGCGTTCGGAAATGACCCATATTTCTGGGGGCACTATGATTCAACCGACCCTCGGGCGTGGACTTTCGGAAATATGAAGCCGCGGACAGATGCCATTCGTGGTCCCGGATTCTGGAACCTTGATTCCACGTTGATGAAGGACTTCCACCTGGCGGAGAGCAGGTACGTCGAATTCCAGTGGCAAGTGTTCAATACACTGAATCATCAAAATTTGGCGCTTCCTAATACAACATTTTGTTTACCGCCCGGCCCAGGAGGCGAAGTGGACTTGGTGCAACAATCCGGATGCACGTTCGGGAGAATTACCGGTGTCCAGACCGATCCGCGGAACATGACGTTTGTGCTGAAGTTCTTCTGGTGATTTGAGGCAGGACATTGAGCATCCCTTGCCTCGCGGGGAATCCAAATGATTCTCTTAACCGGAGCCAGGCAAGGGATGGTTCTAAGCACTTCCAGTCAAATGATGCAAGGGGTTAGGCCATAGTTAGAGCAAGACTTATCGATGCGGCCGTGAAACTTGTCGGAAAGCTTTTAGCGTTTCGCATGCCTATGCTGTCGCTGCAGACGGGGGCCAGTTGTCCAGCATAATGAACACCAAATCGTGTTGGTCGCAGAAAGTCTTTGACACGAGATTCTACCCCTAGTATATGGGACAAGGGTTTGTCTACTGCTTCGACAATACGGCAGAACAACACTTGGGGTGATTGCCTGCTCATAGTCAGAAAAGAGGCTCTATGAAACATTTGCGAGGCGTTTTGACTTTGCTGTTTTGGCTTGTCGTGACGGTCGGGCTTGCGCATTCACAAATGAGCAAAGTGAAGACCGTTTTTGTGGTGATGATGGAGAATCACAACCGGGAGGGGAACGACGCCGGTGCGTCCTTCAATGACCCGGACATCGACCACAACCCGCTCGCTCCATACATCAACGGCACGCTGAAGAAAATAGCGGCTCAGCCGCTGCAATATTTCAATCCGCCCGGAAATCATCCCAGCCAGCCGAACTACTTGTGGCTGGAAGCCGGGACCAACTTCGGCCAGCTCGGTGATACGCAGCCCGGCCAGGTGCCTGGGATTAAGCCCGACTCGAAGCATTTGGTAAGACTTCTACAAAACGCAGGTATTTCCTGGAAGGCGTATGCTGAGCCGGATTATGGCAGCCCCGTGTTCGGCGTGTGCCCGCTTGATTTCAGCTACGTTGATGTGAACCACCTCGCCCCGGTTTATTTCAACGATGTAAATGACGGGCTAAATCCCAATTCACCCGAGTGTCTCGCACACGTCGTGCCTTATTACAACCTGGCGACGGATCTGGCCGACCATACGACGGCGCGGTACAGCCTCGTAATTCCAAATTTATGCCATCAGGGACATGAGGGTGTATCTCCCTGTGATCCGAGTGAGCCTGGGAGCAACACGTTACGCGCCGATCAATGGCTGAAAAAGAATCTGCCTGTCATCCTGGAGTCGGATGCGTACAAGCACGACGGCGCGCTGTTCGTAATCTGGGATGAAGCAGAAGATACCGACCAGTACAGCGACGGACCGATTTTCGTTTTTCTGCTCTCGCCACTTGCCAAAGGAGAGGGCAAGAGAGCTTATACCAACAAAATTCACTACGACCACAGCTCAACCCTGAAGACGATCGAGGAGATCTTTAACGTCACGCCTCTGCTAGGGGCCGCCGCCGATTCTAAGACAAAGGATCTGAGCGACCTGTTTAAATAGGACGGCGCACGAAAATGACATGATGGTGTGACAGTGAACGCATTTCAGGTAGGTTTTGATCACGCGGTTAACTGGCTGTCTCCGCAATTTGATGAATTCCGAGTAAGAGAACCTTAAGGAGGTTCCAATGAAGCGATCTTTTGGGTTGTCCTCACGTCCGGTACGGTTCCGGCAGATTGCTCGGAACCTGCTGTTTTTAACCATAGCGTGCGCCGTGTTCGCCGGTGCCGCGCAGTCGCAGGCACCACCCAACGGCGCTCAATCAAACAATGAGACGGCGGCGCAATCTACAATGCCGCCTTGGATTCGCGCAGCCAACGAAAGGGCGGCTGCAGCTCGGTCCGTGGCGAAGCCGGCGAACCCTCCAGTTGGTAGTGACGCTTCTGCCGATCCGACCTTGGGCGTTGGTACCCCGCAGTTCAACGTAGCTGCTGACAAGTTCGTTAGTCCCCAGGGGGTCGCCGTCGACGCGACGGGAGACCTGTATGTTACTGACAGTGACCTGCAGCAAGTATTCAAAGTGACGCCAGAGGGGAAGCGGTCCATCGTGGGTAGTGGATTCATGGTTCCGCAGGCCGTCGCTGTAGATGGGGCTGGAAACGTGTATGTGGCCGACAGCCAAGCCGGAGTCATCTACAAAGTCACGCCTGACGGAGTGCAGGGGACCGTGGGCAGTGGGTTTTACATGCCGATGAGCGTAGCCGTGGACGCGGCAGGTAACGTGTATGCCGCAGACCCTTGGGAAGATTTTGTGGCCCAGATTACACCCGATGGCACTCAAACCAATTTGGGCAGTGGATATAATACTCCAGTAGGAGTCGCCGTCGACGCAGTCGGTAACGTGTACGTTGCCGATACCTACAGCGCGGCAGTATTCAAGATAGCCCCTGACGGAACTCAAACGACACTAGGCAACGGGCTGGTTGCTCCGATGTACGTGGCTGTCGATCCTGCGGGCGACCTTTACGTCACGGACACCGGTACCAACTCGCTGGCCGAGATAACTTCTGATGGAACACTGACTACAGTCAGGAGCGGCTTGGATGTTCCGATAGGCGTAGCCTTGGACGCTTCGGGTGATCTCTATGTCGCCGATTCCTTCAGCGAAAGGGTCATCAAGGTCGACCGTTAGGATTAAGGTGTGCAAGAAGAGCGTCCACGACAAGTTCTCGTTACGCCTCTCGTTACGATCGTCACCGGAAAGGAGCTGCGCTGAGGACGGAACTAGGGGCGAGCAACACTCCGGTTCGAGGAAGCTGGCGATAAGCGCTGAGTAGTCCAGTGGGAAAAAGCACTTCTGGGAAAGCCGAGAATTCCGAAAATAAGGAGAGCGTATGACTGGCCTTCGCGTTCTCCGTCGGCTCACTATGGTTTGGATCGCTCTGGCTTGCTGTAGCGCTTTTGGTGCGCCACCGATCGTGTGGGTCGTTCCTAGTTCTTTGCACCGGGTGGAGCCGACCGATGCGGCGGGTAGCAGAACCAACGTAGTGATCCATGCGGCCCGAGGGGAATTCCAATCGTTTCAGGTCGCGATTCAGGCACCCGGCCGAAGGCTCACTAACGTCAACTTTTCAGTTTCCAAGTTGGTGGGCTCGCACGGCGCAGCGATTTCTGCAGCAAACCTGATCCTCTATCGGGAGTTTTACCTGACGGTAAAGCAACACAGCCCCACATACAACGGCCCGCCTAATCTTCCGATCACCAAGGTTCGGACGTTCCCTGATGCACTCATTCCGTTTCTTGATCCTGCTACAGGTAAGCCGCCGGTAGAAGCCGAATTCAATGCAGTTCCACTCGACCTCGCTGCCGGTCACAACGCCGTCTTCTGGGTCGATGTTTTTGTACCGCGGGGCACAACGGCGGGCCAATACCGGGGCACCTACACCGTAACCAGCGATCAGGGATTTGTCATCGGCCAGATTTGTATGAAGGTGTGGGGATTCACCCTGCCGCTCGAACCCTCCCTAAAGTCAAGTTTCAACGGTGGTGGGACGCCAGTGCAGGGAGTTAACAAAGAACTCCTCAGGAACAGGATAATGCCGGACACTGTCGATCCGGCGAACGAAAAGAGTTGGATGAATGTTTATGGCCTCAATGCTACGGACCTCGGCTTCTTCAGTGGAGTTTCCTATGGCCAGTGCGATCTGTCCGAGCCTCCTTCCCTTACAGAGATAGAAAGCGCCAAGGCGACCCACCAGCCTGATTTGTACCTGTATGACGAAACCGCCGACCCGGAGAGCAGCTGCACGAGCCCGGCATTTTACCTTTCGATGATCGCATGGGCACAAAACTTGCATCAAGCCGGCGTCGATAACCTGGTAACTCAGGAACCGGTGCCCCAACTCTACGATGACGGCTTGGGGACCGGCCGATCCGCCGTCGATATCTGGACGATGCTCCCGCTCGCCTATGACGACGCTCAGTCCTTTTCACCTCCGCGAGTGACCTACGTCCTGCAAAAGGGGGACAAAGCATGGTCGTATAACGACCTGGTGCAAGACTCCTACTCCCCGAAGTGGGAACTGGATTTCCTGCCTATCAACTACCGCATCCAGGCAGGTTTTATCAGCCAAAGCCTGGGATTAACCGGACTCCTCTATTGGAGCGTAGACGACTGGTCTGCAGACCCGTGGAAGAACCCACAAGGCAAACAGGAGCCGGAATACCCCGGAGAAGGCGTACTGGTCTATCCAGGCGGGCCTGCGGGGCTCAAAGGTGTGGCTCCGTCTATGCGGCTCAAATATTTGCGGGATGGGGTCGAGGACTACGAATATGTGCAGTTGCTCAAGAATTGTGGCCAGGCTGAATTTGCATTGGCTGAGGCCGAAAGGGTCGCCCCTGACTGGACCCACTGGACCAGAAATGCAGGCTTGTTGGAATCGGTTCGTGAGGAATTGGGAAGTCAGATCGCCGCCAGCAATTGCGCGCCCTGACTGGAAAAAGTAATGGCAAACCTCACCTCCGCTCCGGTTATAGAGGCAAAGAGCTCTCCAGTTGCTGGGCCTGAGAGGCGAATGCCTGTCCCTGCCGCTCCGGAGCGTTTAGGTTCGCTCGACGCCTTCCGCGGTTTCGTGATGCTCTGGATCATCGGCGGCGAGGGGTTGATGGCGGGCTTAGCATCCCTGGGGCACAATCGAGTCATCGAGGCTGTCGTTTACGAGCTCAACCACAGTCCTTGGCAGGGACTGCGCTTTTACGACTGTATTTGGCCGTCCTTCATGCTGATGGTCGGAGTCTCCGTACCCCTGTCGATTGCCAAGCGATCCCTTACCCAAACTTATCAACAACAGTTGGTTCACGCCGCAAAGCGCGCTCTCGTTCTTTTCCTGCTGGGCTCGCTGCGCGAATCGGTCTTGCTTGGTTCACCTTACTTGATCGAATTGAGCAGCGCCTTGCAGCCCATTGCGATTGCTTATTTCGTGGCTGTTTTGGTAGCCCGCAAGTCGTGGAGATTTCAGGCAGGGCTTGGCGCTGCAATCCTCGTTGCGTATGCGCTTGTCTTAGCATTCATCCGGGCTCCCGGCATAGCGGCGGGCAGCTATGTGCTCAACCACAACCTAGTTCACTGGGTAGATATTGCATTGCTCGGCCAAGCTCATTGGGACCGTTGGCCTTATGCAAACGAAGGCTGGGGGACGGTGCTCAGCACGATTCCCACCATCTCAACCACGCTGCTCGGCTTGCTAATTGGCGAACTACTTATGAGCGCACGGTCGAAGAAAGGTAAGGCCAAGCTCATCGGCGGTATAGGACTTGGGTGCTTGGCGATTGGTTATGGAACAAGCTTTGTTGTGCCGGTGGTCATGAAGATGTGGACGGCTTCGTACGGCCTTATGTCTGCTGGTTGTGCGTGCTTCATGCTTCTGATTTTTTATTGGGTTATTGACATCCGTGGATATCGGAAATGGGCGTTTCCATTGACCGTCATCGGGATGAATGCCATTTTCATTTACGTGTTTTCGAGCCTTATTCACCTTGATCCCATAGTCGACGTCTTTACTCAGGGGATCGTGAGGGTTTGGCCAAATTTCGGGTTACTCTTCCAACAAATCGCGGTTCTTGCGGTCGAATGGTTCATCCTCTTCTGGATGTACAAACGGAGAATTTTCCTTAAGGCTTGAAGAAGCCTGCCACACCCCATTACTGGGGCAGGAATACGAACAGTGTCAAGCAAACTACTTGTCTTCGCGCGAGGAGTGAGCATGAAAAGTACATGTTATGGTTCTTGCATCCTGCTGAGCTTTCTGATCTTGTTGCCGTGGAGCGGGATTGCCCGGGCACAGGATTCTATGCTGGCCCGCACACCGCCTATGGGATGGAACAGCTGGAATCATTTTGCATGCGAAGTGAGCGACGCAGTGGTGCGGGCGCAGGCTGATGCCATCGTTATCAGCGGAATGAAGTCCGTTGGATATGTATACATCCTCATTGACGATTGCTGGCAAGGAACTCGGGACGCTGCAGGATATATTCGTCCCAATGCAAAATTTCCTAACATGAAAGCGCTGGTCGACTATGTTCATAGTAAAGGCCTAAAGATTGGAATCTATTCGTCGCCTGGTCCGAAAACCTGCGAGGGTTATACGGGAAGTTATGGTCATGAAGAGCAGGATGCCCGAACTTATGCCGACTGGGGAATGGACTATTTGAAGTATGACTTATGCAGTTATGACGGAATGGGTGATCAGGTTGTTGCGTACAAGAAAATGGGTGATGCGCTCAAGGGAACCGGTCGGCCTATAGTCTTTGCCCTTTGCCAATACGGAATGCAGAAAGGCTGGCAGTGGGGTGCCTCCGTGGGTGGCAATGTGTGGCGTACAGATGATGATATTCGCGACGACTATTACACGATGGCGGAGCTTGGGTTCGGGCAGAACGGTCTTGAGCAGTTCGCCGGGCCGGGGCACTGGAACGACCCCGACATGCTGGAAGTGGGTAACGGAGGGATGACAACCGACGAGTATCGGACACACATGACTTTGTGGTGCATCCTGGCGGCTCCGCTTATTACCGGCAACAATCTAGCCGCTATGGATGATGAGACGCGGGCTATTCTCATAAACCCGGAGATCATCGCGATTGACCAGGACCCGCTCGGCATCCAGGGTCACCGGATCAAACAAGAAGGGCCCTTAGAGGTTTGGATGAAGCCTCTGAAAGATGGAAGCACCGCGGTGGGCCTATTTAATCGCGGATGGGGAGCAATGCCGGTGACCGTGAACTTTCGCGATCTTGGTCTTGGTAAGTCGGCCGTTGTGCGGGACCTCTGGGCAAAGAAAGATCTCGGGTCATTCCAAGAAAACTACAGCGCGATTGTTCCGCAGCATGGAGTCGTCCTGATCCAGGTGAAGCGAGGCACCTAATCTTATGGTCGTCATCAGAGCTCCAAGAAAAAGG
>Ga0326727_10023237_pt1 | contig 11857 bp, 11 predicted proteins | sample MB2enrmetagenome_FD_207643 | JGI IMG/M metagenome (GOLD analysis project Ga0326727, IMG submission 207643) | Lab enriched peat soil microbial communities from McLean, Ithaca, NY, United States - MB29MY | ecosystem: Environmental > Terrestrial > Soil > Wetlands > Peat | place: USA: New York... | reverse complement strand
TTGACCGAGACGCCGCCGAAAATGGCGAGGCCCTCGACCACCACGGTAGGCGCATCGGGATCGTCGACCTCGTTGTTCGTCCGGTCGAAGCCCCCGAAGATCCCGGCGCCTCGGGTAATCACGCGCATCCCCGGCGGGACTACGATGTCAGTGCCGCCGAAAGCGCAGAGGCAGGAGATGGCCACCCCGTCTTGCGGGACGATGGCCTTGCGGAGGTCGATGTTCGTGCCGCCGAAGATGCTCATTGTGGCGAGGTGACGAGGGGCTCGCCAGACTCCCCGGAAGTCCGATCCACCGAAGATAGCGACCGCGAAATCGTTGGCTCGCACTGTCCCCGTGGCTACGCTCCACCCTTGAACCTTGTCCTGGCGCCTGCTCGCGTTTCGCTTTCCCTTCTCCATCCCTACGATATTGGGAAGGTCGGCGACCTGGGCAATAAGTTGGCCCCGCGATTCCGCCTTCGAGACGAGGTCCGTCCTGCGCTCGAATTCGTCAAGGTCGATATGCTCGATCGAATAATGCTTGACCAAGTCATCCATCACGCGGTCGCGGAGCTTGTCGGTGGGAATCGAATCGTAGCCTGCGAGATCGTTCATTGCTTGCCTCCAAGGCCTGTCTCGGGGCCGCATGCGCGCGCCGACCAAAGACAGCCTTTCAATTGGTTCGCGGATATACATATCCGCGTCTATCCGAATATACTCTATTGGAAGTGTCGCGTGAACTGGGCTTAATCGGCCATCTTCGCTCCCCAGGCCTTGAGACGCGATTCTATGAAGTCGAGGCAAAGCTCCTGCTCGGCCTTGCCCCTGCCTTCGACTTTCATGGCGTCGCCGAATTCGATGCGGATCTCCCGATCCCGGCGGACGGGGCCGAAACCCCTGAAGAGGCCGCCGCTCGAGCCCCAGTAATCGGTCTTGAGAGCGATCGGCATTATGCGCGCCCCCGCCTTGGACGCGAGCTTGACGCCGAGGCTGTTGAAGCTTTCCTTCTTCCAGGCCTCGGTTCGCGTGCCCTGCGGAAAGATGATGACTGAAATGCCCAAGGCGAGGCGGGCCTGGCCCTCTCGCAGCACCGTCTCGAGGTCGGCGCGCGGATCTTGCCGCGTCACCGAAATGGGATCTCGCGAGCGCATGATCGGACCCCAGAAGAACCCCGTCATCAGCTTTTGCTTGACGACGAAGGTTACCTGCTTCAGGGGTTGCACGAGGCCGGGCAGGACTAAGGTTTCGAGCGTGCTCATGTGGTTAGCGACGAAAACGAGGGGGCCTTCCGCTTGGCGGACTTTGTCCATGCCCTCGATGCGAAACTTGGCCGAGCAGCGTTCGAGGTTTTGGATGACCTCGAGCGAGCTTAGTGCCCATGCTTCATCGCCGTAGAGGCCGCGCAGGGCAAGCGCCCTCGAGCGTAGCATCGTCGCGATGAAGTGCGAATAGACGCCCCATCGCGACCCGAACATCAGGTATTCGCTCAACGCGCGGGGAACACCGTCGGGCGTCGAATATGAATCGCCGGGGAAAAGGTCTTTCATCCCGCTACCCTAGCACGATTTCTCGGCGAAGTCATTTCCAAATGACAGGGCTAGCGTTAGCCGCGACCGCGCTAGCCATGCGAGAAGTTTTCCTCCAGACGCTCTCCTCCGCCGTAGAGGATCTTCGATATGTCGCTATTCTTGCCTTCCAAGAGGCCCGCCGCATCCGCTCGGCAATGGCGGCAATGCCTGAAGACATCGAGGTAGGCTCCGGCCTCGGCGCGCGCGGCCTCAAGCTGGATGCAATCCGGGGCCGCCCTGTCGGCCATGCCCATTTGAGGGATGAGGGGCAGGATGTTCATCACGCTCGCCCCGAGCTCGGAGGTCCTCCGGGCAAGCTCGCCTATCTCGTCGTCGTTGAGCCCGGGGATGAGGACGGTGTTGATCTTGATGACCGCCTTCGTTTGCGAAGAGGCCGCCGCTATCCCGAGGAGCTGAGCCTCGATCAGGGTCTCGGCCGCGGCTCGGCCATAGAGGATACGCCCGTCGACGATGGCGTAGCCGTTGATCTTCTCGAGGACTTCCGGCCTGAGGGAGTTCACGGTCACGGTGATCGAGTCCACGGGCACGGCGGCGATGCGCTCGATCTTTTCGCGCAGCCTGAGCCCATTGGTGGAGAGACAGGCGAGGAGCTGAGGATAGCGCGCCTTGGCGAGCTCGAGCGTCTCGAGGGCATAGTCCGTCTCGAGGCTGTCGCCTGGGCCTGCTATGCCCACGACCGATATCTCGGGGCAAAGCGCCAGCGCCTTATCGAGGATCGCCATGGCTCCCTTGGGCGTGAGGACGCGCGAGGCGACGCCGGGCACGTCGTCCCGCTCTTCCCCTTCGGGCCGTATCCCTCGGGCGCAGAAGCGGCAGCCGATATTGCAGGCTGGGCTGACCGGCAGATGTATCCGTCCGTACTTGAGGTGAGCCTCCCCCGAGAAGCAGGGATGGCGCTCGAGGAAGTGGGACCGATCGCCGCGTCCGCAAGGCCCCGTCTCCGTAATGATTGGTTCGCTCACGCTCGAAGCCCTCCCTGCTGACTAGAATAAATCCTTGCTGAAGTAGCGTTCGCCCCGGTCGGGCAGCAACGTCGCGACGGTTCCGCGCTCGATCCGCTTCGCCACTTGGAGGGCGCCGAAAAGCGCTGCCCCCGACGAGGAGCCTGCTATCACTCCCTCTTTCTCCGCGAGGAGGCGGGCAGCCGAGACGGCCTCGTCGTCTTTTACTTTGATGACTTCGTCCACGAGCAAGAGGTCCATCGTGCCTGGAATGAAGGAATTGCCGATACCCTCGATGGAATAGGGGCCGTGCTCCCCCCCGCCTATCGTCGACCCCAAGGGATCGACGAGCACGCCTTTTACCCGAGGCAGCTTTTCCTTTAGGTACTTAAGGATGCCCGAGAAGGTGCCGCCCGAACCCGCCCCAGCGACGAAGTAATCGATCTCTCCGCCCGAGTCGCGCAGCAATTCAGGGCCTGTCGTCTCGTAGTGGATTCTTGGGTTGGCCGGATTCTCGAACTGGTCGAGGCTCACGGCTCCCGCGGTCTCCGCGATGATCTGCGTCGCCTTTTCCCTCGCGCCAGTCATGCCGTCGGCTTCAGGCGTGCGCACTATCTCGGCGCCGAGCGCGTGCATGAGGGCTACTTTTTCGGCCGAGAACTTGAGGGGCACGACGAAGATGACGCGATAGCCCTTGCCCAGAGCGGCGAGGGCTATGCCTATGCCGGTGTTGCCCGCGGTCGCCTCGACGATCGCCCCCCCCTTCGCGAGGCTTCCGTTCTTCTCCGCCGCCTCGATCATCGAGATGCCGATGCGATCTTTCACGCTCCCGCCCGGATTGAGGAGCTCGAGCTTGGCGAGGAGCCTGACCTCGCCCGGAAGCCCGAGCTTATTAAGCCGCAGCAGGGGGGTGTTCCCCACGAGCTCTCTAATGTCGTTCGCATAGCTCATCGTTTCCCTCCCTTCGACGCCACGAAGGCACGCTCGAGATCCGCCTGGATATCGCCTAACGCCTCTATGCCCGCCGATATGCGGAAAAGCCTGTCGGTGATCCCGAGTTTCGCGCGGATATCCACAGGTACGGAGGCGTGCGTCATGGTTGCCGGGTGAGTGACGATCGTCTCGACTCCTCCGAGGCTCTCGCCGAAGACGACCATGCGCAGGGCCTTCGAGAAAGCTATCGGATTGTAGCCCTCCGCAAGGACGAAGGAGAGGACCGCCCCGCCCGAGCGGGCCTGTCGCGCGTTGACCTCGGCGCCTTTCGTGCCTTCGAGCGCAGGGTAATAGACGCGCGATACGGCCTCGTGCCGCGAGAGAGCCCGGACCAAGCCTTCCGCATTCTCGACCTCGCGGTCCATGCGCACGGCGAGGGTCTTGATGCCGCGCACGAGGAGCCAGGAGTCGAAGGGCTGGAGTATCCCGCCCGTCGCGTTCTGGAGGAAGGCCAGGCGCTCGGCGAGGTCCTTGCTCTTGACGACGGCGAGGCCGGCAATGAGATCGCCGTGTCCGCCCAGGAACTTCGTCGCGCTGTGTACGACGATGTCCGCGCCGAGAGCGAGCGGCCGCTGGAGGTAGGGCGTCATGAAGGTGTTGTCGACGATCGAGAGGGCGCCGTGCGCATGGGCGATGGCGGAGGCCGCCGCGAGGTCAGTCACCTCCATGAGGGGATTGGTCGGGCTCTCGAGGACGAGGGCCGCGACGCCGGGGGAGAAACTCTTCTCGAGGAGACCGAGGTCGGAGGCGTCCACGAGTTTGTAGCCGATGCCGAGGTTCGGGAACACCTTGTCGAGGAGGCGGTAGGTGCCTCCATAGACGTTGTGCGACAATAGAACCTTGTCGCCCGACTTGAGGAGCATGAGGACGGCGGTGATCGCCGCGAGTCCCGAGGCGAAGGCGAAGCCGGCGGTGCCTCCTTCGAGCTCGGCGATGAGTTTCTCCAGGGCCTCGCGCGTGGGGTTACCTGTGCGCGAGTACTCGTAGCCCCTCATGCCACCGATGCCGTCCTGTCTGTAGGTCGAGGTCTGGTAGATCGGCACGCTCACTGCGCCCGTCTTCTGGTCCCCGTCGATCCCTCCGTGTATGAGGAGGCTGCGCATCGCGTCCTCGGCCTCCTCATTGTCTTTCTCTTCGCGAGTTCCCATCTTCCTCTCCTTATGCGTTGATCTTTTCGGCCTCACCCTTATCGAGGAGCCCGTCGGCGGCGATCTTCGCGACTACAGCCCCGGCTTCAAAGTAGGGCGACTCGAAGACCCTCATGCCCTTGCCGGCCAAATAGGCCGCCGCCCCGTAGCCGATGACGCTCACGACTATCGCCGAACAGTCGGAGAGGGTCGCGAGCGTCGCGTCGAAAGACGACTCGTCGTGGCTCCTCTTCGAGCATGAGGCCGAGACCTGCCGCTTCTCGACGAAGGAGGCGCTTGCGCCATCGATTTCATAAACGTAGAAGCTCTCGGCGTGCCCGAAGTGGGTGTCGACTATCCTGCCGTCCGAACTCGCCAGGGCGATTCTCTTCGCCATATGTCCCCCTTGGAATAGAAGAAAAGCGGCCGCCGCCCCTCCCTTAACCGAACGGCGGCCTCGTCTCCTTTTTTAAATCTTCCGTGGGTCAAAACGCGGGGATGACCGCGCCCTTGTACTTATCGTTTATGAATTTGCGCACGTCCTCGCTTCGCAGTGCCTTGACGAGGGCCTGGATGGCGGGATCATTTACGCGCGAGCTCTTGGTCACGATGATGTTGGCGTAGGGCGAGTCCTTGCCCTCGCGGAAGAATACCGTGCTTGTGTCGATACCCGCCTCGAGGACGCGGTTCGTATTGATGACGCCGCCGTCGAAGTCGGGCAGGTCCCGAACGAGCTGCCCGGCATCGATCTCGACCAGCTTTACGGGCTTCAGGTACTTATCGATGTCCCTGAGCGTGGCCTGGCCTACTTTTATGCCGCTCTTGAGCTTGATGAAGCCCGCGGTTTCGAGGATCTTGAGCGCGCGGTACTCGTTCGTCACGTCGTTCGGGATCTCGAAGGTCGCGTTATTCGGCAGCTCCTTCTGGCTCTTCCACTTTTTGGAGTAGAAGCCGATGGGCTCGACGTGGATGTTGCCGGCGTTGGCGAGGTCGTAGCCCTTCTCTGCCTTGACCGAGTCGAGGTAGGGCTGGTGTTCAAAGTAGTTGGCGTCGTACTCGCCCTGGTCGACGGCCTCGTTGCCGTCGCGGGAGAAATCGGAGACGGTGATCTCGAGGTTGATGCCCTGGGCCGCGAGCTTGGGCTTTACGAATTCGAGCAGCTCGGCGTGCGGGACGACATCCGCGAGCACCTTTATTGTCACGGGATTGGAAGGCGAGTAGCTCGCCTTTTCTTCAGCGCTCGCCATGGAGAGCGTCATCGCGGCCATGACCAGGGCGGCCAATAGCAGTCTCGATGTCTTTTTCATGCGGTACCTCCATCAGTTTCTCGCCGCGGGCTTTCCTCGGGTCGACGACCCATCGTCGGACCGCCTCTCGACGCGTTTTCTTGCGTTATACCAGGTAGCGCCTGCGGGATATCCCGCGCGCTATCGCGTCGCCAAGCGCCTGGATTCCCTGGACGAGGATAATGAGCACGAGGACGGTCGGGATGAGTATGTCGGTGCGGAATCGGTTGTAGCCGAAGCGCACAGCCACGTCCCCGAGGCCTCCCGCGCCGAAGGAGCCGGCGAGGGCAGTCGTGCCGAGGATGGCTATGACCGTCACCGTGAACGAGCGGACGAGGGAGGGCAGGGCCTCGGGCAGGAGGACCTTGCGGACGATGTTCCAGTTTCCCGTGCCCATCGCCTTCGCGGCCTCGACCTTGCCCTTTACGACCTCGCTGAGGCTGCCTTCGACGAGCCTGCCCAGCATGGGCATGCACGATCCGACGAGCGCGAGGATGCAGGCGTTGGCGCCGTAAGTCTTGTGGAGCACCAGGCGCGAGAGGGGTAGAAGGAGGATGATGAGTATCATCGAGGGGAAAGAGCGCAGGACGTTCACGATAGTCCCGAGCACAGCGTTGAAGACGGGCAGAGGACGTATGCCGTCCTTGCCTGTGACCGCGAGCACTATGCCGAGGCCTAGGCCGAGGACGAAGGTTATCAGGGTCGTAAGCGCCAGCATGTAAAGCGTCGTTCCGAGCGCGGGCCAGATGTAGGACCAGACCTCTTGGCCCGCCGAAGAGGCGAGGACCTCGCCTAGATTGTTTTTGCTCAGGTTCATATGCTCTCGCCCCCCTGCACCGCGAAATCGCGGACGAACTCCTCGCTTATGCGTATGAACTGCCGCGCCGTGGCGCTCTTCGGGTTCGAGAAGACCGAGCGCACCTCGCCCTTCTCCACGATGCGCCCGTCCTCGATCACCGCCATGTGCCTGCATGCGCATTTCACCACGTCGAGCTCGTGGGTGACGAGGACGACCGTGAGCCCGAGCCTGCGGTTGATCTCCTTGAGGAGTTCGAGGATCGAGTAGGTCGTCTGTGGGTCCAGGGCCGACGTAGCCTCGTCGGACAGGAGGAGCTCGGGCTCGTTCGCGAGGGCGCGAGCTATACCGACGCGCTGCTTCTGCCCGCCGGAGAGCTGCGCGGGGTGGCAGCGGCTCTTATCCGTGAGCTCGACGAGATCGAGTATGCTCTCGACCTTCTCCTTGATCTCTTTGCGAGGCGCCCCCGCGATCTCGAGAGGAAAGGCCACGTTGTCGAAGACCGTGCCCGAGTCGAAGAGATTGAACTGCTGGAAGATGATGCCGATCTTCCTGCGCTCCTCGCGCAGGCGCTTCTTGCCGAGCCGGGCGATGTCCACGCCCCCGACGACCACCGAGCCCGCGTCAGGGTTCTCGAGCCGGTTGAGGCAGCGCAGGAGCGTCGACTTGCCGGCGCCGGAGAAGCCGATGACGCCGAAGATGTCTCCCCTGCTTACGTCGAGGTCGATGCCCTTGAGGACCTCCACGTTCCCGTCCCGCGTCCTGAAGGTCTTCGTGAGCCCCCGGATTTCCACGAACGATTCGGTCATCGGCCTCTCCTTATCACGCGTACGTGCCGAGCACGCGGTCGTAGATGTCCTCGATGAGCCGCAAGCCCCCGCGGTAGCCTAAGTAGCCCGTGGTGAGCACGAGGCGGAAGGGCGAGGGGCTCGCCGCGGAGAGGAAGTCGAGCCCCTTCTCCTTCGCAAGCGCCTTCTCCCAGCCCGAGCCTATGAGGAGGCCGCGTCCGGAATGCTCGGTCTTTCTAATAACTTCTTGCGCTGCCCCCGCGTCCGGCTGGAAAGAGAGCGGAAATTTCTTTTTATCGCTCGTCGCGTCGAGGATCGAGCGGATCTCGGCCTGGTATTCCTCGGGAACTCCGTCGGTGATGAAGAGTTCCTTTGGTACGATCCCCACCTCGTGGAGGAGGAATTTCGACATCCCGAGGACGTAGGAGGAGTCGTGCAGGATCTGCGTCCACGAGGGCAGGCCGTAGCGGAACTCGAGGAGGAACGTGGCCAGGCTCTGGATCTCCATGTAGAAGGCCTCTTCCTCGCGCTCGATGAAGGCTTCGACGACCGCCTTGTCGAGGTTCGCGAATGCGGCCACCTCGCGCAGGAAGCGCGTAGTCTCATTGCCGCCGATCGGGATGTAGGGGAAGCGGAAATAGCTTTGGCCGTACTTCTCCTTCAGGTGCTCGACGATGGGCAGGCCGTACCAGGGAGATACGATGATGTTGAAGCCTGCCCTCGGTATGGTTTTCCATTCGGCGACCCCGCCCGACTCGAGGCCGAAGAGGATGTTCGCCTTGAGCCCGATGCCCTCGAGCAGGCGCTTGAGCTCGGAGAGGTTGCCTTTCCAGAAGGGGTCCTGGTAGGGGATCGAGGCGAAAACGTTGACGAGTTTTTCGTCCTTCGCGAGAGACGGATCAGCATCGCCGACGAACTGGTCGACGATGGCGTTCACGACAGTCGAGTGGGAGACGTAGTTCGAGGATTTGAAGCCGGCGGTCTCGGCGAACACGATGGGCCTGCCAGACTCGCGGAACTCGCGGACGATGCGCGCGGTGTCGTCACCGACCAAGTCGGCGGTGCATCCGGTGAGGACTACCTGGAGGTCGGACTTGAGGACCTTGTAGCTCGACTCGATCACCGAGCGAAGCTTCTCTTCGCCGCCGAAGACCACTTCCGATTCGCTGAAGTTCGTGCAGGGGGCGGTGCCTCCACCGGCATAGCCGGAAGAGCGCTCGAAGAAGCCCGCGACCATAGTCCCGCAGCCGGGGCCGGAATGCAGGATGGGAAGGGCGTGGGGAATGGCGACGACGCTCTGCATCGCACCTATGGCGCAGGTGTAGCGCTCTTGCTCGATCACTGTGCTCATGTCACTCATCCTTCAAAAAAGCGTCAGGCGACTGCTCGAGCCACCAGTCCGTGTAGGGGTTGATCGCGTGCTTGGCAAGGTTCTTCACGAACTCGTCGTTCTCGATGACGTCGAGGATCCTCTCGCCGTAGTTCACCAAGCCCTTATAGCCCATGCCGAAGTGCTCGTCTCCAATAAGGAGTGTCGGTATGCCGAGCTTCCCGCCCCATAGGGTCATTCCGCCGTGGCGAGCGAGGAGGATATCCGGCCTCTCCCTGTTGAGTACGTTGACGAGTTCGTACTCCTGCTTGTTGCAGACCTTGTAGCGCGGCAGATCGCCGTAGTCCTGCACAGTGTTCTGCAGGGCGTCCGCGCTCACTTCGCCGTTGTCGTAGAGGGGGTCGTGGTGGAAGATCGAGGCGCCGCGGACTTCTAGGCCGAGCTCTCGCAGCACCGCGATGAGAGCGTGGCCGTGCGAGGCGCCCGCCGTGACGTGCGCCTTCTTTCCCTTGAGCCTCTCGCGCAGCTCCTCGATCCGGGGTAGGTAGCGTTCGCGCTCTTCTGCGAGGAGCGTCTCCGCCTCGGCTTCCTTGCCGGTCATCCTCCCGAGCTCGCGGAACCAGCGTTCGGTCTGGGGAATGCCGTAGGGCGCCGATACCTTGATCTCCGGCACACCGAAATCCTGCTCGAGGGCGGCGCCGAGGTAGGAGCCGAGCGTGGCGCAGACCTGGACCGTCGCGATCGCCTCCGACGAGTGGGCGATTTGCTCCACGGTCGAGTAGGGCGTGAGGTAGTTTGGCCGCAGGCCCATGCGCCCGAGGAGCTCCGTGAAGATGTCCGCGCCCCAGAAGTTCACGATGTTGACCATGTCCGGCTGCTTCGTAACGGCCGGCTTTATGAGTTTGCGCGCGATGCCGTGGTAGCCCGCGTCGAAGCCCGAAGTCCAAATCTTGGAGCGGAAGCCCTCGCAGAAGATCGGCACAACGGGCACGCCTATCTCCTCCTCGGCCTCGTCGGCCACGCCGGCTACGTCATCGCCGATGATGCCCGAGGAGCAGGTCGTGACGATAAAGATGGCCTTCGCCTTCGTGCGCGCGTAGACCTCGCGGATGGTTTCGGCCAACTTTTGGCTTCCGCCGTAGACCATGTCGCGCTCGTTCAAATTTGTGCTGAAGATGCGTCGCTGCGTCGGCTCCTTGACGCCGCGGTGCACGCCGTTCACGAGGTAGGTGAAGGCGAACTCGTGGAAGCAGCCCGAGCATCCCACCGGTCCGTGGCTGATCACCGCCCCATCCTGGATAAGGATGACTGTGCAGGCCGCGTTCGAAGTGGAGCAACCGAGGCACTGCGTGAACTTGCGGCCCCGTTCGCCGAGCTTGCCCGAGCGCGCGCAGCCGACGAGCTCGGAGGCCTTCCCTGAAAAGCCGGTGATCGAGCCGAGCCTGAGCTCCCGGACCTGGACTTCGCTGGCTTTTAAGTTGACGACGCTCATTCCGTCCTCCTCATATTGCCGCGCGCTCTTCGCGCACTTCGCCGGATTCCTGAGCCACAAGCTGGTCGGCCCAAGTCGCCGCCCAGGCCCTGAGATCCGCAGGTTCGAGCGGAGACGGGACGTGGGAGACTTCATGCTCCACTATCCGATTCGCGAGCTCGCGGTAGACCTTGGCTTGATCGGAAGTCGGTGCGCCCTCGATGGCGGTCTTTCCCTTAAGCTCGCTTTGGGTCACCGTGATCGAGCGGGGGACATACTGGACCACCCTCGTCTTGGTGCGCTCGACGAAGTCGTCGACGACCTTCCTCTGGAAGCTGTTGTTGATCGAGTTGGCGATCACCCCGCCCAGGAGAGCGCCGCCCGAGTTCGAGTACTTCTGGATGCCACGGAAGAGGTTGTTCGCGGCATAGATGGCCATGAAGTCCGAGGAGGAGACAGTGAAGACGTCCTCGGCTATGCCCTCGCGGATGGGAACCGCGAAGCCTCCGCAGACGACGTCGCCCAAGACGTCGTAGATGACAAAGTCGAGGTCGAGCTCATCGAAGACGCGCTGCTGCTTCAGGAGCTGAACTGCCGTGGTGATGCCCCGTCCGGCACAGCCCACGCCCGGCGCTGGGCCGCCTGCCTCGACGCAATAGATGCCGTTGTAGCCCTTGAAGATGGCATCGTGTGCGTCCACGCTCGGCTTGTCGCGCAGAAGCTCGAGCACCGAGGGAATGTAGCTACCGTCCCTGAGCGTGTTCGTCGAGTCGGCCTTGGGATCGCAGCCGAACTGCATCACCTTGTAGCCCATGTCGGCGAGAGCCGCGCTCAGGTTGGACGTCGTCGTCGACTTGCCTATCCCGCCCTTCCCATAGATCGCGAGCTGTCGCAATTTCTTTGCCATTGTACGTTTCCTCCAGAATCCAACTATGGTTTAGTCCGCGCAGAGCGCGGCCGCGATGTCCGTGGGTAAAGGGGAAGGGCGGGAATTAGGGGAGGGGCACGTTTAGTCGACGCTACGAAGCGCCCAAAGGCCCATCCCCGGACTACAATACGATGAGGAAAAGAAGCGAGCGGCGCACAGCGAGGCGAGGGGCATGCTTTTTTGTCCTCCTTGAATACAAAATGGACCAAGATGGTCTAGTAAGTATATTATTGATTTAAATCTGTCAAGCCCTCGGTGCTTCCTTTCCAGGGTTGGAGCTCTTTGTTTCTTTGGATCGGGTTTTTACAGCTAGACTATTGACAGCAACTCAATATTGGATTAATAAGGTCGACATTAGATTAATAAGATCGACATGGTAAGTAACACAGATCAATACAAGAGTCTCGCATTGCGGGGCTCCTACAAGGAGGTCAGCATGACTCAGCCCGTACACTCCGCATTGCTCGGCGTCGCTATGAAGGTGATCGAAGGCATGGCTGCCCTCGAGCGACTCTCTTCCTTGTATTGTTGAAGCCTGATTCCTTCCTAGACAAGCGCCTTACCAACATATCCCGATCACGACGCTCGCCGCCTCCCATTTATGGCATGCGGGGAAAGGCGAATTGT
>Ga0326727_10023236_pt1 | contig 11857 bp, 7 predicted proteins | sample MB2enrmetagenome_FD_207643 | JGI IMG/M metagenome (GOLD analysis project Ga0326727, IMG submission 207643) | Lab enriched peat soil microbial communities from McLean, Ithaca, NY, United States - MB29MY | ecosystem: Environmental > Terrestrial > Soil > Wetlands > Peat | place: USA: New York... | reverse complement strand
GTGGAAAGACGTTCACTGCCGCAATGCGCACAGGCGAGGAGAGCGGCCCGGCGAGTTCCAGTGTTTCTCCGTTGACGGTGACGCGGGCCACGCGTTGTGCGCCGTACTCGTAGGTCGCGCCAAACTCGATGTTGCTGTCGAGCGCGCGGTCCAGATGTGGCGCGGGCGCGACGAGGAGGGTGCGCTCGGCCGGCTCGCGACGCGGAGCGAACGGGCCCTGGGCGGACTTCGATGTTGCGGGTCGGTTCGCCGGCGGCACGACCAGCTTGCGGACAAGTCTTATATCGGGCCGCACGGCAACGTCAGACGGCGCGGGCGTCCAGCGCAGCAGGACGCCGTCGCGGCGCATCTCCGCGGCCAGGCCGTCGACGGCGGCAGGCGCCTCGCCGGCCAGAATCTGTGCGCCGTTTGACAGACCCGCAGACCGGCCCTTGCGGTTGTCGATCTCGACAAAATAGATGAGCACACGCGGCGCGCCTTCGGCCAGCGCTTGTGGCAACGCGTCGGTATACACGCCATCCGCGTCGGGCGAGAGCTCGATTGTTGCCGCCGTGGAGCAGGCCTGAGCGGCGCTCTCCTTGCGGCAGATGCGCACGGTCACGTTGCCCTTGAGCGGCACCTTGTCGGTGTCTCTCCTGGGCATGGTCCAGGTGAGCGCCACCTGGTTGCCGGCGCGCACGGCGGAGAGATCGCCGACGCGCTCGGGAAGATCGAGCGAGGGCGGCAGCGGCGCGCCGGGCATGCCGCAGCCGGCGAGAGCCAGGGAAGCGGCCAGCGCGGCAACAAGGGCTGCGAAACGCGCGTGCGCGCCAAGGTTACGGGCACATTGCATGGCGATTTCAGTCTAGAGCATCGCCGCGGGCGATAGGGGAGAAGAAGTTTGGGATGAGCGGCTAAATCCTCTTCAGATTGGCGAACTTTTCCATCAGCTTTTTGACGCCGTGGCGGGCGAAGAGGACGGTGAGCTTGGCGTCTTCGCTTTCGCCCTCGCGCACCAGCACCGTACCTTCGCCGTACTTGGCGTGCATCACGCGCTGGCCTTTTTTGAGGCCGGTGGCGCCGCCGGTGGTGGGAACGTCCATGGCCGGGCGCGCGAAGGCGCCGGGACGGCCGCCGGATCTCGCGCCGAAGAACCGGGCAATATTGTCAATGCTGTGCTCCTGCAGCGGCGGCGGCGGCGCTCCCGCGCTTTTATCTTTTGGACTAGATTCGCGGTGGGGCGATGAAGCCGGCGCTAGGCTGCGCGGAATCTCCTGGCTTTCGTCCTCGTAGTTGAAGTGCGCGCGGCCGGAGTCGTCGTGCCCGTGACGGCGGCCGGCGCCGTACGCAGGCGTGGACCACGCGGGGCTTCTACCGCCAAGGTTCTCGATGAGCTGGGAAGGAACCTCTTCGAGAAAGCGCGAAGGGATGCTCTGCTCCGGCATGTCGTTGCCATAGCGGCGGCGATAGTGGGCGCGCGTGAGGATGAGCGTGTTCATGGCGCGCGTCATGCCCACGTAGCAGAGGCGGCGCTCCTCTTCGAGCTCTTCCGGGCTGTTCAGGGTGCGCGAGTGCGGGAAGAGACCCTCTTCGAGCCCGGCGAGAAAGACCAGCGGAAACTCCAGTCCCTTGGCCGCGTGCAGCGTCATCAGCGTGACCCGCGCGTTGGGGTCGAATTGGTCTGTGTCCGACGCGAGCGCCGCGTGGTCCAGAAACTCGGCAAGCGTCTCGCCGCGACCTTCGGCGTCGTGCGCGGCGTTGGCCAACTCCTTCAGGTTCTCAATGCGGCTGAAGGCCTCCGGCGTGCCTTCGGTTTCGAGCGCCTTGATGTAGCCGGTACGGTCGATGAGGAAGCGGATGAGCTCGGGGAGGGTAGCCGAGTCTCCCAGAGCGCGGAATCCTGGAGCAGTGTCTTCCCGAGATATGGTCGTCTGGGGAACAGCAACCGGGTCTGGCGATGTGTACGCCCGTTCAGATGGGCGAGGAACTGTCGGAGATTCAAGATCTATTTTGACCAAGTCATCGAGGTAGGTCGCCAGCTCTTGAATCGCTTCCGATCTGAATTTCCAGACCTCGGGCTTACCGAATTTTAGTACCTCCGGCTCGTCACCCAGGAACTCATGGATACACCTGCTCCCGACTTGTATAAAACTCCCGTCCTCGTGTTTGAGGATGAATGAGTTGTTCCTCTTTCTCCGCTTTTTGCAGTGCTCGCAATTCTCCGGATCGTGCAAATACTTCTCAGGGATTGCCTCCTTGCCGAATTGCTCGCTCTGGTGTTCGCCTTTGACGTTGTGGATGACTCCGATCTCCTCCCAGCCGCTGATTCTCAGAGGATCAAACGAGATAGCAACCTTCAACGGTTCTCTGCTTAAGAAATCTGACCGCGGCCCGCTCGCGCCTATGAGTGCGGCTCTTTCTCTGAGGGATTGCAGCCGCTTTTGAAGTTTTTCATTGGCTTCCGGGCTAATTTGTCTCGTTTTGCCATCAAGGGAAATCTCTATTTTCATGGGCGGCAATACAGGCACGGGATCTGGGGTGCGCATGACTACTGGCCGATCCGGCTCAGCGGTTTGTTTGGGCATCGTAAGAAAGGGCCGTGTGGATTTGGCGAACGGCGAGAAGCTGGCGAAATCCAACAGTGGAATCTGAATCTCTTCGCCGAATTGTGCCTCGGCGTTTTCTTGTTCCCTCGTTCCCTTGTTCCCTTGGTCCCCGTCTTCGGCCGCAGTGCCAAATCCGAAACCGGTGTCGGCTTCTGTCGCTTGCGTTTCCGCCACATCCGCCGCGAGCTTGCCGGCAAAATCCGGATCCATCATGGCCTGCGCATCGAGAATGAGCTGGCGGAACGAATCGAGCGCCATCGCAGCGCGCGTGGGGATGAGACGATTGGCGATCGCCGCGGCAATGGCGTCCCAGGTGGAAGTGCCGGTTTCGAGCGCCAGCCGCTCCACGTGTTCGAGCGAGGTTTTGCCGATGCCGCGCGCCGGCGTGTTGACAACGCGCTGCAAGGCCATCGAGTCGTGCGGATTGCGCACCAGCCGCAGGTAAGCGAGCAGGTCCTTGATCTCGGCGCGCTCGTAGAAGCTGAATCCGCCCACCATGGTGTAGCCGATGTTGTAGCGGCGCAACGCCTCTTCCACCAGGCGCGACTGCGAGTTGGTGCGATACAGCACCGCCGCCGCTCCGCGGTTTTGGGTTTCGGACGAGTTTTCCTGCTGGCGAAGAAACGCCTGAATCTTATCCGCAATAAAGAGCGCCTCGTTTTCGCCGTCGGGCGCCTCGTAGTAGCCGATCAGCGAGCCGCCCTGGCGCTCGGTCCAGAGCTTTTTGCCCTTGCGGCGCACGTTGTTGGCCACCACCGCGCCGGCCGCCTCTAAAATCACCTGCGTCGAGCGGTAGTTCTGCTCCAGCCGAACGATGCGCGCGTCGGGAAAGTCCTGCTCGAATTCGAGAATGTTGCGAATGTCCGCGCCGCGCCAGGAGTAGATGCTCTGGTCTTCGTCGCCCACCGCGCACACGTTTTTGCGTTCGCCGGCCAGGAGTTTCATCAGCTCGTACTGCGGACGGTTGGTGTCCTGGTACTCGTCGACGAGCAGATAACGCCAGCGGCGCTGGTAGCGCTCGCGCACTTCGCCCGAGGCCTTGAGCAGGCGCACGGCTTCAAGCAGCAGATCGTCGAAGTCCATGGCGTTGTTCTTGCGCAACTCGTCCTGGTAGGCCTTGAAGATGTGCGCGATTCGTTCGCTGTTTGGATCTTTGGAACCAAGAAAAAGATCCTGCGCATCGACCATGTGGTTTTTGGCCCACGAGATGCGGCTGAGCACGTTGCGCGGAGTGAGCTGCTTGGTGTCGAGCCCCATGCGCTTCATGACCTGCTTCACAATGCCCTGCTGATCGTTCTCGTCGAAGATGGTAAAAGTGCGCGTCAGCCCCTGGCCGGCGGTCTTCAGCACTTCGATATCGCGGCGCAGGATGCGCACGCACAGCGAGTGGAAGGTGGAGACGAGCGGCTTCGCTAGCGACGCGTGGCCCAACAGTTGATTGACGCGCTCAGCCATTTCGGCTGAAGCTTTGTTGGTGAAGGTCACGGCCAGGATGGCGTCGGGCGCGATGTTTTTTTCCTGGATGAGCCAGGCGATGCGGTGCGTAATCACGCGCGTCTTGCCCGATCCTGCGCCGGCCAGGATCAGCAGCGGGCCGTCGGTGGCTTCGACCGCGGCGCGCTGTTCGGGATTGAGATGGTCGAGGAGAGAATGCAAGGCGTCGCGTCCGGCGGGAAGGTTCCTGAGTCTAGTTTATCGTCTGGGCCGCAAGCCTCACCGCGCGGCTTTGCGCAGGCGGTCGCGGAGGGCCGCGCCGATTCCCTCTGCCGCCGGCAAGGGACACAAAATCACCGCGCACCCCGCGGCATCGAGCGCGCGCAAACCGCCATAAAGCCGCTGCGCAAGCTCCTCCGGGACGTTCCACCGTCCCCAGCGGAAGACGCGATCCGGCGCGATGGCTGCCGGCGCGGCAACTCCGTCGGGCAGCATCACGCCCGTGTTCTTGCCCGGTTCGCTCTGCGCTGCTGCATCCATGCGCGCGCCGATCGCGGCCAGCAGCGCTTCTTCATTCGCCGCCTCTCGATCGGGCACGTCCAGCAGCACCAGCCGCGCGCGCGGCGCGTAGTGCCGGATGCCGACGCCCGGCGAAGGCAGCGCTTCCGCGGGAGTCTCGCGCAACGGGTCAGCGCCCTTGAAAAGCTCGACCGGCCCGGCCACCGCGCGAATCTGCTCGGCCGTGACCGCGCCCGGCCGGTAGATCACTATCGGCGTTGGCGAGGGGTCGAGAACCGTGGACTCGATGCCGCGCGCCGAAGGGCCCGCATCGAGAACCGCGTCAATCCTTCCTTCCAGGTCGTCGAGCACGTGCGCGGCCGTGGTGGGACTGATGTGGCCGAAGCGGTTGGCGCTGGGCGCGGCCACGGGAACTTGGGCGCGGCGGATCAGCTCCAGGGCTACGGGATGCGCGGGCATGCGCACGCCCACCAGCGGCCGGCCGGCGGTTACGCAATCGGGCACGGCCGGGGTGCGCGGCAGCAACAGGGTCAGCGGCCCCGGCCAGAAATGCTCCATCAGGCGGCGCGCCGCGATGGGAACCTGCTCCACCAGCCCGTTGAGCATGGCTAAGGAAGCGACGTGCACAATGATCGGGTCCCACGCCGGCCGGGATTTCGCGGCAAAGATGCGTTCGACGGCGGCGCGGTCGAGCGCGTTGGCGCCGAGGCCGTAGACGGTTTCGGTGGGCAGCGCCACCAGCCCTCCGGCGCGGAGAATCGCGGCGGCGCAGTCGAGCGCGGCAGAGGCCTCATTCGTCTCCAGGCGTTCCGGATCGACGGTCAGGCGCAGGGTCTTCACTCCTTCATTGTCGCCGCTGCGCGCCCACCGCCGCCACCTGTGCGGGGCGTTTGACCGGCAATCACCGCGAGAATCTACTGCGTCCTCATCGCGCTTCGACTGTCTTTCAACGCCGGCTCCGCGCGGCTCGCGAGTATAGTGAATGTGGATTAGAAAGCTATTGATCTCGGAGCCTGTATGGTCTTGCCCAGACAAAATCTGGCATCCGGCCCGTTGCGCCGCCCTCCTCAAGGGAATCCCAGCATTCCGTTGAAAAAGACCCGCAACAGGAACATCGCGTTGATTTGTATCCTGGCGTTTTTATTTGGCGTGATGTCACTTTCGCTTGTTTCTGTTTTCGTAGAGAATTACAAGCGAATAGCGCGGGACTCTGTTCAAGTTGATCAGCAGATCAAGAATCTAAGGGACGCGGACACAGCGGTCCGCTATCGCGCGGCCGAGGCGTTAGGCGACCTAGGCTCTTCGCGCGCGACCGAACCATTGATCGCAGCCTTGAAAGACCCAGATGCCGGCCTGCGATCCCGCGCAGCCGAGGCGCTGGGCAAGATCTTGGACCGCAGCGCGGTTGAGCCTCTGATTGCGGTCCTCAACAATGACAAGGACTCCAATGTTCGCCGGAAGGCAGCTGCGGCGGTGGGTAGAATTGGTGGAACTCGTGCGGTAGAGCCACTCATCGCAGCCTTGCGTGACACGGATTCCAATGTCCGGCGGGGCGCAGCTGAGGGGTTGTTTGACGTCCCCAGTCTCCCTCCATACTTGGAAGATCCCCGCACAATCGATCCCCTGACCGTAGCTCTGAAAGACACTGATGGCACGGTCCGGGGGGCTGCAGCCAGGGATCTGGCGAAGAACAAAGACCCCCGTGCCCAAAGTGCGCTGCTGGCGGCGGTACAGGAGCATAACCCGGCAGCGATCGCCGTAGCTTATACCGGCGTCATCAGACAAGGCGAACCGGGAGCGGAGGATGCGCTCATCGAAGCGCTGAACGAATACGGTGACGTGGACATGGCACGCACCTTCCTGAACTGCGGAAATCCGAAGCTGGAAGAGGCCGCTCGCGCATGGGCGCTAAACCACGATTTTCAGATAACAACGGGACCAGGGTCTGGGCCATCTTCGCAATGGGGCGGCAAGCAGTAATCCGTCCTCCCCGGCCCGGAATCAACAGACGACCCGGCGCTCGGTCTACCCGCCGCACGGCTGCATTGGAGGAGATTGCATGATTCCACTGAAACTCCGCCGCTTCTGGCGAGCCAGACGGCAATTCACCGTTTGTTTCTTGCTGTACCTCTGCGTACTCGGGCTTCCGTTTGCCGCACATGGGCAATCCGACAACGTGAGCGCGCTGATCGCCGATTTGAGCAGCCCCGATGCCGGCGTCCGGATGAAAGCTGTCAACGCGTTGGGGCAGGCTAAAGACCCCCGCGCCGTCGAGCCTCTGATCGGCGCATTAAACGACACGGATTTCGGCGTCCGGTCGCGAGCGCCTTTGGCATTAGGTGAAATTGGAGCACCGGCTGTCGAGTCCCTTATCGCAGCGTTGAAGCACCCGTATTCCAATGTAAGGCAAGGCGCAGCCATGGCGCTGGGCATCATCAAAGACCCGCGCGCGGTCGAGCCATTGATCGATGCCATCAAGGTCAAGGGACAAGATTTTAACGCTCGGGACGATGCAGCATGGGCGTTGTCAGCAATCAAAGACCCGCGCGCAGTCGATCCCCTGATCGCGCTCCTCAAAGACCCGAACACAGACTCTTTCGTGCTGCTGAGCGCGGCCAGGGTGTTGGGCAATATCAAAGACCCCCGAGCAATCGATCCCCTGATCGCGCGCCTTAAGGAGCCCGGGAATAATGTTCCATGGTATGCGGCGGCGCTGGGCGGGATCGGAACACCTGCGGTCGAGCCCCTCATCGCCGCCCTCAAGAACTCGAATTCCGATGTTCGGGAGCGTGAGGCGTTGGCGTTGGGTGAAATCAACGACCCCGAGGCGATCAACTTCCTGCTGGCGGCTTGGAAAGCGCGCGACTTTCATGTGATCGTCGGAGCTGACTCCTTCTTCATCAAACGGGGCGAGCCCGGTTCGGAAGACCTGTTGATCGAGGCGCTCGATAAGTTCGCCAATGTGGGGATGGTTGAGGATTTCTTGAACAGCGGAAATGCGAAACTGGGAGATGCCGCGCGCGCGTGGGCAACAAGCCGCGGCTTTCCGATCATGACAACGCCCGGTGTTGGCTCCGCCCACTGGGGCGGCGGGCGGTAACCGCCGTCCGATCCGGGAAAGCCGACCATGTCCCGGACGATCCACCCCCGCCGCTGCCGTATACTCGCTCCAGCCCATGGCGATTGAAACCGAGATCAAGTTTCGCGTCGACGACCCCGCCGCACTCGCGGAGCGGCTTCAGTCGGCCGGATTCCGCTGCGAGACTGCGCGCAGCTTCGAGAGCAACGTGCTCTACGACACGCCGGACCGGCAATTGCGCGCGCGCACCGAGATTCTGCGCATCCGCAGCTACGCGGGGCGCGGAACGCTGACCCACAAGCGGCTTCCGCTCGACGGCCCCGGCGAGGACCGCCATAAGCACCGCATCGAAACCGAGATTGGGGTCGCCGACGGCGACGCGCTCGCCGATTTTTTTCTTGGTCTTGGATTCGTTGCCGCGTTCCGCTACGAGAAGTGGCGCACGGAGTGGACCGATGGCGAAGGGCACTGCGTGATCGATGAGACGCCCATCGGCGATTACGCGGAGCTCGAGGGCTCCGCGGCGTGGATCGATGGCGCCGCGGCACGGCTCGGCGTCGATCCTGCCCAGTACGTGACCCTCAGCTACGGACGGCTGTTCGAGGCCTGGCGCGAGGAGCACTCGAGCTCCGCCAACGACCTCACCTTTGCCGCCGTCGCCCAGTCCCCTGCTGTCCGCTGAGGCCAGCTCTCAGCTACTCCCTGCTGGCTATCCCCTGCCTTTCCCCCATTCCTTTGGTAACCAAGTCCTGAAGATTCCCTCATGCTTGCCGGGCCACAGCCGATAACTCAATTGAGTTTTTCTCAGAATCCAGGAGGGCCCCATGCCCACAGTTCATCTTGCGAGAATCCATCGCGTCAGGCGAAAAACATTACTTAAGGTTCTGCAGGCAGCTGCGTTCGCGGCAATCGTGGCGCTGGCGCTGCCTGTCCGAGCCGGCGACACTCGCGCGGTCAAATCGCGCGTGGCGCCCATTTACCCGGAGATCGCCAAGCGCATGCGCATCACCGGCGAGGTGCAGCTTCAAGCCACCGTCGACGCTGAGGGCAAAGTCAAGGACGTGAAGCCGGTGAGCGGCAACCACATGCTTGAGGGCGCGGCCGAGAATGCCGTCCGTCAATGGAAGTTTGAGCCCGGTGACGGCGACTCGGTGGTGACCGTCACGATCAACTTTGCGCTCGCCGAGTAGGTATCGCTTGGCAACCCGCGGCTGACGCCGGAGCACCTGGGATTTTGAGAGCGGTTCCTTTTCCCTGGCTGCCCATCGCCAGCGTGCCGGGCCCAAGTGCGCGCGAAGTGGCGTTGAACCCACCCCGGCGCAGGCGCGTGTGCGATGCCCCTGGCTCCCCATAAAGCAGAATGCGGAGGCGAAGACAGGGCCGGTTTCCGAGAGGGATTCGATGGAATATGATGAACTCTTGGAGTACCCTGAAAGGCCATGCCCACCGATCGAACGGGGGCTGGCTCGTCCGACAAGGTGACCCTGCGCGTAGCCATTCTCGATATTGATTCCGAGCGCCGCAGCGCTGCGGCCGCGGTGCTCTCGCAGATTGGTCACGTCGGCGTTACGGAGATTTCCACCTTCCCGCAAAAGGTGGACGATCTGACGGAGATCCTCAAAGATCCCTACGACGTGGTTCTGTTCAATGCCGACTGCGACCAGGACCTCGCCTTCGACCTGACAGCGCGCCTTTGTGGCGACGCACGCATCAATGTGATGGCCTACTCGTCGCGGGCCGACATGAAGCTGGCCGTCCACCTGATGCGCGCCGGCGCGCGCGAGTTCTTCACCGCGCCCTTCGACACCAATGAAATCGCTGCCGCGATGGAGCGCGCGGCCAGTCGCTGCGCCGTAACCAGCCAGGAATCCAGGGCCGCCAGCCGGCTTTTCGTGTTTCTGGGCGCCAAGGGCGGCTGCGGCGTCACCACGCTCGCGGCCAACTTCGCGCTGGCGCTGGCGCAGGAGTCCACAGGCAAGACCCTCCTGATCGACCTGGGCCTTCCCCTGGGCGACGCGGCCATCAATCTCGGCATCAAGACCGAATACTCCGTGTCCAATGCCCTGCAGCAATCCGATCGCCTCGACGCCCGATTGCTCTCCACGCTCGTGGTCAAACACAACACGGGACTCTCGGTGCTGGCATCTCCCTCGGAGTTCTCGGATAAGCCGACGCCCATCGATTCCCTCGACAGGCTCGTCTCCGTGGCGCGCGAAGCCTTCGACTTCGTGGTGGCCGACGTCGGTTCGCGCATAGATCTGCTAAACACTTCGCTCTTCGACCGCTCGGCGATCGTTTACCTTATCGCCCAGGTCGGCATTACGGAACTGCTCAACGCCAACCGCATGATCACCCAGTTCTTCTTTACGCGCCCCGATACGCTGCAGATCGTGCTCAATCGCTTCAAGCCCAGCGATCTGCTCTTCGACGAGAAGAAGATCACTGAGGCGCTCACGCGGCCCGCGCAGTGGAAGATCCCCGACGACTACGCCGCCGCGCGCCGCACCCGCGAGACCGCCTCGCCCATGGTGCTCATCGACTCGCCCATCGCCCGCGCCATCCGCGAGATGGCCATGACCGCGGCCGGCTTGACCGAAAAAGCGGAAAAACACGGATTGTTCCGCTTCCTGCGGTGAGAGAGCGAGTCAGCCGGTCAGCAAGTCAGTAAGTCGGCTGGGACATCTCAGCCTGTCTGGAGCGCTGCCGACGGTTCACAGCATTGATTCGGAAAAACACGCATCCCGGCCCTTGGCCGCCGAGGCCGCGCTGACTCGCTAACTTGCCGACTTGCTGGCTCGCTAGCTCGTTGCTCCATGGCATTTCTTGTACTTCTTCCCGCTGCCGCAGGGGCAGGGATCGTTGCGGCCCACCTTTTCGCCGGTGCGGCGTTGCGAGGGCTGGCTCGATTCTCCGGCGCCGGCGCGGCTGGCCGCGGCCAGTTCCCGCTCCTTCTTGCGCTGGAACTCTTTCTCGAGCTGGTCGATGGTGCTCGAAACGGCGCGCGTGGGAATGGCAATCTCGCGCGGCGCGTTGTCGGCTCCGATAGGCTGCGCCGCGCTGGCCACCGGCGGGGCCTTGGGCACATCGCCGCGCGGGCGCATCGGCTCGGTTACGGGCTGCCCGTCGGGGCCCAGAATCTGCATCCGGAAGAGGAACCGCACGGTGTCTTCCTGGAACTTCAGCATCATGGCCTCGAACATATCGAAGGACTCGCGCTTGTATTCCACCAGCGGATCCTTCTGCGCATAGCCGCGCAGATTGATGCCCTCTTTGAGGTGGTCCATGTTGAGCAGGTGATCTTTCCACAGCCCGTCGATCACGCTGAGCATCACCATGCGTTCGTGATAGCGCATGGTGCCGACGCCGAGAATCTTCTCCTTGGCCTCGTAGTTTTCCGTGAGCTTCAAAAAGATTGCCTCACCCAGCTCGTGCCGGCTCAGTTCCCCGGGCTTGATGCCCGATGCCGCCAGATTGAATCCGAAATGGTCGACGAGCTTCTCGCCGAGTTCCTTGATATCCCACTGATCCTCGCGCGTGCGCTCGTTGCAGAACTCGTCGAGCAGACTGGACAGAATCCCGCCCACGTAATCCTCGAGAATCAGCTCGCGCTGCTCGACACCCTCCAGCAGTTGCCGGCGCAGGCCGTACACCGCCTCGCGCTGCTTGTTCATCACGTCGTCGTACTCGAGTAAGTGCTTGCGCGCCTCGAAGTTCTGCGCTTCAACGGCCTTTTGCGCGCCCTCGATGCGCTTCGAGATCATGCGCGACTCGATGGGCATGCCCTCTTCCATGCCCAATCGCTCCAGCAGCGTGCTTACCCACTGCTTGGCGAAGATGCGCATCAGGTCGTCTTCGAGCGAGAGAAAGAAGCGGCTCTCGCCGGGATCGCCCTGGCGGCCGGCGCGGCCGCGCAACTGGTTGTCGATGCGCCGCGACTCGTGCCGCTCGGTGCCCAGAATGAACAAACCGCCGGCCTCGATCACGTCTTCGTGCTCGCGCTGCGCCACCTCGTGGTGGCCCTTGTGCGTCTCGGCCCAGTGCTCCTCGGAGACTTCGTACTCCTGCCCCTGATAATAGAAGCGCTGGAATCCCGGCGGCGCCATGGGATTGATGGCGCCCTCGGCCACGCTGATGGCGCGCGCCCTCGAGTTGCCGTTCGCGTCCTTCGTCTTCACCAGTTCCTGGCGCGCCATGAACTCCGAGTTGCCGCCCAGCAGAATATCGGTGCCGCGGCCGGCCA
>Ga0326727_10023234_pt1 | contig 11859 bp, 13 predicted proteins | sample MB2enrmetagenome_FD_207643 | JGI IMG/M metagenome (GOLD analysis project Ga0326727, IMG submission 207643) | Lab enriched peat soil microbial communities from McLean, Ithaca, NY, United States - MB29MY | ecosystem: Environmental > Terrestrial > Soil > Wetlands > Peat | place: USA: New York... | reverse complement strand
TAATGACATCCCGGAACACCTCGTAAGGCGCATAGGCCCATTCGGTCGCCGCTGGGATCATGGTCACGGCCTGGATCGCATCGGCAAAAGCCGTCCCGTCCGCGTCGAAGCCCTTCTGCACCCACCCTTGCGCCACAAACTCGTTGATGAGTGCATTGGCGGTCACAGCGATCTGCGCCCACGATGCATTCGTATCTAGATCGGGCATGGCGGGACCCACGCGGCCCTTGAACTTCGAGAAGAAGGCCCGGGTATAGTTATCGAGCTTGCCATCCGGGCCTACCTGAAAACCGAAGCGGCTGAAAAGATTGGCTTGCCCGGTCATGCGAGGATCTGCCTTACACGTGCGTTGGCATTAAGGATGCCGCGCATGACCGGCGATGAGGATGAAAGACGAAAGGTGCGCCCAGCCCTTTGCGTGGAGCCTAGCTGATGGAAGCTCGCAACGGCGAGGCGCTCACCCACGCGTCCGAGGGAAGCGGTGCGACCGCCGGTCCAAGTGTGGCCGCCATCGTCCGACCAATCGAGCATCAATTTGGGACTTGCCGCGTCAACATTGGCGCCCGTTATTCCCACACCCGGTATGATGTCGACATCGAGCTGGTCCACGATCAAGCCCTTTGGAAACGCATGCACCGGCCCCGATTGTGTCAGAAAAAGATAGGGATTGCCGCTCTCTGTTTGCGACGTGTCGTCGAGCACATGAAGTCTGCCGTCCTGGCTTGATCCAATGATTACGAGGCCGTCGAACGATGCAAAACCTTGTGCGAACCAATTGGACAGTCCGCCGCTTGCCCGCTCGTGCCAGAGTCCAGTGGCAAGGTCGAATTCCCATGTCCAATAGGGGCTTGTCACGGCGTAGAAATCGTGGCCGTTGAAGTGCGTATAGATAGCGCGAAGCGCGCGGCGCTCGTCCCATGTTAGATTGGAAATTGCACGCTCCAGTGCATGCGTCGAGATGCGGACCGGCTCGGAAGCTGTGAGCTGACGCACCACGCCGTTTTGATCCACCCACATAAGCGCGCCAGCGACGATCACGACCGTCTGCTCGGCGATGCAACCAATGTCGATGTCAGCCCGTATGGGGGCGAACGCAAAGGGCGTGGTGCCCACGTCCTCCCAGATTTCCAGGCTCGATTCGCCCAACGCGATCAGCGCGCCGCGATGCGTAATAATTCTTCGAAGTCCATCGGAGCGGCTAGAAGCGGTGGCATAGGCAAGCGCATTGACAGTAAGCGCGTCGTTCAGATTCGTCTGAAAAATGCGCCCATCGGGGATGGAAAAAACGAGATAGCCATCGAGAAATGTCACACTATTTGGAGGGGGCAGACTCGAAAGTTTGGGTTGAGAGATGATGTTCGTGCCCGTATTGAGGACGTAATAGTCGTTATCAGCAACGATGCCGATTTGGGGGGTGGGCCGCTGATTGCCCGCCATGATGACCATGGATGTGCCGGCGATCGTTCCCGAAACGGGTGTGGCATTGCCCTGATCGTCGAACAGCGCCGCCGCTGTGCCGCCGACGACATAAAGTCCCTTGCCGAATACATAGAGCATCCCGCGGCACGGCCCGTTAAGCCCGGTCGTACCGGTATCGAAGCGCGACGTCCCCGGCACCGCGTAGATAGGGAGCGGCGACTTTGCTGCCTGGCCCAGCGCTTCCGGGTAGCCGTTCAGCAGGCGCTGGTTCGATCCGAACCCGCTTTTGTCGGGGTTCGACGTATGCCCGAAATCGACTGCGACCATAGGTGAAATCCTCTTCGAAAATCGGTGCCGCGCCTGCCTCGGCAGCTTTACCGAGGCAAAGTGCAGGAATTGGATAATTGAGCCTGCGCTGAGGGCGAACATAGTGCGGAGGGTGGCCTGGTTTTTCTTGGCTGCATTCTTGGTTTTGGTAGTGGCGCGCGCCGCCCTTGGCGAACGCCGCGTTGCGCTCGTAATCGGCAATTCGAACTATGCAAATGTGGCCAGGCTTCCAAATCCGGCGAAGGATGCGGGTGCCATCGCGGACGCGCTCGCCCGCCTCGGCTTCGACTTAACTCGCGCCAATGGTCTTGGTGTTGGCGAGATGCGCAAAGCTCTGGCTGGATTCGAAGACAAAGCCATTGGTGCGGATTGGTCTACTATTCCCGGCGGCATGGAAATGGGCGGCAAGAACTGGCTCGTTCCCGTTGACGCCACACTTGTCAAGGTGAGCGATGTTGCCGGCGAGGCGGTGCCGCTCGACCGTGTCCAACGGGTGCGGCCAGCTTATTCGCTTCGCATCGTCATTCTCGACGCCTGCCGGAACAATCCCTTTCTCGCCAAGACAGGTAGAGCCCGTGGCGGAACGCGCTCACTCGGACTGGGCCTTGCACCCGTCGACGGCCATGTGGCATTGGATGGCGACGGCGCACACAATGCCTTCGCTCAGGCCATGTTGGTTGTTAAGGCAATCGCCACGACCGGCACCTATACAATCGACCGGTACTCCCTGAATGGCTTCGCCTCGGCGCTAAGGAAGGCCGAGGAGGCTTGCCGATAAGCGGGCAATTTTGGCGTCCCGAAGCGCAGCTCTTCGCATTTGCTGCACTTCGCAATTAACCGTAACGCAGCGTTTTTGCAATCTGCGCTATCGGAACCCATAGCGGCGCAGGCTCGGCATCCAACTCAAGCCCATATCCAGGCTCGCCTGAGGCGCGATGACGTAATAGGCGAGCAGGGCCGTGTAGGCTTTCTGCGCGCGCTTTTGCGTCGAGGGCTGCGCCTCGATCCCGCTGGCCGATGCAAGCTCCACCGCGAGGATCGCCTTCGTCCCCTCCGCAAATTGAGCAAGCAGAGGGAACGGATCGTTCAAGCCGTATGATAGCGGTTCAGGCTTTGGCGGCTTCGAGGCATCGCTCGGACCGTAAGGCGGATAGGCTCCCGAGCAGTCCGTAACGTCGCCATTGATAAAATCGTCGCTGAAAAAGATGCCATCGGTTTTCGCGACGGGCGGGTTGGGGCCGCCGGGAAAGATACCGTCTGCAGCCCAGGCGTTCAGCATGTCGTTATACATGGCAAGGCCGGCCTCCGCCCGGGCCGGATCGAGGTCCGAGCCGAGAGGCAGAAGGCCGAGCCGGCGGTAGGCGCCGGCAACGATGTCACGGGCCGTTGTCATTCAGGACCTCAATGATCGCATGTTTGAGCTGGGCCTTGGTCCAGCCGGAACCGAAGCGGATGCCGCAATCGGCGGCAACCTGCATGAGGCGCTGCCGTGACATGCGGTCGAGCTTCTCCTGGCCGGTCAGCTCTTGATCCGGGCCAGGCTCCGGCAAGGTCACACGCGGCGTTTCGGGAAGCGGCTCGCTATCGCTGGCGGGCGCTGGAAATCGTTGCCAGCCCTGATCGGCTGGCACATGATCGGGATGCTCGAAAAGGCACGCCTCGCCGTTCCGGTACATCCAAAGGCGTGTATCGCCAGTCATCACTGACCTTTCATGATACCAACGGCCACGAGCGTCGCCCTGATCTCATTTAAAAGCGTGATAATCGCGGTGGCCTGGGCCTGATCGAAGCCGAAAGGAGTTGTATTCGTCGGCGCGGTCGTTGGCACGGCAGCCTGTGCGGAGCCAGAACGCTGCGGGACGGGTGGCACATTGTAGAGCGAGATGTAATCGTTCGGGCTTTGGCCGAGCACGGTGCCATCGGGATTGCCGTCAGAAAGCTGCTTTACGGGCATGGGTTTTACTCCTGAATCGAGGGAAGAAGCCAGGCGGAGTGCCATCCCAGAGTTACCGCAAGCGATATCCGGGATGGCGAAGGCATTAGCTCGACGCGCCTGAGAGGCGGGTGGCGAGGTCTGGATAAATCGGCTTCACGCCGTAGAGGATATCGAGGCGCCACATATTGATGTCGTTGATAATGTCGTAGTCGCAGATCACCCGGATCGAGAGGCCCTTATAGCTCTGCCGCGCTTTCTTGATTGCGCCCTCGGGCAATTCCATCGGCACCATGCAAAGTGCGAATGCGTTCTCGTGGAAAACGAGGTTCTGGGGATAGGACGCCCCCGCGGTGCCCATAAAGGTTAGCGCCGCGTTTTGCGCAGGCGCCGCGCTCACGGTCGCATACTGACCGGAAACGATGATGGCCGGCGCGATGGCGATCGCGTCCGCCGCGCCGGTTGCGGTGACGGGAGCGCTTACGACGAACTGCTGCAAATAGGGCAGAACCTGCTTTGTGACGGGATTGACGGCGTAAACACCGGCAATGGTGAAAACGTCGCCCTCATTCAACGTAGCACCAGCAGTCAGGCCATCGACGAGGATGGCGGTTTGGTTGGTGTTCAACGACGCGAGATAGGTTGTTACACCCGTGTTCGTGACACCGTTTGCAGACGCGGTAGCAGAAATAACAGGTGTTCCGGCATAAGAGCCGACCGTATAGTTGATAACGTTCTGCGACGAGTAGCAGTCGGTGTTGCCAACCATCGGAAGTTTGGACTTCTCCAACGCAGTCCTCGCAACGTCCGGCACGTAGAGGCCGGTGAAGCTCGATGCCATGCCGTAGAAATCGGCGGGCGACAGGCAGGAAGCACGCGGCGCGGGCACAGCCATCTCATCGAGCCGCTGCGGGCCCTTGATGAAGGATTTATAACCCGAAAGTGTCTGGCCGGGGGTACCGACCCAGTTCCACACATATTTGTAAAGCGACAAAACATCGAGATCGACCTGGTTCGCCAGCGCGATCATGGGATGCTTCAGATAGCGCTCGGCGAAGCGGTCGATCGTGAGCGTGAGGTCTTTGGTCGGGAACCGCAAATCGACGCCGCGCTGCGTGTTGATCTGGATTTGCACTTTACCTTCGGTCGCGTCCTGCATCTGAGCGACAGAGCCCGTGCGCACCGCATATTTGACGGGCCGGCGGATTGTGAGCGTGTCGCCGATCTTGGTTTCGCCAAACTCCGACTCATAGGCGCGGTAAACCATTTTCGCGGCGACAAGGTTATTGTCGAGCTGCATCAAGCCTTCCTTGGCGATGATGCTCGGAGTTAAGAGTGTTGAGGCCATGGGGCTTTGCTCCTTGTTGGTGGATTGGGTAGTCAAGCACCCCTGGACCAGCCAAGGGCATCATGGCCGGGCTTGGCCCGGCCAGCCAGGACCAGAAAATGAATGGCTAGAAGTGCTTTGGATGACCGCCGCTGGTACAGCCGTAATCCGAAATCAAAATCCGCGCGCGCGCCGGTATTCCTCGAAGTCCATGTCTTCCAGCGGTGTTCCGGCACTGCCGCCGCGGCCTGATAACGTGCCGACAGGTTGAGGCGCGCGGCTGACGGAGACGGCGTTCGAGCCGATGCGCCCTTCGAGGCGTGCAATCGACGTCGCTTGCGACACTGGCGGCAGGCTCGCGATCTGCGCCGCCTCGGCCGGGTTCTTGCCGAGGTAATAGGCGATTTCCGCGCCCCGGCTGGATTCGCGGATGGCGTCAGCCATGACTGGCGTCACGGTCAGGTTTGGGTTGTGCGCGACGGCATCGAAATCAGGCACCTTCTGGCGGAAGTCGGCTGTTGACTCAGCCCAAGCATCCAGTGCCGCCCGTGCCGCGAACTCCTGCGCCTGAGTGGCCTGGCGCGCCAGCATATCGGCGCCCACCTCGCGGACGGCATGCTGGGCAACAGCACGGGTATAGTCCTCAGGTGCGCGATAGTCCTGCGGCCGGCCAGGATTTTGCAACCGCTCGCGCAGCGCCGCCGCTTCCGCCGCGCTCCGTGCTGCTACGGCGTCGGCGGCATGCTTTTGGCGGATGAGCTGCTGGACGCGGCCGTCGCGTCCGGCTTCGCTTCCGCCCGCCGCGGGTTGAGCCGATGCGGGGGCTTCGCTTTCCGCCTGCGCAGTCTGCCCGGAAGATGCCAAGGCGGCGTCGTTCACGGACTGGATATCGTCGTGTTCGGTCATGATCTCATCCTGAATGAACTGAGCTGAACGGCGCTTCGCGAGCGCGCTAGAACACTGCGCGAGTGCCTAGAAACTTTCCCGAGGGAAATGGGGTGTGACCGGCAGGCACATGCCGTTTAGGACGGAAGATGCGCGAGACCGGCTTGGATGGCGGATTCGATATTCGCGCCAAAGCGTACCTCGATCATGGCAACATAAACGGCCTTTAGCATCGTATTGACGGCTTCCGCGGAGGTCAGACAGGTAATGTCAGGATCGAATTCGCTGATAACCGCGTAGCCAGCCTGAAGCATTTCCGGCGTTATTTTCAGGTAACTCCTCTTGGGCGGAGAATGTCTTACGCTCATGGCGGCCTCGCATATTTTAAAGCTTGTACGGCGAGGGATCGGCAAAGCGGGTGCGCTTCACCTCATTGTCGAAAACCTTGCCCTGGAGGTCCGCTTCGGCCTTGGCCGCGTTTGCCTGGCGCTCCCGGAGTGTGGCTTCCTGCATCGCCGTTTGAAGCGGATCTTGCGGCGTGCCGTACACGGTGGACGCCACGGTGGAGAGAGTGCGCGCGGCGGCGTCTTGAGCCTCGGCGTGCGCGCGCATCGCTTCTGCTTCCGACTTGGCGGCGAGACCTTGTACGCGATTGAGATGCGCCTGCGCAAGCGCCGCCTGGTAAGCCTGTTGTTGAGCCTGGGCGATCTCGACACCGGGCGGCGGCGCTTCGCCGGAAATTTGCGGCGGCAGCATGCGCTTGAGCCGGTCCGCGATCTCATCCGCGCCGGGCCAATCCATATTCCGCGCAACAAGATCGCCGGCCACTCCCGCGGCTTGCGGCACAGCTTGAATGAATTGCAGCATGGCGTCTGCGGCCTCCGCACGGCGCGTCGCGTAGGATGGGCCGATCTTCACGCGCACATCGTAGGTGCCCTGGCTCAGATCGTTGAGCAGCATCGGTTTACCGTTCACACCCATCACCGGCACGTTGATGCGCACCGGCAGATGGGACTCGTCTTCGCGCATAATGCGGACGGTTCGCTCGCTGTCGTAAATCTTCGGGATGAGATCGATCAAGACCGTGCCGAGATGGTTTAGCGTTGCCATCAAATTGTCCTGATAATGCAACGCGGAGACACCGCCCTGGCTTTCGCGGGCGCGGATAGCAACGCCTGAAATCTCGTTCGAGCGTGCGCCGAGCGCGGCGTCGTAAATGCCTGTCGTTGCCTTCATCTCGTCGGCGGCCATAGCGCTCTCGTTCACAAGCGCCGCCGGGATATCGGGCGGCGGTTCGCGCATGGGGCGTCCGCCCGGCACCTCTGGGTCCGGCTCGTAGAGCAAGTAGGGCCGCGAGACCGTGTTTTGCGTATCCCACTGCCCCTTGAACTTTGCGATCATCGACGGCGTGGCGACAAACGGCGCGCGCGGCGCAAGCGCGATCGCCTCGGCGGCGGCGGAGCGCCAGAAATTATAAAGCTGCTGCGAATCGCGGCTGAAGCGGATCAGCCCGCTGCGGATCACCTTCGTTTCGAGCGAGGTCTCCGAGCCGATCACGGGGAAGATCGGGATGTGGCGCCCAGCCCATTGGTTCGGGCCTTCCAGCACCTCCTCGCCGCTCAAGAGATAATGCTCGACCTTGTGCGATCTCACCTTCCGCTCGGCGACGATCCCCAAACCTTGTAACTCTTTCGGCTCCACTTCGGTAATATCGAGGGTCACGCCGCCGGCAAGCCGCACGATGGTGCGCTCATGCGGACGCTTCACCCAATATTCGCAAACGCGCACGCCGTCGCGATTGGCCCAAAACAGGCCGCTCTCGGCGTTAAGGTCGGACGGCGCCATGAAGTCGGACATGGCCGCGCCGGGGAAGCGCTTTTGGAACTCCTTGCGCCCCATGATCTCGGAGACAAGGCAATATTCGGCATCCGACCGGCTCGGCTCGACAGAGCCCGGTGCCCAAAACACGGAAAGCGGGTGCTGGATGCGCTTGATGCGGATTTCCTGATCGAAGCCGTCCTCGTCCGCGTAATCGGTGACGATGCGGAAATGGCCGATACCGCACGCCACCGCGTAATAGACCGCGTTCGCAAACACATTCGTGGCATTCGAGCGGTATTGGATCTGCCGCATGAGCCCTGAATAAATCTCGGCCAGCTCGGCCGTCGCCTCGCCGCCCGCCGGGATCGCCTTGACGGACGGCGGGTTGACCCGCACGGTGTTGGCCACCTGGTTCACGAATTGCGGCAGCCGGTTGATGGTCAGGCAAGGCCGGTTCTGCGCCTCGCGCTGCAGCCGGATCTCGTTCGGCCATTGGTCGCCCGCGAGGAACTTCAGGTCCATGAACCCATCCTCGCGGTTCTCGCGATCCTGAATCCACGCGGCTTCGAGGCGCTCTTGCGCCTCTTGAACGATGTCAATTTTGGGCAAGGGAACCTCATTGGCGCTTTTTGCGGGCGCGCTTTGACGTTGAAATTTTTGGCGAAGGGCGAGCCTTGTTAAACGCCGCGTTTAATATGGATGCTTCGCATCTTGCTACTCGCCGCCACTACCCTCATCGCTTACGCTGAATCCGCCGCCCGCGCCTAGTCCGCCCCACAAAAACGGTGCAACCGAATTGAACTGGAGGGTGTTGCTAATTCGCGGGTACGAATTCACTGCATCTCTGATAGCGGCGGCCGTGTTCGGCGCAACCGTTTTCATATAGTTCGGATCGGACATATAAGCGCGGATCGCTTCGGCGATGCGGGTTGGGATTGTTCAGGTGGTGATAGACGGTTTGCAGCTCGCCCTTCAAGCCGGAGGTGTCGATCTGCCCTGCAAGTTCGTCGACGCCATGAGCGATCTCGTGGGCTTGCACGCGCGGGACCTTAACGGGCGGAAGGTTCCTGTCGTAGGTTACGAAGTAGTCTCTTCCGGTTCCAGCGGCGTTGGGCAGGCTTTCGAATCGGCCTGCGTCGCCGCCAATCGCTTGCGCCGCAACGCCCTTAGGTAGCGAGCCCAAGAGTCCCTGACTGATTTCGGCAAGGTTCTCCAATACGCGGGACTCTGGTAGTATGCTTGCTTCGCTAGTTCTTCCGGCGACAAAGGCCGCCCGTATTGGCCGCCCGTCCATGTCGTATGTGATTCGTCCCAGGGCATCCTGTGGCGCTCCATTCGGATAATCTGCGCTAATATCTCTAGCCGGCCTCGGCGGCGGATCATAGATCAAAGCGTTTCTGGAGGTATATCCCCGGCTTGGTAAATAATCGAGCAAGGCGTTTGAATATTGCGGCGCTTTTGCGCCTGCTCCGCCCATGAACATGCCGATACCGGCACCCAGTAGCGCACTGGGCGTTCGCGCCACTGCATCGCCGGTGTCCGGTTCTTGGGGCGCGAAATATCCCCAGTCGCGCCCATCGCACCCATCGTGCCCGCAGCAACCGCGACTGGCCTTCCGATTGGCGCAAGCGCATTGCTCGCGGAACTAACCGCGCCAAACGGCAATCCTATTACGCTCAGCACTTTGACGCTATCGGGTGCGCTTTCATAAGCGTCGGCATAGTATTGCTGTAGCGCTCGGCGCTGGCGCTCATTTTGTGGCGTCCCGCCCCGGAAACTCTCGCCGCGCGCCGTGGCTTCCACACCTGCGCGTGCGTAGGGCAAGAGGCCCAGAAAATTGGACATCACGCCCAAGCTGCGGCTTTTCGGGTCTAAGTTGCGTTCGCGCTCGGGCAAATCGTTATAATAGGAACCGTCGGCCATGGATTATCCCCCGAGCCAGCCGGCCTTCGAGCCGCCGCCGCTCTCATCGCCCCAGGCGACATCGTCTCGCGGCTTCACCATGCGTGGAAACAAGTCCGCCATCGCCCACACCAGCGCATCCACCCGGTCCGCAGCGCCGTCGCCCTCGATGCCGAACGGCGTGAACAGCACCATCTGATCCTCGAGCGCCGGGAAAGCGCCGGCATGGCTCACGCGGCCCTGCTCGTACAGCGCGGCGATGGGCTCGGCGCGCACGGTCTTGCCGCGGCTTGCGCGCACTTGGCGCAGCGGCAGGCCGGGCCGCTCGGCGCGCAGCACCGTCTCCACCATCGCGCCGCCCTGATTGATCTCCACCACGATGGCGTCCGCGCTATAGCGGTCGAAGGCGGCGGCCACCTTGCGCGACCAGCCCGCGGGCGAAAGCCGGCAGGAAAGATCGTCGAGCACATAGCCGCGGCCGTCCTCGCCGAGCCCCGCAACCACGATGCCGGTTTCGGAGGTTCTGTCTCCGCAGGCGGACGCTTTCGCGGCGGGGTCGACGCCGATCACGACGCGTTGCATTTGGGGCAGCGCCAAGTTTGCAACCCGGGTCCCGTCGAGCATCGCTCGCGTCCACAGCGCGCCCGGAATATCGTCTAGAATCTCGGCGTTCAGCTCCTGGCGTCCGAGCCTTGTGCCTTCATAGCGCTTGATAATAGTCTTGAAGAAGCTCGCCGCCAGATTGGCGCGGTTGTCATAAGTGCGCCCTCGCGTCACCGCCACGCCTTGGCCCTCGCGCGCCAAAAAATCCCAGATGAGCGGGATCGGCCGCGGCGTCGTGGTGATGACCTGCCGGGGGCGCTCGCCGAGGCGGAGCCCGAACTGCAGCATGTCCCAGGTCTCCTGCGCATAGCGCCATTTGGCAAGCTCGTCGCACCAGGCGGCATCGTGCTCCGGCCCACGCAATTGATCGGGCTCGGTCGCATTGTAAAGCATTGCCACAGCGCCATTCGGCCAGGTGAGGCGCCGCTTCGATTGCTCGAATTTCGGCCGGAAATCCGATGGGTGAATGGCGAGCAGCCCGCCCGGGCCTTCGACGATCACATCGCGCGCGTCTGCCGCCGTCTCCGCTACAAGCGCAATCCGCTTGTAGGCTCCGCCACCCAGCGGAGTGGGTCCGCAAACGCATTCGCGCACCCACTCCGCACCGCACCTCGTCTTGCCGGCGCCGCGGCCGGCCAATATCAGCCATATGTGCCAATCGCCAGCCGGCGCGCGCTGCTCGGGCCTAGCCCATATCCGCCAATCGTAGCGCATCCATTCAAGCGCCCGCCGGGTCAGACTCTTCAGAAACGGCTTCCTCCGCGCTGGCGTCAGCGATGCGAGAAAGCTTGCGCTCGATTTCATCCCGGAGTCGTTCGACATTCATGCTGTCCTTCGGCTCCTCGGCCGTTTGCGGGGTTGGCGTGCGGTCCCGGAAGCGCCTGCCGAAACGGTTGCGCATTTGCAGCGCCCAGCTTGTCGCGTTCCAGGTTTTGTCGAATTGCTTCGTCCTGCCGACGCCCAGCCACCAAGCGTATTCCAAGTCCTTGGCGCGATTCAAAGCTTCGCGGAACTCCGGATGCGACTTGGCCCAGCTATCGAGCGTTTTGCTGCTGACAAACAGGGCGGCGGCAATTTCGACCTTGCCGCAGCCTTCCGCCGCGAGTTCGAGGACGCGCTCGCAATGGGCGCTATTGTAAAGCGATGGGCGGCCACGATGGCGCGCCGGCAAGATTTCGGGATCGGCGCTCACGGCACCTCGCAAGAGTTTTCTGGACAGTTTGCGGGAGAGCGCAGCGCATTACCGGGAATGAGGCCAGGCGTGCAAGCCATCGGCTCGGTCATTCGCATGCGTTTCTGCGACTATACGGATTTATAGGGCAAGTCACCGCCCGGCTTCAAGCCAGCTCTTCGCAAGCCGCGCTACAAACGCTTGCTTTGACTAAAAATATATTAAAAAGAGCCCGCCCTAGTTGGGCGGGCTCGATTGCTTGGTGACGCTCGCGTTTAGAAGATGCTGTTGAAGAACCAGAACAAGCTGCCCGAAATCATAATGGCCATGGGGAGAGTAAGAACCCAAGCCATCAGCAGATTGCGGACGGTCGAAAGCTGCAGGCCGGACTTATTGGCCGCCATGGTTCCCGCCACGCCCGATGAGAGCACATGGGTGGTCGAGACCGGCAGGCCGTACATGTCAGCGGCG
>Ga0326727_10023231_pt1 | contig 11860 bp, 4 predicted proteins | sample MB2enrmetagenome_FD_207643 | JGI IMG/M metagenome (GOLD analysis project Ga0326727, IMG submission 207643) | Lab enriched peat soil microbial communities from McLean, Ithaca, NY, United States - MB29MY | ecosystem: Environmental > Terrestrial > Soil > Wetlands > Peat | place: USA: New York... | reverse complement strand
GGGAACGGTCAAGGGAACGATAACGATGCTGCCCGCATAGTAATAGGTGTTGGGCATCCAATTGTTGCTTTGCGCTCCACTGCTGGAGTCCGGGTTGCCAACGGCCTGGTAGATGATGCCGGTGGCCGGATTGATGTAGCGGATACTGGCAACTCCGTGCGCCTGGTTGTCGGCGATGTAGACGCCGCCCTTGGCGTCGATTGCCAGCGGCCCGCCCGATTCGATGGCCGCCCCCAGCGCCGTGCTTCCGTTGCCGCCCACGAACTGTAAGTCTGCGCCGCCGTCAAAAGGCGAGCCGGCGAAGAGGTGAATCCTGCCCGAGGGATCGATATGCCAGAGCACGAAATTCATGGAGTCGGAGAGATAGAGATTTCCCGCCGCATCCAGCGCCATGCCGTTCAGGAAGCCGACGTTGGCGTTGGGAGCGGAGAGCCCATCCTGGCCGCTGACTCCGTCGAAGACGCCGCCGCTGCCTCCCACATAGGAACTGATAATGCCCGGCGTCAAGGCGGCTTCCGCTCCCGTGCCCGTGCCGATCAATCCGAAGGTGAATATTCCTTCATCCGTGGTGAGGATCAAGGGCGCGGTGCGCGCGCTGGTGAGCGAGGCGGCGTTGCCGGCCATCGCCGGGGCAAAGGTTATCGCAACCTGGCAGACCGATCCGGCTGGGTTCATGGTGAGCCCGTCGATCGCGCACCCGCTGACGGCGCCGGCGATCTTGAACTCCGTGTAGCCGCTGGGAATCGCAATCGACTGCAATACGCGCGCGTTGGCTAGCGTCAGCGCGACAGTCTGCGTATCGCTTTGTCCTACTGGCGTCGCGGGAAAGACGTTGTTGCCCACGGTAATATCCATGCCGGTCGAAGCTCCGCTGATGCCGTATAGTGCAACCGTCTGCGATGCATAGTGCACGCCCAATGAGGCGCCGCTGGAGTTGTCGTTGATATTCAGCGTCCCACTATACGTACCCGACACCAGCGGCGAAAAGACCACAGTGGCTGTGCAACTGGCGCCGGCCGCCAGCGTCGCGCCGCAGGTTGTGGCGCTCACGCTGAAGACGGCTTCCGTGCTGGTGAAGGTAAACGGCCCGACGGGCTGGCTCGAAGCGTTGGAGCAGACGGGAGTCGTTGTTCCGGAGCTGTTTTGCGCGCTGCAGAAGGTCAGCGGGGCGTTGCCGGTGTTGGTGATGGTGATGGTCGCGCCGGCGCTGGTCGCGCCCGGCGTCGCCGCAAAGGGCAGGCCCGAGGGTAAGACCTGCGCCACTGGTACAACGCCCGCGCCGCTGAGCCCAACGATTTGCGTTCCGCCGCCAGTGCTTGCGTTGTCGGTAATCGTCAGCGCGCCCGTGGCCGACGCGGTCGTGACGGCTTCAAATACCACTGTGATGTTGCAGCTTGTTCCCGCCGCCAGGGTCGATCCGCAGGGGTTCGTCGCGCTGGTCGTGGTGCTGAACGTGCCCGTGACCCCGATGCTGATGATGGTCAGCGGCGTTGTGCTGGTGTTGGTCAGCGTCACCATCTGCGCGTCGCCGTACCCCATGCCCACTGCGTTGGTGAAGCTGAGCGACGTGGCGCTGAGCGAAACCGTGGGCAGCGCGCCCACGCCGGTTCCCACAAGTGAAATGTTGGTCAATAGATCGATGTTGCTGTAATTCGTGAATTCCAAGTTGAGCGTATCGCTGGCCGGACCGACGGCCGTCGGCGTAAAGACCACCGTGGAGCTACAGGTATACCCGGCTTTGAATACGGCAGGCGAGCACGAGTTGTTGGAAATAAAGAATGACGAAGTCGTATTGGAAATGCTGGACGCCAGGTGGTCGAAAGACTCGAGGCCCGGAAAGGCGCCCTGCACATCGCCGTCGGTTGCGACAAAGGCCTGGAAATAGGAGGAACCGAGATTGACAGTTCCGAAGGGAGCGGGGTTCGTCCAGGTCACATCGACGTAACGCACGCCATCGGCCTCGAGGATGTAGAGGTTGCCCCGGCTGTCTGCAACCATGTCCAGAGGATGGTTCAGACCGGCCCAGTTGGCGAATCCGCCGTCTCCCTGCGCCGTGCATCCGCCGTTGCCGGCGATCACGTATTTAGCGCTATCCCATTGCTGATTGGGGACCTCGTAGACGTTGCAGTCGTTCGCATCGGTGTAGAAAAGATTTCCGGAAACGTCCACGGCGACACTGGTGGAGGGAGCGTCGGGCCCGGGAGCGCTGCTCAGATTCCCGCCGGAGAGATACCAGAGGCTCCAATTGGCTGTATTGGAATCGGCGATATAAACCCCGCCCAGGGAATCAACCGCCACGGTCCGCGGTCCCCACAGCGCCACGCTGGTGGCTGCGCCGCCGCTGCTCCAGGCGGTCGCCTGCGTGCCGCCAATGCCGGCAATAGTGGAGATATTGCCGGTCGAGGCCGAAACCTCGCGCACCGCAAAATTGCCGGTGTCGGCAATATAGAGATTGCCGTAGCCGTCGACGGACACGCCCTTGGGGCCGTTCAATTGCGCGGCGGTAGCCAGGCCGCCGTCGCCGTCGAATGCCGGCATACCATCGAGCGTACCGGCCACGGTGCTGATTTTCTGGGTGGCGGCGCTCACCATGCGGATAGCGTTATTGCCGGTGTCGGCAATGTAGAGGTTGCCGGCGGCGTCTAGCGCAACGCTGCTCGGCTGGTTCAGCATGGAGCTGGTGGCGGCGCCACCGTCCGTCCCGATGCCGCAATTGACGATTCCGCCAGTTGGAGCGACGCCGGCAACTGTGCTGATCGTATTGCCGCTCTTGCTCACCTTCCGCACAATGCAGTTGCCGGTATCGGCGATGTAGATGTTCCCCGCTCCATCGACGGCCATGCTCTGCGGCTGGTTAAAGACGGCGCCGCTGGGCACGCCGCCATCGCCAGCGTAGCCGGTCCGCGGCGTCTGGTCGTTGCCCACCAGATCCGAGATGATGCCGGGGGTAATTACGGCCAAGGTTTCAGTGCCGCCTCCGCTCAGCGCCACGGCATAGTTCGCCTGTACGCCGTTCTCCACATCGTTGATCAGCAGCGGCGCGGAACGGGCCAGTGGAACCGGCGCGGCGGCGAGGCCCGGCAGCGATGGTGTAAAGGTCACCGGGATGGTGCAGATGGTTCCCGGCAGACTCAGCGTCACGCCGTCGGTAACGCAGCCGCTGACGGTTCCCAGCGTGTAATCGGTGAAGCCGGAAGCGATGGCAAAGGAGTTTGCATTGAAGATCACCGCGCCCGAAACCACCTTCACCGTAGCCGACTGCGTAACAGAGCTGCCGACAGCAGTCAGCGGGAAGGTTGGGACGGAGATCGTCACCAAGCTCGGCGCCGTGGGACCGCCAATATTGACCGCCACCACCGTATAGCTCAACGCCGAGGATGTGCTGGGCGCGTAGGAATCGCTGCCGCTGTAAGCTGCGGTAATTGAGTGAGCGCCCACGGCGAGTGGCGAAACCGTAATCGATGCCGCGCCGTTGTTAAGCGCAGCGAATCCGAGGTAATTCGCGCCATCGTAAATCGAGACAATGCCACCGGGCGTGCCGCCAGCCGAGGTCACGGTCGCCGTTATGGTCAAAGTGTTGCCATACGGCTGCTGATACCCGCCGCCGGTAGTGGTGATTATAGCCAAGCCGCTCGCGCTCAGAACAATGGAGGTAGCGGCAGTACCGGCGGGATTCATCACACTGCCGGATAGCTGCACTTGCTGTGTCGCGCCCGCCACGTTCAACGCATTGTCGGTCAACGTGAATGCGCCGGTAATTGGATTGCCGCCATTGTAAACAGTCGATGCAAACAACACGTTAAACTGGCAACTCTGCGACGGAGCCAGCGTCTGGCCGCTCAATACACAGCCGTTGGGCGCGCTGCTGACCAGCGTGAAGTTCGGTGGCGAAACGTCGATTTGCGAAATATTCAGGGAGGCATTGCCCAGGTTCTCCAAGGTCACGGTCTGCGGACTGCTCATCGAGCCGGGGAACGGCGCCTGGAAGCTCAGCGACGGCGGATCGGCGAGATCCACTTTGCGCACAAGCTGGTTAGAAGTGTCGGCGATGTAAAGGTTGCCGGCGCTGTCAACAACCACGCTGTTCGGTTGGTTCAGCATAGCGCTGGTTGCCGCGCAGCCATCGCCCACGCCGTCTCTGCTGTTCGAGCAAACCGCGGACGCGCCGCCCACGATCGTTGAGATCGTCTGTGTCGCCGCGTTCACTTGGCGGATAACGGAGTTGCTGCTGTCGGCGATATAGAGGTTGCCGGCGCTGTCCACGGCTACGCCGGTCGGATTGCTCAACTGCGCGCTGGTGGCCGGGCCGGCGTCACCGCTGTAGCCGGAGCCGGCTGCATAGTTGCCCGCCACCGTCGTGATCACGCCATTGATGATTTCGCGGATCACGTTGTTGCCGCTATCGGCGATATAGACGTTGCCGGCGCTATCGACGGCTACGCCCCTGGGATAACTTAGCACGGCGTTCGTGGCCGGGCCGCCGTCGCCGTTGTAGCCGGAGCTTCCGGTCCCGGCAATGGTGGTGATGATGTTGGTCGCCGCATAGACTTCACGGATAACCGAGTAGTTTGTATCCGCAATGTACAGGTTGCCGGCGCCATCCACGGCCACCGCCTGTGGAAGTCCCAACTTAGCGCTGGTCGCCGGGCCGCCGTCGCCGCTATAGCCGTAAGCGCCATTGCCCGCCGCCTTGGTGATCGTTCCCGTAAGCCCGTTGACCACGCGCACCGCGTGACTGTAGCTGTCGGCAATGTAGAGATTGCCCGCTCCATCCAATGCCAGACCCACCGGAGAACTGAGACTGGCGCTGGCCGCCGGGCCGTTATCCCCGCCATTGCCCTGTACGCCATAGTTTCCGGCTACCGTATGAATCACGCCCGTCGACGCATTCACCTTGCGCACAACGTAATTGTTTGTGTCGGCGATGTACACGTTGCCCGCGCTGTTCACGGCCGCGCCGGAGGGAAAGTTCAACTGAGCCGCGTACCCTTGGTTGCCGTCTCCGCATTACGTTGAGGTGTCGGTGCACGCCGTCTGGTTGCCCGCCACTACGTTGATCACGCCGGGGGCGAAGGCGATCGCCGGCGCCACGCCGACGCCCGACAGGTAAGTCTCTCCCATCAGGTTGTGCGGAGAATAGTTGTCGTAGAGAAGCAGCGCCCCCTGCCGCTCGCCCGGCGCCTGTGGGTTGAAACTCACGTCTGCTTCGCATGGAGTCGTCGCGCCAAGGAGGAAATTCAACCCGCAGGTGCTTGTCCCAAGCAACTGAAAGTCCGGCTGGCTCTGCCCCAGGGTCAGCGTCTCAGCGCCGCCCATAAACTGCGAATATGTGTACCTGAAGCCATCATCCAGGGCATACGTTGGGCTGCTCTGGCCGACGCCCAGCATCCCGTAATTCACCGTGTACATCTGCACCTGGCGGATGCGGTTGTTGTTCGCGTCGGCTACGTACAGGTTACCCGAGTTGTCCACCGCCACGCCGCCGGGAGCGTTGAGCTGCGCGTTCGCCGCCAGGCCGTAGTCGCCGCTCGAGCCCGCTCCGGCCGCGTTGTTGCCCGCTACCGTGTTGATGATGCCGTTGCTATTGTTCACCTGGCGAATGACGTTATTGCCGGTGTCGGCGATGTAGAGATCGCCAAAGCTGTCGTAGGTCAGAGCCGAAGGGGCGCTGAGCTGGCCGTTGACGGCCGCGCCGCCGTCGCCGCTATAGCCCGCCGCGCCAGAGGTGTTGCCCACAATCGTTTGGATCGCGCCGCTGCTCACCTCGCGGATGACATTGTTGCCGGTGTCGGCGATATAGAGATTGCCGCTCGCGTCCACGGCCACACCGCAGGGGCCATTCAACTGCGCGGCCGTAGCCGCGCCGCTGTCGCCGCTATAACCCGCGCCTTGGGAATAGTTGCCTGCAACGATGTTGATCACGCCGCCGCTCACCTCGCGAACAACGCTGTCGCCGCTGTCCGCGATATAGAGGTTGCCCGCGCTGTCCAAGGCCACGCCGTAGGGGCCGTTCAACTTCGCGTTGATGGTCGGGCAGCCGTCGCCCAGGCTGTCGCTGGCCCCGGCGCACACCGCCGCCGCGCCACCCGCCACCGTGCCGATGATCCCCGTCGTGGCGCTGACCATACGCACCACGTTGTTGTTGGAGTCGGCGATGTAGAGGTTGCCCGCGCTGTCGAATGCCAGACCTTGCGGACCATTCAACTGCGCGGCGGTCGCCGGGCAGCCGTCGCCCAGGCTGTCGCCGGCGCTGCCGCAAACGGTTGCGGCCCCGCCGGCGAAGGTTGTGATCGCGCCCGTCCCGGCGTTCACCTTGCGCACCACGTTATTGGCGGTGTCGGCGATATAGAGGTTGCCCGCGCTGTCCACGGCCACGCCGAGAGGATGATTCACTTCCGCTTGCAAAGCAGCCTTACCGTCGCCCAGGTAGCCGGCCGTTCCGTTGCCCGCGTAGGTCACGATGGTTCCCTGGAAGACGGCGCTCAACGTGGGAGGCCCCCATTGGACTTGGCCCTGGAGCGGTCCCGCCAACGCCAGCGCGGCCGCCGCCAGGCTCAATCGCCGCCGCCAGCCGTTGTTCTTCCCGCTGAACTCATCCTTCACCGAACCGATCGCTCTCAAGCTCGCTATCGCCATCGCTCTACCCTCTTATCGCTGGCGGGCGCGCCGCATCTGCTGCGTCCGCACCGCCTTTCTCTCGTCACGTTCTTTGGTTTGCCGGTTGACTCTTCTCTCCGCCGTGGTACGGCCTTAGGAGAAGCTGATGGTCACCGTGAACTGGATAATCTGCCCAGCCACGACCGGTACGCCGCTACTGAGCGTTTGCTGGGTGAATATCAACACGTTGATGTTTGCGCTTGGGGTGCCTATGTTCAGAATGTTTCCGAGGGCTGAGCCCTGGGTCACCGTCGCGCAGCTCTGCATTCCAGTAGGCAGGGTGGTCGGATTCAGCGTGGGCAGTTGACAAGAGCCGATATTCGTGGACACATAATTGATCGTGGTGGCTACATTCGCCGTGGCCGAGCCCTGTAAAACAATGCTGGCGCCGGTGGTCGCGGTAGCTGGCATGCTGGTCACATGCAGCCCCTGAAAAATTGGGTTCGCGCCCATGCTACCGTTGTACAGAATTCCCAACGGCCCCTGATTAGCCACCTGAATGATTCTGCAGACTCCAGTGCACATCGCTGCGCTGAGATCGTCGAAATCGATCATCCAGTCGCCGGGCATGTACTGGCCTGTCAGGAAGCCCGCCAGTGCCGTGTCGCCCCCCCCCGGCGTCACCAGCGCGTTGTCGAACTCCACCGTCCGCGCCAGCGTGCCGTCGAGATTCTTCACCTCGATCTTCCAGTGGCCGTGCACCTTGATGCCCTGTTCGCCGTCAGGCTTCTGCGCGGTGGCGGGTCTCGCCGCTGGCGTGGCGGCCAAGCCGGTTTTTGCCGCCGGGGAGGCCGCCGGAGTTGTGGAAGCCGCAACCATGGTTTTGCCGCCCTGAGCCGGCGCTGCCTGCTGGGCAAAGCCCGCCGCCAGGGCAAAAATCGTGAGAAGGCAGCACACCCCAGCCAGCAGGCGCGCAGGATGCAATACAAAATGCTTGATCGTCTGTTTCATGACCGTTCTCTCCATGATTCCGTTCTGGATTAAGGTTGAATTTCGAATGGAAGCGTTCGCTCGCCTTGGCGCACGGCCCGCTACCCTGAAGCCTTGTCCTCGGCCGGCGGCGGCAACTTTGGCGGCGGCGATGCGCGCGCCGGCTCTTCGCCAGGCGGCGCCTCCGCGCTCGTTTTCGGCTGGCCCCGCACCAGCATCGAGACCCACTCCTGTTCCACCGTCACCTCGATGCGTTGAGCCCCGGCTTGCTCGGCAACAGGCTTCTCCGCTTTGTCGTTCCCATCCGGCGGGTTGCGGCGTAAGATGTTCATATTCCTCTTCTGTGGCTCGGCGATGGAAAAACCTTTCAGCTCCCCACTAGAGCCCGAAGAGGCGGTTGGTGTCTTGAATTCGGGCCTGAATTTTTCTGAAAATTTTCTGAAGGTTCTGTATGTCGCTCGTTTCGCACGATTTATATCGCTTTGATTGTTTTGAGCTGGATGCTTCCGCACGGGTGTTAAAACGGGATAACGCGCTCGTTCCACTCAAGCCGAAGGATGTGGATGTGCTCGGATACCTGGTTCTCAACGCCGGGCAGGTGGTCACCAAGGAGGAGTTGTTTCAGGCGGTCTGGCCCGATGCCTTCATCGAAGAGAACAACCTGAACCAGCACATCTCCGCACTGCGCAAGGCGCTGGGTGATAAATCCAGTTGCATCGTCACGATTCCCGGCCGCGGCTACCAGTTCAACGCGGCGGTGCAGGTGGTGCATCCGGTAGACACACTGCCCGAGAGTCAACCCGGCGATGTTTTTGTGCAGCGCGTGCGCCAGCGCTCTCATTTCGTCATCGAAAACGCCCCTGCCGCGGCTTTGCCAGGCGTCTCGGTTGCCCGCCGCGGCGCAATTCGCCGTTGGGCTGTCATTTCGGCGTTCGCTGGCGCGCTCACTGCATTCGTCATCGTCTTTGGCGTGAAGCACTTCGCTCATCCGCCTCAGCTTTGCGATGCTGTGCTGGCCGGCTTTACAAACACTACCGGCGACGCCGCTTTCGATCAGACCCTCAACCAGGCCTTGGAGATGGACCTGGCGCAGTCTCCATTTTTGAATCTGCTGCCCCGCTCGAGCGTCAGGGAAACGCTCGCGCAAATGCAGCGCAAGCCCGGCGAAACGCTTTCGGCCGATCTGGCGCGCGAGGTGTGCGAACGGAATAACGCCCAGGCCGTGCTGCACGGCGCGATTGCCAGCTTTGGCAGCAAGTATCTGGTGATGCTGGCCGCCGACAGTTGCGTGAACGGCAAACAAGTCGCCGGAGCCAAAGCCGAGGCCGGTTCGAAAGAAGAGATTTTGCGCGCCCTCGATGAGGTTGCGGGCCGGGTGCGCAAACAGTTGGGCGAGTCGGCCGCGTCGATTGAACGGTTCCAGATACCCATCGCTCAGGTCACCACCTCTTCGCTGGAGGCGCTGCGGGACTACTCCTTGGCCCGCGACCGCTCCGCTACCGGCGACTGGAAGTCCTGCGAGGAACTGCTCACAAAAGCCATTGCGCTCGATCCTAATTTTGCCAGCGCCTACAACGCACTGGCGATTACCTATTACAACGAGTACAAATTGAAACAGGCCGCGGAATTTCACCAGAAGGCCTTCGATCTGCGCGGTCGCACCTCCGAGCGTGAACGGCTGTTGATCGAGATTAATTATCATACCGCTGGCGATTACGACTTGGAGGAAGCGGTTCGTAGCCTGCAAATCTTCAACCGCATCTATCCGAACGATGCGGTCAGTTGGGGCCGTCTTTGCAATCTGTATACGCAGTTGGGAGAGTATGACCAGGCGATCGCGGCAGGCGAGCAAGGCTACCGCATTGATCCTCATTCAAGCTACGTTGCCATCGTGATGGCGCGTGCATACAAGCGGGCCAATCGGTTCTCCGACGCCAAACGAGTGGCCAATGCCGCCATCGCCGAGGGCAAGGATGGCATGGGCATCCATAACATTCTATTTCAGATCGCTTATGCCGAGCACGATGAGGCCCGGATCAAGTCGGAAGGCGAATGGGAGCTGAGCCATCAGCAAATAGACCTTACCCTCGAGGACCTTGGCTGCGCCGCCGCCACCAGCGGCAAAATGCGCGAAGCCACCGATGACTTTCTCCGCGCGCGCAACGAGGCTTTGCGCAACGGCGACACGGATTATGCCGACCGGGAATTAGCTTACGTTATCGATTACCAGATCGACATGGGCGATACGACCCAAGCCGCGGCCACATTGAAGACAATGAAGGGAGATGGGGGAAATCCCGTGGAAAAGGCGTATTTCCAGGCGGCGACCGGCAATACGGCCACAGCGCGGCGTTTCTTGTCCGACGAAGAGTCGAAGGCATCGAAGAATACAGAAATCCTCTATGCTCAACTTCCCCGTTTGCGCGCCCAGTTGGCGCTTGCCGATCGTAAGCCGCTCGATTCAATCCGGCTGCTGGAGCCGGCGCGACCCTACCAGTTGCAGGATTTCACGATTCCCTATCAGCGCGCGCAGGCCGAGACCGAGGCCGGTCTGCTGGACGCGGCCGCCTCGGATTATCGCCTCATCCTCGCCAACCAGGGCGTCGATCCTATCTCGCCCCTTTATCCCCTGGCGCAACTCGGCCTGGCCCGCGTTCTTGCGCTCAAGCGCGACAATTCCGGCAGCCGCGGCGAGTATGAAAAGTTCTTTGCTGCATGGAAAGATGCCGACAAAGACTTGCTCCTCCTCAAGCAATCCCGCGCCGAGTATGCCCGCCTGAAGTGACTCTTGCACTGGTTCGTTCAAGGCGGAAAATGCCACATATAGCAGTTTTTTATTGGTGTGGAGTGAGGCAAGGCAGTCAAGTGTCGTTTATCTCGAACAAATGGCACTTTCAATGCTCTTGGGGGAACATGTACCCCCTACGTACCACTGTGAGTTATTTACCAGTTTCCGTCGAAACTGGTAAATAACTTCAACTACTCGGGGTCCTAGTATTACATTTCGCGAGCAAATGCCGAACGGATGATACAAATGCATCAAAAGTGCAACATTCTACCTCTGATCTTGGTCGATTCTTGCCATTTGGATCTGACTTGGCGGCGCGACACACAGATTTCTGCTGCAACTATTGCCCACTCCGACGAAAAATCATTGCGCAACCCCGATTTCTAGATAGAAACGTTGCGCACTTTCCCAAGATAGGGGTGCGCAACACCCATTTTTACTAGAACCCATCTGGCTCTGTTGACATCCTCGGTACACCTTTGATTTTGTTGGAGGGAATTGGGTTAAGCTAAAGCTGTTCTGGCGTTTCCGTTACGTTTTATGGCAGAAGTCGGGCTGGTGCGATTTGGCCGGCTGGCTCTGGAAGTCAGCCAGGCCGTGTTGCCTGCACAACGAACCAAGTTCAGCAAGCGGCAGTTCGCGCAACCACAACTGCTGGCCGTGCTCTGCTTGATGCGCTACGAAGACTGGACCTTTCGTGAGGCTGAGGTCCGGCTGAGAGAGCACTCGGAGCTGCGTTCAGCTTTGCAATTGAAATCCGTCCCTGACTACACCACCCTCTATCGATTTTTGGTGAGGCTCGATCCGGCCGACGTGGCGCGGGTGATGGAGGAGATTGTGCGGCGCATGCCCGACACCCCACCGACAAAGACCCGTCGGCGGGGGCCCCAGCCCGGGAGGTGGCGAAGTCGGGCCACGGTAGCCATCGATGCCACCGGCCTGTCGCAGAGTGCGATGAGCACCTTCTTTGTGCGCCGCATGCATCACCACACGCAGCAACCAATGCCTTGGCGGCACTGGCTGAAGTGGCTGGTCGTGATTGATGTGGAACGGCAGTTGATTCTGGCGCAGAACGCGCGGCAGGCGCCATGGAACGATTGCGCCAGTTTGCCTGCGCTGGTGGCCGAGGCTCACCAACATACCCCTGTGGGATGCGTGCTGGCCGACGCGGAATTCGACTCGGAACGCAATCACCGATTCTGCCGGGAACAGTTGCACGCCCAAAGCATCATCCCGGCGAAACGCTTCACCAGCCGCAGAGCCTCGGGGTTTCGCCAGCAGATGCGCGAGAACTTTCCTCGCCGTCGTTACCGCCGTCGAAGCCTGATTGAGAGCGTCTTTTCCACGATAAAACGCAAACTCTCTTCGCGGGCACCGGGAAGAACTCTTGCCACGCAGACACGTCAAGCTCTCTTGCTCGGCGTTGCCTACAACCTCTACCGGCTTAAGCCGTCGATATTCAGTAAAAGGATGTCAACAGAGCCA
>Ga0326727_10023230_pt1 | contig 11861 bp, 8 predicted proteins | sample MB2enrmetagenome_FD_207643 | JGI IMG/M metagenome (GOLD analysis project Ga0326727, IMG submission 207643) | Lab enriched peat soil microbial communities from McLean, Ithaca, NY, United States - MB29MY | ecosystem: Environmental > Terrestrial > Soil > Wetlands > Peat | place: USA: New York... | reverse complement strand
GGTAAACCATGTTTGGCGCGCGCCAATCTTCCCGGCCCACTCGAGCGCCTGCTCCACTGTGGCGTGGCTGGGGTGCGGCACGCGGCGCAGAGCCGAGAGAACCAGCACTTCAACGCCCTCGAGCAGCATGAGGCTGGTCTCGGGAATCGCGCTCACATCGGTCAGGTACGCGGCGCTGCCGAACCGGTAGCCGCTGATCTCCATATCGCCGTGCATCACCGGAATCCGTGTGAAGCGAACGCCGTGCACGCGGTTGTGCGCGGCCACGGGCTTCAACTCAACGCGCGCGCGGTTGATGTAGGTTGCGCCGGGTGAAAATGTGTAATCGAAGACACGCTCCAGAATCGCGATGGTGTCGGGTGTTGCGTAGAGCGGAATCGGCCCCGACTTCTTTGCTGCGGCAAAGCTCAGCGGGCGCAGGTCGTCCATGCCCAGGATGTGGTCGGCGTGCGCGTGGGTGTAAAAAACTGCGTCAACGCGCGCAATGCCGGCGCGCAGAGCCTGCTCGCGAAAATCGGGTCCCGTATCGATGATCACAATGTGCGGGGACCGGGTCTCAGGGCCGGTCCACGAGACCATTACCGAGGGCCGCAAACGGCGATCGCGCGGATCGGCCGAAGTGCACACTGCGCAGGCACAGCCCAGCGTTGGAACTCCCATGGAGGTTCCGGTGCCTAAGAATGTGAGGGTCGCTTGCATCGGTTTGGTCAGGCGTGGATCGTGGGTCGTGGGTCGTGGCTCGTGATTCGTGTTCGGTGGTTCGTGATCGGTTACCGCTCGGTTTCACGATTCACGAATCACGAACCACGAACCACGATTCACGGCCTTTACGGCATGGCCGGCGGCGGCGTAACACCCTGCACGTTGATCATGCTGGTGAGCTCAAGAAACGCCATGCGCAGCTCAAACAGCACCGACTGCAGCATGCGATCTTCCTGGGCGGTCAGGTTGCCCCTGGTTTTTTCGGCCAGAAGGCCCAGCAGGTCGATGGTGTTGCGCGCGCCAACAATGTCAACGCGCGGACGCTGGCCCTCCTGCGTGCCGGCGCCCATCTGGATCATCCCGGAAAGATAGAACTGCTGCACCAGGTGCTCGAATCCCACCGGGGGCTGCTTGCCAAGGCCTGGATTCTGCGCGCGCAACAGGTCTTCAACGCGTTCGGCCGAGGCCTCGTACGCGTCCTTCTGCTCCTTGCTCTCCTGTGTCGTGGGAGGGGGCGGCAGCGCGCCTTCGAAGTCCTGCTCCGGCGCACTTTCGGCCACCGGCTCCGGCGGCTCAGGCGCTGCCTCCGCGCGGCTCTCATTCACAACCAGGCGTGGGCCGGCCCCGGGCTCCGGCGGTTCGGGCGCGCGCTGGCTTTGCTGTTCCTCTTCTTCGGCCTTCATCTTGCGCCGGTCAATCACTTCGAACTTCGGCTTGTCACTCATCAGTCAATCTTTCCATTCTACGGCGTTCGGGCGCGATTGGGTCTCCTTGAGGAGGCTTGTTCTGATACCAATGTCCCGTGGTCGCCGAATCGCGCCGCCCCTACGGGGCTGCGGTCCTTTGTTTCTGGCCTACCCAGGACTGCGTCCTGGGCTAAATTCCCTGCCTCCCTCCGGGAGGCTGTGCGTCCTGCTTCGGCAGCCCTTCGCTACAGCGCCGGAGGCGTTGCCTGGATGCGCCCGGTTCCCTCGCCTCTTGCTGAGGAGTAATGCAGAATCTCTTCTTTGGCCTCAGCTTCGGCGCGCACCATGGCCAGCGCGAAGGCGCGGCCGCCCCGCTCAAGCGGCAGCTCGGCTGCGCTGGTAATGTGCCCGGCCTGCGAGCCGTCGGCCAGCTTCAGCTCAACTCCTGCGCCGGGGACAGGCCCGTCAAGCTCGAGGTGGCGCAAGTGCCGGTGAACGCCGCCCCGTGAGTGGATGCGCTCCACAATCTCCTGGCCAAGGTAGCAGCCCTTGTTGAAGTTCAGCGCCCGCAACTGCGCGGTCTCCTGGGGCAGGTCCCGCTCCACAATATCGATGCCATAGGCCGGAATGCCCTCAGCGATCCGGAATGCCTCAAGCGAAGCGCAGCCTACCGGCATGGCGCCCGCGGTGCGAATGCACGACCACAGCTTGGGCAGGCCCGCGCACGGCAGCCAGAAGATGAAGTGGGGCGCCAGCACGCCGTACCCGCGTTCCACGGTCAGGTCGAGGCCATTCCACTCAACCCGGGTGCGCTTCATTGTATTGGCAAAGAAGGGCAGACCGAGCCGCTCCAGGACTTCGGCAGTTTGCGGGCCTGTGACACCAATGGCCGTCTCCGCACCCGCGCCGCAGGCCGATTCTTCGCCCAGCGGCACCAGCTCCACATCGTCCATGATGATGAACTGGTTCAGGTGCGCCATCAGCTTTTCAATCTGTCCGGCCTCAATCTCCAGTTCCAGGCCCGACTCCCCGGCAAAGGGAGTGCCGAGCATCGGATCGCTCTTCTTCGCGGCCTCCGGGTCCGGCGTGCGCCGCTGCGGCGAGAGTTCTTCGCCCTCGCGCCAGACGGTCAGGTCGCCCTGGATGCGGCCCTGCGCATTCAGCACCAGGTTCCACGCGCCGGAGTTGGGAAACAGGTCGTTGACCGTGTTGGTCACCATCCCGCTGAGCCAGCGGAAGCGGTCGCCGCCGCGAACCTCAACGCGCCTTAGCCAGCCAAGGTCGTGAATTGCTGTTCCGGTGGCGAGCGCACCTATTTCGGCTGAGGAAGCGTCAAACTGCTGTGGGGTAAGTGTGCCGCGATAGGCGGCAAGGCTGCGGGGCGTGCCGGCAGACTCCAGCATCGCAGAAAGCGCCGTGGCCTGTATGTTAACGGTGAGGCCGGTCTCAGCCATAAGGGGGATCTTTTCCGCAGTCCCCAAGCAAATTGCCTGCCTATTTTGGAGTCGGCTTGGCGCGGGACCGCATCCTGATTATAGCCTTGGATACAGGCAGGGTGAGTGGCCGGTACCCAGGTTCAACGCCGCTCACGGGAGAGTCAATGAGCCAATTGGAACGAGAGGCAAGAAGCTGGACCCGCCGCGGTCTGGTGGGTGCGCTGGCGGTGTGCCTGGCGTTAGGCGCCGGGTGCCTGGGCGCGCCTGCGGCGGCGTTTGCGCAGCAGGGGTCCACGGGGTCTGCTCCGGCCGCCGGGGCAGACAAGAGCCCCGGGGCAGACAAGGGCTCAGACCAGGCCGCGGCCGGCCAGGGAACGGGGCACATCACTCCCGAACAGGCCAAACAGCTCTTCGCGCTGGTCGACGAGCTGATGAAGTTCGCCTCTGACGAGAGCGGGCTGCCGATCAAGAGCACGGTCAAGCGCACACTCACCACCCGTGCGTCAGTTGAATCGTACCTGGAAGAGAAGTTCAACGAAGATGCGAGCGCCAAGCGCCTTGAGCGCGACGAGATCGTGCTCGAGAAATTCGGCCTGCTCGACCGTGATTTTGAGTTGAAGCCATTTCTGCTGGCGCTGCTCAAGGAGCAGATCGAGGCCTACTACGACTCCAAGACCAAGACGGTGAACCTGCTCGACTGGGTCGACGTTGACGAGCAAAAGCCGGTGCTGGCGCATGAACTGACCCACGCGCTCCAGGACCAGCACAGCGACCTGGAGAAATGGGACGACCAGACCCCCGACGATGTTTCAACCGACACCGCAGGCGACCAGGACCACCTGGCCCGCGACGAGATGGACACTGCTCGCGACGCCGTGGCCGAGGGCCAGGCAACCGCGGTAATGATGGACTACATCCTGAAGCCTTTGGGCAAGAGCCTGGTCAAGGACCCCGAGATCATGGACAAGCTCAAAGACCAGATGACCGCTTCAGAGAATTCTCCGGTCATGGCGCGGGCGCCGCTGCTCCTATCGGAGTCGATGCTCTTTCCCTATCGCGAGGGCATGAGCTTTGAGCAGGATATCTGGATGGACCAGGGGCAGGCTGCGGCCTTTGCCGGCGCTCTCGACCGCCCGCCAACGTCCACATGGGAGATCATCAACCCGCGCGTCTACGAGCAGAAACAGATGCCCGCAATCCCCCTGTTGCCCAACTTCCATCCGATCACCGACAAGCTCTACAAGCCTTACGACATTGGGCAGGTGGGCCAGCTCGACCTGCACATCCTGGCCGAACTGTTCGGAGGCGACTCTGCGGCCACAGATCTAACGCCGGCCTGGAACGGCGGCCTGTACTGGGCGGGGCAATTGCGCAGCGCCACCACCCCGGCCGCGCAGGACAGCACCAAGTCGCTCGGTCTCTTCTACCTTTCCGTGTGGAAGAACCCGGCCTCGGCAAATAACTTTGCCAAAATGTATAGCCACAACCTGGGCCGTAAATACTCCAACGTCCACCTGGATACCTCAGTATCTGTCACCGCCGCCCCAAGCGACGGAACCGTCGAGGAGGTCTATTCCACCAGCGAAGGACCGGTGGTAATCGCGATTCGCGGCAAGCTGGTGTTTGTGGCCGAGAGCTTCCCTCTCGATATGGCCCGCAAGCTTACCGCGCTGATCCTCGACGCGCAGGGCGGAGGCGAACTGCGCATGGCGTCGCTGCCGGGTTCGCTCACGCCAGGAGCCGATGGACGCGCCGCGCAGCCGGCTTTGCAGCCGCTCTCCGGCGACCTCGTGCGCTTCTTCGGCGACTGCGGGGTAATGAAGGCCGAAGTTAACGCGGCGATGAAAGCTGTCCATTAAACGCCGTCTCACATGCCGAAGACTCCTTCACTCCTTCACTCCTTCACTCTTTCACTCTTTCACTCGCCCACTGCCCACGCCTCACGCCTCACGCGTTATGATGAAACTCCTGAAGCAAGAATCAAGGCCGGGGAGATAACGCGTTGCCGGGCAAGCTCGAACTGATGTTGGGACCAATGAGAAGCAACAAGACCGCGGAGATGTTGCGCCGCGCCGAGATGCGCCGCCAGTATGCCAAACAGTTCGTGATGGTGCTCAAGCCCAGCGACGACACCAAGGGCGGTCCCGGAGTCGTCGAAAGCCGCAATCCCAATGGCCACGGCAAATGCAAGGCCCACGAATTCCCCTCCTCGAATCCGTGGGCGGTCCTTGAGGCTATCGCCGATAAGGAGCAGGAGATCGGCAAGCACGTGGAATGCATCGCCATCGACGAAGGCCAGTTCGTCACGGACCTCTTCCTCTTCACCAAGCACCTGCTGGACCGCAACCACGACGTGCTGGTAGCCGGACTCGACCTTGACTTCCGCGCCATGCCCTTCGGCGAGATGCTCAACCTGAGCTGGCTGGTGAACGCCTACGGCGGCAGCATTACCGAATGCATGGCCTACTGCACGTGCGGCGCGCGGGCGCTCTACTCGCAGCGGCTCATCGACGGCAAACCCGCGCCCTACGATAGCCCCATCAAGGTTCCCGGCGACGCCTACGAGCCGCGCTGCGCCGAGCATTTTGTGCTGCCCGGCAAACTGCATTGAAGAGCAGCTGTTAGCTGGAACCTTGCGCCGCTCCCCGGTGTCAAAGAAAATAGGGTGGTTTCCGCGATGATCAGAAACCGCGTTCTCGCAACTTTTGGCGCGATTCTTTCAATTGCGTGCCCAGGGTTCTATGGGCAGCAATCATCGCAGACCGAACAGCCTGAATCCCTCGTCGTTGTTTCTGGCGCGTCGGACATCGTACGAAGCCAGACCGGCCTCTGGAATTCGGATGGCTGCGACGAGCTCAAGTACACTGCATCATCTCCATTTCCCGGTAACTCAGCCCTGTTAACCATTGCCAGTGAATTGCGGCGCCAGGGATGGACTGAGTTTCGCGGCGAGTCGGTGCCAGGGCCTGGAATCGCGAACAAACTCGGCGTTTGGGAACATTGGAAGAATGTCACCGGCAGTAGAACGTATCAAAGGACAGGACAGTGGCAGAACCCCGCAGGCGATCACGTGACATATCGTCTGGTATTTCTCGCCTGCTATGAATAACCTCAAGGTAGAAGCATACTTCTGCAGGGCCGCCTATCTTGAAAAACGCCGCTGCGTTCATGGCCCACCAATTCCCCACGATGAACACGCATATTCGCTGGCTCTCAAGATCCAGAAAATCGAGGCCAACGGCATCAATTTTAAAGTCCTCGTCGACATGACAAACAACGGAATCAAGCCGGTTCAAGTCGGTGTCAACGGCAAATTGAAGGACGGCAACCCGGAGATTTGGGTTCTCGGCCTCGAACAACAGGATGAAAATGGAGAGTGGGAATCCGTTGATGCAGTCTGTCCTGAACATCCAGCCTTTGACTGGATCACCCTTAAGCCCGGCGAGCAATTGACCAGTTGGGCTCTCGCCGTGGATTTTCCCAAGCCGAATCAGCGCTTCGGCATGTGCACACGAAAAGCCTCACATCTGGGCGGCGAAATCAGGGCAAGTGTTCGATATTACGTGGACGCTTGCGACATAGAAGACCCATTTAGCAACCCGGAGCCTTACGTCGCCACCTCCGAACCGGCCGCGCTTCCCGTCCCAACGTCAAAAACTGAATAACAGCTTCAGCGCGGTAATTCAGTGCCGTGCACCCCGCTCGACGTCGTAGAATCCCTCCATGCACAAATCTATAGCCGCCTGTTGCGCAGTCCCCTTCATCGCCGTCTGCATCTTCGCAGCCACCTTAGCCGCGCAGGACGCGCTTCCGCATGCCTCGCCGGCCGACCGCGCCGAGGCCCTGGCAATCTTCAAGCAGCTCATCGAGACCAATACAACAGACACGCCGCAGGGTAGCGTAACCGCCGCAACCGAGCAGATGAAACTGCGCTTTCTCGACGCCGGATTCGCCGAAGGCGATGTTTACCTCATCGGCCCCGACCCCAACAAGCTCAACCTGGTCGTCCGCTACCGCGCTGAGGGCACGCCCACTGAAAAACCTGCGCTCTTCCTCTGCCACATGGACGTGGTGCAGGCGCTGCGCTCCGACTGGACCACCGATCCCTTCAAGTTTGTTGAGAAGGACGGCTACTTTTACGGCCGCGGCACGCAGGACATGAAGGACTCCGACGCCGCGCTCGTTGAAACATTTCTGCGCCTGCATCGCGAGGGCTACAAGCCGAAGCGCGACCTGATTCTGGCGCTCACTGCCGACGAAGAGGGCGGCAAGTTCAACGGCGCATCGTGGCTGGTGAACACTCATCGCGACCTTGTGGATGCAGCCTACGTCATCAATCCCGATGCCGGCGGCGTAGATCTTGAAAACGGCCGGCCGACGATTGCTGCCGTTGAAGCCACTGAGAAGGTCTACTCCGACTTCCAGATTACGGCCACCAATCGCGGCGGCCACAGCTCACTGCCCCGGCCCGACAATGCCATTTACGAGTTGATGGCCGCGCTCGACAGTCTTTCGGCGTATACCTTTCCTTTCGAACTCAACGAGGTCACGCGCACTTACTTTGGCAACCTGGCCAAACGCGAGAGCGGCCAGACGGCCGCCGACATGCGCGCCATCCTTGCCGATCCGCCCGATATGGCCGCAGCGGCTCGCCTGAGCGAGTCCCCCAGCTACAACTCGAACTTCCGCACCACCTGCGTGGCCACGCGGCTCAACGCCGGACACGCCAACAACGCTCTGCCGGCATCGGCGCAAGCCAACGTCAACTGCCGCATCTTTCCCGGCCACTCGCCCGAGGAGATTCGCCAGCAGCTTATCAAGCTCTTCAACGATCCCAAGTTGACCGTGAAATACGTCTCCGACGGGGGCGTGGTCTCAGAGGTCGCGCCCGAACGCAAGGCAATCACGCCGCCGCCGCCGAGCCCCGAGGTCTTTGAACCGCTCACCAGAATCACCGCCGAAATCTGGCCGGGAGTGCCGGTGACGCCCGTGATGGAGAACGGCGCCAGCGACTCCATCTACTTTGCCCAGGCCGGGATTCCCAGTTATGGTTACTCGGCCATCGCCCTCGAGATCGACGACGTGCGCGCCCACGGCAAAGACGAGCGCCTGCCGGAAGACTCCTTCTGGAAATCGCTCGACTTCTTCTACGCGTTTGCCAAAGCGCTGGGAGATAAATAGCCGCATCGCCCACGCTGCTAAACTAGACACTGCATGATTCTCCCGTTCGTCCGCGAAATCTTTGCGGAACTGGAGCAGACCCCGGGATTCGAACGCGTTCGCAGGCACCTGAGCCTGGGTGCGGGGCGTAGACGTGTCTCCGGACTGACCGCGACGGCTCGCGCTCTCTACATCCCGCTGATGGCGCGGGCAGCGCGCCAACCGGTTGTCGTCATCGTGGCCGACAACAAGGCCGCCGAGGCTCTCGAGCCGCTCCTCAAAGCCGGCTGCGAGCTCACCGGCGCCATCGATCCGGCCCGCGTGGTTCGCTTCCCCGCCCACGACGTGCTCCCGTTTGAAAACCTCTCGCCCCACCCCGACGTGCAGGAGCAGCGCGCCTCGGCGCTGTGGAAGCTTTCGACCAGCGCCGTCGACATTCTCATCGCTCCGGTCGAATCGGCCGCGCTGCGACTCTTCGATCGCGAGTACTACGCCGGCCTGGCCGTCTCGCTGCGCCGCGGCGACGAGCTCGACCTCGAAACCCTTACCGCGCATCTGGCCGGCGTGGGCTACACGCAGATGGATCTGGTGGAAATGCCCGGCCAGTTCACGCGCCGCGGCGGCATTCTCGACGTCTACTCGCCCGAGGCCGATCGCCCGGTGCGCATCGAATTCTTCGGCGACGAAATTGATACCATCCGGAAGTTCGATCCTGAGACGCAGCGCTCGCAAAGCGGCCTGGATGAGACGGAGCTGCTTCCTCTCACTGAAACTCCCGTCACCGAACACTTGTTGGCCGCGGTGAACGCGCGGCTGAGCCGCCAGCGCATTGAAACCGAAGATGACGAGCTGGCCGCCGAAGCCGCGGCAGCCGGCGGCGTCAGCGTCTTTCCGGGCTGGGAGTTCTTCGCCTCCGTTGCCGGCGCTCAGAAATCTCTGCTCACTCTCATTCCGCGTAGCGCGCTCTTTGTCGACGAGCCGGCCATGGTGCGCAACCAGATCGATCGCTGGTGGAACAAGGTCGAGCAGCGCCATGAGCGCTCCGGCGTCGGCTCGCTCATCCGGCCTGAGGACATTTATCTTCGTCCGGAGATCCTCGCCGCTTCGCTCCAGTCGCACATGGGCCTTGACCTTGATCAGCTCGGCGCAGTCGATCTGCTCGATGAAGACGCGACACTCGGCGAAATCGAATTGCCCACGCGTCCCACGCTGCGCTTTCACGGCTCTCTCCCCGCGCTCACCGAGCAAATCAAAAACCTGATGCAGACCGAGTCGCGCATCGTGCTTGCCGTGCCCCACCAGGGCGACGTGGAGCGCCTCGCCACCGTAATGCGCGACTACCAGATCCCCTATCGGCTCGGCAGCCGCGCCGCGCATCCCGGCGAGACCATCTTCGAAGAAGCCAGCTACATGGCCGGCGATCTGCGCGTGCCGGTCATCGTGCGCTCGCCGCTCGCCGCCGGCGTCAGCTTCCCCTCGTCGAACCTGATTGTCTTCGGCGCCAACGATCTCACTGACGAAGCCGACGTGGCCGCGCGGCCCGCGCCCAAGCGATCCAAAACCGCCGCCTTCGTCTCCGATTTTCGCGATCTCGCCATCGGCGACTACGTGGTGCATGTGGAGCACGGCATCGCGCAGTACCAGGGCCTGAAAGAAATCGTGCAGGACGGCCTCTCGGTCGAGTTCATGATTCTCGAGTTCGCCGAGAGCGCCAAGCTTTACGTACCGCTCACCCGCCTCGACCTCATCCAGAAGTACCGCTCCACCGACGCCGGCCCGGCGCCGATGCTCAACAAGCTCGGCTCGCAGCAGTGGACCAGGACCAAGGCCCGCGTGCGCAAGGCCATGCAGGATATGGCCGCCGAGCTGCTCAAGCTGTACGCCGAGCGCCACACCGCCGAAGGCACGGCGTTTTCGAAGGATAACGAGTTCCAGCGCGAATTCGAAGATTCATTCGACTATACCGAGACCGACGACCAGATCACCGCCATTCGCGCCATCAAGTACGACATGGAATCCACTACGCCGATGGACCGCCTGCTCTGCGGCGATGTGGGCTACGGCAAAACCGAAGTAGCCATGCGCGCCGCCTTCAAGGCTGTGCAAGATGGCAAGCAGGTGGCGGTGCTTACGCCGACGACGGTCCTCAGCTTCCAGCACTTTGAAACCTTCAAGCAGCGCTTCGCGCAGTTCCCCATTCACGTTGAGATGATCTCCCGCTTCCGCACCGCGAAGGAGCAGAAAGACATTGTGGAGCGCGTCGAGCAGGGCCGCGTCGACATTCTCATCGGCACGCACCGGCTGCTCTCAAAAGACATCAAGTTCCAGGATCTTGGCCTGCTCATCGTCGACGAAGAGCAGCGCTTCGGCGTCCGCCACAAGGAGCGCCTGAAGCAACTGCGCAAAGAGATTGACGTGCTCGCCATGAGCGCTACGCCCATTCCCCGCACGTTGCACATGTCGCTCGTCGGCCTGCGCGACATGAGCGTGATTGAAACCCCGCCCAAGGATCGCATGGCTATTCAGACTGTGGTGGCCAAGTACGACGAGAAGATTGTGCGTTCCGCCGTCGAGGTTGAGCTCGAGCGCGGAGGCCAGGTGTACTTCGTGCATAATCGCGTCGAATCCATCTACGAAATTGCCGCGCGCATTCAGGAGATGGTGCCGGCGGCTCGCGTGGCAGTGGGCCACGGCCAGATGGGCGAGAGCGACCTTGAAAAAGTGATGCTGGCCTTCATGCGCCACGAGTTCGACGTGTTGGTGGCCACCACCATCATCGAAAACGGACTTGACATTCCCCTGGCCAACACCATCCTCATCAATCGCGCCGATCGCCATGGCCTGAGCGAGCTTTACCAGTTGCGCGGCCGCGTGGGCCGCTCGAATCGCCGCGCCTATGCGTATCTGCTCATCCCGCAGGAGACCGAACTCACCGAGGTTGCGCGGCGCAGGCTTGCCGCGCTTAAGGAGTTCAGCGACCTCGGCGCTGGCTTCAAGATCGCCGCGCTCGATCTTGAGCTGCGCGGCGCCGGCAACATGCTGGGCGGCGAGCAGAGCGGCCACATTGAAGCAGTCGGCTTCGAACTTTACACCTCCATGCTCGAAGCCGCGGTAAAAGAGCTGAAGGGCGAAGGCGCGGAAGAGCGCCCCACCACGCAGCTCAATCTGGGGCTGTCGTTGCGCATCGATGAGAGTTACGTGCCCGAAGAAAACCAGCGCCTGCGCTTGTACAAAAAGATCGCGGGTGCGCAATCCGCCGCCGCGATCGGCGAGATTCGCGCCGAGTTGGAAGACCGCTACGGCGCGCCGCCCGACGCAACCGTCTACCTGCTCGAGGCCGCCATGCTGCGTCTCGAGTGCGAGCGCATCGGCGTCGCGCAGATCGATCGAAAGCGCGGCGAGCTGCTGATTCGCTTTGTTGAGAACGCCGCCGTCGACCCGAATCAGCTGCTGAAGCTGGTATCGCGCAACGCGAAACACGGCGCGCAATTCACCCCGCAGGGCGTGCTCAAGCTTCCGCTCAGAGCCACACGCCCCGACGAAGTTCTGCTTGAAATTCAGGAGATTCTGGCGCGGCTCGCTCCTGATCCCGTCAACGTATGAGCCGCAAGAAGTACTTCCTGCAGGGAGGCCGGATAATAGCCCTTTAAAGTCCGGCGCGGAGCCGGGGACACAACCTGGGGCTGTGATCGAAACGTCACCGCGAGCTCCGCAGGGACGACGGAACCGACCACCCGCACCTGGGATATAGAGGTCCGATCCCAGGAATTGCGCGCTCCAGCTCTGAGACTCCGCTCTGACTTCGGACAGAGTTTCAGGGTCGGGCCAGAGTCACTGCGGCGGGCACGCATCCTTCCATCTCGCGAGGGTCTTTTCG
>Ga0326727_10023228_pt1 | contig 11862 bp, 12 predicted proteins | sample MB2enrmetagenome_FD_207643 | JGI IMG/M metagenome (GOLD analysis project Ga0326727, IMG submission 207643) | Lab enriched peat soil microbial communities from McLean, Ithaca, NY, United States - MB29MY | ecosystem: Environmental > Terrestrial > Soil > Wetlands > Peat | place: USA: New York... | reverse complement strand
CTGGCCGGCAAAACCTTGCTGCCGCCAATCGTTCAGAACATCCAGCTCCACGCCACCTTGATCCGAAGAGGGGTTGGCGGGGTTGTAGCCGTCCCAGGTCTTGTAGTAATTAAGGATGACCGGATCCGGGACGCTGGCCTCGGTGGCGCCGGCATTGGCGGTCCAGACTTGCACGGCGTGTCCAACCGCCGCAATCGTGCAGCAGCCCAACTGGTCGTTCAGCATCATTCCCCAGTCGGTGATGCCGCGCGTGTAGTCAACCGCCGCGGGCGCGGGGGGAAGAGCGCTCATCACGTAGCGCGCCAACTTCAGAGTGCGCGCGTCGTGCCGCCGTGGGCGCTTGCCGAGTCGAAGTGTGGAGTGGTCAGTCATGGTGAACCTTGAGAGTTGAAAGTCGAAAGTTGAAAGTTGAGAGCTTGCTTTGAACTTTCAATTTTTAACTCTCAACTTACTTAAGCTCCTTAAGCCTCGGATCGCTCTTCACAATCTTGTTGAACTCGCGCTTGAAGTCCTTCGCCTTCCAGCCACGGGCCACGTGATTCGGGCCACTGGATGCGGGCAACGCCCCCATCCTGGCGGCGGCCGCGGGAGGAACCAGGGCGGCGATTTCGGTTACAGCTTGAGTCAGCAGAGCTACGACGGCCGTGACCGTCGATTGAGTGTTGGCATTCTTGATTTGCGCGGCGGATTCGAGCTGCGCCACGTTCGCGTTCACCGCTCCGAACGCCGATTGCACCGCCTGAAGATTGGTGGCCGTGGGGGACGCCTTGTAGGTGTCGAGCGCTTTCACCAGGGCGTTGAAACCATTCTCAATGAGCGTCACCACCGGCGCCAGGGGCGGGTCAATAACATCAATCAGGCTGGCAGCAATGGGCGCGGCCACCTCCGCGTCAGACTCCGCCGTGTTCACCCACGCGGGAATCACACAGGCCTCGAAGAACAGGACATTCGCCAACAGAACACCTAGAAACGCTCGCTTCATAATTCGCTCCTTCTATTAATCGGGTCGTCTGGCCATCGGGTCATCTGCCAGCCACGCCAATCTGCACGTGCTCTTCGATGGCCCGATGAACTGATGATCCGATGGACCGATCACCTCAGCCTCTCAACGTCGCGGACCATCCACAGGACCGCTGTGGCTAAAACGTTCAGCACGAAAAGCAATCCACACGACCAGGCCATCAGCATGGGAGTTCACCTCGCCGCCGCCCGCAAAACCACCCACAGGCCCATCGCGCAAAAAGTCAGTAATAAGACCAGCTCAGATAGCAGAAGCATAAACACCGACCGGAATTCCAGACATTGAACGCGTAAGGGTCTTCGCATGGCGTCTCCATCCTTGGTTCGCCGTAGCCACGGTCAGTGCTTTTCTGACTGTGGGTTCTTGGTCGTGGAAAGCCCACGGTCAGAAAAGCGCTGACCGTGGCTACCCGCTGGCAGAGGATGATTTCAGCGGGTCGTGGTTCATCGGCGGATCGTTCGTGGACTGTTGCAATGACCCGATGGTTAAATGATCCGATGACCCGATGGCCAGATTCCCGGGGTCTTTCCCCGTCGCAAACCACTGCAGGGCGCGGGGATCGTCAAGCCGGTAAAGGCTGACCAACTTGCAAAGCTCCGCGGAGTAGCTGGGATTTGTGGAATAACCACAATGCTCCGTATCGAGTGGGGAGGATTTAGGTCCCAGCCGCTCCGCAAACTGTTTCCAGTCGTCCCGCACGGCAAAGGCGGGACGGTAGCGCGGCGAGCGCAACAACAGCGCGTGCGCGCGAAAGGCTTCTTCCAAATTGGGAAAGCGCTGAAACTCGGCGATCATCACCTTTTTCTGCCCGTTCACAATTTCCCAGGTCTGGGCGTCGAAGTGGCCGTAATCTTCGTCCTTTGGTTCTGGGTGCTGGGCGCTGGGTGCTGGGGATCCGCAACTGGGCGCTGCCCCCTGGGGGGTCGGGTTTTCCCCAGCACCTAGCACCGAATACCCAGCCCCGAAATGGCAGTACTTAATTCCAAAGGGATTGTTGGCGAGGCGGAACAACACACTGCTCCCCCATCCGGCGGCCGTGGCGCTTTCGAAAACGGCCTGGGCAATGGTGACGCAGGCGGGAATCCCGTACTCGAGTTGGCCGGCGAGCGCCGCGGGAGAGACCCGCAAGAGAAATTGCAACTGCGGCGGGGTCAAACGAGGGGAGAGGATCGAAGGCCGCAGATCCAAGTTCGAAGCGCGGGGCGCCGGCTGCGCACTGGGAAGTTTGGTGTTTCCATTCTCGGTGTTCGCGTTCGGCGGGGAGCCGGCCGAAAGTCGCAAATCGAAATTCGAAGCCTGGAGCACCGTCTGGGGACTGGTGAGCTTGGAGTTTCCATTTTCGAGTTTCGTGTTTTGAGTAGCGTTAGTCACTTAGGGCAGCGGCAGCGTGTGCACCCGCCGCCGCCCTCACCCGCACTGATCAGGCGCGAGCTAAGCTGGATTTACTGCAAAGTCGTTAGTTGTCAGTCGTCAGTTATCAGTCGTCAATTTTCAGTCCTTCCTGTTCATCGATCGGTTCTCCGATTTCCGGGGTCCGATGAACCCCATCGGAATCCTCAAATCGGACATCTGCCCATCGGTTCATGGGTAGATCGCCGGGTTGGGTCGTGGGTGGCTCGATGACCCGATGGCTCGATGAGCCGATGGACCGATCGATTTCCACCGCGGGCCAAGCCTGCGGAACCTTGGGGGAGCGAACCCTCTTACGATCACAAGCGCGCAAGGCTCGGGAGATGGTTTCCGGCACAATGCCGAGCGCAATGGCGGCGCGGAGTTGCGTGCCGGCGTGTTGCCACGCCTGGCGGAAAATGCTCGCCTGAATCTCCAGGTACGACGTCCCCATGGGGACATCAATGCGAATCCGGGACGCTTCCGATGGATTCAAGGTATCGGCCGAAGCTGCCGGCGCTGGGCCGGGGTCGCGGGGAGCGGCGCTGGAACTTATGGGGGTGGTGGGTTCCGTCTTTTGGTCGCCCATCGTCAGTTGGCCGTCGGGGCTACCCCGATGGGTTGCCCAAGTTCGGCCGGTACGAATTGTGAACACGTCGCTCATCACATTAACATCTTATAATAATCGATACTTAAATGTCAAGAAGATTCTTATGAAAATGACTACGATTCGGTCAAAAAGCCCTGAACTATTTTCAAAATTTCCTACCGGTAGGAAATGACACTTTTTGTCTAGCCGATTTGCGGGGGCGGCGGCGGAAAAACGGGGTGGTGCGACGTAAGTCCAGACATTTTCGTTAGTCAAAAAGTCCAGACATCCGTAAGTCCAGACATTTTCGTTAGTCAAAAAATCCAGACATGCAGGAAGGCGGAGGATTTCGAGGGTAAAGAAATCAAGACGCGGAGAGAGCCGCGCCCTCCCGCCCCGCGTCGCGTGAATTTCCAGACCTCCGGTCATGCTGACACCTGTGCTTCCAGGCAGGGTTGCTCTTCGCGGGCGTCCGGCGTGGGATGGGAAGGCGCGGCGAGGCCGGGGCCGGAGGTTGAGGCCGCGTTGGCGCGGGCGGCAAGATTCGACAGGGGTTCCGCGAACTGGGTTTCGCGGGTGCGGGCGCACAGGCGGCGGTGTTGGTGCCGCGTGAGGACGTTCTCGCGGGTCGTAAACTCCAGACCGCAAGCTATGTTCATGCAGCGGCGGTCGCGAAAGATGGTCCGTTTTTCAGTCACTTCCGTGTGGGCGCCACAATGGGGACAGAACATTTTGGTTTTCCTCTCCGCGCCGTTTCATGAAGTCATCGGCGCATTGACGTTGGGCCATTCGCCTATTGCTACCTGGTAAATTGCAGGATTCGATTGCTCAGAAATACCTGAAGATAAACGGCGGCGAGGGTTACGCCGACCGCCGCTCCTAATAACAGCCAGCGGAGACGCACCCAAAAGGCGTCGCGGGCATTTTCAATGCGCTGCACGGTGCGGCCGAAGTTGAAGGCATGAAGATGGTCAAAACAGGCGTGCACTTCCGCCCTCGGCACGTGTGCGTCAACTTCCGTCGGCACGTGTGCGTCAACCTCCGTAGGTAAGCTTTCTCTAAAGATCTGGGACATGATGGCCTCCGGCAAGGTTCAAGTTTTTGGCCATCCGTGCCGATTCGGTGGGGCTTTTGACGATGGCGGACATCGGATGACGGGTCAGGGCTGCGTAAATTTCCTCAATGGCAGCAGGTTTGGCGAGGGCGGGGGTGTTGCTCTCGCGGGCACAGTCCAAAGCACGCGAGGAACCGCTGTAAAGGACAAAGTGGATACCCCGGCGCTGGGCTTCCTGGCGAACAACGTCCCACTCCTCCACCATGAAGCGCGAGTTGTGGGAGAGCGGGAACGTGCCGTCGCAGAGGACGGCATCGTGCTCGGGAAGGCAAAGGATGGCGGTCTGCAAATCTTCGGCAAGTGTAATAGCCTCAAATGCTTGCGCCTCCCGGTCGGTAAAGTGGAGGAGTTCGGCGGTGAGTTCCGCCAGGGAGGAATTATCTTCCACAATCAGCAGCTTCATAACGCCTCCCGACACGCGAAGGGGAAACCCCGCGAAGGAGTCGACCCGGGTAAGCGGGGACAATTCCCGGCGCCATAGCCATGGGCGGAGCGGTAAAACGGGGCGGTGGGAATAATTAGGGCAGGGGGGAGGGGTTTATTAATAAGGACATAGAGCGAGGAAAGAGGGGGCCGATCCGCCCACCGCTGCAGCGCCGGGAAGGGTGAGGACACGCACGAGATCTTCGTAGAAATATTGACGCGAGGCATATTCGGACATGTAAATAAGCAATATTTGAAGGCAAAAAGGTCGCGATAAAATCCGTGCTCGCGGGAGTTTGGCCGTCGCGGGGATAAGGGTTTACTAAGAGACGTTCCCACAGGGCTCCATCGGTAAGAAGTGGTTAGTATCCAAACGATTACCGAGGAAAGGAGAGCGATACCGGGCGACAATCGAGGTTCCATAAAAATCATCCTAGGAGGGGTGGCGCAACCCTCCCCACGCGAGGCGCGAGGGCGACCCGGGAGGGATTCCGCGCCGGCAATGGGCAAGGCGCTCAAAACGGGAGTGGGAGAATATTTTCACTATGTGGAACTTGGGAACAAAGTAGCCGACATTTTTGATGTTACTATAGGCTATTCTCACGATCAGGCGTGAGCTATCTCACTCGCCTGATGGCCATCCGGTGCACGTTGGCGGCCATTCTGGCCGGGAGGCGGGGACGGGGCGTCGTCTCCCCCCCGGGCAGGGGGGCCGCCAGGGACGTTTTGACCCCCGGGAGGCTACGAAGAACCGGCGGCGGCCCCCTCGGGTCCCGGCGCGGCAGGGGCCGGGGGTGAGAGAAGAGGGGGCGGGGTAAAGTCGTTAGAAACCAAACGCTTGGCCGCTAAGGCCCACTGAACTCGCCACTCATGAATTTAGAGGAGAGTCGAAGCAGGGGGGCGGGCGAAGGACCTGCGGTGGGTACGCGGGATTGAACGCCGCAAAATACTCTCGATCTTTGTTGTCATGCCTCTCGTACCGCGAGGATTCACAATCTCAATGTGAGCTTTGTTCACGGCAAACAATAAAGCTTGATCATAAGCAGGGGTAACGATAAGGAAGGGCAGCCAATATGCGACACACAAAAACCCAACGCCAGGCAGTTTCAGCGCTTCGAGAAATGGTGCGCATATCGCAGCAGGAACTGGCAGCGCGCGTAGGTCGCAGCTTGAGCGCCGTACACTTCTGGGGGACAGACAGCCCCCCGCGGGGTCACCGACTCCGCCGACTGATGGAGATTTGCCCCGACGAGGAATTCCAGAACCTCTTTTCACTTGTTCCGCTTCTGAACCTGCGCCAACCCCTGAACCTCCGAAGGCAAAGGCACCCGACCAGGCGAAGTGGCAGCGGTGCTATCTTGACCCCAATCTCCTGAATTCTCTTTCGGCTGAAATTCGAGAGCTTCAGAGTGAAACCAAGGAGAATATCCTTTAAAGGACTCCTTCTCCCTCCTAAGCCTGCCCCCCCGGGTCTTTCACAAAGAACTTTCCTTTCCCGCCAAAGCGCAGTAATTTCTCGCTGCACTCTTCTGGTTCTCTGTTGATGACGGGGTGAGGGGTGGAGTCATCGCGCGGAAGCGGATGGGTGTCCGTCATACTTCAAATTTAGAATGGAACGAGCCTTCTTTCAGGAGTCAGCCATGCATCGGGTGAAGATTTCAACACTAATGATTCTCGCACTTGCGATATTCCTTCCGTTACCAAGCCTTGCAGCGACCGCCGCAGAAAATGTCGTGTGGGAGATCGGGAAATTTGATCAATCGGCGGGCGAATTCAGTGGTAGGGCGAACTCCTCTGATCCCAACTACAATCCCGTGCTCACGGTGGGCCAGAGTGACCCGGCCAAAGACTGGCCCTCCACGCAACTCGGTTCTGAGAACATGGCGGGGGGATCGCGCCCGCACCCTTACACAATCATCTTCAATCTGCCGGGTCCCCCCAAAGGTGCCTACCGGCTGGCGATTTCGGCCTTACTCAAGTTCTCTCGCATCCCGCATATGCAGATTGAGATTAACGGCCAGTCCGGCCTCTTCTATTTCCATCGCAAGGCGAGCTATTACCCGGGGGATTTCGGCGTCGACTCACCCACATACGGGGGCGACCAAATGGAAATCGCGTTGCCCACTGCGGCTCTTCGCACCGGCGAAAACAAGCTGGTGTTGACGGCAATTGATGATCCCCGCGACGGCCCCGCCGAATCGATCGTGACCTACGATGCGCTGCGCCTGACGCAAACGCCGGCAGGGAAGGCCCCGGGCGAACCGCAAGCCGAAGTTGAACCCACCATGTTTTACGTTCAGCGGGCGGGCGGCATACGCGAGTTGACCTTTGTAACGGCGACTTTAGAAGAAAAGGTGCGCAAGGGGAAAGTGACGCTCGCGGTGGGCGGAGAAAAGTTCGAGGCTGATCTCTCCACCGCACCCGGTTTCGGCCAGCAGCGATTTGAATTTGCCATTCCCGAGCTTTCCGGAAAGACCGCTGCCACGTTGACGCTGCAAGTGAACGGGAAAACCCGCAAAATCGAAGTCACGCTGGAACCGCAGCGAAAGTGGACCGTTTACGTGGTCCCACACATCCACCTTGACATCGGGTACACCGACTACCAGCCTAAGGTGGCGGAAGTGCACAACCGGAACCTGGACAAGCTTCAAGAGGTGATCCGCGATTCCCCGGAAATGCGTTTCAGTATTGACGGATCCTGGATCGCCCAACAGTACCTTGCCACCCGGAACAAGGAGGCGCGCGAGGGGTTTCTGCGGCTTGCGCGCGAAGGCAAGATCGGCGTGCCGGCGCAGCTAGCCAACGTGCTGACGGGATACCCCACGCTGGAGGAGTTGATCCGGTCGGCGGAGTACAGTCACCGGCTGCACCGGGAATTCGGCTTGCCTTTTGACTACGCCAACATTACGGACATTCCCGCTTACTCCTGGTCGTACGCCTCTGTGCTGCATGCGTTGGGTATCAAATACTTCGCGGCGGCAGGCAACAGCGATCGCGCTCCCATTCTTCTTTACGGGCATTGGAACCAGAAATCACCCTTCTGGTGGCAGGGCCCGGACGGCAGTAAGGTGCTGATGGCTTACACGCGGCAGTACTTGCAGTTTGCGTTTGCGTGCGGAACTCCTGCCAGCGAGGCCGCGTGCCGCGACTCCCTACCCACCATTCTGGAGCCCCTCGCTTCGCCCGACTACAAACCCGATGCGGCGTTGCTATTTGGTACGCAATCTGAAAACAAGGACATCGTTCCCGGCTTGCCGGAGTTCGTCAGGAAGTGGAACTCGCACTATGCCTACCCGAAAATGACTCTCTCGACGTTTCCGGATTACTTGCGCTACATCGACCAGCATTACGGCTCGGTACTGGAAACAGTGGTGGGTGATTTCGGGCCCTACTGGGAAGACGGACTCGGCACGGATAGTCACTACGTGGCAATCGACCGTGCCAGCCAGCAGCGGGCGCCCTCAGCGGAGAAATTGGCAACGCTCGCCACCTACCTTCAGAAGGACGTGGCGGGGCCCAGGGAATCGCTTCGGCAGGTGTGGGAGGATTTGGTGCTCTATGCGGAGCACACTTTTACTTCCTATGGTGGTTACTCGCGGCCGGAGAGCGAAGAAAGCGTGCGTCAACTCGCCATCAAAGATCAGTTTGCGGTTGAGGGTCGCGTGAGAATCAATGCCATTGTCGACGGGTCTCTCAGCCAGATCGCGGCCCAGATTCACGTCCCGCCCGTGGCGATCATGGTTTTCAATTCGCTGAACTGGACCCGTGACGGCTTGGTGGAAACGGATGTCGAAGCGCATTCGGTAATCTCGGAATACCCGGGCATGAATCCCGTGCCGGTCGAGGTTCTTCATCACTACCCTGACTATGACCGCGTGCGGTTTCTCGCCCGCGACGTGCCTTCGCTGGGTTACAAGTGTTACCAGATTGCGCCCGGCCGCGAGCCCGCACCGCCGGGCGAAACCGTGCTGCCGCCGGGCAATACCATCGAAAACGCTTTCTATCGTGTGGAAGTGGACCCTGCTGCCGGCGCGGTGCGCAGCGTGTTTGACAAGCAACTCCAGCGCGAACTTGTGGACGCGGCCGGCGCCTACCGCCTGAACCAATACTTGTACGTTTCGGGTGGGGATGAGACCACCACGCAGCTTGTTTACCTGCGCAAATCGCTTCCCCTGGCGCAACTTACGGTGGGAACTTCCACGGGCGGCCGCATCGTGAGCGCCCGGAAAACTTCCTTCGGGCAGATCCTGACCTGCCTGACCAGCGGACCCCATGCTCCCACGATTTCAACGGACGTCATTCTCTTCGATCGCGAGAAGAAGATTGAGTTCATCAATCGCTTGCAGAAAGAACCGGTGGAGAACAAGGAAGCGGTGTATTTTGCCTTTCCTTTGGCCATTGCCAATCCCCGCTTCAGCTACGAAATCCAAAACGGCTGGGTTGATCCCAGCCGCGACGTACTGAAGGGCGGAAGCGTGGAATGGTCAACGGTTCAGCACTGGGTGAAGGAGGAGGGTGCGGACATGGCCGTGGGACTCGTGCCGATCGACTCGCCGCTCGTCACACTGGGCGACATTGATCGCGGCACCTGGCCGGATAAGTTCGTCCCCAAGAGTTCCGTCATCTTTTCTTGGGTGATGAACAATTACTGGCACACCGATTTCCGCCGCGTGCAAAGCGGGAACTACACGTTTCGCTACGCGCTAACCAGCGGCCGGGAGCTTACGCCGGAAAGCCTCGACCGGATGGGACGCGCCGCCATGACCCCGCTGGAGTGGCAGCAAGTGCTCAAGACCGACAAGTATGGTGATCCCGAACGGCCCTTGTCCCCCGCCCCCACGAGCTTCCTTCAGGTGGATGCCCCCAACGTGGCAGTCGAAAATTGGAAAACCGCCGAAGACGGCCATGGCACCATCGTTCGCTTAGTGGAGGTGGGAGGGAACTCCGCCCATGTGCACTTGAATTTCCCTCAGTTCGATTTGCAGCAAGCTTGGCGCGCCAACGCCGTGGAGGAAAATCAGGAGGAGTTGCCGGTGTCGGCACACTCGCTCGAAGTGAAAATGCGCCCGCACGAAATTTTTACCATACGCGTGAACGCCACATTTGCAAAACGGATTGTGGATAAAGGGCTAATGCCCGCAACTCCCCGGTGATCCCAGCACTGCCGAGGCGCAACCAGACTTCGTTATAAGGGACTCATTGTCCGTTAAGATCGCCCTGCTGAGTTTGGTCTTGACTTCAGCTTCCCCCAGTGGTACTTACATCCCCGTTTCCTGATGAAAGAAACAGTCACAGAATAGGAGCATAATAATCGTAGTAACCCGGCCCTTGAACTTGGCGCCGTACAATTTCCATAACGTCATAAGCCCTCATTGTCTCAATGAGTTCGGCAAATCTCGACTTATTGTCTAATCCAAGGTTCGGGTCCACTACAGATTAACGAAATATTCATTCACAAGAGACATCCGCGCAACCTGTTGTGCGTAAGCTCAAAGCCGTTCGACATTAATAGAGGAGGATAACTTCCATGAGAAGAGTGGCATTCATGTTTTTGTTGTCAATCCTTTTGCCTTTGTGCCTACACGCTCAGCAAACCGGTGGGAGCGTGACCGGCCACGTTACTGACCCCTCCGGCGCGACGGTAGCTGGGGCGAAAATAACCATGACCTCTACGACCACGGGGGCTGTCTACACCACGGCATCCGACACCGTGGGTGTTTACCGGCTCCCCTTTGTGGCCGTCGGCGAGTACACGCTTACGGCCGAAAAGCCCGGCTTTAAGTCATACGTGCAGAAAGGCCTCACGGTAGTAATCGACGAAAAAGCCACGGTGGACATCAAGCTGGAAATCGGCGCCGTGACGCAGTCGGTCACGGTGACGGCGAACGCCCCGCTCCTGCAAGCTGAATCCGCTGACCGGGGTTGGACGATTGGGCAGGCGCGCATCGATCCCATGCCGCTCGCGGGTTTGAATACCATCATGAGCACCTGGTACGCTCCCGGCGTGACCATCGATGCCGCCGTGCAAAAGGTGCGCAATTGGGACACCGGCGGAATGTCCTCCATGCTTTTCAACGGCGGCCAAGTGGGGAACTTATATCTGACGGACGGAGTCTCCACCAACAATGGGGGAACCAGCAATTCCTGGAACCCCATCGATGACACCGTGCAGCAGGTCAGCGTGCAGAGCACGATGTACGATGCCCAGTATGGCTGGAGCAGCGGCGGCGTGACCAACACCATCACCAAGGGGGGCACCAACCAGTGGCATGGCGATGGTTACGAGTACAACCAGAACACCTTGCTCACTGCCAACACCTTCTCCGGCAACGCATCAATTCCGCCCACCCCGAGACTACCCTGGCACATGAACTTTTATGGAGGCGCGGTGGGAGGTCCGGTAATTAAGAACAAGTTCTTTGTCTTCTACGCCTATCAGAAAGTCTGGCAGGTTCAGCCCGACCCGTTTACCACCTCCGTGCCCTCCGCGGCGGAAATACAGGGTAACTTTTCCGGACTTTATACCAGTTCCGCTAAAACCACGCAGGTGGCCCTTTACGATCCAACCACCACGACGGTGTGCCCTGCCGCAGTTGCCTGGTGTACGGGGGTAAAAAGTGGCAGCTATGCCCGGGAGACCATCAGCGCGGAATATGGGACCAACAACATCATTCCCTCCGGCATGATCAATCCCGTTGCGACAGCGGTTCTCAAATTCCTCCCTCCGCCTAACAATGCCAACGGTTACAACGACGCGACCAATCTCGTGAACACAAACAGTCAGAGAAAGTTCGTCGATATTTTCCCGCAGAATACCGGGCGCGCCGATCTTAATCTCTCGGACAAGACCCACGCGTTCTTCCGGTACTCGGAGTCTTGCCTGGCCGAAACGCGGAGCTACATCTATTCCACCACGACCTATCTCAACCCCGCCGACACGAGCAGCCAGTCGCCCTTATTTAGATGCAATCAGAATTACACGCTGCAAGTGGTTCGCACCTTCAATCCCACCACGGTCCTGGAAGTCCGCACCGGCATGAATCGCTACGAAAACAATCCGGGTGGGGGAATGGAGGGGAAGAACTTTGACATCTCCACCCTGGGCTTCTCGTCAACCTTTCTGTCGGAAGCCGCGAGGTGGTTTCCCGAGTTTACCTGGACGAATTATGGCGGAGCAGGTACCAGCGGTCCGACCGGATTTCAAGTCCAGCCGGTCTGGACGACGGAGGCGGTCTTAGCCAAGACTCACAGCCAGCACAACCTTAGATGGGGGTTTCAGAACTATGAGGTGGCGCGCTACACCTTGAGCCCCGGCAACATTGCCGG
>Ga0326727_10023227_pt1 | contig 11862 bp, 9 predicted proteins | sample MB2enrmetagenome_FD_207643 | JGI IMG/M metagenome (GOLD analysis project Ga0326727, IMG submission 207643) | Lab enriched peat soil microbial communities from McLean, Ithaca, NY, United States - MB29MY | ecosystem: Environmental > Terrestrial > Soil > Wetlands > Peat | place: USA: New York... | reverse complement strand
GGACTTTTAAGGCGTCCAGGTAATAATCGCCATTCAATTTTTATTGCCTAATGACCTGAAAAGTATAGCAAGTCTTTTTTGTGAAAAAAATCCACGGATTACGGTTGTCTAATACATGATGAGCCCCCGGAGTTACGGAGTCGTTTTTGATTGGAACAATCCACTTATTAGGGATGACAATTTTCACCTTTTAATTTCGTAGGGTGAGTGAAACCCACCAGCCAGTTATCCTGCATACCAATGAAAATCGTTATCCGTTGGTTTTCTGGATCCCAGCCTGCGCTGGGATGACAAGAAAGGGATTACCTTGTCTTGGCGAAATCTAACAGGTTAAGCCTTAGGGTAGATTTGCCGTTCCACTGGTCGAGTTCAAGGTTGTAGACGATATCAATGGGGGCGGACATTTCGGCCTGATGGGCGCCGAAACCGAAAGCCACACAATCCCAAACCATACCGCCCTGTTCCAGTTTCATCCTGAGATGCCCGCCGTCATTGCCCATGGTGCGGCAGCCGGCCACTTTGACGTTGCGCGTGAGGAAAACCGGCTGGGGATTGGCCTGTCCGAACGGCGCAAGATGCTGCAGGGTGCGGTAGGCGCTGCCCGCCAAGTCTTTCAGGGCCACTTCGGCGTCAATATCAATTTTGGGACGGAGGTCTACGCCTGCCAGTTTGGCACCGGCGATTTTTACCAGTTTTTCGTAAAGCAGCGGGATATTGTGTGTCAGTATCACGAAACCGGCGGCGCCTTTGTGACCGCCGAATTCGACAAACAGTTCGCGGCATTCCGTCAGTGATTCGATTAAATTGAACTCCGGGATACTGCGGCAGCTGCCGGTGCTGACTTTTTTGCCGGTGTGGATGACCACCGAGGGACGGTAAAATTCATCCGAAAGTTTATTCGCCACCAGTCCGGAAATACCCGATGAAAAATCGTCCACCCGGACCAGAATCAGGGGTTCGAGCTGACGCGACACTACCTGTTCCCGAGCGACAGCGGTGGCTTTGGCGGTGACCTGCTGGCGTTCCGTATTCTTTTGTTCCAGCCAGGTTGTCAACTCCCCGGCCCGTGACGGCGAATCAGTCATCAGCAGTTCGTAGCTGGGTAAAGCGTGGTCCATGCGGCTGGCGGTATTCAACCGGGGTGCAATCGTCCAGGTAATATTTTCGGAGGTGAGCGCGCCCGGGGTTGTCCCGGCTTTAATCAATAATTCCACGAGACCGAGGCGCGGGCAGGTGTTCATCCGCTTTAAACCTTCATTGACGAGATAGCGGTTTTCCCCGAGCAATGGCGTCATATCCGCCACGGTGCCGATGGCCACTAAATCCACCACCTGCTCCAGCTGGGGTTCTTTATTCATACCAATGAGCAGGGCCTGCAGCAGTTTGTAAGCGACGCCGACACCGGCCAGTTCGTGGAAAGGATAATGTGAAGCTGCAACTTTGGGATTAACGACGGCGACGGCGGGCGGCAGTTCTTCGGTGGGGGTATGGTGATCGGTGATAATAACATCCATGCCCAGACGGTTAGCTTTTTTAACGGGAATGACGCCGGTGACGCCGCAATCGGCGGAAATAATCAGACTGACGCCCTGCTTATGCAGCGCTTCCACGGCCGCGATTTTGAGACCGTGCCCCTCATTGATGCGGTGCGGAATGTACGGAATGGCTTCAACATTAAATGCACGTAAACCCTGCACCAGGACTGCGGTGGAGGTAATGCCGTCAGCGTCGAAATCGCCGTAAATCGCAATTTTTTCACCGCTGAGCACGGCGCGGTAAATCCGGGTGACGGCCTGTTCCATGTCCTGCAGAAGAAACGGGTCCGGCGATAACCGGTTATCCACAGCGAGAAACGGCTCAACCTGCGACGCATCGGCCAGCCCCCGGTTAAAGAGCACCTGGGTAATCAACGGCGACAAACCGCATTTATCCAGCGGATGGCCACGCGGCACCGAAGGCAAAATGTGCCAGCGTTTATGATTCAAAACTAAGCCTCGCTGTATTTTCGGATAATCAGCGCCGAGTTATGCCCGCCGAAGCCGAAGGTGTTGGACAGGGCGATTTTCACATCCGCCTTGCGGGCGACGTTGGGGACATAGTCCAGGTCGCATTCCGGGTCCGGAGTGGTGTAATTAATGGTTGGCGGGATCACGCCGTTCTGAATGGTCAGGACGCAAATCGCGGCTTCAATCGCGCCGGCGGCGCCGATCATGTGTCCGGTCATGGACTTGGTGGAGCTGATGGGCACTTTGTAGGCATAATCACCCAGGACACCCTTGATGGCTTTGGTTTCCGTTTTATCGTTAATCTCGGTGGATGTGCCGTGAGCGTTGATATAATCGATTTCGGTCGGGGCGATTTCCGCTTTGCTGATGGCCATTTTCATTGCCCGGATAGCGCCTTCACCGGTATCGGGCGGCGAAGTAATATGATAGGCGTCGCTGCTGGCGCCGTAGCCGATAATTTCGGCCAGAATGTGCGCGCCGCGTTTTTTGGCAAAATCCAAAGTTTCCAGAACGAGAATGGCCGCGCCTTCACCGATGACAAAACCGTCGCGCGTCTTATCGAACGGACGCGAGGCATGCTTGGGGTCGTCGTTGCGGGTGGATAGGGTGCGGGCGGCATTGAAACCGGCCACACCGATAGGGGTGACAACCGCTTCGGCGCCGCCGGTGATAATCGCCACGCCGTCGCCGCGTTTGAGGATTTCATAGGCATTGCCGATGGCGTCGGTGCCGCTGGAACAGGCGGAGGTCGAGCAGACATTGGCCCCTTTGGCGCCGATATCAATCGAAATCTGGGCGCCGGCCATGTCGGAAATCATCATCGGGATGAGGAACGGACTGACCCTGTCCGGGCCTTTCTCGTTCAGGATTTTCAATTGCTCGGAGAGCGTGCCCAGGCCGCCGATGCCGCTGCCGACCATGACACTGATATCGTTGCGGTTGCTGTCGTCAATCACCAGGTGAGAATCACGTAGGGCTTCCTGGCTGGCGGCCACCGCGAATTGGGTAAACCGGTCCATGCGCCGGACAAGTTTGCGGTCGATATATTTATTGGGGTCGAAGTTTTTAACTTCGGCGGCGAATTTTGTGGCATGATTGCTGGCATCGAACAGCGTGATATTATCCACGCCGCCGCGGCCGTTGATTAAGGCATCCCAGGTAGAAACGGCATCCAAACCAACCGGACTGATGATACCGACCCCGGTAATCACAACACGATGAGTTCCATTGCTTGTAACCAATGTAATTTCCTCCGATGTAACAGGTAATAATCCGTTGCGGATTTGCTGTCTATTTAATATCGTTAGTATAATGGATTAGCCGGTTTGCAGTCAATTTGTCACACGTACATCCCCTAGAAATTCCAAGTCCACAAAGGCGGTTATTACCATCAGATGAAAATTGCGATCGAAACCCTGGGATGTAAATTAAATCAGGCGGAAACGGAAGCGCTGCAGCGGCAGTTTGTGAAGGCCGGTTGCAAGCTGGTACAGCAGCCTGCAGAGGCAGACGTGTACATTCTGAATACCTGCACGGTCACGCACACCGCCGATGCCAAAGCCAGGCACCTGCTGCGGATGACGCACCGGCAGAATCCGGATATTTTCATCATCGTGACCGGGTGCTACGCACAGCGAGCGGCAGCCGAACTGACCGCCATCGCAGGGGTCAACCGGATCGTGGATAATAGTGAAAAGCCCAACCTGCTGGAGATAGTGAAAAATATCCCGATGAAGTGTAATCCGGAAATCGCTGAACCACAAAAGTCCTCCACATTCCGCACCCGTTCTTTTTTGAAAATACAGGACGGCTGTCAGAATTTCTGCAGTTACTGCATCGTGCCGTTCGTGCGCAGTTGTGAAACCAGCGTGCCGCCCGTGGCGATAATTGACGAAATTAACAAAAGGACGGCGGAGGGCTACCAGGAAGTGGCCCTGACCGGCACGCGGCTGGGCGGTTATCATTTTGAGGGTTTAGATTTAACCGGCCTGCTGCAGCGGATTCTGGCGGAAACCAAAATCCCCAGGGTGAGATTGTCTTCCGTGCAGCCGCAGGAGATTTCCGGGGAACTGATTAAATTGTGGCAAGATGCCCGGTTGTGCCCGCATTTCCACCTGTCGCTGCAGAGCGGAAGCGCCGCGGTGCTGAAACGGATGAACCGGCGTTATTCTCCGGCTGATTATCAAAAAGCGGTGAAGCTGATTCGGCAAAAAGTGCCGGCGGTGGCGATTACCACGGACGTGATTGTCGGGTTCCCTGGTGAGACGGATGCAGAGTTCGAGGAAAGCCTGGAATTCTGTAAACAAAGCGGTTTTGCCCGAATCCATGTTTTTTCGTATTCGCCGCGCTCCGGGACGGCCGCCGTAAAAATGGCCGCCCAGGTGACGGACAAGATAAAAAAGGAACGCTCCAAAAAGATGCTGGTGCTGGCGGCAGAAAGCGCGCAGCAATTCAGGGAAAGTTTCGCCGGGGAAGCGCTGGATGTGCTCTGGGAGAAACAGACCGACGACGGCGACTGGACGGGCATGACCGGGAACTATATCCGGGTGTTCGCGAAGAGCAAGGAAGATTTGAGCAACAAAAAATCAAAGATTAAAATTCAATAAACAATAATCAAGAAAATCTGAAATACTAATTTCGAAATAAGAAATACTAAACATGATTTTGCCTGCCATACCAGTAGATACCGTACATTTGCTGCGCAAAGTATCTACGATCTTTCGCCGGTATGGGCGAGAGGATGACGCGGGTGGGCAGGTTATAAACCTGCCCCTACAGTTCCTGGCCTTTTCTTTCTTCGTAAATGTTTTACCTGGCGATATCGCGGCGGATGAAAGCGGGAATCGAGAAAGCCAAGAACACGACGGCCAGACCCAACAATATCAGGATATGCACCAGGGATAAACCGTTGTTAAGTGTATCCGGTTCCATGTAATGGTAAAACGGCGAGAGGAAACGGTAGTTTTTCAAACCGTTGACGACACCCCCGAGTGTGTTCAGCAGATAAGTTAAAACTGCCAGCCCGCTGGCGACGCCCATGCTCATGCCTTTGCTGCCCTTCACACACCCGGCCAAAAATGCCACGGCGGCAAAAACCAGCGCCAAGGCGCAGGCCCCGAGGGTGGCTTCCGCTAATTTTAATAAGTTGATATCAATATTCATCGCCGAGACAGTTATGGCCAGTCCGGCCCAGAAGAAAAACCCGAGTAATACCATGCTCACCACTAACACGGCAAACTTGTCCGCGACTACACGCCAGCGCGGCACGGGGTTGGTCAGCAAAAATCCCAATGTGCCTTTTTCCTCTTCGCCAGCGATTGCATTCGCGCCGAAGCCGATGCCGAAAACCAGCAGCAGCAAAGGCACCATCAAGGAAAAAAGTTCTGTACTGAAATAGCCGACCGGAGAAGTGTAATCAACTAAACCTGCGCCGAACATTTCTTTCACCCCTTCGGGGAGCTGGCTCAGGTATTGATTAAAAGAGGTCATGCTGCTGATAGTCGGATAAAAAAACGCCATGAGAACCCCGATGGCTACCAGATAACCGCCCCAAAGCAATAAAGAACGCCGCTGGTCGCGCAGTGTTTTCAGAAAGATGTTATTCAGCATCGTTTTTACCCCCGTTGTAGTAGGTCATGAAGATATCTTCCAGGCTCGGCTCGTGATTGATAATATTGGCCACTTCAAAACGGGCGGCGGCTTTCACCAACGCATCCAGCGAACCCACGACGGTACAGGTAAGTAAATTATCCCGGATAATAATATCGCGCACACCCGGAATATTCGTAAACTTATCTGCGGGTACAGGCGCGGCAAAATGGATTTCCAGTTGACGGATAGAGTGCGATTTCAGTGATTCGATGGTCTCGACGGTAATCAGTTTGCCCTGCCGGATGATGCCGACACGGTCGCAGACTTTTTCCACTTCCGGCAGAATATGCGAGGAAAGGAAAATAGTGCGGCCTTCTTTTTTCGTTTCCGCTAATAAATCATAAAATTCGTGCTGCATCAGGGGGTCGAGGCCGTTGGTCGGCTCGTCGAGGATAAGCAGCTCCGGTTTGTGCATAAAAGCCTGCAGCAGGCCGAGTTTCTGTTTGTTACCCAGCGACAGCCCCTGGATGCGCCGCGGCAGGTCGCACTGGAACCTGGAGGCCAGTTCCTTAACATATTGCCAGTCCAGTCCGCCGCGCAGTTTGCCCAGATACCGCAGTAATTGTTCACCGGTCATATCGTCGTAGAGAGCCAGTTCGCCGTTGAGGTAGCCGACGCGGCGGTGGATAGCGACGCTGCTCTGCCGGGCATCTTGGCCGAAAATTGCCGCCGAACCGCCGGAAGGCCGGATAAAGTCCAGCAAAGTGCGGATGGTAGTGGTCTTGCCGGCGCCGTTAGGGCCGAGGTAGCCGAAGACCTCGCCGCGATTAACGGCCAGGTCGACTTCGGCGATGCCGAGCTGCTTGCCGTAATATTTAGTAAGTTTAGTGGTATTGATGATAACGTCGTTATTCATTTTTCACGCTCAATAAATATTTGGTAATTTCTGCCCCGATAAAAGATAATTAAGTCAGCTTAATTAAACCAGCTTAATTATTGCTCAATTGTAATTTGTTTGTCAAGACTTATTTTTAAACCTACCCAGTCTTACCGCCTCACCTTCCGGCTCCATTATCAAGATTAACGTTGGAACAACCAGCATCGCTATTGCGGGCAGCTCAAACGGCTTTATTTACGAAGAAGAAAGTAGTTTTTCCAAAATTGTTGAGTTACTGTTTTTTTGCATTGCCGTTTTGCGAGTAATCTGGCGTGATAGTACCATGTAAGCTAAAGCATCATCAAGACTTTGTAATCCATCTTCAGAATGAATGCGCATGTAGGTAGAAATTTCATGAGTATGACCTTCGCGAATCAAAGTCCGAATTGATGGATTAGCGAGGACAATCTCAAAAGCGGCAATCATGCCTTTCCCGGAAGCGCGCGGCAACGAAGTCTGTGACAATATCGCCAATAAAGCCCCGGATAACTGCAATCTTATTTGAGATTGTTGATTTGGTGGAAACACATCTATCATGCGGTCAATGGTTTGGGCAGCATCAGTGGTATGCAGCGTACTCATGATTAGATGGCCGGTTTCTGCGTTAATTGCTGCTGAAATAGTATCGAAATCACGCATTTCACCAACAACGATAACATCAGGGTCATGACGGAGGGCATGTACCAAAGCAGTGTGAAACGAATTGGTGTCCTGCCCTAATTCCCGTTGAGCGATCATCGACTTAATATTTTGATGTTGGTATTCGATAGAATCCTCAATGATAATAATATTAATTTCTTTATTCTCACTAAGGTGCCGGATCATTGCAGCCATAGTAGTAGATTTACCGACACCGGTAGGGCCGGTTACTAAAATAAGCCCCCTCGGTTTTAGAATTAAATCTTTACAAATCTGAGGAAGCTCCAATTCGTCGATTGATGGCACGACAAACGGCAGCATACGACATGCAATGCTATATGTTTTTCTTTGTAACATGACATTAATTCTGAACCGGGCTTTGAACTCAAGTTCATAGGAAAAATCAACTCTTTCTCCTGAGACAAATGGTCCCTTTGCTCTTGTGACGTGATCTGGTCAAGCCTTTGCTTAATATCAATATTTGTTAAAGGAGGAAAATCTTCCCGGTGCTTGAGACGGTCATCAATACGCAAAGTTGGCGACAGACCAACGCGTAAATGCAAGTCCGATGCTCAATTTTCCAGGGCCGTTTTAAACAGTGTCTCGATGTTCGTGAATTACCCTGTGCCAAGAGCACAGGGCGTCGGGACGCCCCTCAAAGAAATTTACGGCGATTCATCCTGCGGCAGAGGCCGCAGGGGTGTTCTCGCTTTTAACATAAATTTATCTCACTTCAAACACCTGCTTTTTAGTTATCATCAGGCTATATTCCAGAGGTCGAAAGCCTCTCTAAGGGATTTTCCCAACTCTAGGTTTATAATCGATTCAATAACGGGATAAGCTTTATTCCGAATATCTTCATATTGATTGATAAACATCTTCATTTTCTCAGTCCATTCGATATGATAAGGGCACTTCCGTCTCGCATTTGGTGCGAAATGAATACAGGAACTATCGAATTCACGCCATATTTCAGGCTCTCCGTCTGGAGACGACAAATATTGATATTTTTCTAAAATGACTGAAAGCTCACCGGTAGCCAGACGAATCTTTTTATCGAAAGGCTCAATAAACTGGCGCCCCGTATAAAGGTCCGGTAGTTTATCCGGAGCAAGATGCCACCAAAGATTTTGGTCCTGGAGCAAATTATTCACAATTTTGCCAGATTGTCCCTGAAGTTGTTTGATATCACTTTTCATCTGAGATAATATTTAAAGCCCAATTTATTTTGTGATTTGAGATTTCTCTTGAATAATATCTTCAATTTTTGACCAGTACCAATTATTGACAAATTGAATAGTTTCGGAAATAAAATTTTTACGAATTTCATCTCCCTGGTTTGTCAGTGTCGCCAATTGAGCCTTAGCTGAGCTAATTTCAGCTTCCAAATTTCTTTGCATTTAAAAGACTCCTTGAATATTTAAGCATCTTAAATCTATTAAACCTTGAGGATCTGGGGAAATATAATTGTCTCCAAACCATGTAGAATCGTTTTGAATATATCATAATTATACCTGCAAAACCACAATAGCAGCAGGCAGCGTGCTTACGAAGATATCCCATCATTGTTGCGCTGTAGAGATAGCTACATGGAGGCAAAAGCGGCCTTCCCCCTCGATAAACCCGGGATTTTGTCACTCAAACCCCGCTTAACACAAATTTATAAATATTCATTGTATCCGTACAAATAATCATATATACTTTTTAATGGACGTTTAGACATCAGGAGAAAAGTTCATGCCTGAAGTATTTCTGGCGGCAGAGGACCTGCAAAAGTCATTTAACGGCATCAAAGCGGTGGCGGGTGTGTCTTTCACCATCGCCAGGGGAGAAATCTTCGGGCTGTTGGGGCCGAACGGCGCCGGCAAGACGACCACCATCCGGGTTCTCTCCACGGTACTCGAAGCCGATGCCGGAGATGTCACGGTCGGGGGGTATTCGGTGCGGAAAAACCCGGCCGAAGTGCGTAAATTAATCGGAGTCTGTCCGCAGGATTTGGCTTTATACGAAGACCTTTCAGCGCTGGACAACCTAGTTTTCTTCGGGCGGATGGAAGGACTGGACGGCAAAGAGGCCAAAGTTCAGGCAATGGCCAATCTGGCGTTAATGGGACTGACGGAAAGGGCCAAAGGCAAGATTGCCAAATTTTCCGGCGGGATGAAAAGGCGTGTCAATTTAGCCATCGCCCTGATGGGCAACCCCAAATTGCTGGTGCTGGACGAGCCGACGGTGGGCATTGACCCGCAGTCCCGCAACAACATTTTCGAAACAATCTACAATTTACGCGATAAAGGCATGACCGTGCTGTATACCACCCATTACATGGAAGAGGCGGACCGGATTTGCGACCGTGTAGCCATCATGGACGGTGGCAAAATCGCTGCTATGGATACGCCGCGCGGCCTCAAGGGTAAAATCGGCGACCCGGATAAGGTAACTCTCGAGGACGTTTTCTTAAAATTGACCGGCAGAAGCCTGAGAGATTAAGCGAACGATGAAAAGAGCCTTACTGGTCACCCTGCGTGAAGTCAAAGCATACCTGCAAGACAAAGCCGATTTGTCCTTTGCGTTATTGCTGCCGGTGGTTACTTTCGCCCTGATTTACGGCGCTTTCGGCGGCAGCGGCCTGTTTCACGGCACGGCTTATATTGTCAACGAAGACCCTAACGGAACATATACCCAGCAGCTGGTAGCCAACATCAAAAAACAGAGCAGCCTGACGGTGCAGATGCTGTCCCTGACCGACGCGCAAAATAAATTGAACAATTCCAACATCAACATCGCTTTCTTGATTCCAGCTGATTTTTCCGCCAATTTAACCGCCGGTCAGCCGGTGCAGCTGACGATAATGGAACGGGGCAACGGCGGAAGCGATGGCCAGATTGTGTCCAGTATCATCGGCGGAGTGGTGAGCAATTTAAATCAGCAATTCGCCATCACCGGCCAAGTCAGCCAGGCGCTGGTCGGGCAAAACATCCCGCCGGCCACGATTACTTCCACCACCCTGCAATTCCTGAACCGGGAGGAGCAAAACCCGTTGGTGGGGGTTCGGGAGGTGGCCGCCGGCAGTAAACCGAACATAGTAAATGATTTCCTGCCCGGGATTATCACCATGTACGTGCTTTTCTCCATCAGCTTGACGGCGGCGGCGATTAACGACGAACGCAAAAAAGGGACGCTGGAACGGCTGATTACCACCAGCCTGTCCATCGGGGAACTTTTCTTCGGAAAATTCCTGGCGAGTGTGCTGCGGGCGTTCATCCAGACCTTTATCCTGCTGGCCTTGTCTTACGCGGTCTTCCGTATATTCACGCCGCTTTCCTTTGTGGAATCGCTGCTTTTAGCCCTGCTGTTCGCCACAGCCTGCAGCAGCATCGGGCTGATTATTCCTTCGATTGCCCGTACCGGTGAAGCCTCCACCTGGGTGGGGGTCTTTTTCACGATGACGATGACAATGCTGGGCGGGACATTTTTCACGATTTCCAAAGGCACCACGCTATATACGTTCAGCAAAATATCGGTGAACACCTATGCCAACGACGCCTTTAAAACCCTGATTAACGGCGGCAGTTTTTCCAGTCTGGGGGTGGATATTGCGGTACTGGCCGGGGTTACAGCGGCCGGTTTAATTATCGCCCGTCTTTTATTCAAAGCGGTACCGCAAGGGAAATGACACGATGAAACAGTTACGCAACATCTGGTATCTGATGCTCAAGGATTTAAAAATCTTTGCCGCCGACCGCGCGGCGCTGATTTTTGCGCTGTTGTTCCCATTCTTTTTCATTGTGCTGTTCAATTTTGTGATGACCGGAACCAATGGCGGGGACCAGCGGCTGGTGATTAATCTGGCCACAAACGAGCCGGCCGGCGGCATGAGCACGCAGATTATCGCGTCCATGGCGACACAGGACCCATCAACCCTGCAGCCCGGCCAGCCGGAAATCGTCTGGATTAAGGACTATAGCCAGGCGCTGCAGGAAGTCAAAGACAAAAAACTGGATGGGTTTATCGCTTTTCCGGCCGATTTCACCCAGGCGGTGACCGCCGGTTACGGTACCAATCTGGAAGTGATTTACAACCCGAACGATATGCAGTCAATTGCGGCGCTGGAAGGCACCGCCGAGGGCATTGCGGCCCAAATCAACGCCCGGGAAGTAGTCAGCAGTGCCGTCATCGGGATAGTGACGGAAAGCGCGGCGGCGCCCGGCAGCATCAGCAACCCCTCACAGATAATTCTCTCGCAGCTGAGCTGCCAGGCCCAGACAACCACACCGGCCCACTTGGTTTCTTTCACCACGCAGGAAATCGGGGAAGTGAAAGCGACCAATCCTTCGGAATACACCATCCCGGGATACCTGGTGATGTTTGTTTTCTTTACGGCGGCTTTTTCCGCGGCGGAACTGGTGCGAGAACGGCAGAACCACACGCTGGAGCGGCTGTTATCCAGTTCAGCAACTAAAGCAGAGATTCTGGGCGGGGTTTACAGCGGGACAGTGGCCAAAGGCCTGATTCAAATCGCCATTTTCTGGGCAGTCGGTATTTTTGCCTATAGAATGGACCTGGGGTCTTCGCCGATTTCCGTGATTTTGATTTCAGTGTTGATGGTGTTGATGGCCTCTGCTTTCGGGGTGATGCTGGCAACCTTTGTAAAAACCGAGCGCAGCGCTTCCTCTATCGGAGTATTGACAT
>Ga0326727_10023226_pt1 | contig 11862 bp, 9 predicted proteins | sample MB2enrmetagenome_FD_207643 | JGI IMG/M metagenome (GOLD analysis project Ga0326727, IMG submission 207643) | Lab enriched peat soil microbial communities from McLean, Ithaca, NY, United States - MB29MY | ecosystem: Environmental > Terrestrial > Soil > Wetlands > Peat | place: USA: New York... | reverse complement strand
AAAGCCCGCTCCGTCGAAGCTCTCGATCAGGCCATCGCTCAAGCCCTTCCTCAAATCTCACCCGCCAACGCCCAAGCATGGTTCAGGCTGTGCTTCAAAGGTATATAGCTAAATGAGAAATGCTCTAGCGGCGCTTGAGTTCCCCGACAGGGGTTAAAAACTCAAGACTGAGACGCCCCTTTGTGACAGGAAACGTACGATCGGGTTCATCTGGACGGGAGGAAGGCGGCAATCGCATTCATGAGGCAGCCACCGGCGCCGCACGGCCCTAGCGCGCGATGAAGAACATCAGCCAGCTGAGCAGAATCGCCGAACCCACAAACAGGATGAAGCAGTAGGTGCCGTAGCGAAGCATGCGCATCGGCTTGTCGCGCATGGTGATGCCGAAGACCGTGGAGGTAAAGAACGCCGCCAGCAGCAGGGCCGTGAAGTGGGAGGGCCTGATCACGAGGCTTTCCTCCCGGTGCGCAGATTGTGGGCGTCGATTGCAGCAATCACGTTGAGCAGGCCGGAAAACTCAATAAACTTGGTGCCGTAGTCGGCGGTGGTGAACTGCACCGGGTCGCCCCCCAGGCTCAGCATCCGCCCAACAAAGTACAACAGCCCGTTGCCCAGGTCGCCGGCCAGTCCCAGAAGATCCAGAATGTCCTGCGCGCCCGAGTAGAGCTTGCCGTCCATCGCCAGTCCCAGAACAAACAGCGCAACGATGGAGACCGCCAGCAGCGAGCCGCGCCCCCATTTGCGCAACAAAAAATGACCCGCCCCCGGAACCAGCCATCCGGCGATGAGGGGGAGATAGACGAAACCCTGGTCTGTCTTCTTTGCCGCGTCTGCGGCCTTGTTCTCAGCCGATCCCATTCCTTTTTGACTATACAGCACCGGTCCGGGGTTACCCGGTCCGGCAGGTTACCCCTCATTCGTAGCGAAGCGCTTCGATGGGGTCGAGAGTTGAGGCTTTCCACGCCGGATAGATGCCGAAGACAAGCCCGATGGCGCAGGAGACCACGAAGGCGATGATCACCCAGACCGGCGAAAGCGCCGCGTGCAGGAACGAAACCGCAAAGTGCAGGATCAGCGTAAGGAGCGAGCCGAGTAGTATCCCGAGCAACCCACCCACCATGCAGAGAGTGACCGCCTCGATGGTGAACTGCAGCATAATATCGCGGCGCGTGGCGCCGATGGCCTTGCGCACGCCGATCTCGCGCGTCCGCTCGGTCACGCTCACCAGCATGATGTTCATCACGCCCACACCGCCCACCATCAGACCAATGCTTGAGACCGCGATCATGAAGATGAACAGAGTCCCGGTGAGCTGATTCCACAGCCGCGTCAGCGAGTCGGGGCCGAAGATGGCAAAGTTATCGTCCTGGTCGGCGTGCAGCTTGCGCCGCACTCTCAGCAACTCGCGAATCTCTTCCGTTGCCAGCGCCTTGTTCTTGGTATCGTCGTACTTCACCACGATCCAGTAATCGAGTACTTCGGGGTGAATCTTGTGGAAGGCCTTGATCGACATGTACGCGGCGTTGTCCGCGGTGTTGCGCCCGCTGCCAAAGGGTTGAGGGCGTTTATCCAGCACTCCGATCACGGTAAACACATCGCCCCGGCACTCCACGTCCTTGCCGATCGGATCCTCGTCGGGGAAGAGATCCTCAGTGGCGTCGTGGCCCAGAACTGCCACGTTTGCGCCGCTTTCCTCTTCCGATTCGGTAAGGATGCGCCCTTCGGTCAGATGCAAATCTGCGACCTTGGCAATGTCGGTGGTTATGCCGTAGATGATGGTGTTCGAAATCTTGTGCGTGCCGTGCTTCAGCCCAACGCTGCCCAGGCCGGTCTCGAAGCTCTGCGATGTAAGCTCGGGATCGACGGCCAAGATGTGCGGCAGCGCGCGCATGGCGATGCCGTCATCCGCAGTCATCCTCTTGCGGTTCAGCTCCTCGGTGGTCGGCCTGTGCCCGAACGGCTCGAACTGGAAGACCCACAGGTTGTTGGTGCCCAGGGTGGCCACAAAGTTGTTGATGTTCGAATTGAGCCCGTTAATGGCCGAGGAGATAAGGATGACGGTGGCGATTCCGATCATGATGCCAAGAATCGTCAGGCCGGAGCGCAGCTTGTTCTTGCGCACCGTGTCGAGGGCGAGTTTGAAGGCTTCGCGGGAGTGTGCGAATTGCATGGCTACATCTCCGCCCGCAGCGCCGCGATCGGGTCAAGCGCCGACGCCTTGTGTGCCGGGTAAATGCCGAAGAAGAGGCCCACTGCCGATGACACCAACAGTGCGACCAGGATGGACCACAGCGCCACCACCGTCGGGAACGCAACCAACAGGGTGACGAGCTTGGCCAGGGCGATGCCGAGAACAACGCCAATTACTCCACCCACCAATGAAATGGTGGCGGCCTCAATCAGGAACTGCAACAGGATGTCGCGACGCCGGGCGCCCAGCGCCTTGCGCACGCCGATCTCCCGCGTCCGTTCCGTGACGCTCACCAGCATGATGTTCATGATGACAATGCCGCCCACCACCAGCGACACTCCAGCGATGGACACGACCACGGCCCCGAAACTATTCAGGATTTTGCCGAGAATATCGGTGAACGTGGCGCTCGAGTCGATATTGAAGGCGTCTTTCTGGGCTGGATTCAGGTGGCGTTGGGAACGCATGACGGTGCGCAGCTCGTCCATCACGGCTTCCATAACCTCACCGCCGGCTCCGGCATCCACATAAATGGTCAGGCTGGCGTTGGATCCGTGCGAGCCATACTGGTGCAGGTAGGAGTAGAGCGGTACCGACACCCAATTATCCATGCTGCGGCCGAACATCTTGCCCTGGGCCTCGCCCACGCCGATTACGGTATAGGGCTCGCCGTCGACGCGAATCTCCTTACCCAGCGGATCGCCCGCGCCCAGCATGTTGTCTACAATGTCTGAGCCCACAATCGCTACGTGGGCGGCATGAACGTCTTCGCTCTCGGTATACCCGCGGCCCAGGACGATGTTCTGGTTGCTGATGGCCGGCATCGTCCACGTCCAGCCGCGCACGGTTGTATCGGTAGTGGATTGCGTTCCGTACACCACCTTGCCGGTTGTCTCCAGCTGCGCGCCCACCGACTGGCAGTCTGCGCACTTATCCTGCACGGCACGATAGTCTTCGATCGTCACATCCTTGCGCTTCTGGAACTCGAGGTATTCCTCGATGGTCATGAACGTCTGCGGCATCTTGCTGACGGTGAGCGTGGCCGCGCCGTAGGTGTTGATCTTCTTGGTGACAAACTCCTTGGCGCCGTTGGTGAGCGTTACCACCAGGATCACCGAGGCAATGCCAATGACCACCCCGAGCAGCGTAAGGACGCTGCGGAGCTTGGCGGCCCACAGAGACTGGAGCGCGAGTTTGACCGCTTCACCAAATTGCATAGGACACGATCAGGGCGCGATCGAGGCCGCGACCCGTAGGAGACTCCGATCATCTGAGGAGACAGCCGTGACTCTACAGTATCCGATACGCTCCCGCCGCGCCGCCGGTTCCCAGTCTGGCATCAGGGCAAGCGCATCAATCTGCTGCGTATGCCTAATAGACGAACCGCTCAGCCGCGAAGTTTCCCCTAACGAATTTCGAGCCGAAATGGACTCCGGCCGGCCGGTTCGTGGTCCGTGGTTCGTGGTCCCTGCTCCGCGCCCCATCCATTTCACAGTTTCATCGTGAAATGGGTGGGAAGCCACGAGCCCTGCCTCTACGTTCCGGTGCTCCCGAACCCCTTCTCAAGCCGCGCCGAGCCTTCCAGGCCTTCCACTTCCTGGACAGGGCCTGTGAGCACCGGCACCGGGATCATCTGCGCCACTTTTTCTCCGGCCCCAATCGTCACAACTCCATCGCCCAGGTTGGTGATGAGAATGAGGATCTCGCCCCGGTATCCGGCGTCGATCACCCCGCCGGTGGTTGCCAAACCCTTCGCCGCCATCGAGGAGCGGTCGCGCACCAGCAATCCCAGCGGCTCGCCGTTCCGCGGATCGCGCGCTTCCACTGCAATTCCGGTCCGCACCCTCACCGTCGCGCGGGCGCCGAGTTGAACAGATTCAAGGGAAAAGACGTCGTAGCCCAGGTCCTCGCCAGGGTGGGCGACCTGCGGCGACCGCGCCGCCGGGTCCAGCTTCTTTACTCGCAGCATGAGTTCGATGGTACAAGACGGAGACCGTGGGGCCGGGCTCCAGCCCGGTTATCGTGCGGGTTTTCAGACCGGCAAAATGCGGTGGCTGCCCAATTACTGCTTTTGAGAAATCGGAACCCTCGAACTCCGTTCAATGCGCTCCTCGACACCCGAAGTAATACGTTGTACTCTTCGGCTGGTCCTCGCGTCCGAGCCAAGACTCATGGAACAATACATCCACACGCTTATCCCCGTCGATTCAACCTATTGCCCAGAGCCAGTGCAGACAGGCGCATTTTTTGACTGGCTTCTCAGGCAACGGAGCTTCACGCTGTTAACCGAGCGCCGCTGGCAGCCTGGGCTGCTCGTCATGAAACCCACTGGTCGCTCGCGCGTTGTTGCGAGACTTGCGACCGGAGAGGAGCGGATGGGCCCTGAATTCGAGAGGGCGAAACCTGAGTCCAGCAAAGAAATCCCAAGGCTCATCGAAGGCGCTCTGCACTATACCGCTTATGCTTCCGGCAAATGGCTTTCAGATAATCTCCCAATCACCCTTTTCGGGATGGATGGAGAGCCGTTCCGTGGCGACTATCTTTGCAATGTTTCGTGCCAGCTTCGGCCGTCCCCCGTCTCCACATCGGCCTGGGATTTAGAGGCTGGTCCGAATACCCGCAACGTGCCATTGTTTGGAAGTAAGCATTGCGGTTCAACTGACGGCGTGGGAATCTTTCCCAACCCCTGGACTGGCGAACCGGTCGAAGTTCCGCACGCAGGATGCGCGCGTTTTTGGGTTGAGTTCGAATTCGGCAAGTTTATTTACCCGCATATTGACAAGAACTTCAACATTCTCAGCCCCGTGATTGTCGGTGAAGTCGAGCAGTGCTTCCAAACCGAATTCGTACAGGGCTGCCACTTCTTTTGAACCCCAGACTCTGCTGACTTGCCTACACTTTTCCGAACGCCCTCCCCGCAACCCGCCCGGAACCTTCTTTCACGGTGATAAGCTGCCCGGCCGCGACCCCCTCGAGCTTCTCCACCAGCCCTGACGTCCACCGAATCTCGATATCGGCCGTCTTGGCCGCGCCCAGCCCAAAGTGCAGCCGCGGGTCGTTCGAAGAAAAGAAGCTACAGCCGCTGGTCACCTCCTGCACCTGCACCTTGCCACCGTACCGCACCAGGACCCGCGCCCCGATCGCGCTGCGATTGCTCTTGGTCCCTTCCAGCCTGATCTTGAGCCAGTTGTGCCCCGGCGGCGCGTCGTTCCTGAGCAACGACGGCGGCTCATCCACGTTCATGATCAGCACGTCCAGGTCGCCGTCGTTGTCAAAATCCCCAAAGGCCACACCCCGGCTCATGTGCGGCGCGTTGATCGCCGGTCCGGCCTCCTCGCCCATCTGCGCAAACGTCCCGTTGCCTTTATTGCGAAAGAGCAGCCTCGGGCTGCGCGCCGGAAACCGCGGCGAGACCTTTGCCACCTCGGGATAGACCGAACCTGACGCCAGCAATATGTCGGGGTGGCCATCGTTATCCAGGTCCACAATCCCCGCGCCGAAGTTCACAAACCGCGTTTCGTGATTCAGGCCGGCCTGGGTGGTCACATCGTCAAAATTGCCCTTGCCGTCGTTGCGGTAAAGGCCAGTCGCCTGGTTGTAGAAATGCGTTTTCACGACGTCGGTATGCCCGTCAAGGTTGTAGTCGCCCAGGCCCACGCCCATCCCGCCCATCTGGCGGCCGTCGCCGCTCAGCGCAATGCCCCGCACCAGCGCCTCTTCGCGAAATGTGCCGTCGTGGTTGTTCATCAGCAGCAGCGAAGGGGTCATGTCGCAGGCCACAAAGATGTCGGGCCAGCCGTCCTCGTCGGCATCGAAACTCGTCACGGTCAGCCCGTACGAACTGCGCAGCTTCGCGATTCCGGCTGCCTCCGAAACATCGGTAAATGTGCCGTCGCCGTTGTTGCGGTAGAAATACTGCTGCGCCTTGGGCAACCCCTCGGGCCCGCACATGGTCGCCACGCCCTCGTAATTGCAATTCGGCACGGCCATCGAGGGCTTGGGCGCGTTGTCCATGTCGATTTCGAGATAGTTCGACACAAACAGGTCGAGCAGCCCGTTGCGCCGCGTTTCAACAAACGTGGAGCCGGTGGAGTAGCGCGTTTTGGGGTGCAACAGCCCCGCCTGCTCGGTCACATTGGTAAAGGTGCCGTCGCCGTTATTGCGGTAGAGCCGGTTCTGCCCGTAGTAGGTCAGAAAGAGGTCTTCCCAGCCGTCGTTGTTGTAGTCGCCCACGCAAACGCCTTGCGCCCAGCCGGGATCGGCGAGCCCCGCTTTCGCAGTCACATCGGTAAACGTGCCGTCGCGATTGTTGTGGTAGAGCCGGTTGCCCCCGCCCGCGGGAACGCCGGCCAGAGTTCTTCCGCCCAAAATGAAAATATCCATCCATCCGTCGTTGTCGTAGTCGAAGAACGCGCAGCCGGTCGCCATCGATTCGACAATGTAGGTAAAGCTGTCGGGCTCGCCGTAGACGATAGGGTCCCGCAGGCCGGCCTCGCGGGCAACGTCGACGAATTTTGAAAACGGCGCTGGTTTTTGTGCCGCCGGCACGGGATTTGGGCTTGACGGCGCGAGTCCCGACAACGCCAGCGCCGCCCGCATTGCATCCGGCAGCAAGGCGGGCGCAATCACGGCGGGAGCAGCCTGCAAGAGCCGCCGCCGCGTCCATCTGTTCGGTTGATTGCTTCTCGTCAACTGGGAATCTCCCGCCCCCCTCACTGCTGCCCGGCCAGCTTGCGGCTCAAATCCTGCGCTCCGGCGTTATTTGGATCGGCCTTCAGTGCGTTGGCCACCGCCTCGCGCGCCTCAGGAATGCGCTGCTCCGTGGCCAGGGCCGCGGCCAGCGAGAGCCACCCCTGCGCATTATCTGGCACTGCCTCCACCGTGGCGCGGAAGTGCTGCTCAGCAGCCGCCGCGTTGCCGGCCTGAAAATCCAAATAGCCAAGCTGGTACTGGGCCAGCGCAAAGCGCGGATTGGCCTTGATGGCCGCATCAAGCGCCGTTCTTTCACCGGCCGCATCGCCTAGATCTTCCAGAACCATCGCCAGCCGGTAGGCCAGTCCCGCATCGCCCGGCTCGGCCGCGCAGGCCTCGCGATAGAGGTCGGCGGCCTTCTGCTTGTCGCCTGCCTTCAGCGACTCGGCCGCCTGCGTTGCCTTCAAAACCGCAGTGGCGTGGTCGGACTCAGCCTTCTGCTTCTGCTGGAAGATCGCAAGCTCCTGCTGCGCCTCGGCCGTCTTGCCCTGCGCGCGCAGCGCCTTTGATAGCGCAAAGTACACCTGCGGCGAATCGGCGCCGAGCGAGATCGCGATCTCAAGCTGCCGTTCCGCCCCGGCCGGATCCTCATCCTGCGCCATTACCAGGCCCAGGTTTACGCGCGGATTGTAATCGTCAGGCTTGAGCGAAACGGCATCTTCAAGGTGCTTACGCGCCGTGTCCAGATCGCCGGCCTTGTACTCCAGCAGCCCGTTCAGGTTCAGCAGATCTTCATTGCGCGGCTCGGCCGCCAGCAACTTCTTGCCCAGCGCCGACGCGCGGTCGTTCTCCCCCGTGACCACCAGCGTGCGAAAGAGAATTCGCTGTGCCTCAAGGTCATTGGGTTTCTGTCGCGCAATCTTTTCAGAGAGCTCCGAGGCCGCCTCAAAGTGCGAAGTGTCGACCCAGTGCGAGACCAGCGCCGCCGTGAGCCGGTCCGACGCGGGATCGGCCTTGAGCGCCTCGCGCAGCACGTGCTCCTCGTCGTCAAGCTGGCCCATCTTCCGGTAAGCCTGGCTCAGGTCGATGCTGAGCGACTCGTCGCGATTTACGTTGGCGAGCAGCGTAACCACCTTCTCCTGGTCGCCCTGCGCCATCAGGCTCCGCGCCAGGCCGTCGAGCGCCTGCTTCGATCCCGGCTCGATCTTGAGCGCAGCTCCCCACTCGGCCTCGGCTTCCTGGTTGCGGTTCATCCGGCTCAGCGCCTCGGCCAGCAGCATGTGCGAGTTCGCGACTCCCGGCGCAAGCTGTATGGCCCGCTGGAGCGGATTGAGCGCATCCTGGGGCCGGCCCACCTTCAGGAAACATCGGCCAAGCGCCAGGTAAACGTCGGGCGTGGGCTGCAACTTGACCTGAATGCGATATTGCTCGGCCGAGCAGACAGGGCTGGGCGGAGCGCTGGCGGCGCCGGCCGGGGTCTGCGCACGCGCGCCGGCGCAGAGCGCAGCTATCGAAGCCGCGACGGCCAGAACCGCAGGCCGAGTTGGAAGACGATTGGGCATCGCCGGAGAGCGCCGCTAATCAGGATAACGGTAATTGCGGCACACGTGCGTCGAGATCGCACCAGGACGTTGCTTCGGACATGCCGGGTGCGCTGGTGTTCTTGTTCTCCTGGCTGATGTGGGACAACTGTGTCCCATCCTTTCGATGAGTACAACTGTCACGTTCGGTCTTAATGGGCGCGGCTGCGGCTCCTGAATCTGTTCGAATACGGACACGCGGTCACGCATGCGGACAGGAAACGGGTTGACAACGGAAACGAGCGCTCCAACTATGTTGCTGATGGGAGGGAGGTTACGCGAGGCCGTGCTTTGGCGCACAGCATGCAAATCACCAAGGCAATACTCTGATTCCCCAAGAGCAAAGATCAGTTAGGAGTGGTCATGACAGGACTGCTTCGGGATGTCCGCTTTGCTTTGCGGCAACTACGCAAAAGCCCCGGATTTACATTTACCGCAACGGCGATGCTGGCAGTGGCAATCTGCGCCAACAGCACAGTCTTCAGCTGGATTGCCGGCACGATGCTTCAGCCGATTCCGGGCGCGCGGGACACAAGCGGGCTGGTGAGCCTGATGCGCGGGCAGTGGAACATCTCGCCGAGTCCGCCGCTCTCCTATCCCGATTATCGCGATCTGCGCGATCAGAATCACACCTTCGCTGGCATGCTCGCGTATCACCACGAGTGGATCACGCTGACGGGCAGAGCACAGCCGGAGCGCATCTACCTCGCCAACGTGTCGGCGAATTACTTTGACCTGCTGGGCATCAAGCCATTGCTCGGGCGGTTCTTCCGGCCGGAAGAAGAGAACGACCCGCGACCGATTCCGTATGTAGTGATGGGTTACTCGCTTTGGAAGACACACTATGCGGCGGACCCGGCGATTGTGGGCAAGTCGATGGAGATTGCCCGTCATACTGTGACCGTGATTGGCGTGGCGCCGGAGGGGTTCATCGGAGCGATGCCGGGGATTCGTGAGGATGTGTGGGTGACGCTCAATCCCATCGGATCGAATTCGTGGCAGATGAACAAGCGCAGTAGCGCGTGGCTCAATGCGATCGGGAGGCTGCGGCCGGGAGTAGACAGGAAAGAAGCTACGCAGGATCTTGAAACAATCATGCGGCGGATCGTCGCGGCTTATCCTGACGACCACCTGGGCGTGAACACGATCACGCTTGACCCGATGTGGCGTTCGCCGTTCGGAGCCAACGGGTACATGGCGGCATTACTGCCAATCCTGCTGGCGATTGCAGCAGTGGTGCTGCTGCTGACGTGCGCCAACGTGGCGACGCTCACCCTGGTGCGGTTCGTGTCGCGGAGGCGCGAGATTGCCATCCGGCAGTCGCTGGGCGCGGGACGCATGCAATTAGTGCGGCAGATGCTGTTGGAGGGCGTGGCTATTTCAGCCTGCGCGGGAGCGCTGGCCCTGCTGCTGACGTCGTGGACCGCCAAGACATTTGCGGAGTTCATCCCGCCGAATGCAAATCCGACCGAACTGAACGGGACCATGGATCACAACGTGGTCATCGTGATCGTGGTTCTGGCGATTCTGGCCAGCGTGCTGTGCGGCGCGTTTCCAGCATGGCGGTCGTCTTACGTTCCTGCGGCCGAAGTACTCAAAGAGGAATCGGCCAGCATTTCAAGCGGTTCGCACAGTCGGCGCCTGCTCAACTGGCTGGTGGTCGCACAGGTCGCGCTGTCTCTGGCGCTTCTGGTCAGTTCGGGGCTGTTTCTGCGGACGCTCAACAATGTGGCTACCGCGGACCCGGGATTTGAGCAGGATCACATTCTGACCGCGTCAGTGGCTTTGAATATCTCCGGGTACCCCGAGAAGCAGGCGCAGGTAATTCGTCACAAGATCCTCGATCGCGTGTCGGCATTGAGGGGCGTGACGGTGGCGTCGCTTGCGGACTGGGTTCCAATGACCTTCACGCGGAAGACGGCCGATGCGTATCCGGAGGGATATGTGCCGCATCCGCATGAGTCGCTCGAAGTAAGAAGGGCCGACGTGTCGCCACGGTATTTCGAGACCCTGGGTATACGGCTTCTGGAAGGACGCGAATTCAGCAAGGATGATAACGAAACAGCGCCGGAAGTGTTGATCGTAGACCAGACCACCGCGGACCGGTACTGGCCGGGACGGGACCCGCTGGGAATGAAACTCAGGATATGGGGTGACCTTTTCACAGTTGTGGGCGTGGTGAAGAATTCGAAGCATCTGTTCATGGCCGAGCGGCCCGAGCCCATGATCTACATGGACTATTTCCAGGAACCGGACCCCGAGCTGATGGTGCAGGTGAAGACCAGGGGCAACCCCGTGAACCTGGCTCCAGCGGTGGAGCAGGCCATCCACGAAATTGATGGGCAGCTTCCGGTCTTCGACGTGCGCACGGTCCGCGAGACCACGCAAGTCGCGAACTCATTCGCGGTGGTGCAGAGCATGTTCGCGGGGATCTTCGCGGTGATCGCACTGATTCTTGCGGCTACCGGGATCTACGGAGTGGTAGCGTATCGCACGCGGCTGCGCACGCATGAGATCGGTGTCCGCATGGCTTTGGGCGCATCGCGCTTCGATGTGCTGCGGCTGGTGCTGCTGCAGGGATTGTGGCCTACGATGATCGGGCTGCTGCTGGGACTGGCGCTTTCATTTGGGCTGACGCGCTTTATTGCCAACCTGCTCTACGGAATCAGCGCAAACGATCCGGTAACGGTGACGGCCGTTCTTGCGCTTCTTGGGGCGATGGCCATGCTGGCGTGCTACATTCCCGCACACCGGGCGATGCGCGTGAATCCTGTGACTGCGATACGCGAGCAGTAAACCGCCTCTTGCAGATAATTCTTCCTCACCGCGCTACATTGAATCGGGACCTGAAAGCCTCGCGAACGCCCGATTCTCGAAGCGCCTCAAAACATCGTCGCGTAAGTCATTTGTTTTCTAATCTCTGACGGCAAACAGTTTGTTTTCATCTGGTTACGGCGATCGCTTTCGCGTAAGTTGATGAAAAAATTGCGCTTATTTACAGGAAATACGGGGGGTATTCCCGGGAGAGAGGGCGGAGCCCCGCCAGCTCGCGAATCTGCGCGTCGGCGCAAAGCGCAGCTATCGAAGCCGCGACCGCCAGAAGCGCAGGCCGAATTGGAGTACGAATTTGCATTACTAAAGTTGCCGCTCATCAGGATAACGGTAACAACGGCACAGGTGCGGCCAAAAGATAGTCTACTGAGGGTTCACCGGGACAATAATCGAAGTGATTTTGCCTGAAATGAGCAGTGACTTCGCCGATGATGTGCAAAATAGGACAGGAGCGGGGGGGGGGGGTACTCATAAGCGCTAAGATACGTGTTGACCGTTTCGCTTTGTCGGGGTAGCCTTGTTGCATGTCGGAACTGGAGAACTGGGACATTCTTCGTGGTCTGTTTC
>Ga0326727_10023225_pt1 | contig 11863 bp, 13 predicted proteins | sample MB2enrmetagenome_FD_207643 | JGI IMG/M metagenome (GOLD analysis project Ga0326727, IMG submission 207643) | Lab enriched peat soil microbial communities from McLean, Ithaca, NY, United States - MB29MY | ecosystem: Environmental > Terrestrial > Soil > Wetlands > Peat | place: USA: New York... | reverse complement strand
TCCCCAGGCGAACTCACCCGCCCGCGCCGGACCGGGTTATTGTGCATCCCTTCGTGGCACGGCCGTCCCGGCCGTGATCACGGGCGGGACGCCCGTGCCACAATTTATGTCGCTCTGCATAGTTCAGTTTCTCTCGGCGCTTCTTTTCGGTGTAGACGTGGAAGGGGTGAAAACGCCGATTCCAGAGCAGTCGCTGATGTTCGGCAGCCGACGAACGCCCAGAAACCATGAAAATGCGCGAAGCGCCTTGGAGTGCGGCGGCTCGACGCCGCCTTTGCATGGCGCCGACCGAGTTTCTTGTGAGAAGAGCTTTAAAGGGCGCCACTGGTGCGTCGTGTAACTCTTCCTCCCGCGATAATTCCAAGGCGGCGTCAAGCCGCCGCACTCCAGGGTGCCTTCGGCACACAGATTTTCAAAGCCGGAAGTGGGACTCGTCGTGGACGCTGGGCGGCAAGCGGAGGCGAGCCAAAATTTTGCGGCACCAGGGATACGGCAAGTTGCCGCGAAGCGTCCTGAGGATGCGCCTGGCGGTTTCCTCCTTGGGTTCCTTCATTGAGTATGGGACACCGGGCTGCTCGAGCGCCTCGGCCGGGATTCCCATGGGCTCGCCCGGCGGCTCGAGAAACGGATAACGGCGGAGGAAGTGGTTGAGTGGCAGACGGGGACCGTCCTGGAGTGGGCGAACGAGGCTCTATGAACGAGGCTCATAGAGAGGTCACCGACCTGCGCAGCGTTGCGGGTTTTATAGAACAGAGAATTCTTGCGACTACGGAAACATTTCCGTACTCGCAAAGATTGTCTGCGGTGGCAAGGTCAGACCCTTGGACGACACCCCCAGCGCAGGTGGGGATCTCTGGGGACGTAACTCGGAGGCGAAGATTGCCCTGGGTTGTGGGGCCACACCTCTCAGCGAACTATACTGACGAGGGTTGGTTGTATCCGAAGAGCTTGCATCGGAACACCTTCAACTCGAACCGGGCTTGGTTGTCGAGGCTATTTGGTATAGGATGACAACACAGCGACGGAAACTGCGCTCATGGGAACGCGTGCCAAAACTCTGGATCACCTGAGCAAGGTAGTTGTCGGCTTCCTCAATGGGGACCGCATTCGGGGCTATGTCTACGACTTTTCTGCCCTGGAAGAGTCCTTCAATCTTCTTCCCCAAGAGGACCCACTCCAGGGGCAGGAAATAAAGGTTGCGATGAAGGACCTCAAGGCAGTTTTCTTTGTGTGGGAGTTCGCCGGCAACCCCCAAGACCATGGTTCCCAGCCTACGCACGTACCCTCCGACGGCCGGACAATCGAAGTGACTTTCGCCGATGGAGAGAAGATAGTCGGGAGACCAGAGGGATATAACTCGCAACGAATCGGCTTCTTTCTGTACCCCGCTGATCCCAGGGGCAATAACATTCGCATCTACGTGGTCACCAGAAATACCCGCCAAGTTAGACTTGTCTAAATTGATCCTCATTGTTTCATGCAATTCAGCAGAGAAGCGGCATGCTTCCCATCGAGTATCCCAGCGCGTAGCAGGTTTCCGGCGTGGGATGGGCGTTTTTCATTCCGAATCCGGAGAAGTTCCCACTCAGCATAGTTTCCGAGTGGGGCGCGATCCAGGCACAATCCTCCAAAATGACGTAGGCAACCCATCTGCCTGGCCTGTCGACTTCTCCATCCGTGGCTTAGGCTGGGACGATCAGCAAGGACGGAGTTCCCAGCCAAAAGCCGGCGGACGCCGTCGTACCTCGAGTGGATTCAGTTCGCGTAGGCTGTCTACTGCCTGCCCACCATCAGAATTGAAAACGAACCCGGCACCATGGGACCACGGGGAGGGCGTCCTCCGGGTCGTGGCGGCGCGTCAGCCGGAGGTGGCCCGAACTCGGCCGTCATGGTTAGCAAGTGGTTCGTCCCTGTGTCGAGGGCTAGAGTCTTGGCGCCTCTCAGGGTTTGCAGCGTCTGCTCTACCACGAAGTTGGTGGGGCTGTTTTCCTTGATGAACGTCATGGAGCCGCCGCCTTCCGCGCTTATGGCTTCCATCGTGGCGGGATTGAACGCGACGGTATCCACACCCATGCCCGTCGGGAGGGTGGTAATGACGTTGCCGTTGTCGGCGTTTACAATCACCACCGTAGGTGACGGCTGGCGGTAATACGCAAAGAGGACGTGGTTCTTCGCGTCAAATGCCAGTCCGCTTCCGCCGGTGCCCTTCGAGCTAACGTCGTAGTGCGCCGTAACGGTCATGTTCTTCGCGTCCACGACGGCAATGTTGGCCTTGTCTGAAATGTTCACGTAGATCGTGCCTTTGCCGTCGCTCACCGCCTGCTCCGGCGCTCCTCCCAAGTCAAGCGTCCCAACCACAGTACCTTCCTTCGCGTCGATCACCGTGGCATACGGCGGCATGTGGCTCAGCACCCAGACACGCTCGTTGTACGGATCAAACAGGATCCCGTCAGGACGGCCGTCCACGTCAATGGTCTTGATCACTTTCAAAGTACTCGCGTCCCACATCGTGATCGGCTTTGTGGTCGAGAACCCGTGGTGGGTTCTGGGATCGACCGTAGCGCCCCCGGCGCTGACATCAGCAATCGCGCCGGCAGATTCAAGCGTATCCAGATTGAAGACTGTTAGTTGCCCCGTCGGACCACCACGCGGGATATACAAACGACGGTCTTCGACGTCCGCGAAAATATAGTCAAAACCGCCTTCGCCACCAACCTTGGCTGTCTTTAACACCTTATAAGGGCCTGCGGTCGGGGCGTGCTGGGCCAATCCCGAGGACGCCAACATCGCGATCCCTGCCGAAAGTACAAATGCTAGGCAAAATGGTCGCATGAGATACTCCTTTCATTGGCCTGGAATTTCCATTTGGGCCCCCCAACTGCGACCGAGTATACACTACATTCAGGATGGATCGTCGCGCAGTCGGAAAATACTCTCACGTTGAGGGCAGAAGAATCTACTCGCCCGTCTCACTCCAAGGTGCGGGCGGTGGGATTCAGGCGTGAAAGGGCGTTTATCGTTCCGAATCCAGTTAAGAACCCGCCCAGTGTAGTTTTTGAGTGCGCTCGGCAAGAACTTCGGATTGCTCCTGGAGATTTGTCGATAAGCACAGGCTTATCGACGTGCTCTTCAATTTTGTCGCGCAAGATCGCGGCAACCCTCTCACTGGAGGCCGATCGCATCATTAGCAGGAATTCGTTGAGGAGGGCCCCCGACCCTGTGCGGATGAAGATTGGCACGCAGGATTTCGATCTGGTGTTAAATTGCTGTTTGGGATTGTCAATCGGAAAGGCCACTTCCTATGAGACTTTACCAGCTTATTTTGATGATAATTCTGCAAGCCAGCCTAGCGCTTTGCCAAGGCGTGGAATGCGACCTCCACGAATACAAGCCGCTCGACGGGTTGAAAGCGGCGGTAGTCGCGGGGGGATTGCAGGTGACCTGGCAGGGAGAGGGCGACCAGCAGTTGCGCAGTGCCTTCGCCGTGGTGAAGGGTCAGCCTGTGGTACGGGAACTTGCTGTCCGCAAAGGCGCGGCGGGCTGGAGGGTGCTGGCGCGCAATCTTTCGCCCGAGTTCGATGTGGTCAGCGGCCGGCGGCGCCTCTCCGAGCAGCAGGCGGGGCCTCTCCGCGTCCTGGGAATCTCCATGACGCCCGACGTTGTCGAAAGGGAAAAGTGGAATGCCTTTTGGGATGCGCCGCTTGAGGTTCCGGGAACTCCCGGCACCAATCTGGACTTGCCCCGGACGGCACAGGAAATTCGCCGGGCCACGGCCAGTTTCCAAGTCAAGAGCTGCCGGGCCAAGACCGATGGCGCGCGCCTGGAGGTCACCTTCCCCGGCCTCTCTCTGGGTGTCTTTGCGGGGGAATTGCGTTTCACGGTTTATCGCGGAGCGAACCTCCTGCGCCAGGAAGCCATCGCCAAGACAGACGAGTCCTCCGTGGCCTACAAATACAATGCCGGCCTGAAGGGTTTTTCCCTTAGGACGGCGCAACGTGTAGTCTGGCAGGACGTGGCCCGCACCTGGCAGAAGTACGAGTTCGGTGGCAGCGTCAACACTGATCCGGTGGCCCTGCGCGCGCGCAACCGATTGGTGCTGGTGGAAACTGCGGGTGGCTCTCTCGCCATCTTTCCTCCTTCCCACAAGTTCTTTTTCGCGCGCGAAATCGACGCGATGATGTCCGATTTCCACGGCGACGGGCACGTCAAGGACCCAGGGCCCATTCGATTCCGTGAACAGAAGGACTACTTTGACGGTTGCCGCCGCTTTTCCGATCGTACTTTCCTGATCATGCCGGGAGAGGAGCCTGACGGCGCACTGGGCGGGCATTACACGTTCGTGTTCCCCAAGCCCGTCTACTGGAGCCGCGTGCGGGAATCCGGCCAGCCTTTCACGGAGCAGGATCCCAAGTACGGCAAGGTGTACCAGTGGATTCGCTTTGCCATCTGGGATTCGGCCGGTAATGGGGCCTTTACCCAGCCGGTCCATCTACGGTAGGGTAACCCTTGAATTCGGCGGCCTCTTGGCGCGACTTGGGTGCGTCACGTAGAGGGCATGCAAATTGGATTCCGGGCTCGAGGGGGTGCGAATCGATCAGCGCGTTGGGGCTGGCCGATCCGCCCGCGGGGTGCGTCGCACACATTGAGCCAGAAATCGGAGGCGTTTACACGTGAGACAACGGAACTGGCTGCTCGTTTGCCTTGTACTAGCTTTTGTGGGTGGGGCTGCCTTCGCGCAAAGCCCCGACTGGGCTGCGCAGGGCAAACCCTGGTAGTCGCCCGTGCGGTTTCTTGCGGACGACAGTCTGGACGACCGGGACACCGGCAGCAGCGTTTTCGAGAAAGCCGCCGATTACATGGCTGAGCAGTTTCGTGCCGTGGGTCTCGAGCCCGCGGGCGTTGAGGGCTAGCTTTGCCGACGTGGTGGCCGAGTGGCTCAAGAAACACGGAGAGGGGAGGCGGGCTTAGTTGTGCAGCTTGAGATTCCCTAGTTTCTCAGAAGGAGTTAAGCGCACTTATCGCTCATGTGGATTACTTCCGGATTCCGACCATACGTCCGGAACAGGTTCGGTACAAGGCAGAGCGTCCAGATGGGCAGTCCTACCGCGACCTGCGCAGATTAACAATATCTATCCAAGTCGGCAGTTGCGGGAACCCTGTCAACCCACCATGTCTCCTGAAGCAACCGCTCCTGCCCCCGCCCAAGGAAGATCCAGTCAAGGTTTATACATCTTCTCGATCTGGGCGGGTGGGGCCCCACGCCCCACAATCTGACGCAATGCCTCTTCTAGCACTTCGTCCCTCCCGGCACGGATTCCTGCAATCGTTGGTTTCACTTCTACGTCCGGAACGATGCCAATGCGCTGGGTCGGTCGTTTGTCGGGATAGAACACGCCGATTCCACTGATCATGGCGCGCAGGCCACCGGGCAAAGCGATGGGCGACACGTTGCCGTCGTTTCCGGAAGTCGTGCTGCCTACAACGATGGCCTGAGCGGTGGCTCGAAACGCCATGGCGGTGTACTCGGCTTGGCTCAGAGAGATTTCGTCGACCAGGATCACCACCTTGCCCGTGTAATGCGGCTTCTTCGGGCTCAGCGAAACCGGCTCCGTCCAGTGAAAAGCACCGGGGTTCGAAAGTTCGCCGACCGTGAACCGTGCAAATGAAGTCTCGTGATCCACGAGCAGCGACCCCAGAGCGAAGACCACAAACTGCGAAGGGTAGTTGCGGATGTCGATGATCATCCCTTTGGTGCCGGCGGCAGCCTCAATGTAATGGGAAGCGTCTGCGGCCTTGACCGAAGATAGCTTCAGGTAGGCGACTTCGTCAGACAGGCGGCGGAACGTCTCGCCGGGCAGGTCGTGCCAACCTGGGTGCACTTCGGAGCTTGGCGGAGGCACCCGCTCGGTTTTGAGCTTGATGTCCTGTCCTTCGCGGCGCACGCCAATACTGGATTCGCCGCAAGCGCCGCGGGTCAGGGATGCCGCGATATCGCGCAGTTGGGCAGCTTGGTTGGAATCCGCGTAGTAGGGCGCCCAGTTCTCCACCAGCTTGGCCACCGGCACGCCGTCGAGTTCTCTGATGATGTCGCCGATTCTCAGGCCCGAGGTGGCTGCGGCTTCGGTGGAAGCGAAGCCTGCTACCACAAAGCTATTCTCAACGAAGCGGACCTTTACGGGAGCCTGGCATTTGCCGACGGGCGGCCTCACGTCGAGCGAACTCCACAGATTGGCGTGGCCGTCGTGGACCCTGGCGATCAGGGCCATCAGTTCCCGCTGATAACTCTCGGAGTTCTCCGCTAGGGCGATCTTCGGAATGAACTCCGCCAGAACTTTGTCCCAATCCTCACCCATGACATCCCTGTAGGGAAACCAATACTCGATGATGTTCCAGAAGCGGTAGAGCGCAAGGAGCTGAAAACCGGGATCGGGAAGCTTGAGGCCTTCGTAGTCGAGTTCGTGGCAGAACGAAGGATTGCCTACAACGGGTGCAAGCGAAACGTAGAACTGGCTACCGCCTGCCCGATTGTCACGAATCGAACGAAGCGTTTGGCAAAGGTCCTTTCCCAACCGGCTTTCATCGTCAATCCAGCCCAGGTCGGGCCGCATGTAGAGATTGCTTTCTTCCAACTTGGCGCAAGGATTGCACGCAGCCACCAGGCCCAGCCCCGCGATCCAATGAAGGAGCGTGGCGTTCGCTACGGCGCGATCGCGCGCATCGAGGATCGCGGGCAGAACGCGAAGCAGCTCGTAGTCCCAATGAAGCTGACCCGAGGTGACCTTGGGGTGATAATACTTGAGAAAACCCCAGACCTTGCCCAGCGTCGCCAGATTCTCGACCTGGTTCTCGCTGAGCTTGTTGACGGCGAGCCCCGAACCGCTGTCAAACTGGTGGTCGAGATCGAGGGCGGTCTTGGGAGGCTCGATTTTAGGCGCCTCCCAGATGGGTTTGCCGTCTACCAGCAATTGCAGGTCGTCCGCCCATGCCATTCCCGTGCCCGCCAGTAGGACGCCGAAGAAAAGCCGATTCCCCTCCGGCTTCACGGGCAACGTGATGGAGTATTGCTTCCAATCTGTGGTTCCCTTTAGTTGACGGCTCTGCATATTGTCGAAAGCGAGGCCTGAGGTTTCGCCGTCTTCGCGCATCCACAGCCCGGCGAAGCCGCTCACGTCCTGCGTGCGCAGGAACCCGCGCAACTCAATCAATGTACCCGCAAAGTCCATTGGGGTAGCCACGGTGAGGACGGAAAAATCGCTGGGGCTGTCGGCTTCGCGTTGGACCCGAGCCGACCATCGACCGCCGTGGACAACCTTGTCGTCGGCGAAGATAGTCCCTGGCGGTCCACCGCTCCAGCCGCCAGGCATGCCGCCGGTAGGCTGGGCCTCAAAGCTAAGGATCTTGGGCAGGTCGGATCGGTCAGTTGATTGGGCCGGGTGGGTGTCCTGCGCTTGAGAAGGCAGCGTTAGTGCTGCACACAATAGGGCGAACAGAAGCCGTGCCATCGCAGGATTGTAGCTCCTGCCACGGGCAATAAGCAATCTCCGGGTAGTTCCCGATCACTGACCATTATTTCTACGCCATTTGCAAATCCACAGCAGACGAGGATCTGAGATATTACCTTTGGTCGTTTTCCAGAGAGTCTCTGGTTTATGCATGGGGGCGCGAACTTGACGCACTGTTTTACCTTTTGGGAATCGGCGGCGGCATGTTCCGGTTCGGGGCGACAGTTCCGGGTATCGCGAGGCTTAACCTGGTGTATAGGGGATTGCCGGGCTCTGGCCCTTGTGTTTCGAGAGCGGTTTCAAGCCGTATTGTGGTTTTGAGAAGGATTTCATAGCACAAAGCGTGATTCTGTTGTCTAATGTTTTTCGGAGAATGATTTCGCATACAGCGACAGCCAGGAGAAGGTTTTCACATGACCGAGAAGATTCTCACACCCAAGGGCGAACCCAAAGCTGTAGGCCTTCATGGTCTGATAGAGGAGTTTAACCTCAAGATACCACTGCCCATAGTCCGGTCCGAGGTCATTTCAGGAGCGAGAAGAACAACCGTCACAGATGACACGGTTCTCGAACAATATCCCAAGGGCTACGTCCCCGTCGGCGTCACTGGCAATCTCCGATTTGCCATGCGATATGAACCCATTGACCTCTCGACGCTTGCCGCTGTCTTTGACGTGCTCGACATCGGCGAGTTCGAAAACTGGATTCGCTCTGAACCGACCGGCATATTCACACGCCGCGCTTGGTACCTGTTCGAGTTGCTGACCGGGAAGACGCTCGACATCCCAGACATAGGCCCTGCACCCTATGTGGACCTGCTCGATTCCGATTTGCACGTTACCGGAGCAAAAGTCCAGGTCCGTCGCCAGAGGGTCAACGACAACTTGTTGGGAAATCGTTCCTACTGCCCATTGGTTCGCCGGACGGAAACCTTGAAGAGTTTCATGGCGAAAGACCTAGCAAAGGAGGCACGCAGCATCGTAGAGGGGTGCGACCCGGCAATCCTCACTCGGGCCGTGCATTACCTGTTCACAAAAGAAACGAAATCCTCTTTCGCGATCGAAGGCGAGGTACCGAACAGGGACCGTACTGCCCGCTTCGTCGCCGCCTTGGAAAATGCTTCAGCGTTCGACGCCGGGAGCAAGGAAGCATTCGTGCGCCTCCAGAACGCTATCGTAGACCCTCGTTACGCCCAGAGCGATTGGCGCACAACGCAAAACTATGTTTCTCAGACGCTTTCCGACTACACGGAGGACGTGCATTTTGTGTGCCCGAAATCCGAAGATATTCCCGGTCTGATGGCGGCATGGATGAAGATGACCCAACGCCTTGAGACCCCTAATGTGACTGACGCAGTTGTCGCCGCAGCCGCCACGGCCTTCGGGTTTGTATTTCTCCATCCTTTTGATGACGGAAATGGCCGGATTCATCGTTTCCTCGTACACCATATCCTCACAAAGCTGGGATTCACTCCGCCCAGAGTCCTTTTCCCGGTCTCGGCGGCAATGCTCCGAGAGCGGGAAGCTTACGATCGGGTCCTGGAGCGATACTCATCTTCAGTGCTCCCATTTATCAGCTATGACTTGGACACGGAAGGCCGCATGACCGTCCACAACGCAACGGCAAGCCTGTATCGCTTCTTCGACGCTACCCCTCAAGCCGAATATCTCTATCACTGCATCGAAGAGACGATTCGTCGAGACCTGGGAGAGGAAATAGGATTCCTGGTTGTATTCGACGCGGCCATACGAAAAGCCCTTGAAATTGTAGACATGCCGGACCGCCGTGCGTCCCTACTCGTTCGTCTCATTCTGCAAAACCACGGAAAGCTGTCGCCTGGGAAGAGGCAGGCATTCGCTGAAATCAAAGACGATGAACTCCATCGAATTGAAGACGCAGTGTGGAACGCGTGGGAGAAAGAACGGGAGAAACAGGACGGAAAACCGCAATCGCGAGATGCAATGGGCGACTCTATTCCGTGAGCAATTCACGTGGCGGCTAAGTACTTCGTTTCCTAAATACGCTAACGTATATTAGGGCTTGAAATCAGCCTTCTTGGCGTGGCATTATGTGGGTGAGGTGCGCAACTATGCCAAGGTCGAGCCCATTTGTCATCACCCTCTCGCCTGCCGAGGAAGCCGAGTTGCGCAGGCGTGCGGCAAAATATACGTTGCCGTATTTTCAGGTCCAGCGTGCCAAAATGATCCTCCACGCCGCCCAAGGCATGCCCAACGACGAGATCGCCGCTGCTTTGGACACCCGCCGCGAGGTGGTCTCCCTTTGGCGCAAGCGTTTTTTCGCCCACCGCCTTGCGGGGCTGGAAGACCGCGCTCGTCCGGGTCGCCCCCGGACTTTTTCCCCCGGACCTCGTCGTGCAGGTTAAAGCCTTGGCGTGTGAACTGCCCGCCCAGCACGGTCGGCCTCTGTCGCGCTGGAGCACCCGGGATTTGGTGCAACAAGTCCAACAGAGTGGTCTGGTGGCCTCGGTCAGCGGCAGCACTAGGCTTTGCTGACTGGCCCGAGACAGAAATAGTTGGCCCACCCGATCATCATACGGTTGAGCGTCTCAACCACGGTCACCGGGGCCAGCAGGGTCCTGTTCCGTCCGGTTTCACTGCTGATCGCCTGACAGATGCGGATCACCCGCTTCTTCGACGGAACCGTGCCGAGGTAGGCCCGCCCCGTCTTCGACGAGTAGCACCGACCGAACGTATAGTCCAGAAAGTCGAACTTCTCTTCCGGCAGCTTCGCGACCCGCGTCTTCGTCTCGTTCACCGTCAGCTTCAGCTTCGTCATCATGCTCCGCGTCGCGGCGAGGGCTTCTTCTGCCCTGCCTCGACAGCAGATCACGAAGTCATCGGCATAATTCACGATGTACGCGCGCAAACGCTTCTCGTGCCCGAGCTTCTTCCAGCCGAGCACGACCCGACGCATGTACAAGTTGCTGAGCAGGGGACTGATCGGTGCTCCTTGCGGAGTGCCCCGACCTTCATCCCGGTTGCGCGTACTCCGATGTTTATTTCCGTGCTCGTCCGTTTCTTCTACCGGAGCCTCCAACCACATCTTGATGAGATGGAGCATCGCTCCGTCGACGACCCGGCGTGCCACCGACCTTAGAAGGTCGGAATGCGGAATCGAATCGAAGTAGCCTCCGAGATCTGCATCAACAATTTCTCCATGGCCCGTGTTGATCAGCTTGTGGACGTGTCTTACCGCGTCCAGCGCACTGCGGTCTCGCCGATAGGCGTACTGTTCCGGCTGCAGATCTGCCTCGAAGATCGGTTCGAGAGCTAAAACTGCCGCCGTCTCCACCGTCCTGTCACGGATAGCGGGTACGCCTAATGGCCGCTGTTTCCCGTCCGGCTTGGGGATGTACACTCGCCGTACGGGAAGAGGTCGATACGTTCGGCTTTTCAGCTCTTACGCCAGTTCGTCCAATCATCGTTCTACTCCGTACGCCTCAATGTCCTCGAAGGTCTGGCCGTCTGCTCCCGCTGCTCCGCGATTGGCTTTGCAGCATTCGTAGGCAAACGCCAGAACATCCCTCCGATACACCTTGTCGTACAGAGCGTAGAAGCGAAAATTGGGCGATTCCTTCGCTTTGGCGTGCAACGCCGTCAGCAACTTCTGACCACTGGATGGGGTTACTAGGTTCATCACCAATCCCTCGGCCCTTCGTCGCTTCTTGCGTCTCCTTTCAACTGAGGCCCCTTCCCTCCACCGGAGTTACCCGGCTTCGTCAGTACTACGAGCCTCTCCGTCACCCTTTACGGCCCGGCCTGCCTCTCACGAGTTGCCAGTTGATCCGTACCCCGATCACCGTAAGGGGCTTCCCGTGTTGCGCCCGATCCCCATTTACCGACATGCCGTCACCACTACCCCGGCAGGATCGATGGAACTCTGCTCGCTCGTGTCTTTCCATCGACTTCGGCTTTCCCCGTTTACTGGGCGGGTCAGCTCCTGCATCGCTATTTTCGAGGCCTGCTCAGTGTTTACTCACGTTACGGCCTGCCGATTCGCGGAGTCACCTATGTGACCCTTTCCATCAGAGGCTTCAGCAGCGTTGTCACCTCCGCTGTTGCTCCGATTGCTACCGGGTGGAGCGAACCAGTTCCCGGGCGGGATGCTCACCCGCCGTGGATCGGCGCCTTTTCACGGCGCACCAGTAAACTCCCGCTAGGGCCCATGCTCAGTACCAGTGTGATAGCTGCCACCTTCCTATTGGCGTTGGCACACTGTATTTTCGAGACGAGCCCCCTCCGGCCGCTCGCAGGGTCTCGACCCTGAGCGCCACCTTTCCGAAAACGATTCCAACAGGTTCCTTTCCCTCGCCGAGGATCTGATAGTCACTGGACCGACGT
>Ga0326727_10023224_pt1 | contig 11864 bp, 6 predicted proteins | sample MB2enrmetagenome_FD_207643 | JGI IMG/M metagenome (GOLD analysis project Ga0326727, IMG submission 207643) | Lab enriched peat soil microbial communities from McLean, Ithaca, NY, United States - MB29MY | ecosystem: Environmental > Terrestrial > Soil > Wetlands > Peat | place: USA: New York... | reverse complement strand
TGAGGCGGCCAACGCTCTTGCGGATGGTGGCGAGATTGGTGAGGGTGCCGCCGAGCCAGCGCTGATTAACGTAAAACTGGCCGCAGGCGGTGGCGGCTTCCTTGATGGCCTCCTGGGCCTGCTTTTTGCAACCGACGAAAAGGATTTTGCCGCCGCGGCGGGCGACATCGGAGAGAAACTGCGTGGCGGCGTCGAGCTGGCGGACGGTGACGCCGAGATTGATGATGTAGATGGCGTTGCGCTTCTCGAAAATGTAGGGCTTCATTTTCGGGTTCCACCGCTTGGTCTGGTGGCCAAAGTGGACTCCGGCTTCGAGGAGCTCGGTCATCAGTTCAGTAGACATATCGTGAATTTTTAGAGTGCGCGGCGGCGGGCTGTTGGTTTGGAAAAGACTGTGCTGAAATTATTAAAAAGGGCGTTTAACCTGCCTTGGAAAGGGGGGAATTGCAAGAGATTTAGCGGAATAAGAGGAATTTCAACTGGCTGACGCCGGAGGGTTTTGTTCCTGGTCGCGGGCCCAGACAAAGCAGAGATCGGAAAGGCGATTGAAAAAGCAGACCAGTTCGGGGTTGAGACCCCGTTGGTGTTCCTTCAAGGCCAGGATACGGCGCTCCGCGCGGCGGCAGATGGTGCGGGCAAAATCGAGGGCGGCCCCGACGGGGGTATTGCCGGGCATGACCCAATCCTCCAGGGAAATCCGGCTTTCGGCCTCGTGGACGAGCGCGGTGAGGCGGTCGGTAGCCTCGGCGGCAATGGACTTGCCCCTGGCCTGCTCGTACCGGGAGCGGTCGTCCTCAAGGAGTACGAGTTCGCCCATGAGGAGGACAAGCTCGTTCTGGATGCGGAGGATTTGGTCGTGCAACCGGCCCGGACCGGCCGCCGCCCGGACCAGGCCAAGCGCGGCGTTTAATTCATCGACGGTTCCGACGGCTTCGAAATGGATGTCGTTCTTCGGGGCGCGACGATTGAACAGGAGACCGCTGGTGCCGTCGTCGCCAGTCTTGGTCGAGATTGACATTTATCGATGACCAGCCGGTGCCGGACGCAACGGAGAGGGTCGCGCCCGACACCGGACGGGGGGTCAACCGGCCACCGGCTGAGGCTCGTCGAAGGTAATGGGGGCTCCGACGGGCTCGCCGAGCTGGACGATGTTGATATTGCGATGGGTCATGAACCCGGTACCGGCCGGGATGAGGTGACCCATGATGACGTTCTCCTTGAAACCGCGCAGATGATCGATCTTGCCGAGCGTGGCAGCCTCCGTGAGGACACGGGTGGTGTCCTGGAAGGAAGCGGCGGAGATGAAGGAATCGGTCTCGAGCGAGGCCTTGGTGATGCCGAGCAGCACGGGGCTGGCCTCGGCGGGCTTGCCACCCTTCTCGATGACAGCGGCGTTTTCGCGCTCGAACTCGAGCTTGTCGATCTGATCGCCCCAGAGGAGGGCGGTGTCGCCGGGATCGGTGATCTTCACTTTGCGCAGCATCTGGCGGACGATGATCTCGATGTGCTTGTCGTTGATTTCGACGCCCTGGAGGCGGTAGACCTCCTGAACCTCGCCGACGAGGTGCTCCTGGAGTTCCTGCGGGCCGCAGACGTCGAGGATCTCGTGCGGGACGACGGGACCATCGGTAAGCTGCTGGCCTTTCTTCACGAAATCGCCCTTAAAGACGATGACGTGCTTATTGAGCGGGATGAGATGCTCCTCCTCGGAGCCAGTCTCGACATCCTTGATAATCACCTTGCGCTTGCCGCGCACGGTGCCGCCGATCTCGACGATGCCGTCGATGCGGGCGATCTCGCAGGCGTCTTTCGGGCGGCGAGCCTCGAACAACTCGGCGACGCGGGGAAGACCACCGGTGATGTCCTTGGTCTTGGCGATTTTGCGCGGGGTCTTGGCCAGGAGGGCGCCGGCGGCGGCCTTCTTGCCCTGGTCCACGGAAACGTGGGCGCCGGCAGGGATTGAGTAACTGGCAAGGACGTCGCCGGTCTTCTCGTCGGTAATGACGATCTGCGGGTGGAGGTCTTCCTTATGCTCAATGACGACGGTGCCCATGACGCCAGTGGCCTCATCGACCTCTTTCTTAATGGTGACGCCCTGGATCATGTCGCGGAATTCTACCTTGCCGGCCTTTTCCGTAAGAATCGGGACGTTGTAAGGATCCCATTTGACGAAGTCCTGTCCCTTCTTGACCTGGCCGCCGTCGCCGATATCGATAACCGAGCCGATGACGATGGTATAACGCTCGAGCTCGCGACCATCCTTGCCGTGGACGGTGATGGAGCCATTCTTATTGAGGGCGATCCAGGTGCCGTCGAGGGCCTGAATGGTACGGAGATCGTTGAAGCGAACTTCACCGTCGTTCTTGGCCTTCACGACCGGCTGCTTGAAGGTGCCGGTGGCGGTACCGCCGATGTGGAAGGTACGCATGGTGAGCTGGGTGCCGGGCTCGCCGATGGACTGCGCGGCGATGATGCCGACGGCTTCGCCGAGCTTCACGGGGAGGCCGGTGGCGAGGTTGCGTCCGTAGCACTTCACGCAGACGCCGCGCTTCGACTCACAGGTGAGAACGGAGCGAATCTTGAGCTGCTCATGGCCGATCTTCTCGACATTGTGAGCGGTAACCTCGTCGATCAGCTGATCGCGCTTGAGGATGACCTTGCCGGAGATGGGATCCTTTACCGTCTCGCAACTGACTCGTCCGATGACGCGCTGGCTCAGATCCACGACCTCGTCGTCGCCCTCGTAGATGGCGCGAACGAGAATGCCGTTGGTGGTGCCGCAATCCTCCTCGGTGATGATCACGTCCTGGGCTGCGTCAACCAGCTTACGGGTAAGGTAGCCAGAGTCGGCGGTCTTGAGTGCGGTATCGGCGAGGCCCTTGCGGGCGCCGTGGGTCGAGATGAAGTACTCGAGCACCGAGAGACCTTCGCGGAAATTCGAGGTGATGGGGCGCTCGATGATTTCGCCGCTCGGCTTGGCCATGAGGCCGCGCATGCCGGCGAGCTGCTTGACCTGCTGGCGGTTGCCGCGGGCGCCGGAGTCGACCATGAGATAGACCGGATTGAGTTCCTTGCGGCCCTCGTTGTACTCGAGGGTCCGGAACATGACGTTGGCGATTTCTTCGCCGGCGTGGGTCCAGATGTCGATGATCTTGTTGTAGCGCTCGCCGTCGGTGATGATGCCGCGGCGGTACTGCTGCTCCACCTGGGCGATCTGCCTGTAGGCGCTGTCGAGTTCCACCTGTTTTTCTTTCGGGATGATCATGTCCGAGATCCCGATGGAAATGCCGGCCTTGGTGGCCCAGCGGAAGCCGAGCTCCTTGAGAAGATCGAGCGTAATGACCGTGGCCTGGTGGCCCGCGGTGCGATAAGTGCGGAAGATAACGTCGGAGAGCTGCTTCTTGCCGCAAGGCTTGTTAAAGAAGCCGATGCCTTCGGGCCAGATCTGGTTAAAGATCACGCGCCCGGCGGTGGTCTCGATGATCTTGCTGGTCGCGTCGCCGTAAACTGTCCCAGTCTTGCCAAAGTCCGGGTTCTTGTACCGGATGCGGTCATGGGTGCGGACGGAGCCTTCCGAGAGGGCGAATTCGACTTCGACGTCATTGGCGAAGAGCGGGAGGCGTTCCACTTTTTCGGGATCGATCTTTTCTCCCTTCGTCACGAGCTTGCGAGGATTCTGGGTGAGGTAATAGCACCCGAGGACGATGTCCTGGGACGGCGTCGTGATCGGCTTGCCGCTGGACGGCGAGAAGATGTTGTTCGGGGCCAGCATGAGCATGCGCGCCTCCATTTGCGCCTCGACCGAAAGCGGAACGTGAACGGCCATCTGGTCGCCGTCGAAGTCCGCGTTGTAGGCGGTGCAGACGAGCGGGTGGATGCGAATAGCCTCGCCTTCAATGAGCTGGGGCTCGAAGGCCTGGATCGAGAGGCGGTGCAGCGTCGGGGCGCGGTTGAGCAGGACGGGGTGACCCTTGGTCACCTCTTCGAGGATGTCCCAGACCTCGGGAGTCTGGCGCTCGATCATCTTCTTGGCGCTGCGGACGGTGTGAACGTAGCCGCGCTCCTTGAGGACACGAATGATGAAGGGCTCGAACAGGACGAGCGCCATTTTCTTCGGGAGGCCGCACTGGTTGAGCTTGAGCTCGGGGCCGATGACGATGACGGACCGGCCGGAGTAATCTACGCGCTTGCCGAGCAGGTTCTGCCGGAAGCGACCGCCCTTGCCCTTGAGCATGTCCGAAAGGGACTTAAGCGGGCGATTGCCAGCGCCGGTGACGGCGCGGCCATGACGGCCATTGTCGAAGAGGGCGTCAACGGCCTCCTGGAGCATGCGCTTCTCATTGCGGATGATGACATCCGGGGTCTTGAGCTGGAGCAGGTTCTTGAGGCGGTTGTTGCGGTTGATGACGCGGCGATAGAGATCGTTGAGGTCCGAGGTGGCGAACCGGCCGCCCTCGAGCGGAACGAGGGGACGAAGATCGGGCGGGATGACCGGAAGGACTTCGAGGATCATCCACTCGGGCCGGGTGTGCGAGCTGGCAAAGCCCTGGACGAGCTTGAGGCGCTTGGCGAGCTTCTTGCGGACCTGTTTGGAGCGGGTCGTGCCCATCTGCTCGTCGAGCTCGGTGTTGAGCTTGGCGAGGTCGATACCTGCGAGGAGGTTCTTGATGGCCTCGGCGCCCATGCCCGCGGTGAAGCTCTCGCCATATTGTTCCTGCGCCTCACGGTACTCGGTCTCCGTGAGGAGCTGGCAGCGCTGGAGCGGGGTGTTGCCGGGATCGATGACGATGTAATCCTCGTAGTAGATGACGCGCTCAAGATGGCGCGAGGTCATATCCAGCATCAGGCCAATGCGGCTGGGCATGCACTTGTAGAACCAGATATGAGAGACCGGCACGGCCAGCTCGATGTGGCCCATGCGGTCGCGACGGACGCGAGAGAGGGTGACTTCCACGCCGCAACGGTCGCAGATGACGCCTTTGTGCTTGATGCGCTTGTACTTGCCGCAGGAGCATTCCCAATCCCGGGTGGGACCGAAAATGCGCTCGCAGAATAGGCCGCCTTTTTCCGGCTTGAAGGTGCGGTAATTGATGGTTTCCGGGTTTTTGACTTCGCCCTTGGACCACGAACGGATCGCATCGGGGGAAGCGACCGTGATACCGACCTGATCGAAGCCGACGCCACGCTCCTCACCGAAGATTTCGCGAATGTTTGGTTCAGCCATAAGTGGGAATTGGGTGCTAACTGGGTTGAGAAAAAAGGAGAACCCGAGGGTTCAAGTTCAAGTGGATTAAATAATGCCGTCGTTGGTGAGGGAGGGCGCTTTGCTCCCCACCTTTACATCGAGGCCAAGGCTCTTCATTTCCTTAATTAGAACGTTGAAGGACTCGGGAGTGCCCGCCTCGAGGGAGTTGTCGCCCTTGACGATGGACTCGTAGATGCGCGTGCGGCCCTGGACGTCGTCAGATTTGACGGTCAGGAGTTCCTGCAAGGTGTAAGCGGCGCCATAGGCCTCAAGCGCCCAGACTTCCATCTCGCCGAAGCGCTGGCCGCCGTATTGGGCCTTGCCGCCCAGCGGCTGCTGGGTGACCAGGGAGTACGGGCCGACGGCGCGGGCGTGGATCTTGTCCGCGACCAAGTGACCGAGCTTGAGCATGTAGATGTAGCCGACGACGACCTGCTGGTCGAAGGAATCGCCCGTGCGACCGTCATAGACGGTGGCCTTGCCGGTCTCGGTGACCCAGGTAAAGCCGGGTCTTTCGGGTTCATCATGCTTGCGCTCGCGAACCTCGCCATGGTCGCCTACGTACTTCACCCCGTCGACTTTCTGGGCCTTCAAAAGGTACTCACGAATCTGCGCCTCGTCGATGCCGTCAAAAACCGGGCTGGCGACCTTAAAGCCGAGCGCCTTGGCGGCGACTCCGAGGTGAGTCTCGAGGACCTGGCCGACGTTCATACGGCTGGGCACGCCAAGCGGGTTGAGGCAGATGTCCACAGGCTTGCCGTCTGCGAGGTAGGGCATGTCCTCCTCGGGTACGATCCGGGCGACGACGCCCTTGTTGCCGTGGCGACCTGCCATTTTGTCACCGACGGAGAGCTTGCGCTTGCTGGCGATGAAGACCTTGACCTGCTTGATGATGCCGGGGTCGATGTCGTCGCCGCTCTCGAGGCGGTCCATGGAGCGCTCGTGCTCGAGTTCGAGCTCGGCGAACTTGTGCTCAAAGTTTCCGATGATCTCGCGGATCTTGTTGCGGATGGGCGAGGGATCGATGTCGACGTGATCGTAGACGCCGGCGAGCTTGCGCAGCAGGGTCTTGGTGATCTTGCGATTGGCCGGGATGATAATTTCTCCGGTCTGCGCGTTGACGACGTCGAGTGGGATTTTTTCCCCCAGGAGAATGTTCGAAAGAGCCTCCGTGAGCTGCTCGTGGAGTTCCTCTTTCTTCTTCTGGTATTCCTCTTGGATCTGCTTGGCCTGGCGCTTGGACTCGGCGGGAGTGACCTTGGTGCGGGCGACCTCCTTGCGGGAGGAGACCTTCACATCCATCACGATGCCGTAGGTGCCGGAGGGGACGGTGAGGGAGGTATCCTTCACGTCGGCCGCCTTTTCGCCGAAGATGGCGCGCAGGAGGCGCTCCTCGGGGGCGAGTTCCGTCTCGCTCTTCGGGGTGATCTTGCCGACGAGAATGTCGCCGGGTTTCACCTCCGCACCGATGCGGATGACGCCGTCGGGCCCGAGGTTGCGCAATGCCTCCTCGGAGACATTCGGGATGTCGCGTGTGATTTCCTCGGGGCCGAGCTTGGTATCGCGGGCGCCGATCTCGAACTCATCGATGTGGATGGAGGTGTAGATATCCTCCTTCACAATGCGCTCGGAAATGAGGATGGCGTCCTCAAAGTTGTACCCGTTCCAAGGCATGAACGCGACCAGCACGTTGCGGCCGAGGGCGAGTTCGCCCAGCTCCGTGTTCGGGCCGTCGGCGATAACGTCGCCCTTGTGGACGGCCTGGCCTTTCTTGACGATCGGGCGCTGGTTGACGCAGGTGCCGGCGTTCGAGCGCATGAATTTCCGCAGCTCGTACACGTACACACCCTCTTCCGGGTCGTGCTTGATCTTCTTTTTGCCTTCGGGCAGGTGGCCGTCCTTGGTGACGATGATCAGCTCCGCGGTGACGCTGGCGATCTTGCCATTGGCCTCGGCGACGATCACGGCGCGCGAATCGCGGGCGACCTTGCCCTCCATGCCGGTGCCGACCAGCGGGGATTCGCTGACCAGCAGAGGAACGCCCTGGCGTTGCATGTTCGAGCCCATGAGCGCGCGGTTGGCGTCGTCGTGCTCGAGGAAGGGGATGAGCGAAGCGGCGACGGAAACGAGCTGCTTCGGCGAGATGTCCATGTAATTGACCCGGGCGGGCTCGACCTCAAGGAAGTCGCCCCGGTAGCGAACGGAGACTTTTTCGCCGGTAAACTTGCCGTTGGCATCCATCGGAGCGTTGGCCTGGCCGACGAGGAATGCCTCCTCGCGGTCGGCGGTCAGAAAGTCGATCTTGTTGATGACGCGACCGTTTTCGACCTTGCGATAGGGAGTCTCGATGAACCCGAACTCATTGATACGCGAGTAGGTGGACATCGAGTTGATGAGGCCAATGTTCGGGCCTTCAGGAGTCTCGATGGGGCAGATGCGCCCGTAGTGGGAGGGATGGACATCGCGCACCTCGAACCCGGCACGGTCGCGCGAAAGGCCTCCCGGCCCAAGGGCGGAGAGACGGCGCTTGTGGGTCAGCTCCGAGAGAGGATTGGTCTGGTCCATGAACTGGGAGAGCTGGGACCGGCCAAAGAAATCGCGAATGACAGCGGACAATGCCTTCGGGTTGATGAGCTTCTGCGGAGTCATGCCCTCGATGTTCACGTCGAACAGGGTCATGCGCTCCTTGACGAGGCGCTCCGTGCGGGCGAGGCCGACGCGGCATTGATTGGCGAGAAGCTCGCCTACGGTGCGGACGCGGCGACTGCCGAGGTGATCGATGTCGTCGAGGGAGCCTTCGTTATGGAGCAGACGGACGAGGTACTTCATCGCGGCGATGAAGTCTTCGTTGGTCATGATGCGCTCGCCGAGGTCGACGTTGATGCCGAGCTTCTGGTTGAGCTTGTAACGACCGACGCGGCCCAAGTCGTACTTCTTGGCGTCGAAGAAGAGGCGCTTGAGGAGGCCGCGGGCGTTGGCGACCGTGGGCGGATCGCCAGGGCGAAGACGGCGGTAAATATCCTTGAGTGCCTCCTCCTCGTCGTGGGCGGGGTCCTTCTTGAGCGACTTGATGATGGTGTCGTCGTCCTTGGTATCGACGACCTTCACGCTCTTGTGGCCAAGGGCCAGAATCTGCCGGACGGTGGCCTTGGTGAGCGGCTCGAAAGCGCGCGCCACGGTAATTTCCCCATCGCGAACGTCGCCGATGAGGACTTTCGTGGCAATATCCTCGTCCTCGAGTTTCTCGCTGAGGGCCAGGTCCTCGACCTTGTAAAAGAGGTTGATGATCTCCTCGTCGGAACCGTAGCCGAGGGCACGGAGGAAGGTGGTGGCGAGGAACTTGCGGCGGCGCTTCCGGCGGTCGAGGTAAACGTACAGGAGGTCGTTGGTATCAAATTGAACCTCGAGCCAGGAACCGCGATCCGGGATGATGCGGAATGAGAAAAGGGTCTTGCCATTGAGATGCAGCGAGGACTCGAAGGCGATGCCGGGTGACCGGTGCAACTGGGATACGACCACGCGCTCGGCCCCGTTGATGACGAAGGTGCCCTGCGGGGTCATGAGCGGAATCTCGCCCATGTAAACTTTCTCTTCCTTGACGCCCTTCTCTTCCTTGAGACGGAAGGTAACGTGGAGGGGCGCGGAAAAGGTCTGGCTCTCCCGCTGGCACTCGAGGGCGCTCATCTTCGGGTCGCCGATGTCATAGGAGACGAAGTCGAGGACGATTTTTTCGTCGTAGCTCTCGATAGGGAAGACTTCCTTGAAGACGGCCTGAAGGCCGACTTCCTGGCGCTTGGACGGGAGAATGTCCTTTTGCAGGAACTCGACGTAGGAATTGAGCTGAACCTCGATGAGGTTGGGTGGCTCGGCCGCTTCTTTGAGTTTACCGAAGTAGATTCGCTCGGACATGATGGAGTGTGGTGATTTTTTTCCCGCTGGCACGGACCCTGCGCCGGGAGCGTGTCATTCGGGAGTGTTAAGCCGGTTTAGCCGATCGGGAAAATGAGAGATGCGGACAGGACGAAAAGACGAAGAAACCGAAAGTGATGCCGTGGCGCTACTTTCGCTTTCTTCGTCTTCGCAGATTGCAGGAAACTCAGAGTACTCAGATGATCCCCCTCAAAAAATTGAGGGGTGAAGAAACTAGAACAGAAATCGGCGTGCGGCAAGCGAATTCTTTTTCGCCGCCGCGACGCACGATTCGTGAACCGCTCCGTGGAGCGGACAGGGGAAGGAAGATTACTTGATCTCCACCTTGGCGCCGGCCGCTTCGATCTTTTTCTTGATCTCGTCGGCTTCTTCCTTGGTGACGCCTTCTTTGATGGTCTTCGGAGCGCCTTCCACGAGGGCTTTCGCCTCGGCGAGGCCGAGCCCGGAGACGGAAGCGCGGACTTCCTTGATGACGGCGATCTTGTTGGCGCCGGCTTCCTTGAGGATGACGTCGAAGGCGGTCTTCTCCTCGGCGGGAGCTGCGGCGGCTCCGCCACCGGCGGGAGCTGCGGCGGCAACGGCTACGGGAGCGGCGGCGCTGACGCCCCACTTCTCTTCGAGAGCCTTGACGAGTTCAGCAACCTGCAAAACGGTGAGGCCGCTCAATTGTTCCACTAACGTGTTGGTATCTGCCATATGCTTGGGTCGGTATCATCGCGCACCGGAGCACCAGCGCGTTTGAGAAGGGCAGCCGCCCTTCCGATGAGGAACCATTGGTTTGTTTTTTTGGTCTTGGTATTTCGCGAGCCGCGGGGCGGAGCGCGAAAATCTGTCTGGGTGAAGGTTTTGGTTGAAAATGCCGGTCGGCTTGAGGTCAGGCGGCTTTTTCGGCCGGAGCGTCCTTTTCGGCTTTCGCCTGGAGGATGCGGGCGAGCGAGGAGGCGGGCTCGTTGAGGGTGCGCAGGAGGCGGGTCGCCGGGGCCTGGAGGACGCCGAGCAACTGGGCAAGGAGGATCTCGCGGGCCGGAAGTTCGGCTATGGCCTGGATCTGCGCGGTGGAAACGACGGCGCGATCAATGACGCCAAGCTTGACGAGCGGTTTCTGGAATTCAGCGACGAAGGTCTTTACGACTTTCGCGGCGGCAGCCACGTCCTTGTCGCCAACGATGATGGCGGTCTGGCCCTTGAGGTCGCCCAGGTCGGGGAGGCCAGCGTCCTTGGCGGCGCGGCGGAGGAAGGTGTTCTTGACGACGTGACAGCGGGCGCCGGCGCCGGCGAGCCGGGTGCGGAACTCGCTGAACTGATCGACGCGGAGGCCGGTGTAATCGGTGACGAACAGGAAGGGCGAAGCGTTCAGCTTCGTCAGCAAATCTTCGACGATGTTAGCTTTTTCGGGTCTCATGATGCTTGGGCGTTCGGCTGGGGCTTACGCTTTGAGGAAAGGGGTGGGATCGACGCGCATGCCGGGAAGCATCGTCGCGCTGAGGGTGACATTTTCGATGAATGCGCCCTTCGCGGTCGAGGGGCGGGCTTTGACAACGGCCTCAATGACAGCCGCTCCGTTCTCGGAGAGCGCGGAGGGGTCGAAGGAGAATTTTCCAACCGGGACGGCGACGTTGCCGTTCTTGTCGAGCTTGAACTCGACGCGGCCGGCCTTGACTTCCTTGACGGCCTTGGCGGTGTCGTCCGTCACGGTGCCTGTCTTCGGGTTGGGCATCAGGCCGCGCGGGCCGAGGACCTTGCCGAGCTTGCGGACCTCCGCCATGGCGGCGGGAGTGGCGATGGCGACGTCGAAATCCTGGAAGCCTTCCTGGCACTTCTTGATGAGATCTTCAAAACCGACGTGTTCTGCGCCGGCATCCCGGGCCGCGGTGGCCGCGTTGCCCTGGGCAAAGACGAGGACGCGGACGGTTTTTCCTGAGCCGTGGGGCAGCGGGCAGGTGCCGCGGACCATCTGGTCGGACTGGCGGGGATCGACGCCGAGACGGAAGGAAAGGGTGACCGTCTGGTCGAACTTGGTGGGCGGGAGGCTCTTGAGGAGAGTGACAGCCTCTGCGAGCGGGTACGATTTCTTGCCGTCGACTTTCTCGAGTGCGGCGCGGTAGCGTTTGCTTCTGTTTGTAGCCATGACTGGTTGCAGTGGTAGCGCCCCGGCTCACTCACCGGTGAATGAGGACGAAGCTCCTGCGGTTTTGGTTGTTTTTACCTGCTGCCCCGGAGGAAATGGGTCGAGCGGGAGGGTGGAGAGTAGCGACGCGCGGAGGGTTGTCAAGGGGTTTCTGGCGGGTTTTTCCCAGTTATTAAAGCGCAACGCCCAAATCGCGCGCAGATGAGGCTGGAAACGAGAATACCCAGCCAGACCGAGGAGAGGACGTCGGAGAGATGATGCGCATTTAGCAGGATGCGGGAGGCTGCCACGCCTAAAGCAAAGAGGGTTGCCGGGAACGCTACGACGAGTCGCTGGCGGCGTGGAAGCAGCAGCCACAATGGGACGATGCAAGCGATGGCAACCGCGGTGTGGGCAGAAGGGAAAGAGGAATAGCTGTAGCTGCCGGCAATCCAGTGGCCGTGGTCCCTGAGACCGTACCAGCCGGGCGGAACCTTGGCGCTGGGGCGGGCGCGCCCAGTGAGGATTCGCAAGATGTTTGCGATTAGCCCACCGATACTCGCCGAAGCGATCATGAGGAGT
>Ga0326727_10023223_pt1 | contig 11865 bp, 4 predicted proteins | sample MB2enrmetagenome_FD_207643 | JGI IMG/M metagenome (GOLD analysis project Ga0326727, IMG submission 207643) | Lab enriched peat soil microbial communities from McLean, Ithaca, NY, United States - MB29MY | ecosystem: Environmental > Terrestrial > Soil > Wetlands > Peat | place: USA: New York... | reverse complement strand
TCGTTATACGCATAGACTCCATTGAAATTGGTCAAGAGCCGCGCATAGATCGTCTCGCCGTTGACCGGCAGGTTGTTGGCCGTGAGAGTTGTGCCTGTCGTGTGAGCGTCAAGCAGGTTGTTCGAGCCAGCGCCCGTGCTTCCCAGGAAAAGCAAATAGCCCGAGGCGCCCGCGGCGGGATTCCACATGAAGGTTTGGATGGAACCGGTAAGCGCCGCGCCCTGTGTGGGCGAGATCAGCATAGCCGCTGCATTACTTGTAGTCAGCGAAGAAGAGGTCGCAGAAGCAACAAGGGTTCCGGTTTCGTATGTTGCCGAGCTCCACGGCGCGCTCATGGTGAACTTTGCCTGAGTGCCGCAGCCGGTAAAGTCGATGGTGAAGGATGCGCTTGCATTTCCACTGGCCGGAATGTCACCGAGAACAACCGGGTACGCGCTGGGCGGCGTGATGACCGGAGTGCAAGCCGTTCCCGATGTCTGCGTCAATGTCATGCCGTTGATCTGCGTCGCAAAGGCCGTGCCCACGCTGCCGTTGGTTGCGGTCAAGGTCCACATGCTCGTGTTCCCTGCTCCGGCCTGGTTGCTGGCCGCGAAGGTCAATCCGTATCCTGGCAGTTGGGTTGGATCGACAATGCCCCAGTATGCGGGCTTGGCTTGCAGGTTCATGTCGAAGGGCAGCGGATAGTCGGTACGCGTAACCGGGAAGCTATCTAGCCAGGTGTCGTCGTCCGCCATGCCCCACAGGGTTACGGCGCTGATCTTGCCGCTCAACTGGCGGAAGGCGTTAAAGAACTGCGCGTAAAGCCAACCCTCCTCGGCCAGAACCGATGGCGGAATGCTGTTTCCGTAATTCGATGTGGTGTCGCCGGCATTGTAGACACTGATGTCCATCTCGGTAACCTGCTGATCGATGCCAGGAAACTCCTCGGCGACGGTGTTGATCGCGTTGACCACCGCGCCGACCGGCGGGTAGTTGATGTCGTTGTGCATCTCATGACCGATGCCGTCAATGGGAATGCCCCGGCTCTTCAGATCCTGAATCACGCTCACCAGGCAGGCCAGACGGTTGGAATCCGCGGTGCTGTACTCGTTGATGAACAGCAGCGTGCCGGCTGGAGCATACTGCCGGGCCGCCTGCAGGGCAACGTCAATATAACTCTTGCCAAGCACCTGATAGAACGGTCCATGCTCCAGGCAATCCGGCTGGCTGGGGTCGATCGGTTCATTGATCACATCCCAGGCATATACCTTGCTGCCGAAGTGCTGCACTTCATTCTGAATGTGCTCCTGGATATTCGCAGTCACCGTCGCCTGATTCGCCTGCGAGTTCGTTCCGTCCCCAAATGCATACGATGGCGTCTGCGCTCCCGTTGCCCAAACCAGGTTCTGGCCGCGCACCTTCATGTTGTTGCAGACAGCTTCATTCACCAGGTTGTCGCCGTTACCGTAGGTGTAAGTGCCTAGCGTGGCTTCCGTGGAACTCCACTTCAGGTCGTTGCCCGGCGTCATGCTGTCAAAGTGCTTCGTCAGCAATTGCCCATGTGCGCCAGAAAGATCGGTTTGATCCACCGCGGCGCCGATGGGGAAGTACGACGAGAGCGATTGGAAGATCGACGGAATGCCGGTCTGGATGCTTGCCGGCGGCACATAGCTCAACTGGAAGTCGTCGATGTAGAACGAGACCAGGTCGTTGCCCGATGCGGGCACGGTCTGCAGATAGAGCGAGGCCTGGCCAGTGTCATAAGGGCTGGACATGGTGTAGCCCATCACGCTGATCTGGTGCCAGTTGCCATCGGCCAGAACCGTGACACCCGGATAGCCGCTCACGCTAGGATAGCTGGTGGTTCCGCTCTTGGTCGTTTGCAGGCTCATGTTGATCACGTGCGAAGAGCCGTCGGTCGCATCCAGCATCACCCACACGCTTATGTTATAAGTGGAGCCGACATACATCTTGTTGCTTACGCTGATCGATGGCCCATCCCAGTTGGCGATGCGGCCTGTGGTCAGCAGGCTGTAACTGCCGGTGTGTGCCGCCGCAGAAGACACGGCTACAGTCGAGCTGCCGGAGCGCGAGCTCCAGCCGTCCACCGTGTCATCCTCGAAGGTGCTCGTAATGCCGGTGTTGTCCTGCTGGCTTGGGCTGAGCGGCGCCGGCGACAGCTCGCCGATCGTCACATCGCTGACGTAGAAGGAATCCGTCGCGCTGCTCGATTGCAGATAGAGATCCAGGGTCGTGGGCGGTCCCGGAAGATTGCTGTAGCTGAAGGTGCCCTGCACCTTGGTCCATGCCGTACTCGACAAGGCCGCCGAGGTGGCGATCGTTCCATAGGATCCGCCGGTCGCGCAGTCGGCTGTCTTGGTCGATAGCGAGACCGTCGGATTGTTCGAGTCCGGCGCCGCCAGCATCACGTACGCGGTAATCTGGTAGGTCGCGCCGGCAACCATGTTGTTCACGCTCAACAGGTTCAGGGCTGGGCCCATGTAAGTCGCGGTCCGATTCGACACCAGCAAGCTGGTCGTATTGCCATTGGGATCGGCCAGCGGCGAGGTCGATGGGGTCAGCGTCGGCGATCCGAAGTTGAACCAGCCGTCCGTGCTGCCATTGAAGATGTAGCTCGCGATCGTCGCTCCATTCGGTGGCGGCGCTGTCTCGGTGATGACCACATCGTCTAGATAGAAACCGATCTGGCTCGTTGCTTGTACCATCTGCGCGTACAGGAGCAGGCTCGTCTCCGTCGTGCTCACCGTATAGCTGCCGCCGATCTGTGCCCATCCGGTGTCCGTCACGGCCACTTGGTAGGTGCCGATGGTGTCGTAGCAGGTGCCGTTGTTACAGGTGGGATCGCTGCGCACTATCGAAAAATTCGCATTGGCGCTGGTGGCGCCGGAGGCCAGCTTGACCCAGCCGGTAATCGTGTACTGAGCGCCTGGCAGCAATATGCTGTTCAGGGATATGGACGGCCCGCCGTGCCCGGCGGAGGCGGTCGTTGTCAAAAGGCTGTAAGATCCAGTATAAGCAGCCGCCGTCGTTGCCATCGGCGTGCTCGCACCGTAAAATGAGCCCCAGCCGTCGGCTGTCCCATCTTCAAAGTCATACGCTGCCACGGTCTGCGCTCTCAGGAACCCGCTTCCGAGCATTGCAATTGTTAATGCCAGCAACGCGGCGCGAGCGATCAAGACAACTGACAGACCCTTATTCGGACACAGATGTGAGGGATTCATCTCATATCTCCTATTCATTCAGATTTGTTGTTGAAACGGACTCGAACAGTTCCACGTTCACCCCAATCTTTAGGGTTACCAAGTAATGCGATTTACTTTGGCACGAGAAGTATATGTACATCATGGAAAAGTGTCAAGAAAAACTTGGCCTGGCCCCAGGGTCGGTGCATATCAATAGGTAAATGAAACCGATGCAAAACTATATGAAACAGATGCCGATCTTCCCGGCGATAAAATCGGATTTCCGGTATATCACAGTCCGCAAGAGCTGTGGCGAGAGCCCCGACCGGATATTCCAATAGCGCCCGCGCCGTGTCATAAACTGCCCTTTGGGGGTTGGATTTTTTATTGTACCTTTATGTCACATGCCAGATTGGACTTAAGTCCCTTGGAATCTGGCGGGGACGACGGGGCTCGAACCCGCGACCTCTGCCGTGACAGGGCAGCGCTCTAACCAAACTGAGCTACGTCCCCAGATGAAGCTTTGATACCAAACATTAATCAGTGTATCAGAGACAACGGGCCGCGGATGACCCTAGGCCGGCCAGACAGAACGATTGCCGCGGCCGCCGGGAACGAACCCCATATCCACTGAAATGCCCCGCACGCACTGCAGCAGGTGGTTGGCGATGGCGGGGAGCTTTTGCGCCGTCACGCGAAACGACGGCCCGGAGACGCTCACCGCCGCCACCGGCAGCCGCTGCGCATCCAGCACCGGCACGGCGATGCAGCGCAGACCTTCTTCGAACTCCTCGTCGTCCACGGCATAGCCGCGGCGGCGCGTCTTCTCGATCTCCGCGCGCAGGGCCTCTACCGAAGTGATGGTGCGATTTGTGAACCGCTCAAGGCGAAGACGGCCCAGAATATCGTTAAGGCGCTCCTCGGGCAGGAAGGCCAGCATCGCCTTGCCCACCGAGGTGCAGTGCACCGGGTTGCTGGCGCCGATACGCGTAATCATGCGCACCGAACGCGCCGGCTCGATCTTGTCGATGTAGATTACGTGCGCGCCCTCCAGAATGCACAGGTGCGCCGTCTCCTCGGTTTCGGCCACCAGCCTGCGCAGGTGCGGTTGCGCGCGTTCGCGCAAATCATATTGCTCGATGGCGCGATTGCCTAAATCAAAGAGCCTCAGCCCCAGGCGGAACTTGCCGCCGGCGGTGCGCTCCACCATGCGGTGCCTCTCCAGGACCATCAGGAAGCGGTGCGCCGTGCTCTTGTGCAACTGCAGCGACGAGGCTACTTGCGCCAGGCCCAGAGGCATATCGCTTTCTCCCAGCAGACCCAGTACGGCGAATGCCCGGTCCAGAGCCTGAACTTTGTAGGTGCCTTGCAAAGTTGCTTCTCGCATGATGGCCCCCGAAATCGCAAAAAGATTCCTCTCTCAGTTTGCTGGAACTGGGATGCAATGTCAACATATGGTACGCAATTCCCAGGTCAGAATGCCCCATTCAAAGCTGCGATTTGAGCTGCTGCAAGGCTCGCCGCCCTCCGCGAACAAATTCTCAATGGACGCTCACGTTGATCTCTCTGCCGCCGATAACTTAAATGAGCCATTGTTAAGTTTCCGAAGGCCTTCAAGTATCAGTCTCTGGATACTCTTCGCCAGCTTTGTGGCTGGGAGCAGCCAGCTCGTCATGTCAACCGCTTTCCCTGTTTCCGATACCGATACCCTGATGAGCGCCGGCAACTTGTCCATTGCGGTCATCAGCCCGGATGAACAACGCCGTAACGCCGCAACCATCGCTTTGGGCGAGTGGCAGGACGGCCCCATTCGGGAGTACATTTCCTACCCTCCCGATCTCGACGATGTGTCGCGCATCCTGGGGCATAACTTTGACGTCGTTCTCATTGATCTGGACAGCGATCTGGAGTATGCCCTCGAACTGGTGGAGAGCATTTGCACCCATGGCTTGGCAACCGCCATCGTTTATTCGGCTCAGGCCGACCCGGACCTGCTGGTTCGCTGCATGCGCGCCGGCGCGCGCGAGTACCTCATGCTTCCCTTCGACAGCGGAGAGATGGCCGAGGCCCTGGTTCGGGCCTCTGCTCTGCGTTTGGCTGTTCGTCCTTCCAAAAAAACAGGCGGCAAACTGCTGGTGTTTCTCAGCGCCAAAGGCGGTTCCGGGGCCACCACCCTGGCCTGCAATTTTGCGGTATCGCTGGCCCTGGAGTCCAGGCAAAGAGCCCTGTTGATCGATCTCAACCTTCCGCTGGGCGACGCGGCGATCAACCTCGGAATCAAGGCTACCTACTCGATAGTCAGCGCGTTTCAGAATTCCAGCCGGCTCGATTCGCATTTTCTTTCCGGCTTGCTGGTACAACATAGCTCGGGGTTATTTGTACTCGCGGCGCCCAGTGAATTGGCTCCCACGCATGTCTCTGCGGAAGCCATCGACAAGTTGCTGGAAGTGGCCTGCAGGGACTTCGATTATGTGGTGGTGGACGCGGGATCGAGACTTGACTTGCAACGCAAACATCTCTTTGATGAATCCGCCACCGTCTACCTGGTTACGCAGGTGGGCATTCCCGAATTGCGAAACTCGCATCGCCTGATTACGCAGCTCTCCGCCGAGGGCAGCCCCAAACTCGAAATCGTGATCAACCGCTACGACCCTCGCTCGCTGGAAATCGATGAAGAGCATATTACCAAGGCTCTCACCCGGCCGGCGCAATGGAAAATCCCCAACAACTATGCGGCGGTGCGGCGCATGCAGAACACCGCTACCCCGCTCACCGAAGAAGACTCGCCGATTTCGCGGGCCATCCGGCAGATGACCCGAGCGGTTTGCGGCCAGCCGCTCCTCCCGGAAAAGAAAAAGTCGTTTAGCTTCTTCCGGTGAGAACCGGGAGAATTTTTCTCCCCGTCACTGTTTTTTCCTTCTGTGGCATTACCAGTATTGCCTTACCTGGACAAACACCTCTACAAGCCAGGAGATGCGATGAAGTCCACAGTTTCACAGTTTCACAGGAAATAGGGGGGTGGGAGAGGTAGCTTGGGGTTGGTACGGACCGGGCAGATCCCGGCAGATCCGCACCCGACCACAGTTTGACCTTCATGCCCATTTGGACCACCCATTGAAATTGTGCTCCGGTGGAAGATAATTTTCTGCAAACGGGGCGCAAATTCCGCCGCGGAGGGGAAAACGCTTCTGACGGCTGCCGTTTTCGGGCACGGCAATTGTGGAACCGCTCTAAACCGGCGCAAACACCCGCGCCGCGCACCCCTTGCGCTATCATTACGTCTATAGGGTTGAGCGGCCTATTTCCCCTCAAAGGCCGCCCCGGTGGTGTGCGTGACACGAATCTTCCAGCGATTTGTCTTCGTTCTTTCCGTGGCCATCTTTGCCGCTCTCGGCCTGGGCTTTCTCTTTGGCGAGTTTGGCTGGTTTGGCGTTCATGCCGGCGGCCAGCAGGATGGCGCCTACCGCCAGATGCGCATCTACTCCGAGGTTCTCAAAAAGATTCAGACCGATTATGTCACCGAGCCCAACATCAACGACGTGACCACCGGAGCGCTGCACGGCCTGCTGGAGTCGCTGGACGCCGACTCCAGCTACCTGACCCCGACCGAGTACAAGATCTACAAGGAGCATCCGGCGACGGGCATGGCGCAGGTGGGCATTACCGTCTCCAAGCGCTATGGCTACGCGATCGTGGTCAGCGTGCTGCCTGGTTCGGCTGCCGACAAGGAGCACCTGGCTGACGGCGATGTCATTGAGTCCATTGGCGACCACTCCACGCGCGAGTTGTCGCTGGCGGTCATCCGGCTGTTGCTGGAGGGCAAGCCCGGCTCTACGGTGACTCTCTCGGTGGTGCGCCCGCGCAAGGCCGACCCCGACAAACTGACGCTGACCCGCGCCGTCTACGCCGTGCCTGCGCTCGCCGAGCAGCAGTATGAGGGCGCGACCATCCTCTATCTGAAGCCCGGCGCGCTGACCGCTTCCCGCGTGGACGAGATCGCCGCCCGGCTCAAGGCGGCCGGCATAGGACACAAGGTGCTGCTGGACCTGCGCGATTCCTCCAGCGGCGACGCCCAGGAAGGCTTACGGCTGGCCAATTTCTTTGTGAAGCAGGGGACGCTGGCCACGCTCGCAGGCCAGAGGTTTCCCCGCCAGACATTTTCCGCCGACCCGGCAAAGTTCCTGACCGATGCGCCCCTGGCCGTGCTGGTGAATCGCGGCACCGCGGGCCCGGCCGAGCTGACGGCCGCCGCCATCGAGGATTCGAAGCGCGGCGACGTAGTAGGTGAGCGGACGTTTGGCCAGGGCTCGGTGCAGAAGACCATTGAGCTGCCCGGCGGCGACGCCCTGCTGCTGACCGTGGCCAAGTACCAGGCTCCCGGCGGCAAGAAGATTCCCGACGAGGCCGTGACACCCTCCGTGCTGGTGGGGCCTACGTTTGAGGAAGAATTCGAGGAAGCGCCGCCCGTTAAAGGAGACGCGCCTCTCGACAAGGCGCTCCAACTGCTGAAGGCGAACAACGGCGATCACGCCGCCCAAACCGCCGTGGAGGCTGCTCCTGTGGCCAGCCCAAGCACTACACCGCCAGCAGCCAAGAAAAAGCCCGGCTTCTTCCGCCGCCTCTTTGGAGCAAAATAGAGACTGTAAGCGGCATTTCTCATTTGGGGAATCGTCTTGCGCGCACCACTCCCTTACACGGCATGGTTCGCCGGAGCCAGCTCCTTACATTTCTTTGACCGCGTCCATGCTAGCCTAGGGCTGAAGCATCTCTCCACGATGCGAAGGAGAGATGCCTGCGAGGCCTGAATCGCTTGGCTGTCACCCCTATCGAGCCGCCCGAGTGGCGCGGCCTTGGCCGGAGCCACATGCTTCGCGCCGAGCCGGAACCCGTGCATCGGCGGCGCAAGCTGGCCGGCAAGCTTACCCTTGCCGCGCTGCTCACTCTGGCAGTGATTACCGGCTCGCTAGCTGGGCTGATACTGGTCTTCTCCGCTGATCTGCCTCAGATTCACGACCTGGAACGCTATCGCCCCTCCACCACCACCGATCTCTACGACCAGAAGGGCCGCGTTATAGGCTCCTTTGCGCTGGAGCGGCGCATTGTGGTCAACTACGACGACTTTGCGCCGGTGCTGCGCCAAGCCGTAATCTCCATTGAAGACAAGAGCTTTGAGTCGCATTGGGGCATCAACGTACTGCGCGTGGGCGGCGCCGTCTGGCACGACCTGCGCACCCACGGACGCGCTCAGGGCGCATCCACGCTGACCATGCAGTTGGCGCGCAACCTGTTTCTCTCCTCCGAGCGCACCGCCGCCCGCAAGCTGCAGGAGGCCTATCTGGCCATCCAGATTGAGCGCGCCTTCACCAAGCAGCAAATCTTCACCCTCTATGGCAACCAGATTTACCTGGGCCACGGAATGTACGGCTTCGAGGCCGCTTCGCAGTTTTACTTCTCCAAGCACGCCCGGGATCTGAACTTGACAGAAGCGGCGCTGCTGGCCGGGTTGCCCAAGGGTCCGGCGGCCTTCTCGCCGCTGCTCGCCCCGGAGAAGGCGCTACGCCGACGCAACCTGGTGCTCACGGAGATGGAGCTGGACCGGGTGATCTCCCACCAGCAGGCAGAGCAGGCCCGCAACGCCCCGCTGGGGCTGCGCATTGTCCCGCCCGAAACGTCGGTTGCGCCGTGGTTTCAGGAGGAGGTCCGCCGGGAGCTGGAAAAACGCTTCGGCAGCGAGCAGGTGCATGAAGCCGGCCTGAAGGTGGAAACCACGCTCGATCTGGACCTGCAAAAAACGGCCAATCGCGCCATCGCGGACGGTCTGGCTGCTTACGAGCGGAGGCGCGGCTGGGTTGGCAAGCTGGAAAACGCGCTCACCAGCGGCAACACCTTCGAGGATTACAAGCATCCCGACTGGGCGATGAGCTCCGGACCCGGCGACTACGTCCATGCCTTGGTCACCCGCGCGCTGCCATTGGAGATTCATGCCCGCGTGGGCGCCGCCCCGGTTGTGCTGCTGCCTGAGGACTGGAGGTGGACCGGACAGCGCTTCGGCGACGCCCTGGTCAAGCCCGGCGACGTGATCTACGTTCACCTAGCCGATGCCGTGGAGGGCAAGTCGCAACGCGCCACGCTGGAACAGGACTCCGGCGCCCAGGGCGCTCTGTTGGCCATGGACAACACCAGCGGCGACGTGCTGGCCATGGTGGGCGGGCGCGATTACGCGCTCAGCCAGTTCGACCGCGCGACCCAGGCGGAGCGGCAGACCGGTTCCAGCTTCAAGCCCTACGTCTACACCGCGGCCATCGAGGACGGCGCCAAGCCCACCGACTTCATCGTCGATGGGCCGGTCAGCTTCGGCAGCTACACTCCGCACAACTACGAAAACGATTACAAGGGCAGCATGACCCTCATCAACGCCTTCGCCGAGTCGCGCAACATTCCCGCCCTCAAGCTGGCCGACCACGTAGGCATTCAAAAGGTCATCGACGTGGCCCACCGCTTCGGAGTGACCACCAACATTCCCGCCTATCTGCCGGTGGCTCTGGGCGCGGTGGAGATCACCCTCCAGGAACAGGTGGCCAGCTACTCCGTCTTTCCAAACGACGGATTGCGCGTGAAGCCGCGGCTCATCAAGAAGGTCTCCAACGCCGACGGCATCACGCTGTGGGAGGAGCCGCCCGCCGTCGATGAGGTGATCAGCCAGCAGACGGCGCGCACCATGATGATCCTGCTTCAAGCTGTCATACAACACGGCACCGGCGCGTCGGCGGCGCAACTGAACCATCCCTTGGGCGGCAAGACCGGCACTACCAGCGAATACACTGACGCCTGGTTCCTGGGCTTCTCGCCCTCCATCACCTGCGGCGTTTGGGTGGGATTCGACACTAACCAGACCCTAGGAGACAAAGAGACCGGAGCCCGCGCCGCCCTGCCCATCTGGATGACCTGGATGCGCGCCGCCATCATCGGCAAGGACGACGAGAAGTTTCTCGGCGATCAAAAGGACAATCCCGCGCTGAAGGCAGCCGCGCAACCGCCCGCCAGACCGCAGCCGCCCGCTCAGCCAACGCTGTTTGCGATGCAAGTATCAACCCGCGCCTCAGCCAGTCCGCAGCAGCCCATTCAGTCAAGATCAACCAACACCACTGTCCATCCGGCAATCGCTTCGCCTGCGGCCGGTTCACGCGCAACCCCGCCATCGATTGGTCCAGTCGTGCGACCGCGCGCACAACCCGCCGCGAAACCGGCCCTGCAGCCAGCCGCGAGTACTCCCACAACCAGATCTCGGATCAAACCGGCATTTGTTCCGCAGCCTGCTCCAGCCAAGCCAGCAGGCGCCGTGAAACCGGTAATCGCACCGGCAAATCCGCTTGCATCTCCAGGCTCCCCCAGCACTGCCGCAAGAACGCCCGTGCAGGCGGTTGCGCGCCCGTCACACCTACCCGCCGACAGCTCAACCGCGGCCAAGTCGCATGTGAAAACGGCATTGACTCCGCTGCCCGCTCCCGCTCCGCCAAAGGTCACCGTCAAACCTGCTTTGAATTCAGGCTCGAATCCGGCTAAACCGAAGAATTAGCGATAAGAAAGACCCGTTTTGCCAGGCAATTTTCTGCTAGGCGTTTTCCACAGCCAGATCACTAGAGCGGAAATAATCTGCAAAGGCATTGTTTGTGTTCTTGCGGGGAAATTGTTTGGAACTTGTTGATTCGAGGAAGGTTCATAATTATCTGCAAGGGTAATTTCTGCATTTTTGAAGGGGTTTTCTTTGGAAGTTGTTGATTCGATAAAGGTTCATAATTATCTGCAAGGTTTCCACAGTTTTATTTATTTTTTTAGAGGGGAGGGGGTACCCCCTAGGTACGGACCGGGCATCCCCTGTCCTATCGGACAGGGGATGCCTACTTTTCTATTTGCTAGTGTGCGCCTGCGGAGGGTAATTATCTGCAAAAGCGATGAAAGATTGCACGGTCTCCGCCCTTTCCGCGATGAAACTGCGGAAAGGATGAGGCCCCCGGCAACTTGTAGAGTTAAACAACGGGCATCAAATTGTCCAAACTTCATCGGATCATGTATGTTTGAGATCTCGCGGCACCTTGAACAGGGAGCCCCTTGGATGTGCAATCTCCGCATTCGAAGCCAGCGAGATCGCAGTGTCAGATACGTCACCAGTAGGAGTGCAGATGAGTGAAGACTCGTCGGATCTCGATTCTCGGAAGTTAGCCTTAGACGAGCGTCGCCTTGCATTCGAGATTCAGCAATACAAGGATGGTGAAGATGGTCGTGCCGCAGAACTTGAAAAGCTAAGGCTAGACATACGCCTCGGTAGCAGACCATTTTACGGGAACCCAAACTATCTCGGCCCTCTGGCAACAATCTGTGTCGCCCTTCTCGGAGGTTTCTTTGCCTTCGGAACCAACTTGTTAAACCTAAATGTCGCGTCACTCCAAAAGGAAAAAGCAAGACTCGCACAAGAGAATGGCGAACTCGTACAGCAGAAGGAACAACTGACGGGCGAGATCACAAAGGCGAAATCCGACATCATCAAGCTGAATTCCCAGGAGACGGAATTCGCTAAACGTCTTCCACTACAACGCGCTGACGGCCTGCTGAGAGTGATGGTGATGGTGAATGCTCTTTCAGGTCCGATTGCACCGACAGACCCGTCATATGAAGAATTGTTGCG
>Ga0326727_10023222_pt1 | contig 11865 bp, 9 predicted proteins | sample MB2enrmetagenome_FD_207643 | JGI IMG/M metagenome (GOLD analysis project Ga0326727, IMG submission 207643) | Lab enriched peat soil microbial communities from McLean, Ithaca, NY, United States - MB29MY | ecosystem: Environmental > Terrestrial > Soil > Wetlands > Peat | place: USA: New York... | reverse complement strand
GTTTACATTGGTGTGTATGTGTATTTCTTTTCTCATTATCTCTCTTATATTTTTAAGATATTGTATTATTACTATTGCTATGACACTGATAAAACCTGTAATAATAGCACCTATGATAATTTGTCCCCATGTTTGGGAAATACTTGAGTTTTCCATGATTGTTTATTTTATTTCAACAATGATTTATGTTTATTTGAAAATAGTAACATATTTAAGGGATTCATTCAAATTACCATTCAATAATACGAAATAATTTGAGAAACAGTAAAATAAATGAAAATTTAACATTTTTTAACACAAAATATTAGGTATTTAGTGGGACAAGTATTACCTTTGTCTTATAAATACAAAACATTATGGAACTGCATTTTAAATCATTACCAAAATTGTTAGACTACTTCAAAGATAACACAACCTGTATTGAGTTTTTGGAACAGCAAAGGTGGGGTAAAACTCCTATTTGTCCTTTTTGTAGAAGTAAACAGATTTACAGGACTAATAGAGGATTCAAATGTAAGGAATGTACAAAGAAATTCAGTGTTACCGTTGGAACGATTTTTGAAAACTCAAAAATAAAGCTGACAACGTGGTTCGCTGCTCTTTATCTTTGTACAGCAAATAAAAAGGGGGTTAGCTCTTTACAGCTTCACAGGGATTTAGGGGTAACACAGAAAACAGCTTGGTTTATGGAACATCGGATACGTGAAATGTTACGTGCCAAACATTCTCCTTTGTTAAAAGGCACCGTACAAGCTGATGAAACCTTTATGGGCGGAAAGAACAAAAATCGCCACGCTGATAAAAAAGTAGAAGGATCACAAGGAAGAAGTGTAAAAGATAAGACACCTATTCTTGGGTTGGCCAATGATGGGAAAGTGAATTTAGAAGTTGTCCCAAATACTCAGGCGGAAACTTTAAAACCAATCATAATACATCTTGTCAAAAAAGGTTCTGTTGTTGTTACTGATGAGTGGGGTGGTTATAGTGGACTGGATAAGAACTACGATCATAAAGTAATCAAACATAACGAAGGTGAATACAAAAAAGATAGTTATCACACAAATTCTATTGAGGGATTTTGGGCTTTACTAAAAAGGGGTATCTTTGGTATCTATCATTACGCAAGTCCTCAACACTTGACTCGTTACTGTGATGAATTTTCTTACCGTTATAATACAAGAGATATAGACGATTCGGATAGATTTATGGTTTCACTGACAAGGGTAAATGGAAGATTGACTTATAAACAACTTACTAAAAAAAGAGAGTAAATATTTGCTATTTGTAAAATTTGTATTTTTACAGAAAAAACAGGCCATGAAAACAAAATATTTTACGAAATGGGACATTGATGATGATGATAAAAAGGCCATTGAATCTTTACAAGATATGGATGATGATCTTTTTATTCTAATTGAAACCTATTTAAAGAACCAAAATTCGCTCCCGTGGTCAAGGGAAGACACAACAAAGGAGCTAACGAAGATTTCCAATATATCATCAAAAATTCTAATAGAGGCCTATGATGCTCTATTTATGATAATTCATTTTTTTATGAATGCCCCAGAGGATAGCGTGCATTCAATCATTGAAGATTTACAAGTAACTAATCCTGATTGCATAAAAGATAAAAATAAGTTAGAGGAAAGGTTTAGTAAAATTAATGGCCTAATGAATATTTACAGGCCGTTATTAATAGCGCATAAAACCAAAAGGGAAGGAACACCGTTTTTATCAGATTTTAAATCAAGTGTTATCATAAAACCAATTTTTGATAATCGATTTGAATATGGAGAAACAGAAATTAAAAACTATACGCCCAAGATCATTCAAAAGGTCACTTGCGCCGCAATAATAATAACAAATTCGTCAGACGATAGTCTTTCTTTTATCGTAGACAGCAAAAATTTTGACAGATTTTTGAATGAATTAATCTCATTACAAATCGAATTAAAGATAGCTGAGAATGAATGCAAATAAAGAACCACAGGCTACTGGCGATATGCCAGAAATTGAAATAAAGGATAAAATAAAAACAGGCTATTACGAAAACACAAAACCGCTCTTTAATATTTGGTATGACTTTGGTCTTCGCGGGATAAAGCCCTCATCAGACGAAACCATAGTGGAAATATATGAATACATTAAAAACATTCTTCCAACTAAAAATGATATGGAAAAATCAAAAAATGAAATTATTTCATCACAAAAAGAACTAATAAGTGATTTAATAAATGAGTTAAATAAGAGATCATTTGCTAATATCCTTGCAATAATATCAATAATTGGATTAGCAACGTCATTAACATTTTTACTCATCTCCATTTTTCAACGAGTTATACAATTTACATCGTTTCACTTTATTCTAAGCTCTATTACATTTTCATTAATACTTATTATGTCTTTATTGTCAAGAAATAAGACGAAATGAAGATTGTTCAAGTTGATGTTTGGGAACACCCAATTAATTACAGCATAATTATTTTTGTATCCACTGTATGCGCATTGCTTTTATTATGGGGATTCCATAAAATATTTCCACACCCGTTTAAGTCTTTCATGAAGCTATTAAAAAAACTTTGAGAAGAACTTGGCATTAATAATGCTATTGAAATTATCAATTTTTATTCTTTAGTTTTTTTTATGTTAATTATTTTTCTTGAAATTATTATAATCGGCGGACACTCTTTAATTATTATTGTATTTAGGCTTTCAGAATCTACACAGTTGTCATCGGTACTTTCTACAACCCTTATATTGTTTGTAATTATGTTTGTTACATCTCCTTCGTTGATTATTGTCTCAAAAGTAGAAAGGGGTTATAGGCAGAGATGGGAGAATTTGAATCAGTAAATAAATTCAATATTTGTTATCAATACTAATAAATTACTTCAACTTTTATCTTAATGAAAAAAAAACAACAAGAACCACAACAACGCCCCAAGACGTATGAGAAGCCATTAAAGATTCACGGCACTTTTAAGCAAGCTATAAGGGAATTGGTTAAAGAACCAAAGTCCGAATACAAGAAAAAGGGTTAAAAAATTACAACTGATTAACCAATGGAGAGATATGAATATTAGTCCCAACACGTATATAGTTCCCTAAATTTATTAATGCTCTTTCCCAGAAGTCCCGTTTATGCCTGGGGAACCCGCTTAAGGTTCACAAGAGCTGTAAAAATTTCATATACTGCACATGCAATCAAAACAAACATCCCGGCTGTCACCCCGACATTATCGGTGATACTTCCAATCAACAGGGGGATGACGGCGCCTCCCGATACTGCCATGATCATTAGCCCGGAGATTTCATTGGTGCGCACAGGATATCTTTCTACAGACAATGAAAATATCAATGGAAAGATATTGGCCACGGTAAGCCCGATAATGAAAATGATGACCATGGCGGTCATGGCTGTCGGTGCAAAGATCAGGACCAGGATAGAAACCAGGGCCAGGATGGATGACCACAGGAAAAATTTTCGTGAAGGCAACATGGTCAGCATCAAAGCACCGCCAAATGTTCCCAGCATCTTTCCGAAAAAATAAACGCTTCTGCCCGATTCGTAAAAAGTACGTTGCACCTCCGGGAACTTACTGTGCAAAAACTGCCCTGAGACGGCATTGACACCCACATCAATCCCTACGACAAGAAAAATCCCAACCACCATCATAAATATAAAACCTTTGCCAAGTAACCCAAATGAAGATCCGAAAGTAGCATGCTTTCCCAGGTTTGTAGTTTCTTCGATCTTAATCATGGAAAGCCAAAGCACCGAAAGCACCGACACTATGCCAAAGACCAGGAACAGTATTTTCCAGTCTCCAAACTTCAATGCAAAAAAGCCGGCCAAAGGAGCTGATATCATAGACCCTATCGCCTTGATAAACTGTGAAAAGCTAAGAAAACTGGATGTCCGGTTCGAGGGGACGACATCGACGAGTAAGGGGTTTGCCGAGACCTGTACAATTGTATTCCCGATCCCTAATAATGCAAATCCAAATAATACAGTGGTAAATGTATAAAACAGGAATGGGACAAAAAGCCCGAGTGCCGTGATACCCATCCCAATATTGACCATATTGCGTTTCCCGATCCGGTCCTGGAGAATGCCTATCGGGACTGATAAAATAAAAAACCAGACAAACACGGCGGATGGGATCAGCTGTACAAGTGTATTGCTCAGTCCAAAGTCAAGTTTAACACGATCCACGCCAATACCGACCAGATCGCAAAAGCTCATGACGAAAAATGACACGAGAACGGGGATAACATAGGTAAAATTCAGCTTCTTATTCATATTATTGAGGTCATGGTTTAGTTTTCAAAGAACTATTTTCAGGAAGGCTTATAGACTACGCCTAGATTCTTTTTTCCATCAATTTCAATCCGGATGGGGCGTTCAAAACGTATATGACGGATGAACTCATCTTCATAGAATGCAGGTTGAGCCGAGAGGAATTCCAGATCGTAGTAACCTTCTTTTATGTATGGGTTGATAGTAAAATAACCTACATTGAAGGAGGTCAGGTTCTGGAAAAAATGGGTTCCCTGGCTGGGGTCGATCCGGTAATTTTCAAGTCCGGATTCCACGATCAGTCGTGCAGCCGAGATCTGTGGCCACCGAACCGGGATTCCGAGCCATGGATCCGCAGAACCCCAACGACCTGGCCCGACAAGGATATAATTTTTCTTTTCAGCCAGGAACCTTTCATTGATGGATTCCAGCCTCCGGCCAATCTCCTGGCTTTTAGATGCATCAAAAGTTTCAGGCTTGATATAGATAAAATCATGGATATCTTTAAGGATCCCATTTCCAAGTGCATTATTTGACAGGATAATGGCAGCTTCCGGATGGATATCACCGGGTTCCAGGTTCACGGTACCGTTCTTTCCGACGATTGGCCTGATTTGCAATAGTGAAAACACTTTAGGTTCATCTTTTGGCAAATCCAGGTTCACAGCAAATTCAATCTCAATATGTTTGCCCATCTCCTTTTGGCCAATATCAAGCACGGTTTGGAGTACTTCTGCAAGAGGGAATGTATTATGGGCAAGCACTGGTGAAAAAGTAATGATCTTTTTCCCTTTTCCTGTTATTCCATCTCTTACAGAATTACTGTCATAATCAAAAGTAGATGCTACTAATCGCAAAGTCCCCTCTTCTTCTGAATCTTTTATTTTCAGCTTCAGAAGATTCACAGTATCATCCGTATCAGGCGTAAAAGCATCCGCATCGAGATCAAGGGCATAGAATAACTTTTGTGTTTCGCTGAGTGCCAGTTCCGGGGTGCTGAGCTGTAAAATCTTTTTTGGATAATGAGGTGAAAAACGCAGGCCATTTCCACCATCAACGATATATTTCCCCAGTCCGAATGCAATATTCGCAATCCCATCTTCCGGTTTTTCAGGAGCTATGGGATAGAAATTGATGGACCTTGCCACTCCTGAGATGGCCGGGTAAAAACGGTTGCCATACCTGATGCCAGTGACTTCCTGGAGTACGATACCCATTTTTTCTTCATCAATAACATTCAGCGTTGCTGCCATGTATGCCTTGCTATCCTTGAAGAAAGCAGATGCATATACACTTTTAATGGCTTCCGACAACTTCTCAATCATCATCCTCTCGTTAAACTTCAGGTTCGGAATCATATAAGTGGAATAGATACCTGCAAAAGGCTGGTAATGAGAATCCTCAAGGAGACTTGAGGATCGGATGGCGATAGGGTTATTGACACATGAAATAAATGTAAACAAGTCCTCATGCAGGCGGAAGGGAAGCCTGCTTTTGATAAAATACTGGAGAATCTCTTTGTCGCTACGATCGGACAGGGCGATTTCATAGAGCCTGTTCTCTTCCATGAATTCATCAAAGATATCCGTTCCCAGAACCACTGTCCGTGGTATCGAAATGATGACATTTTCAAATCTATCGGTAAGCCGGTTCCTTTTTATCAGCGAGTCCAGGAAGGCAAGTCCCCTGGCCTTTCCACCAATCGACCCCTGCCCTATCCTGGCGAATGAGAGATATTCATCATACCGTTGGCGGTCAAATTCTGCAATCACGCCTCTTGCCTTGTTGATCCTGAAAGCTGTAATGGAATCAAAGATGTAGCGTTTGGCCTCATCCATGTCGCTGAATTCAGTTACTGAAACTTCTTTGAACATCTCGGCAATGGGGAACAAGGCGCGTGCATTCAGCCATTTTGAAAAATGGTTACGCTGCATATGGTACATCAGCGAATCATCCGGAATTTCAAAGATCTTGTCCTGCAATGATTTCAGGTCGACTGCACGTGTGATCTCGCGTCCGGTCTTGGGATCAATGAAAACAAAATCGCCAAAAGAAAAATTATCATGGATAAAGTTGCGTAATTCGATGGAAAGTGTCTTGGATAATTTATTGATAAAACCTACCTGCAATTCCCTGGCTATTGACTCGTTAGCGGCTTCTGAGGATTGTAGCAAAATGGGGACGAACTCATCCTCTTCCCTCACCTTCTTTACAAATTTTATCCCTGCCGTTTTGTCGGTCTCGCCATCTTTTTTAAAGCTTATATCGGAGATGATTCCAATCAGGTTATTCTTGTATTTCGAGAACATCGTCACTGCTTCCTCATAACTCGTGGCCAATACGATCTTTGGCCTTCCACGCATCCTGACCATCTTCTGATGTTCATTAAGACCCTCGGTAATGAAGCCTTTTGACTGACGGTAGATGATCTTATAGATATTTGGCAGGTAGCTTGAATAGAATCGGATGCTGTCTTCAACGAGCAATATCACCTGCACCCCCTGTTGAACATCCTGGTCAAGATTCATCTTGTCTTCAATCAATTTTATGATAGCAAGAAGAATATCAGGATTGCCAAGCCAGCTGAAAACATAATCTATAGCGCTGAGGTTTTTCTCTTTCAGTGTGATATTCACCTCCCTGGAAAACGGGGTCAACACCACGATGGGGATTTTCGGAAATTTATTTTTTAAACGGATGGCAATGTCGAATGTATCGGTCTTATCGATGCTAAGCATGGAAATGACCAGCTCAACACGCTTATCCTCAAGGACTTCAAAGGCTTCCTCTTCTGAACTCACCTTGATAAACTGAGGCGGGTAGCGGAGGTTGAGAGAGACATATTCCATGAAGATGGTTTCATCGATACGGCCATCTTCTTCCAGCATGAAAGCATCATAATTTGATGAGATGAGCAGGACCTGGTAGATCCTGCGTTTCATCAAAAGGTTAAAAGAGGTATCTATGAAGTAATATTTCTTGGGATCGAGCGCATTCTGCTTGCCGGGCATCTTTTCCGTTTTAAGAAGCTAATATACAATTTTTTCCGAATGATCAATTGATCTTGCTGTTCACCAGTGCAAGCAGCTCGGCTTCCAGCTTTTTTGCCCCTTCTTCAATTCCTGATCCTTGTTTCAGAATATCCCCGACAAAAGTCTTATCCTTCAATCCGCCAGCATTCACTTTTACATTAAGGAATGCTCCCATTACGGCGGAGCGGGCACATATTGCGCCGACTCCCGCATCCGTGACAGAATTCGGGTTACCAATTTCCACCATTGCCTTTATGATCTCCATTGACTCATAGGCCTTCTGCATAGTTTTAAATGGAACCTCTATGGCATATTTCGTGGCATCCTGAATAGCTGCATTACGGGCTGCTTTCTCCTCAACTGTTTCCTTAGGAAGTCCGAATGCATCCATAATCCTGTTAAATGAACGGGTATCTTCATCCACCAGGAAAAGTAATTCATCTTTCAGTTTCTGTCCTTTCTCAGCCCAGTCCGAAAATTCTTCCCAGCGTTCATCCCATCCGGCTTTATGGGAGGAGAGGTTGGCGACCATTGTCGCCAGTGATACTCCAAGAGTTCCGATATATGCTGAAACAGAACCTCCGCCAGGGGCAGGCGATTCAGAAGCCGTTTCATTGGCAAAGCCCCTGCATGTCATGTTCACAAGGCTTTTATCTTTCTTATCGCGAAGACGATATTCAATGATCTTTTCTTCCGGGACAAATGGTCTCAGGTCATCGAGACCCAATGACTTCACGGCAATCTTAATGATTTCTTCTTCAGAAATCCCTGCAGAACGGCTTTGTTTTCTCAAAAAATATTTCCCGGCATCGATCATGGCCCTTAAGGGGATCAATCCAACGAGCTCTGAGCCGGTTACCCGCATTCCTCTTTCCTGTGCACTTTTGCAGGCAGCCTCGAAAGCTATGTGCACAGGCGTGATGCTGATATTGGTAAGGTTGATTGAAACCTGGGCTATTCCATATTCTTCAATGTACCATCCTATTGCTTTACAGGCTTTAAGGGCGCCCTGGATCCTGATTTCATTTCCATCCTTATCTTTTTGAATTTTCCCGGTTATTGGATTGCCCACGCGCAGCGGCCGTCCGTTTTCACGGATATCAAAGGCAACAGCATTTGCACGACGGGTAGAAGTAGTGTTCAGATTCACATTATAAGCAACGAGGAAATCCCTTGCACCGATGGCGATGGCCCCAGTACGAGGGTTGAATTTTGCAGGACCGAAATCAGGTTTCCAATGTGGATCCTCCAGCTTTTTTGGGAGTCCTTCATATTCTCCCGCACGGCAATTTGCCAGGTTCCTTCTTTCCTCTGTAAAAGCTGCATTCTCATAGCAATATACCGGTATCTCAAGTTCCTTTCCTACCCTTTCTGCAAGCTTACGGGCCAGGAGTGCAGTTTCTTCCATTGTGATGTTGGCAACCGGGACCAGGGGGCAGACGTCAGTTCCTCCAAAACGGGGATGTTCTCCCTTGTGTTTGCTCATATCGATGATAGCTGCGGCTTTCCGGATTGCAAGGTAAGCTGCTTCGACAACGGCACCAGGGGACCCAACAAAAGTCACGACAGTACGGTTTGTAGCTTTTCCCGGGTCGACATCAAGTAACCTGACCCCTTCCACTTTTTCAATTTCATCCGTGATCTGTTTAATGATCATCATATCCTTTCCTTCTGAAAAATTCGGGACACATTCAATGAGCTGGTTCATGGTAAGCAAATTTTATAAACGACAGAATATGCTTTTTACTTGGGTTTTTGCAAAATTAGAGAATTCCGGGGAAATTTGTTATTTGAGATGCTGGCGTGAGTAAAGTCGTGATGCACGGATTATCATTTATTATCACATTTTACTTCTTTGCTAGTTTTACATATGGTCTCTTTCTTTTGTCCTCAGGCCGGACGGGCCTCTTCGCCGCAACGCGGCTGCGCCCAGCGCTGTATGCCACCTCTTTCCTGAATTCTAAGATTGGACCCGCACTGGCCAAGGCCGCTTATGCGGCGATTGGTGACTTCAAAAAAAGTGACACGAGATACGTGGTTGTTCGGCGTTTCAGAGTTTCAGGGTTTCAGGGTTTCAGGGTTTCAGAGTTTCAGACGAAATCTTATCAGAAAATTTTTTTTAAATGTGAAAATATTTTGGGTGAGTTATTAACAATTTTCAAATGTTAGGGTAGAAGTCCGAACAAAACGACCTTTTTTATAAAATGTTATGTCAATAAATAGACAGAAGATATATTTGCTTTTGGGGATCTATTTTCGTAAATTTGTATTTTATTTCTTAAAATATAAGTTATGGCCATCGTAGATGACGACGTATTATTCAGCAACCAACATGGAAGGTTTGATAAGTGGATCTACCGGGTTGTGAGAGGCCATACGATAAAATCAAGGTATCCGGATTATTCTCACATTATTAAGAGTGAAAGACAACTGGCCAACCAGGTGCGGTTCAAGGATGCAACAGATTATGCAAAGAAGGTTTTGGCAAATCCTGAATTGAAGGCTAAATACCAAAAGAAGTTAAAGGGCCTGCAGAATGCCTGGAATCTTGCCATCAGTGATTTTATGTTGCAGTCGAAGAGAGAAAAGATCGATACCAGCGATTATCAAGCTCTTAAGAGAGACTTATTCAATGTTTCTGTCAGGAATAAGAATCTGGTTGAGAACAGAGGTCTTGCGGCGGCACGTGCGGTTGTATTGACTGAAGAAGTTCAGCGGGGAGTACGGGTAATCAATAGTACATAAACAAGTGTTAAGTGTTAAGTGTTAAGTAGAGAGAGTAAAGTATGAAGTTTTCTGTTAAATATGTAAAGCAGGTATGGGAGGGGTATAGTCCTGCCTGTTTCTTTTACCTGAAATCAGCCGGTAATTTTTCATTTTTTGCTTTTAATTTGTCAGAAATTTGGTCTTGGGTCGGGGTTTGAGTGAATATTGGTGAGTAGAAGTCCGATCGAAGATTAATCGACTCTTAGTCGAGTATCCGACGAAAGGACGTTTTTAACTAATTGAAATTTAGGCCAAGTACCTCCTGCCTACGGCAAGCAAGGGAGTGACTAATAAGTTTTTTTCACCGCGAAGACGCCAAGACGCTAAAAATTAAATTATTAATTTTGCGTTCTTTGCGTCTCTGCCTATCGGCAGGCAGGATTTTTGAAATCAGATTGAAGTTCAGAATTCCAACCGGCAGGCAAGTATGACTGAACGGCAGGAAGGCTTGCGGTGAAAAAGCTTATTAGTCAACTCCTGTCAAAGCAAACAGAATTATTTTCCATACTATTTATTCACCACGATCTTTTTTACTATGTAGTTCTGGCTGCTTTCAAAGACCATCATATAGATTCCATCTGGTAAGGGCCTCAGGTCGATCACTTTTTGCAGCGAAAGGTCTGCCTCTATATTTGTTTCTTCATGGATCTTCACACCCAGGCAGTCATAAACGCTGATGGAGAAAGATCTGCCGGAACCGGTTTTAATAGAAACATTGAACTTTCCGTCACCCGGCACCGGGTAAACGCTGATAGCAGATGATGAAAGGGTGTCAACGCCTAAGGTGATGACTAAATGGTTCGAGGTATCAGATGAGCATCCGTTAATGGTGACCACCGTCCAATAATATCCATTCCCGGTCAGGATTGCATCATAGACTTGTCCGGTTGCACCGGTGATAAGTGTTCCATTAAAATACCACTGGTTCCCGTTGGGAGTATTGCTGATCAGGAGGTGTCCGTCATCAGTTATGATGGGAGTTGCAGGGACCGGGCTCACGGTCACTGGGAAAGCCGGTGAAGATGCACTGCTGCAGCCTGAGTTGTAGGCATATACGGAAAATGTTCCGGAAACGGAATTAGGGGGATATCTGACTGTAATGCTGTCGGTATTGTTCCCGGAAGTGATGATCACGCCGGAAGGCACGCTCCAGTGATACCCGATAGCACCGGAAACAGGATTTACCCAGTAAATCATTCCGGTATCTCCCAGGCATGCAGAGGGTGGTCCTTTCACAGAATCAGGTTGCTGCACGCAGTTTGTCAGCAAGGTGCCACTATTACCGCTGATGAATCCTTTGCCCTGGTTGAAAAAAATGTCGTTGAAGTCAACTGTGGTGCCTGATGACTCCTGGGCCCATTGTTCGCCACCATCAGTTGTTTTTAAAATCACCCCTGAAGCTCCTACACAATAACCGTTCTGTGAATTAAAAAACCAGAGGCTGGTAAGGCTTGTAGAAGTTATCCCTGTATTCAGGACCTGCCAGGTCTGGCCGCCATCAAAAGATTTTGCCGCATATCCGTCCACACCGCAAACATAACCGGTATCCACTGTAAGGAAATGAATATTGAATAGGTTTAAACCGCCGCCGGATACCAGATTCCATGTCAGGCCTCCATCGGTTGTTTTATAAATCAAATGATTATCGCCGGCGCAATAGCCGGTTTGTGGCGTGGGAAATGAAAACTTACGCAACCAATAGTCACCCGAGATCTGCAGGACCCAGGTCACTCCCCCGTCGGTCGTTCTGTAAATACATTCCCCCTG
>Ga0326727_10023220_pt1 | contig 11867 bp, 12 predicted proteins | sample MB2enrmetagenome_FD_207643 | JGI IMG/M metagenome (GOLD analysis project Ga0326727, IMG submission 207643) | Lab enriched peat soil microbial communities from McLean, Ithaca, NY, United States - MB29MY | ecosystem: Environmental > Terrestrial > Soil > Wetlands > Peat | place: USA: New York... | reverse complement strand
AGGTGTTGAAGGCGGATCCGCGGGTGTTTGCGGTGATGTTGGGTGGGGTGCGGACGCCGGCGCGCACGGCCGAGGAGTTGGCGGCCGAGATCATGTTCTGGGGGCGTCACGGTGTTGGCATGTGGGTGGTCCGGCATCGTTTGAATGCGGCGTTCCTGGGCATTACCGGGTTCGATGAACGGCCGGACGGGTTGGGGATTGCGCTCAGGTTCGCGTTCGTGCCGGAGGCGCATCGGCGTGGCTATGCGAGCGAGGCGGCGGGGGCGGCGTTGCGGTTCGCGCACGAGCGGGCCGGGTTGGTGCGCGTGGTGGCGGTGGCGCGTGCCGACAACGTGGCCTCGCGGCAGGTGTTGGGTGGCATCGGCATGCGCGAGTGTGGCGGCTTCGAGCGGGATGGCGTGTCCATGCTGGTGTTCGAAAGTCGGTCGAGGGGCTGATGTTCGCCGCCACGGCGCGGTTGCGTCGCGCCTATGAGGCGACGGCTTACGGGGTCCGCTGGCGGGGTCGCGATCTGGTGCTGCGCATCGGCGCGCGGCCGCCCTCCTTGCCCTGGGGTTCGGCGAGGCTGGCCTGGTTCCTGACCGCGAGCAATCCGCGCAGTCGGTTGTACTCCGCCGCGGCGAATTGCCGTGCGGGTCGGCGGCTGGTGCGGGTGGTGCGTTGCCAGGGGTGGCGGGCGCTGCCGGTGCTGGCCGGTGGTGATGCGGGCGACTGGCCAGAGGAAGCAGGGCTGTTGGTGATCGGGCCGGCGGCGCGTGCCGCGGCGGCGCTCGGCCGGCGGTTCCGGCAGAACGCCATCCTGCACGTCTCTTGCCGCACCGTGGCATTGTTCCCATTGAACTGAATCCGGGGTGACAGCCGGGCGGACGACTGATACCGACCCCCGATGAACCGCGTGGAGCCGGAGTCGCGCTTCCGCCTCGGCCGCTGCCGCACCGGCCTCGGCCTGTTTGCCCGTATCGCGTTTCCTGCCGGCGAGCGCCTCATCGAATACACCGGCGAGCGCATCAGCACCGAAGAAGCCGACCGTCGCGGCGGCCGTTACCTGTTCCACGTGAACGATAGCTGGGCGATCGATGCCACCGGCCGCGACAACCTGGCCCGCTACATCAACCACGCCTGCCGGCCGAACGCGGAAGCGCGCGTGGTCGGCCGACGTGTCTTCATCTATGCGAAACGCGCCATCGAGCCCGGCGAGGAGATCACCTACCACTATGGCCGAGTGTATTTCCGGGTGTTCATCGAACCGAACGGCTGCCGGTGCGCCACCTGCCTGCGGCGGGCGGAGCGCGCGGCGCTCAGGGCAGCGACTGCACCGCCTCCACCACCACTTGCGGCGCCTCGCGCGGCAGGAAGTGGCCGGCGCGCGGCACCAACACGCGCCGGTAAGGACCGCTGAAGTGCGCCACGTGGCGATCCCCCGGCGCCGGAGGGGTGACGCCGTCCGCCTCGCCGTCCAGCGCCACGGTGGCGACCCCGATCGGCGGGGCAGCCGCGAGCCGCTGCTCGATCGCCTCCAGGGCCGGATCGCCGGGGGAGGCGGCATAGCGGTGGCGGTAGGAATGCACCACCACATCGACGAAGTCCGGATTGTCCCAGCTTGCAGCGGTACGCTCGAAGGTCGCCTCGTCGAACGCCCAGTTGGGTGACCACATGCGCCAGAGCAGCCGGCCGAACTCCCGGCGGTGCGCCGCCAGTCCGGCGCGGCCCCGCTCGGTATGCAGGTACCACTGGTACCAGTAGCGCAGCTCCTGCACCGGCGCCGCCGGCCGGGCGGCGGCGGCGATGTCCTGGATGTTCCATCCCCCGATGCTGACCAGACCGCGTACCCGTTCCGGCCACAGCACGGCGACGATGCAGGCGGCGCGGCCGCCCCAGTCGTGGCCGACGAGCGTGGCCGCGCGGACGCCGAGCGCGTCCAGGAAGCCCAGCAGGTCGCACCCCAGCGCTGCCTGCTGGCCGGAGCGCGGGGCCGCGTCATCGAGGAAGCGGGTCGGCCCGTAGCCGCGCAGCCAGGGCACCAGGACACGCCGGCCCGCCGCGGCCAGCGCCGGCGCCACCGCTTCATAGGCATGCACGTCGTCCGGGAAGCCGTGCAACAGGACCACCGGCACGCCATCAGCCGGCCCCAGTTCCAGATAGCCGATCTCGAGTGCGGCGGTGCGGACGCTGGGCATCAGCCCTGCTGGCTGGCCTGCTGCCGCAGCGCGTTGATCAGCGCCTGCACGCTGTTGTTGTTGTGCGAGAGGTAGGAGGCGTAGTCGCTGCGCTGGGTGATCCGCAGGCTGGTTCCCTCGGCGATCACATCGACGATCTTCCAGCCGCCGTTCTCCCAGTTCAGCAGCCAGTCCACCTTGCTCGGCGGGTTGTTGGGGCGGTTCACGACGGTCGAGACCACCATCCCGCCCTCGCGCGACTGGGCGCGGCCGACGGTGATCGATACCCCCTGGTACTCGCCGACCTTGCCGGTGATGTTGATCATCAGCACCCGGTGGAACAGGTCGAGATACTCCTTCTGCTGCTGCGGCGAGGCGGTGCGCCAGAACCGTCCCAGGCAGAACCGCGCCACCTCGTTGACGTCCACGGTGCGGTCCACGATCGCCTGCAGTTGTTGCTGCTTTTGGGGTGTGGCACCGGGCCCGTTCACCACGGCGGCAAGTTCGTTGCCGGTTTGCCGGATGAAGGCTTCGGCCTGCTCCGCCGTCTGCGCCAGGGCGGGGGAGGCCGGCAAGGCCAGCGCGAGCGCCACGGTGGCGGTCGCGGGCAACAGCACAAGCAGATGGCGTCGTGTGAGCATCACTTCAGGCCCTGTTCTCTTTGCATGCATCTCATGGACGACGCGTTTGTGCAAACCAGGCCGGGACGGTGGCTGGCTCACCGGAGCGGGCCTCGTCGATCTGGGATTGCCGGTGCTGCTGATAAAGGCTGCGGATGGTAGCATAGGGGTCAAGCGCGGTCTGCTTGATCTTGTCAAGATCGTCCAGCACGCGCGCGCGGGCGTCGATGGCATTCAACGAATACCTCGAATACCCGAGCGCCGATACCGCCGCGCCCTGGCCGATCCAGGTGAGCGGATCCATGGCGATGTCGCCGGCGAATCCGCTGGCGTCGCGCGGGCTGGACGGACCCAGCACGGGCAGGAACAGATAGGGCCCGTTCGGCAGCCCCCAAAGGGCGAAGGTCATGCCGCCATCGGTGTCGTGGGCGGGCCAGCCCCAGCCGGTGGCGACATCGAACACCCCGCCGATGCCGATCGTGGTGTTGACCAGGAGGCGCATGAACGAGTCGCCGGCACGGCGCGGACGCGCCTGCAGCATGTCATCGAACAGCGCCACCGGCTCGGAGAGGTTGGTCAGCAGATTGTGGGTGTGCGTCCGCACCACCTCCGGCACCACATTGCGATAGGCCACGGCCAACGGCCGCAGGAGCACGGTGTCGAGTCCGTTATTGATCGCGTAGAACACCCGGTTGGTGGGCTCCAGCGGATCGTTGGTCTGGTAGTATTCCTCCAGGGCATCCGGTTCGCTCGCCGGCGGCTTGGTGGCGCAGCCCACCTGGAGCACGGCAAGCGCGAGCGCGGCGGCCAACAGCGGGAAGGGTGAGGTCGGACGCGGCATCTGATACCTCGGTGAGGCTAGGGCGGGCGGCTGCAACCGGGCGCAGTCATACCCCCCACCCGGGGAGGGGTCCACCCGGGCAGCGCTCGCGTCGCGGGAAAAAATCGGCTTCACTGAACAGTTTCTGGTCCTCGGCCGCGGAAACTTGCATGCCGAGTGCCGAGCCGCAATTGTCAAGGTGGGTGATGAACGACACTGCAATCCAGGCGCCGCTGGAGCGTTGGCTGACCGGTCCGCGCTTTGCCGCGCTGCCGGCGCGCGACGCCTCCCATCGGGCGCCGGCGCTGTCCTTCGAATTCTTCCCGCCCAGCACCGAGGCCCTGGAGCACCAGCTCTGGCACTGCATCCGGCGGCTCGAGCCGCTGGCGCCGCGATTCGTCTCGGTCACCTACGGGGCCGGCGGGTCGACCCATGCGCGCACCCATGCCACGCTGGCCCGCATCCTCGGTGAGACCACCCTCACGCCGGCCGCGCACCTGACCTGCGTGAATGCCAGCCGTGACGAGATCGATGCGATCGCCCGCTCCTACTGGGAGCTTGGCATCCGCCACATCGTGGCGTTGCGGGGCGACGTGCCCGGCGGTGGCGCCTATGTTCCGCGTCCGGACGGCTATGCCTACGCCGTCGATCTGGTGGCCGGGCTCAGGCGCATTGCGGATTTTGAGATCTCGGTCGCCGCCTATCCCGAGGTGCATCCGGAGGCGCCGAGCCCGCAGGCGGATCTCGACAACCTCAAGCGCAAGCTGGACGCCGGGGCGACGCGGGCGATCACCAACTATTTTTTCGATGCCGAAACCTACCTGCGCTTTCTGGAACGCGCGCTGGCCGCCGGCATCACGGCGCCGATCGTGCCCGGGATCATGCCGGTGTCGAACTACGCCCAGGCGGTCAGGTTTTCGGCGCTGAGCGGCATCGCCGTGCCGTCGTGGCTCGGCCATCTGTTCGATGGGCTGGAGCAGGACCACGAAACCCGCCGCATGGTGGCCGCCGTGGTGGCGGCCGAGCAGGTGCGAGTGCTGCAGGCCTGCGGCATCGACGAATTCCATTTCTACACGCTGAACCGGCCCGATCTGGTTTACGCGATCGCCCACATCCTGGGCGTGCGCTCGGCGACGCTGCCGGAGCGGGCTTAGGGAACGGTTATCGGCCCTGAAGGCCAGGGGCTCTGCCCCTGGACCCCGCAAAGGGCCGAGAGGCCCTTTGAACCCATTCTTTTGGGCGCTTCGCGCCATTTTTGCCGCGGCACCGTTCGGCGCGAAGCGGCCAAATATGGGGTCCAGGGGCCTCTCGGCCCGTCGCGCGAAGGCGCGCGCCGGACCTGGTGGGTCCCGGGCGAAGCCCGGTCGGAGCGCGAGGCAGCGCCTCGCCATCCATGGGCCGGGTATTAGGCCGAGGGGCCGAGGGTGCGGCCGGGAATCGAGCGCGCGCCCCAGCGCGCGTCCCAGTCGTCCTGCACCTGCTGCAGCACCCGCATCGCCGGCAGCACGGTCGGGCCGGCCGCCAGCGGCTGCCGCCCCTCGCGAATCGCCGCCAGCAGGTCGGCGATCACCCGCGCGCAGTTGGTCGGCTCGTCCTCGGTCTCGAGGAGGCCGGCCGAGGTCAGCAGCGTGCCGGCGCGGACGTCGAAGAAATAGGTGTCGCGGTCGGTGACGATCAGGTTGTCGAGGAAACGGACCGGCGAATGGTAAGAGCCGTGCACCAGGGAGGTGCGATCGTCCTCCGTCTCCACCAACACCACCGCCTCCATCGGCACGCCGGTCGTCGGGTGCAGCGGCCCCAGGTGGCTCTGCACCCGGCGAATCGGCGCGTAATCGAACAGGAACATGCCGAGATCGACGAAATGGCAGAAATGGTGCCACAGGATGTTGTCGGTCCAGGAGCGGGCGTAGCCGGTGGCGCCCGCATTGGTGAGGCGATGGAGGAAGAAGCGGCCGCCGATGTGGCGGATGTGCTCCTCGCCGGCGGCAATGCGCTCTCTGAGCGCGATCCGCTCCCGCTGGAAGCGCATCGGATGGCACAGCCCCCACACCACGCCGGACCGTTCGCCCGCCGCCACGACCCTCTCCGCGCTCGCCAGCGACATGCCGATCGGGATCTCGATCAGCACGTGCTTGTGCGCGGCGAAGCAGGCCAGCGCCTGCGCCTCGTGCTGTTCGCTCGGCGTGGCCAGGATCACCACGTCGATCGCCGGGTCGGCCAGCGCCTCTTCCAGCGAGGTGGTCCAGCGGCGGTAGCCAAAGCGCCTGGCGAATTGCTCGACCGCGTCGGCCCGACGGCCCACGGCGGTGTGCAGTTCGACATCGCCGCGCGCCGCCGGGCTCAGCAGCGCCTGGGTGTGCCACACCCCCATCATGCCGTAGCCGACCATGCAGATCTTCATCGCGGCTGTCCTTCTGCGTGAACTCCCGCCAAGACGCTACACCTCGGCCGGGATGGCGCGAAGCGCCCGAAAGAATGGGATCAAAGGGCCTCTCGGCCCTTTGCGGGGTCCAGGTCCGGCGCGCGCCTTCGCGCGACGGGGGGCGCCCCTGGCCTTCTTCTTCGCTAGTGCTTGCGGGCCGCTGCCACGGCGTCCTGCAGTTCGTCCAGCCCCATCGCGCCCGGCAGGATCCGTCCGCCGATCACGAACGCCGGGGTGCCGCGCACCTCAAGCTTGCCGGCGAGCTCCAGGTTGGCGTCGAGGCGGTTCTGTACCGTGGGGTCCGCCATGTCCTTCTGCAGCCGGTCCCAGTCCAGCCCCGTCTTGGTCGCCGCGGCATGCAGCGACTCGTCGGTGACGGCGGACGGGCCGGTCATCACCGCCTCCCTGAGCTTCAGGTAGCCGTCCTGCTTCTGTGCCGCCAGCAGCGCCTTCGCCCCGAGCAGGCTACCCGGCCCGAGGATCGGGATCTCCTTGTAGACCACCCGGAGATTGTGGTCGCGGTGCAGCAAGTCGGCGATCACCGGCAGCATGCGCCGGCAGAACGGGCAGCGCACGTCGGTGAATTCGACCACGGTCACGTCGGCCTTCGGGTTGCCTTCCACCGGGTCGGTAGGGGTCGCCACCAGCGCCTCGTTCAGCGCGGGAATGGCGGCGCGCGCCGCCGCCTGCTGCTCGGCGTCGTCGCGTTCCTGCAGCGCCGCGATCGCGTCGCGCAGGATGGAGGGGTCCGCCTTCAGCGCCGCCCGCACCACCTCGACGATCTCCGCCCGCTGCTGGGGGGTGAAACCGTCGGCCGGTGCCGGCGCGGCCCCCACGCCGAGCAGCAGCGCCGCCAGCAGGCCACAGCGGGAAACAATCTTCAGCATCAGGGTTCCTTCCGGTTGCCCGTCGGCGGTTCGGTGTCGGTGGACAACCGGCAGCCGCTGGTGGTGAACAAAATTAGCGCGGGATCTCGCGAAATGGTGATATGGACCACCCCCACGGCCAAGCCGGTCGTACGCAACGGGCCAATGGCATTGGTGCGGGACAGCGCGGCCGGTGGTTGGATGAGGAGCGGTGTCATCGGCATGCGTGCCACACTAGCCCATGGCGCGTTGGGCGTCCTGCTTGCAGTCGGCATCGCAATGTCCGGCTGCTCGACCCTGAACTCGGCGGCAAATTCGGTGACCAACTTCATGACCGGCGGCCCGGGCACGCCGCCGGGCGCGCCGGGATACGTGAGCGGCTTCCTGGGCGGGGTGGCGACGGATGAGCCGCGTGCCGCGCTCCTCGGCCGCGAGGTGCTTTCGAGCGGCGGAGATGCGGCGGATGCCGCGGTGGCGGCCGCCTTCATGCTGGCGGTGACGCTGCCGTCGCGGGCCGGCCTGGGCGGCGGCGGTGCCTGCATGGCCTATGATCCGGACAAGGCGAGCATCAACGGCGGGGTGCCGGAGGCTGTGGTGTTCGTACCGCCTCCCGGCGGGGGCACTGGCCCGCGTCCGGCCGCGGTGCCGATGCTGGCGCGCGGCCTGTTCGCCCTGCACGCCCGCTATGGCCGCCGGCCGTTCGAATCGCTCATCGCCTACGCGGAACAGGCGGCGCGCTTCGGCCTGCCGGTCAGCCGTGCCCTGGCCCGCGACCTCGCGGTCGTCGCCGGTCCGCTGGGCGGTGACCCGGTCGCACGGAGCATCTTCCTGCAGCCGAACGGCCAGCCGCTGGCCGAGGGCGCGCCCCTGGTGCAGACCGATCTCGGCGCCACGCTCGCGCAGGTCAGAGTGTCAGGCGTGGGCGATCTCTATAACGGCGTGCTGGCCCGCCGGCTCGTTGACGCAGCCGGACAAGCGGGCGGCGGGCTGACGCTGCAGGCGTTGCGCGATGCTCTGCCGCGGTTCCTCCCGGCGATCACGGTGGACGCGCCGAAGGGCGACAAGGCGTCCTTCCTGCCGCCTCCGGCCGATGGCGGCCTCGCCGCTGCCGCGGCGTTCCAGGCGCTTGCGGCAACGCCGAACGACCTGCAGGCGGCGCAGAACCGTGCCCTTGCCGTCGCCGCTGCCTGGCGCGCTCAGGGCGGGGCGGGGGATCCCAAGGCGCTGCTGGCAGGGCCGGTGCAGCCGGCGTCTCTGCCGGCCCTGCCGGCCTCCGCCAGCCTGGTCACGCTTGATCGCGACGGCCGCGTGGTGGCCTGCAGCTTCACCATGAACAACCTGTTCGGCACCGGCCGCATCGCTCCTGGCACCGGGATCCTGCTGGGGGCCTCGCCGACCTGGATGCCGCCGCCGCTGCTGAGTGCGGGGATCGCGTGGAACGCCAACCTCCACGCCTTCCACGCCGCGGTCGCGGCCTCCGGCCAGGAGGCGGCGCCGTTGGCCGCGGCCGACCTGCTCGGCCAGTCGCTGGTGACCCGCTCGCGCGTGCTCACCCAGGCCGGGACCAACATGGGCAAGGAGGCGCCGATCAACCTCAACTTCAGCGGCCAGACGGTGGAAACCGGAGGAATGCCGTTGCGCGCCGCGTCTGAGCCCGGGCGGGCCGACGTGATCACTTGTCCCGGCTATTTGCCCGGAAACCGGGGGACCTGTGGCTGGTCCGTCGATCCACGCAGCGCCGGACTGGCAGCAGGGAGCAACTGATGGCACTGAAGATCGGCCGCGGGGCCTTCTCGCCCTCGTTCATCGTGATGGACGTGATCACCGCGGCCAACGCCCGCCAGGCCGCGCTCCCGCTGGGCGCGCCGCACGTCATCCGGATGGAGGTCGGCCAGCCCGCCACCGGTGCTCCTGCCGGCGCAGTCGCCGCGGTTGTGGCCGCGCTTCGCGATGGCAGGCCGATGGGCTACACCGAATCGCTCGGCCTGGCGTCTCTGCGCGCCCGCCTCGCGCGGCACTACGTGGAGTGGTACGGGGCGGTGATCCCGCCGTGTCGGGTGGCGGTCACGGTGGGCGCATCCGGCGGCTTCCCGCTCGCCTTCCTGGCCTGCTTCGATCCGGGCGACCGGGTGGCGATGGCAACGCCGTTCTATCCTCCCTACGTCAACATCCTGACCGCGCTGGGCATCGAGCCGGTGATGCTGGAGGCCGGCCCCGAGACCCGCTTCCAGCCGACCGTCGGCATGCTGGAGCGGCTCGATCCGCGCCCCGACGGGCTGGTCGTCGCCAGCCCCTGCAACCCCGCCGGCACCATGCTGCACCCGCACGACTTGGCGGCGATCGCCACCTGGTGCCACGACAGTGGCGTGCGGCTGATCTCCGACGAGATCTACCACGGGCTGCACTACGGCCATCCGATCGCCACCGCCGCGACACTCAGCCCGAGCGCGGTGGTGGTGAACAGCTTCTCGAAATACTTCTCGATGACGGGCTGGCGGATCGGCTGGATGGTGCTGCCGGAGAATCTGGTCCGGCCGGTGGAGTGCCTGGCGCAGAACCTGTTCATCAGCCCGCCGCACATCTCGCAGATCGCCGCCGAGGCGGCGCTCGACTGCAGCGAGGAGCTCGACGCCAACGTGGCGCGCTACCGGCGCTGCCGCGAGGTGCTGCTGCGCGGCCTGCCGGCGGCGGGGTTCCCGCGCCTGAGCCCGGCCGAGGGCGCGTTCTACATGTATGCGGACGTTGCCGAACGCACCAACGACAGCCGCGAATTCTGCGCCCGCATGCTGGCCGAGGCGGGGGTGGCGGCGAGCCCGGGGATCGACTTCGATCGCATCCGCGGGCACCGCTATGTGCGGTTTTCCTACGCCGGGGCGGAAGCGGACATGGCGGCGGCGGTCGCGCGCCTGGCCGCCTGGAGGTAAGGCGGTGAGAAACGAGGGAACCGATCCGATGAGCACTGCGGGAATAGCACGACGCGCAGAGCAGGACTCCCGTTCGTTACCCGATCGTACTGTACGAAAGGTGCAATGGCGTTTACTGCCCCTTCTGATTTTTATTTACATAGTCGCAATGATTGACCGGTCCAATATCGGCTATACAGCACTGGATATGAACAAGGCCCTGGGAATAAATACCGCTGCTTTCGGACTGCTTTCGGGGATTTTCTATTTGGGGTATATTCCGTTTGAAGTTCCCAGCAATATTATCCTGCACCGCTTTGGCGCCAGAAAGTGGATTTGCCGCATTATGGTGAGCTGGGGAATTATCGTTGCGGTGACGGGTCTCGTTCGCAGCGTTCAACAGATGTATGTCCTGCGCATACTCCTCGGAGCCGCGGAAGCTGGACTACTGCCGGGGGTGATCCTCTACATGACCTTTTGGCTCACGCCCAAGGAGCGGGCGCGGGCGGTCGCATGGTTCATGGCTGCAATCCCCATCTCCAACTTCATCGGAGCGCCTCTGGCCACGTCGATTATGCGCTACGTGCATTGGTTTGGCATCGACGGCTGGCGGTGGGTCTTTATCCTCGAAGGTATTGTTGCGATTTTGACTGGCGTTTTTGTTTTGTTTTACCTGACGGATCGTCCGGGGCAGGCGAAATGGCTTTTAGAGGACGAACGCCAGTGGCTGGTCGCGGAAAAACAAAACGAGCATTACACCACCACCAGAGTAAAACTGTACACTAAATTGCAGGCATTTCTTAGTCCGAGAGTTTTGCGCCTGGGGCTTATCTATTTCACGCTGGCCGGCGGCCAGATTGGGATTTCCTTGTGGCTACCGACCATTATCAAGGGACTTTCGCAAACGCTGACCAATTTCCAGGTCGGATTGCTGGCGATGGTTCCCTATTTTTGTGCCACGATTGCCATGTTGCTTTGGTCGCGGCACTCCGACAGGACTGGCGAACGAAAAGTGCACACTGCTCTTGGGCCCTTGCTCGCAATAATTGGGTTGCTCACCTTCGCACTGCCCATAGGGCTATTCCTCAAAATGCTGGGGATGACCGTCGCCCTCGTAGGCATTTACTCCTTTTACGGACCGTTCTGGACGTTGCCATCGCAGTTTCTTAGCGAGGATTCCGCTGCCGTTGGGATTGCCACCATAAATTCTGTCGGAATGTTTGCCGGATTTGCCGGGCCATTCATGATCGGGTATCTGACGAGCCTGACCGGCAATGTCAATGTAGGGCTTTATTTTCTCTGCGGGCTCCTGGCCGTAAACTTTTTGCTGGTGATTACCATGCGTGTATCACGTGATAAGAGACCATCATGAAAGACTGTTTCTTTCGTTTGCTACCCGCTTCATTATAGCATAGGTCGCGATCAGCGAACCCATTTATGACGCGAACTCCCGGTCTCGCTCGAAAATGCCATCGGGACCGGCGGCCGGTTGCACACCAGGTTCTCGATTTCGGCGCGGCGGATGGTCGAGCCGCGCTGCGCCGGCATTCGACCGGGGCGGCAGTCCGCCGCGGGGTGGACCCGCTACCGCGGTGGTTGGCCGGACTGCGGCGCCGACCGGAAGATGGCGTCCGCTTCCTCTTTGTCCTTCGCCGGGATCCAGCCGTCCTGGAACAGGCAGGACCGCACCGCACTGTCCCTCGCGGCGGCGTTCGCATCGACCGTCCTGACGGCCGGAACCGCAACATAGCCGCCGAACGAGGTGCAGCTGCTGGACGAGTCGCTGCTTGAACACTTGGTGTTGGAAAACGACGCACCCTGTGCGGACGGCGTCACGACCAGTTGCGGCATCGGCGGGAACTGCTGGTAGCCGCGCGACTGGCAGCCTGCCTTGGCCGCCTCGAACTGGGTTGGCGTGGCACCGGGCTTGGCCCAGTATTCGGCGCATCCGCAAAGGATCGAGGGTGTGTGAAAACGCAATTCCAGGTCACCTGCGCGCAACATCTTGTCGCAGGCGACCATTGAAGCGCACGAAGGATTCAAGGGAGGCTCCGACCGAGCAATGCAATTGCTTGTTGCC
>Ga0326727_10023219_pt1 | contig 11867 bp, 16 predicted proteins | sample MB2enrmetagenome_FD_207643 | JGI IMG/M metagenome (GOLD analysis project Ga0326727, IMG submission 207643) | Lab enriched peat soil microbial communities from McLean, Ithaca, NY, United States - MB29MY | ecosystem: Environmental > Terrestrial > Soil > Wetlands > Peat | place: USA: New York... | reverse complement strand
CACGGCGGCCGCGGCGCAGCAGGGCGCCACGCGCTCGCTGGTCGACGGCGAAATCCTCGCCTACGAGAGCGCGACGCTGACGGGCGCCTACGCCTACGCGCTGACCGGCTTGCAGCGCGGGCTCTATGGGACGGCCGGCGCCGCGCACGCTGCGGGCGCGCCGTTCGCGCGGCTCGACCAGGCGGTCGTCGCCTACGACCTGCCGGCGAACTTCATCGGCCAGACGCTCTTCTTCAAGTTCCAAAGCTTCAATCTGTTCGGGGCCGGCCTCCAGGATCTCTCGACCTGCGCGGCTTACCCGTTCACGCCGCTCGGCGTCGGCGTCGGCGCGCCGATCGCCGCGCAGCTCGCGGGCGGCGTGCCGCTCGACCTTGGCGCGGTCGCCGCCGCGCCGGCGCTTGCCGACGACTTCGGCGCGCTTATCGGCGCCGTCTCCGGCGCGCTCGATCTGGGATTGGCCTGATGACCGAACAATTGCAACTGAGACGCGGAACCGCGGCGCAGGTCGCCGCTTTCACCGGCGCACAAGGCGAGCTCGTCGTCGACACGACGAACAATCGCGCGGTGATCAACGACGGCGCGACTGCGGGAGGCTGGCCGGCCGCCAAACTCGCCGAGGTCGTGACCAACACGCGCGTCGCGGTCGCGGACGCCAATTACGCAGCGCTGACCACCGACCGGCTCGTCGCCTATACGGCGCTCACCGCCGCCCGCGTCGTCGCCTTGCCGGCGGCGGCGGCGTTTCCGACCGGCGCGCGGCTGATGGTCGTCGACGAGACCGGCGCCTGTTCGGCGGCGAAGACGATCGCAGTCGCCGCCGCCGGCTCGGAACTGATCGACGGCGCGCCGGGCTTTGCGATCGAGAGCGGTTATGGCGGGGTCGAGATTGAAAGCAACGGCGCCAACGCCTGGACGATCCTGTCGCCGAAGCCGAGTCTGCAGGCCTCGCTCGTCGGCGTCGGCACGGCGCCCGATCCGAACAACCCGCTTTCGGTCTACGGCGCCGCGGCGCTACTCAACAGCGCGAGCAACTTCAACCTGACGATCAACAAGGGCGGCTCGGCGGGCGGCTCTTCCGACACCGCCTCGCTGATCTTCGAGGACGGCTTTTCCGGCCGCGCCCAGATGGGCCTCGCCGGCAGCGACAATTTCAGCTTCAAGGTCTCGCCGAACGGATCGACCTGGACGACAGCGATTCTCCTCGACGCGGCGACCGGCGCGGCGACCTTCGCCAACCAGCGCACGGCTGTTTTGGACGCCAGCTATAGCGCGCTCGTCACCGATCGCCTGGTCGCCTACGCCGCGCTGACTGCGGCGCGCGCGGTCACGCTGCCCGCCGCGGCGAGCTATCCGCCCGGCCAGCGGCTCGTCGTCGCCGACGAGTCGGGCGCCTGCTCGGCGACCAATACGATCACACTGTCGCGCGCCGGATCGGACACGATCAATGGCGCGGCCAGCCTCATCATCGCCGCCGCCTACGGCTATGTCGCGCTGGAGAGCAACGGCTCCAACGCCTGGACGATCGTCGACCAGTCTTCGCCGCCTGTCGCCGCCATCACGTCGGGGACGATCGCCGGCGCGACGATCGGGCTGAGCAATCCCGCCGCCGGCGCGTTCACGACTTTGTCGCTGAAGCGCGTCGCGGTCTCGGACGCCAACGCCACCGTCGCCGCCGGCGTCTCGACCGTCGCTTACACGACGCTGACCGCGGCCCGAACGGTGACGCTGCCGGCGGCGTCGAGCTTCGCCGCCGGCCAGCAATTGCTGATCGTCGACGAGTCTGGATCGTGTTCGGCGAGCAAGACCGTCGCCGCCGCGCGAGCGGGGTCCGACACGATCAACGGCGCCGCCGCCGCGGTTCTCGGGACCGCCTACGGTTATCTCTGTCTGGAAAGCAATGGTTCGAACGCCTGGACGATTGTCGATCAGAACCAGGTTGCAATGATCGGCGACTCGGGCTCGGGGGGTGCGGCGGGCTACGTCCCGGCGCCGCCGGCGAGCGCGGCGCAATGCAACGAAGTGCTCGGCGCCGGCGGTTCGTGGGTCGGCCAGATGGCCGGCTTTCGCAACCGCGTCATCAATGGCGCGATGGCGATCGACCAGCGCGCGATTTCGTCGAGCGCGTCGAGCTTCACCGGCTATATCTCGGGAACCATCCTGACCGTGACGGCGGTCACATCAGGCGCCCTCATTGCTGGGCAAGCGCTTAGCGCGACCGGCATGACGGCGGGAACCACCATCACCGCCCTCGGAACCGGGACAGGCGGGACGGGAACTTACACCGTCAACAATTCGCAGACGCTGTTCTCGTCGGGCTCGCCGGGCGCCGTTACCGGCGCAGGGCAAGCGTTCGTCGCCGGCGCGGCGCTCGCCTATGCGGTCGACCGCTGCTACGGCTATTGCACCGGCGCGAATGTCGTCGGCAAGCGGATCGGCGGCTCCGCGCCCGACCAATTCCTCTATCAGTTCACCGGCGCGGCCTCAGTCACGGCGATCGGCTTCGGCCAGCGCATCGAGACCGCCAACAGTTTTGATCTCGCCGGCCAGACCGCGACGCTCTCCGTCGAGCTGGCGAACTCGCTGCTGTCGACGGTCAACTGGACCGCCTATTACGCCGCCACGGCCGACACGTTCGGCACGCTGGCGAGCCCAACCAAGACGCAGATCGCTGCGGGCTCGTTCACTGTCAACTCGACGCTGACGCGCTACAGCGCGCAGATCGCGATTCCCGCCGCCGCGACCACCGGCGTCGAGATCGTGCTCTCGGTCGGCGCGCAGACCAGCGGGACGTGGACGATCGGCGAGTTCCAGCTCGAACTCGGCCAAGTCGCGACGCCGTTCGAGCGGCGGCCAATCGGCGTCGAAACGGCGCTGAGCCAACGATATTTCGAGGTCGTGTCATTTTCGCAAACATGCGGCGCAATAAACGCTTCCGAGCAAGTTCTTTCGATCCAAGGATATTATAAGACGACGAAACGCGCGACGCCGACGATTGCATTCATATCCGATATATACGCCAACTCTTTCCCGACCGGGGCGGCGAACTATGGAATATACGCCGTTGACGGATTCTACGGTTTTAAAACGTCCACAGGCGCAAATACGAACGCTGGATTTGGCCAGATCGTCTCCGCCAACGCAGAACTTTAAAGCAGGGCGCCGAATGACCTACACTCTCACCGTCAATTCGACTTCGGTCGTCCGCGACGCCGACGGCGCCTGCATCCCCGCCGACCCGCGCAACGTCGACTGGCAGGCCTATCAGGCGTGGGTCGCGGCGGGGAATTCGCCCAATCCCGCGCCGACGCCACCCGCGCCGGTTCCCACCGCGCTGCTGTGGCAGGTCGAGGCGGTCTGCAACGCGGCCCCCGCCTCGCTGGACTTCACGCCGCCGACCTGGGTTGAGGTGCAGGCGGCGGTCGCGGCGCAGAACAACGCCGCGCTGACCGCGTTCTTCAACGTCGGGATGAACCCAATCCCGGCCGACTCCAAGACGCTCATCGCCCTCGCCGCCGCCGTTCCGTCGCCGCTCAGCGCAACGCAAGTCGCGGCGCTGGTCGCGGCGGCGGCGGCGGTCGCGATTCCGTGACAGAAGGCGAGTGGCGAATGGCGAGTGGCGAATAGGGGCGACGGCTTCGCCGCCGCGGCTTTCCATTCGCCACTTGCCACTCGCCATTCGCCCCTTCCCGCTCCCCTGAAAGGACCGTCATGCCCGATCCTCGCCTGCCGCGGGGCGCCATAGCCCGTCGAATGACGGGCGTTCTTGCGAACGCCCGATGCGCGCGCGCGGCGCTGCGCGCCTATGACGGCGGCATGGCCGAAAAGGACGTCGCGATCAGCGCGTGGCTCGCCGACACGGTGCTTTCCGCGCCGTTCCCCGATGGGCGGACGGTCATCGTGTTCGTCAGCGACGGCCGCGCCTGCGGCATCCACATCCTGCCCCCCGGCGGCATGCCGGCGTTCGACGCGCTCGACAAGGCCGGCGCCTCGCCGGCGGGGCCGCCACTGTGACCGTCGCCCGTGCGATCGATACAGCGCTCGTCGCCGGTATCTCCTTCGCCATGCTTTGCCGCTCCGTCGACGGCGCGCTCGGCGCGCTGGCGCTGTGGTCGGTGTTCCAACTGATGAAGGCAATCCGATGACGCAGATGCCCGCGCTGAAGCAAGTCCCGTCGCCCAACTATTCGCCGACGCCGATCGCCCACGATCTGGTCATCGTGCACCTGATGGAGGGCGGCTACGCCGGCTCGGTCGCCTGGCTGTGCTCGTCCCGCGCGGGCGCGTCGGCGCACCTGTGCATGAACGACGACGGCTCCGAGTTCACCCAGCTCGTCCCACTGTCGATGAAGGCGTGGGCGGAATGCGCGTTCAACGGGCGCGGCGTCTCGATCGAGGCGCCCGGCTTCACGGCGAAGGGCGTCGCCGACGCGACGCTGCTGGGGCTCGCTCGCGCGACCGCGTGGCACTTGCGCGCCTACGGCATTCCCTGCCAGCACGCCGAGGGCGGCCAGGGGCGCGGCTTCTGTTCGCACCACGATCTCGGCCAGGCTGGCGGCGGCCACGTCGACATCTGCGGCGTTAACGACGCGACGTGGGTCAAGTTCGAGGGCCTGGTCAAAGCCGAATACGACGGCTTCGGCGACGGCCCGTTGCCCGCGTGGACGCTGCACGGGCTGCCGGCGCCGCACCAGGTCGAGCTGCCGCCGGACGTCGCGCCCGAACCGTCGCACGGCGGCGCGCCGCGCAGGGACGACGGCGACGTCGCCGCGCATTCGACCGCCTCCGGCTTTCCGCGCGGCTCGGCGGCCGACCTGCAATGGCGGCTCAACAAGGCCGGCGCGACGCCGCCGCTCGACGTCGACGGCCACGCCGGGCCGCTGACGCGCGCCGCGCTGATCGCCTTTCAGACGGCGGAGAGGCTTGCTCCCGACGGCGTCATCGGGCCGAAAACGCTCGCAGCGCTCGAGGCGGCGACAAAGGGCGCCTGACCGCCGCTTCGCGCCAGGCGCACACCGCGCCGTCGACCTCTTGGATGATCCGACTTCCGAGCTTTCCGGGCTGTCACGGGCGCGCCTTGCGCGCCGCCTGCGGCGGGCGAAGCTCCTTGACGGCTCGGAAAGCCAGCAAAGACGAGGCTCATCAAGAGGTCGACGGCGCTCTCTGACGGCTTCTGCAAATTCCGCGCAGCGCGCGCCCCGGCCGGCGGCGCCGCGCGGTTTCTTCGCACCGGCCGGCGCAATCGAGGAAGTCTCATCATGAATCTCGTCACCGCCAATGTGCTGCGCCATCTCGGCTGGCAGATCGCCGCAGCAGCGGCGACCGCCGCCGTCGCCGCGATCGCCCACGTCGATTATTCGTCGCTCGGCATTTACGCGCCGCTCGCTCAGAGCGCCGCCGCGCTGATCGGCTCGATGGTCAATGAGGCGCACGGCGCCGCGCCGAAGAAGGCGTGAGCCTCCCCGCAAAACGCGCCCGCCAGACGCCGCCGCTCGAATGGGCGATCGCCGCGGCGGTCGCCGTGGCGCCGATCGCGCTCGCGCTCGCGCTCGACGCGATCGCCGCTCGAGGCACATCCGACATGCTGTCCCACGCCGAACTCGCCGGCCTCGCCGGCCGATCCTATGCGAAGCCGTGGTCGGGCGTCACCGCGCTCGATTGCGAATACGACCTGTTGCCGCGCGGCGACAACGAGCTCGTCGTCGCCATTCCCGGCACCCATCCCGACGACCCTCTCGATTGGATCCGCGATCTCAGCGCCGTGCCGTGGCCGTTCCCGACGATCGGGATCTGCCATTCCGGCTTCGGCGCCGGCGGCACGGCGATCGCCGAGCGCGTGCGCGCCGCCCTCAGGGACGATGGGCGGCTGATCACGGTCGTCGGCCACTCGCTCGGCGGCGCGATGGCGCTGATCGTCGGCGCGCGGCTCATCGCGGCGGGGAAGCGCGTACGCATCGTCACCTTCGGCGCGCCGCGCGTCGCCTTCATCGCCAATTTCGCGCTGTCGCATTTTGCCCGCGACGCGCTCGAGCTCGCCGAATATCGCCGCGCCGGCGATCCCGTGCCGGGCGTGCCGCCGCGGCCGATCTTCCGCCACGTCAGCGGCGGGATCGCGATCGGAGTCGATTGCGGCGACCCGATCGGCGACCACGCGATAAGCCGCTACGCCGCAGACCTCGCCGCGCCAGGAACGAAGGCTGCGTGAACCCCTCTCCCCGATCCCCGACGCGCGCTCGCCAGCGAGGCTCCATGACCATCCAAGCGCCCTTCATTCTGGTCGTCGCGTTCGGGATTGTCAGCTTCGGACTCGGCGGGCTGTCGCAGCGGCGCGGCGACGCGGCCAAGGACGCGCTGCTCAGGCGCGAGATCAAAGCCCTCGCCGCCGCGATCGCGACGGCGATTTCCGCCGAGCCGGAAACGAAAACGTGATTCCCGCGCGCCGGCGGCCTCCGGCGCATTCGCCATGCCAAAAACGGAGCCTACCCATGCCCTTCAGCCTCAACTCGCTCGTCAGCACGCTCACGTCGGCCGGCCTTAGCGGCTCGACGCTCACCGCGGCCGTCTCGGCGCTCGCCGGCATGTCGCCGAACGCCAAGATCCAGGCGGCGCTGACGACCATCCTCGCCAACAGCGGCAATCCGGCGGTCATCGCCGACGAGGTCAAGCAGATCGCCGAGATCCCCAACGTTCCCGCGGCCGTGCTCAACCTGCTGCCCGCGCTGTCGGCGGCGAACACCCCTGCGGCGGTGGTGCAGGTGGTGCAGGCGATCGAAACGGTGATGGGCGGCTCGGGCATCGCCATCGGCTGACCGCGCCTGGCGCGCCGACGGCCTCCGGCGCGGTCGTCTCCCATCAGGTTTCCCGGGCGGGGGAACTGGCGGCGCTCTCACAATCCGAAGGATCATCCCATGAAGACACTCGCTCTCGCGGGCGTGATGACGCTCGCGCTCGGCCTCGCCGCGTGCTCGGCGACGCAGAGCCAGCAGTTCGCCGCCAACGCCTCGGCCGACGCTGCGGCAATCGGCACGGTCAACACCGCGCTGGTGAAGCTCAACGCGACGATCATCGCCAACCAGGCCCAGCTCGCCCAGGCCCTGGCGGCGACCTATTGCCCGATCGTCAACGCCGCGGTGAACCTCGGCGCGGCGATCAAGGCCGACCCCAACGTCGCCAAGAACGTGCAGACGTTCCTGACCAAGGCGGGGCCGACCGGCGCGCTGGCGTCCGACATCTGCGCCGCGGCCGGCTTTGACCCGTCGACGCCGGCGACCGCCGCGCCCGCCGCCGCGGTGGCGCCGGCGACTGCGAGTTGAGGCGCAGCGGGCTTCGGCCCGCGCCTCGCCGGCCGCCCGCGCGCGGCCGGCGCTCTCCCGCCTCCTCCGGCTGCCCGCCGCCGGCTGCCCTGGAGCTCCCGATGGCCGCGCCGTTCGTCAGCTTCCTCGTCGCGTTCCTGACCGGCGCGACTTTGCCGGCCGGCGTCTTCCACGGGGCGCTCGGCGTGACGATCATCGTCGTCGATCGCGACGCGGCGGCCGTTTACGCCGATCTGCCGGCGATCTGCGCCGCGACCGACCCGGCGCTCGATCGCCTCTCCGACGCCGCCGACGCGGCCAAGGCGAACAGCGCGGCCAAGCGCATTCTCGCCGCCGCGGCCGACCGACTGGCGCGCGACGCCGACATCGTCTGCAAGGATTCGCAGACGCCGAACACGCCTGCCGGCCGGTTGCAAGCGGTCGCTTCCGCGCTCGCCGACATCGCCCGCGCCGACAAGCTGATCCCGCCGACGAAGACGCCGCAGCCCTGAGCGAGCGCCGGCGGCGTGCGGGTCAGCGCCGACGACTCAACCAAAGGGAGCCCGCCGCTCATGTCGGTCACTTCGCCCTCCGTCAATACCGCCTGGGGTTTCGTCGAATGGGCGGTCACTGGGCTCGCGACGCTGCTCGCCAGCGTCGGCGCCTTCGTTTGGCGGTTGATGTCGCGCCTCGAGTCGATCGAAGCGACGCTGACCCGCGCGCGGCAAGATCTCGATCAGACGCGCCAGGCGGGCGAGGCGGCGTCGCAGCGTCTCGCCGAACGCTTCGATCAATTGCACGACGATCACTTTCGTCTGCGCGAGACCATTGGATCGCTGCCGACGCGCGCCGATTTGCGCAGCCTCGAGGAGCACATCGCCGAACGACTCGAAGCGCTCGCGACGCGGCTGGACCGCGTGATCGACGCGTGAGGCCGAAATCGCCTTACGATTGCCCTTCAAGCCGCGCGCGGAACTCGGGCGGAATGCGCATCGGCCGCCCGTTGCGCAGCGCCGCGACGAGGATCGTCGCGGTCGCGAGCGTCAGGCCGCTGCGCGCCACAGTCTGGGCGAAGTCGATCGCCGCGCCGCGAACCGCGGCGACGCGCGTCTCGATGCGCAAGAGATCGTCGATGGCGGCCGGAGCGAGATAGTCGATCGCGAGTCTGCGAACGGCGAAGACCACCCCCTGCTCGCCGGCGAGGGCGCCGTGCTCGTAACCGAGCGCGCGCAGCCATTCGGTGCGGCCGCGCTCCATGAAGCGCAGATAGGAAGCGTGGTAGACGCGCCCGGAGAAGTCGGTGTCCTCGTAATAGACGCGCACCGCGAGTTCGTGAAAGGGCGTCGGTTTGTTCATCTCGTATGCGCTCCAGGTTTGGCGCGCGGGCAAACTAGCGCCCGACGGCGCCCGCGAAAAGGCGCGTCTCAGGCTTTGACCCTCCGACGGCGCGATGCTATGCGCCCACCCATGCGGGTTGTTTTCATGGGCGCGCCGGACTTCGCCGTTCCGACCTTGCGCGCCATTGTCGAGCATGGCCACGAGGTTGTCGCGGTCTACACCCGCGCGCCGCAACCAGCGGGGCGACGCGGCCTGGAGCTGACCAAGACCGCAGTCCACCGCCTCGCCGACTCCTTCAGCCTGCCGGTCGTGACCGCTGCGACCCTGCGCAGCGCCGAGGCGCAAGAGACGTTCCGCGCCTTCGCCGCCGATGTCGCGGTCGTCGCCGCCTACGGCCTCATTCTGCCGCCGCCGGCGCTGGCGGCACCGCGGCTCGGCTGCCTCAACCTTCATGCGTCGCTGCTGCCGCGCTGGCGCGGCGCGGCGCCGATCCAGCGCGCGATCATGGCCGGCGACGCCGAAACCGGCGTCGACCTGATGCGCATGGAGGAAGGTCTCGACACCGGACCGGTCGCGCGCGAGATCCGCACGCCGATCGGCCCCGACGAAACTGCAGGCGAACTTGCCGCCCGGCTCGCCGAGCTCGGCGCGCGGTTGATCGGCAAATCCCTGCCCGAACTCGCCGCCGGCCGTCTCGTTTTTCGTCCGCAGAGCGTCGAGGGCGCGACCTACGCGCACAAGATCGACAAGAGCGAAGCGGCGATCGACTGGAGCGCCGACGCCGCCGCAGTGCGCAATCGCATCCATGGCCTCTCGCCCGCGCCCGGCGCATACGGCGAAATTGCGATCGGCGGGCGCTTGGAGCGGGTCAAGATTCTTCGCGCCGAAGTGTTCGAACGGCGCGGCCCGCCCGGCGCCGTCGTCGATCCGTCGATGGTCGTCGCCTGCGGCGACAAAGCGATCCGCGTCGTCGCCGCCCAGCGCCCAGGCAAGACCGTCATGAGCGGAGCGGAGCTGATGCGCGGCGCCAAGCTCGACGTCGGCGCGCGATTCAATCCCTCAGCGCCGCTTCGAAGCGAGCGCTGAGCTGGCGTTTGAGCTCGTCCTTCGCCGGCTCGGCGGCGCGCAGAATCTGACTTGCGCGCCGGAAATCGAGCACCGTGAACTGTTCGACGCCGGGCCGCACGAGAATGTCCGGCGGCCGCATCTTCAATTTCTGCGCGGTGATCGCGCCCTGCATGATCTGCGCCGCGCCGAACATCGACTCGAATGGCGCGGGGCGACGCGGCTCGCGCCGACGGCTGCCGAAAGTGACGTCGACGCCGACGACGATGTCGGCGTGGTCGAACAGCAGGTCATAGGGCAGCGGATTGACCGCGCCGCCGTCGATCAGGTAGCGGCCGTTGTAGGCGACGGGTTGAATCAGTCCGGGAATCGCCATCGACCCGGCGACCGCCGGTCCAAGCGGGCCGCTCGACATGACCAGCTCGCTGCGATCGTAAAAATCGGTCGCCACAACCAGCAACGGTTTGACCAGGTCCTCGAAGAAGTCTGGCACCGCTTCCGGCCAAAACAGGTCGAGGCAGACCTCGCCGTCGAGCAGCACCGGATTGCCGCGCCCGTGCAGGACGAGATCGGAGAAACGCCCGACCCGCGCGCGCAGCAGCTTGCCCATCACCTCGCGGCGGTTGCGCAGCGCGCCGAGCGCATAGGCGCGGATCTCGCGTCCGCTCATGCCGGCGGCGTAGGCGGCGCCGACCATCGCGCCGATCGAGGTTCCCGCGATCGCCGCCGGCGTGACGCCGAGCTCGTCCAGCGCTTCGAGCGCGGCGATGTGAGCGATCCCGCGCGCGCCGCCGCTGCCGAGCGCGATGGCGACGATCGGTTCGGAGACGGCGCCGCGGCCGAGGATCGGGTTCGCGCCCGCGTCCATTCACCCCCCCTTCTTCGCTGCGACCGCACGCCAGCCGATGTCGCGCCGGCAGAAGCCGCCGGGCCAGTCGATGCGATCGACGGCGGCGTAGGCGCGCGCCTGCGCCTCGGCGACGTCGCGGCCGAGCGCGGTGACCGCGAGGACGCGCCCGCCGTCGGCGACCAGCTTTTCGCCGTCGCGGCGCGTGCCGGCGTGCAGGATCGATACGCCCGGCGCGCGCGCCGCCGCCTCGAGCCCGCGGATCAGCGTGCCCTTTTGCGCCGCGCCAGGGTAGCCGCGCGCCGCCATGATCACAGTCAGCGCCGCCTCGTCCGAGAAGCGCGGCGCGCGGTCGGGCAAAGCGCCGCGCGCGCAGCCGAGCAGGAATTCGAGCAGGTCGTCGTCGAGCCGGGCGAGGATCGCCTCGGCCTCCGGATCGCCGAAGCGGACGTTGAACTCGATCAGCTTCGGGCCGTCCGCGCCGACCATCAGCCCGACGAACAGTACGCCGCGGAAGGGCGCGCCGCGCTTGGCCATGCCGGCGACAGTCGGCGCGACGATCTCGCGCATCACCTGCTCGCTCAGGGCGGGCGTCAGCAGCGGCGGCGGCGAATAGGCGCCCATGCCGCCGGTGTTGGGGCCTGTGTCGCCGTCGCCGACGCGCTTGTGGTCCTGCGCGCCGGCGAAGGGAACGGCGCGCGTTCCGTCGCACAAGGCGAAGAACGACAGCTCCTCGCCGTCGAGAAAGTCTTCGACCACGACCTCCGCCCCGGCCCCGCCGAAGGCGCCGGCGAACATCGACTGGATCGCCCGCTCCGCTTCGTCGAGCGTCATGGCGACGACGACGCCTTTGCCGGCGGCGAGGCCGTCAGCCTTGACGACGATCGGCGCGCCCTTGGCGCGGATGTAGGCGACGGCCGACGCCGCATCGGAGAAGCGCCGATAATCGCCGGTCGGAATGCCGAACTCGCGGCAGAAGTCCTTGGCGAATCCCTTCGAGCCTTCGAGCCGCGCCGCCGCCTTGCTCGGCCCGAAGCAGAGGATCCCCGCTGCGGCGAGATCGTCGGCGACGCCGGCGACCAGCGGCGCCTCGGGACCGACGACCACGAGGCCGACGTCGCGCGTGCGACAGAAATCGACGATCGCCGCGTGATCGTCGATCGCCAGCGCGACGGTCTCGGCCACCGCGGCGCAACCCGGATTGCCTGGAGCGACGAAGAGCCGCGACAATGACGGCGATTTCGCCAACGCCGCCGCCAGGGCGTGCTCGCGGCCGCCGCCGCCGAGAATGAGAACGTTCATCGCTTGTCCTTGCCGCTCCTGTCGCGA
>Ga0326727_10023218_pt1 | contig 11868 bp, 11 predicted proteins | sample MB2enrmetagenome_FD_207643 | JGI IMG/M metagenome (GOLD analysis project Ga0326727, IMG submission 207643) | Lab enriched peat soil microbial communities from McLean, Ithaca, NY, United States - MB29MY | ecosystem: Environmental > Terrestrial > Soil > Wetlands > Peat | place: USA: New York... | reverse complement strand
CTTTGACAGTCTGAGATCCGATTCCAATCTCCGCACCATCGAACTCAAAGGTCCTGGAGAGTCTTCCTTTGCGAAAGAATCGAGGAAGAAAAATAATCGCGCATAAAGCCAAGACTAAAAGCAATACCACCCATAAATTTAGGTCCAGTTTTAAGTCAATAATGTTTTGGAACTTAATCTCGAACGCTATCATTGTTCATACCTCTTGTTAGCCTTGTGCGCATGGCGCCCTAACAACTGCTTTCAGAGAAATCGAAAAAGTATAGCATGAAAGTGGCATTAAGGGCCCAAAAAGCTTCCGGGCGGGTTGGGTGGAAGCCTACCTGGCCGTTTAAGAGCGCAAGCAACAACGTGATTTCCCCGTAGTTTGAACAAGTGCTGGCCCATGCTCCAGCTGCGCAGGACGATTTCCAGCTATAGCTAAGCGCTCGCCAGGATCTGCGCGACATTTTCTGCTTCAAGCAGACGCGCAGTGTCGCGACGATTGGTTCGTTCGCAACGACAACCGCTTCTACGAGCTGATACGGGGTCACGAGCTGCTGCCTCGCGCTGCCAGCAAAGTGACGGTTCGATCATGGTCGGACGGTTCTGTTCATATTCTTCATCGAGGAGGGAGGATCGAGTTTCAAGAGTTCGTCCCCCAGCGTGAGCAGGGAGAAAGGTCATTGATAGAGCGATTTCTGTTTTTCCTTGACATGGGTCAGAGTCAGTGGGAAACGCTTTCAATAAATAGGTGGGCACCCCCCCGCTTGCACTCATCACGGATCCGGTGTAGCTGTTGGAGGAAACTCCTTACTCTGCCGGCAACCAGGGCAGCTTTCCGACGCTTGAAGTGTGCCCAGTACTCGGGGGTCTGCTCGCCGAAGAGTAGCTTTCAGAGAATGGAGACGTGTTCGCAGGCGTGATAGAAATCCAATTCGCTCCATCCGCTACAAAGACGACCTGAAGTTTCTTCAGGTTGGCTGCGCGCCTGTTCATCTCCACCGTTAAACGTTTGAAGAAAAAGTCCGCATGCTCAATACCGCTGACGTAGCTGCTGGCTGTGCAGAATGCCTCTTGGTCCCTGGAATCCCATCCGATTACGGAGATCGCTCCCACCTTGGCGTCGGGCCAGAGTGTCGGCCAACTCTGTGTTCCATCGGGCTTTAATTGCGGCTCTCCCCATTCGCGCACCTTCGTGGCATCTACCGAGACGGCCATCCGTTCCTCGACCGGAGACTCCGACTTGACATCGCCCTTCTCATCGAAGACCTGGCGGATTTCCTCTTGGCGTACCTGCTCCAGGCGCTCTCCCAACTGCGCGTCCATATCGAGGGCTTTGCGCTCCGAGATCAACTGCGTGCCATCAGAACGGAAATCTCGTAAAACTGCTGCAAGCTCTTCTCATATGCCCCCCGGCCGGTGAAGGAGGACAAAAAGTACTGACAACCCGGGTTGTGCCGTTTTTCGATACCCACCTTTGTCCAGCGGGAAGTATCCTCCGCCCTCTTCCTGCGAGTTGTAGTAGTAGGGCTCGGCAATACTCCACTGTCCCATACAACCCGTGCAGGCTCGTCCTATGGTAGTCGATAAACCGATACTTCCGTTCGTTTGCCTCGATGACGTGTCCCTCATAGCCATTCTGCATGCCCTGAAACACTTCCCCCATGACGCCACGGCCCAGCAGCATCACGACCTCAAGCAGATTTCGCTCGACGAACAAGAAGTCCGCGCCCCCCGTGATCTTCAGCCCGTATCTGTCCTTGAAAGCTTCGGTGATCTGAGTTACCAAGGTATCCATAGCAAAGCCCCTCCCAGTTTGTGATGTGATTTGTGTGTCAACTCATCATACCGCAAACCAGAGGGGCTTTGCATTTCCCTGGTTACCAACTTCGCCATTGTCCGCCCCGTGTATCTTGACAAATCTAACAAGCGAAGCGACAATGCTAACGTTAGAAGAAGTTCTCGGATAGCGAATGTGAGACGCGCTTATGAGTGGCGCACTGTTCCAGGCAAGACGGCCGACAACCTCCTTTCCACCATTGCACACGCGCGTTGATGCTCAGCGAGGCAACTTGTTCTGCCGGCGCCGCAACGAAACTAAGCGCCACCTCGAAGATCCCGATTCTGATCTGCGCGCAAGCGGAGGGAGGAGATTATGGTATACGTTCCAAACCGCGAACACGACATTTTCGTAAGCTATGCTCGCGTCGATGATTTCCCGTTGCCCGGGGCAAGCCTCGGCTGGGTAACTACTCTCGTTGGTGCACTGAAGATAAAGCTCGCGCAACTCTTGGGCCGAAGCGACGCGTACGATCTCTGGATCGACAACGAAGATCTTTCACATCATGTCGGTATCACCTCACAGATCACCGACGCCCTTCGCAACACCGCCGTCATGATTCCTGTCCTCTCGCCCGGTTACCTCGCATCGGAATGGTGTCAGCACGAGAAGAGGGCTTTTCTTGACCTCGTAAAGAAAGGCGAATGGCGAGTCTTCCTTATCGAACGATACCCGCTTGAGTCTGGAGAGCGGCCTACGGAGTTCCAGGACTTGAAGGAGTTTCGTTTTTGGGTTTGGGAGCCGTCAGAAAACACCCCCCGCACTTTCGGCGAGCCGGTACCGCGTACCGATGACATCAGCTACTTCAGACTTGTCGACGAGCTGGCGCGCGAGCTCGCAGGGGAATTGAAAAGGCTCAAAAGCGTCGAACACAGATCTTCAGGCGCGGCAGCCCAACCAGATCAACCGAGCGTGCTACTTGCCGAGGTCACCGACGACTTGGACCAGGAAAGGGCTGGGGTTCGCAGCTACCTGGACCAATTCGGAGCAAATGTGCTTCCGTACGCAAACTATCCGGCGGATCCCAGTCATTTTCAGGATGCCGTAAAACGTGATCTTGCCCAGTGCAAGGCATTTGTGCAGCTTCTGAGCGGAGTAGCCGGAAAGAAGCCCCGCGACCTGCCTCAAGGGTATTCCAAGCTTCAATTTGACCTCGCAACGACTCTCAAGAAGCCAATTTTCCAGTGGCGTAGTCCTTCGCTTGACGTTTCGACTATCCCTGACCAAGCTCATCGCCTGCTCGTTGACGGCCAGAACGTCTTGGCAACCTCGATTGAGGATTTCAAGACTATCTTGAAGAAGTCCATCCTTGACAAACCCGACTCGCCTCCGAGAAAAGGACTCAGCGCGTTCGTTTTCGTCGATATCGAGAAAGCCGACCGCCCACTCGCTGACCGAGTGTGCAAGATATTGGGTCACAACGGCATTGGGTACAGTCTTCCGCTGGAAAAGGGAGATCCTTCCGATATTCGGCGCGATCTGGAAGGCAACCTTCTTGAGTGCGACGGAATCATCATCATATACGGGTGCGCAACAGTGATCTGGGTGCGCAGGCAGCTTCTCCAATGTCAGAAGATCCTGTCGATGCGAGAAAGACCCCTGCAGGCCTTTGCAGTTTTCGAGGGCCCGCCCGAAGAGAAGTGTGAGATCGACCTCAAGCTCCCCCAATTGCAGGTTCTAGACTTCCGAAAGGATCTTGAAGAGACCGAACTAGAGAAGGAACTAAGTGCATTCTTCGGCAGGTTGGGGAAGGAGGAAGTATGATGTCCAGCGGGTCGCCTTATCTAGGTCTAAGATCGTTTCAGCCGGACCAAGCGGACATTTTTTTCGGTCGTGAAGAGCAGACCGACGAGCTTCTTAAAAAACTGGGCCAGACAAGGTTCTTGAGTATCGTGGGACCGTCGGGATGCGGAAAATCCTCTTTGGTAATGGCCGGAATGATTTCAGCGCTTGAAACCGGCTTCATGGTTGACGCGGGTTCCCGGTGGCGAATTGCAATGATGCGTCCGGGCAGCCATCCCCTGCGCCGTCTGACCCAAGCGCTCTCGAACGATTCCGCGCTCGGCCTCGAGCTCACGGGCAATCACGCGGTCCCACTTCTCGAAGCGACACTCCGTCGAGGACCCCGCGGCCTCTTGGAAGCGTTGAACGAAAATCGCCTTCCACCAGAGACGAATCTGCTCGTCCTCGTTGACCAGTTCGAAGAGTTATTCCGGCTCAGGACTCAGGTGAATCAGAATGAACACGACGCTTTCGTGTCGCTCCTGCTTGCCACCGTGCAGCAGCGAGAACTTCCGATCTACGTCGCGATCACGATGCGGTCGGAATACCTTGGCGATTGTGCAATATTCCCTGGCTTACCTGAAGCACTTAACCAGAGCCAATACATAACGCCGCGCATGAATCGCGATCAGCGAAAGGCGGCCATCATAGGACCCGCACGGGTTTTCGGCGGGGATGTCGAGCTGCCATTGGTCAACCGCCTGCTGAACGAGACTGAGCTGGATCCCAACCAACTTCCCGTCCTTCAACACTTGCTGACGCGCATGTGGGCGTCAACTTCGCCAGAACGAGTTATTCCACGTACATCAACATTCTTCGTCGAAAATCCTGCGGAGACGGTGGGTCATGTTCTCACCATGGTTGACTACGAGGCGGTAGGCGGAATTGCGGGAGCGTTGTCCATTCACGCAGATCGGGCTTTCGAGAGCCTGAACGACGAGCAGAAGCGGATCGCCGAGATCATCTTCCGAAGTCTCTGCGAACGCGGAAGCGCCAAGCGCGACGGACGCCACCCAACGGCGATCGGCGAGATCGCTGGACGGGCAGGGATTTCTTCCGAGCAGGTAATCAAAGTGGCCGAAGTGTTCCGCGACCCGGCGTACGGCTTCATCACGCCGGCCCCGCCGGAGCAACTCTTCGACGACACGGTGATCGACATCACGCATGAAAGCCTTATCCTCTTATGGAAGAGGTTGTCGGTTTGGGTCGACGATGAAGCGAAATCCGCAGAGACATACAGATTCCTCGAAGAAACCGCCCATCGATGGAGGGAGGGAAAGGCTGCTCTTTGGGGTACACCAAACCTGGAAATCGCGTTGTCCTGGAAAGAACGGGAGAGGCCGTCCCTGTTTATTGCAAAACGGTATGGAGGCGATTTTGAGGGAGCAATGTCTTTTCTCCACGCAAGCGAAGAAGAACAGCGAAAGCAACGACAAAGGGAGGAACGCAATCAGCGTCAGAGGTTAAGAAGAGCGGTGACTCTTGCAGTCGTGCTCGCGAGCGCGGTCCTCATTCTATGCGCTGGAATCCTTGGCTATTTCTACGCGTGGGTGTGGCCCAACGTCCGTTACTACAACACCTTTTTCAAAGTAGACGGTGAACCGGTGGGCGTCGGTCAATTGAGTGAGAATTGGATTGGCCATCGCCCGGTCTCGTTGAGAATCACGAAGAAAGGAATCCTTGGGCACGTCGAGCGGATGGAAGCCATTGACAGCCGTAAAGAGCTCACCGTGCACCATTCAATTGGAACCTATCTCGAGGCGGAAGAAAGCGCGCCGCGAGAGGCGATCTGGCAATACTCTTACGACGCCTCCGGCCGAGTTTCCTACGAAATGGCGTTCGACCCTAGCGAGAAGCCCGTCTGGGGATTCGTGTACTTGCCGCCGCGCCCCGGTGGGAGCAAGACGCTCACCGGCTATTTCATCGATTCGAACGGGAATCCCCGGCCAGACAGGACGTATTCAGGCAGTATCGTTGAGACTGAAACCCGAAGAATCCCGACGGGATTCGAAGAGCACAGGCGCTACCTCAACAGGGGCGGACAAGCCATTCGGGGCCCGGACAAAGCCTTCGGCCAGATCATTCGGTACGACACACGGGGCAGATGGCTCGAGACGATCTCCCTGGACCCCCAAGGCAATCCCATGAACGACGAGGTCGGCAACGCGATTATTCGTTGTCGAAAGTCCGATTTAATGGGAAACACTCTTGAAGCCGAAGCCCTGGACGCTTCCGGCCACATCACCCTCCTGACGGAGGGCTGGTCAATCGTACGGCGTCAATTCGACACGTACGGAAACGAGACGGACAGGCGGTACTACGATGACTCTGGTGCGCCGGCCCTTCATGTGAAAGGCTACCACCAAGTGAAGTTGAAATTAGACGTGAGGGGAAACGTAATCGAAGAGAGCTATTGGGACTTGGCCGGAGGTCCGGCGGTATGCGATGAGGGCTTCCACACAACGCGGCTAGAATATGACGAATACAACAACGTGGTAACAGAGAGCTTCTTCGATCACAGCGGAAGCCCTGCATCGAACAAACGGGGTTATTCGATCTGGGTTGGGCAGTACGACAATCTGAAAAACCTCATCGGCGAACAATACTACGACGCGCATCGACAACCGGTATTGTCTTCTGACGGTTCCGCGCGGCACAGATATGTCTACAACGCATTCGGCAAGGTAATTGAAGTCACCTACCTCGGCGTTGACGGCGCGCCCGTTCTGAACAAGGAAGGGTATTCAGGTTACACGTGCGAGTATGATGATCAGGGGCATCACATCGCCACGACCTATTTCGGCACTGACACAAAACCACTCCTTGTGAAGGGGGGCTACGCACGATGGTATCAATCGTACGACAGTCTTGGCAACATCACAAAGACTTCCTACTTCGGCGTCGATGGGAAGCCGCTTCTCAGCGCAGACGGATATGCAGAAGATTCATTGAAATACGACGCAAGCGGGAATGAGATCGAAGTCGCGTATTTTGGTGCTCGCGGTGAGCCCATCCTGACCAAGGAAGGTATCGCGGGCTGGCATTCGGACTATGATTCAGCCGGCAATGAGACGCGCAGAGTCTATACAGGTCTTAAGGATGAGCCCATTTTCTCAAGCGATGGCGTGGTCGGTTTTACGTCAAGGTATGATAACCTCGGTCGGAGAATGGAAATGAAGTATTTTGGACTCGCCGGTCAGGCGGTGACGCATCGAGACGGATACGCGGAGTGGACCGCGGTCTATGATTCGCGGGGAAATGAGAAGGAAACGAGGTATCTCGATATCAACGGCAGCCCTGCCCTTAGAAACTGGGAAGACGAGAACGACAGCAATGTCCCCGGCTATTCGAGCGTTAAAAAGGAATTCAATTCGCAAGGCAAGACAGTTGAGGAAGCCTATTTCGGCGTGAACGGCGAGCCCGTCGTGAGGCCGCAAGGATGGGCCCGGGCTATTCACACCTATGATACTCGCGGCAATCAGGTCGAAAGCTCCTACTTTGGAGCATACGGCGAGCCAGTCGTGACAAATCTGGGTTATCATTCTGTGAAGCGCAGCTACGATGATCGCGGCAACCTGATCGATCTCCGATATTACCACGTCGATGGACGGCCTGTTGCAACTTCCGAGGGATATGCGCACCTCATAAAGCGCTACGATGCCTACGGCCGGTTGATCGAGCAGCTCCTTTTCGACGCCAAAGACCAACCGACTGAGCTGGTGAGCGAAGGATTCCAAAAGGAGGTAAGGAGTTATGACAGTCGCGGCAACAAATCGGAGGATGCCTATTTCAATGCGACAGGTCCGGTGTTGCACCGAGACGGTTACCATCTCATACGGTACAGATACGATAACAGAGGAAATGAGACAGAGCGCGCGTACCGAGGCATCCATGGGGAGCTTGTAGAGAACAAGGCGGAGGGATATTCGATATTGCGATCGGGATATGACGAGAGAAACAACCTCGTGGAGCTGGACTTCTTTGACGTGAATGGGCGACCTACGCTTTGTAAGGACGGGTTCGCAAGGACGAAGATCACCTATGATGCGCGCGGGCAGAAAGCAGGCCAATGGTGGTATGACAAGGGCGGCGCACTTGGGGATAACCGCTCGGGATATGCCGGAATGCGTTCCGAATACAACACACAAGGCCAAGTTTCCGTCGAAACCTACTTCGACTCCCAGGGCAAGCCGGTCCTTCTCCCCAAGCAGAGTGACGACAACGATTGGGGCTATGCGAGTCGTCGCGTGAGTTACGACGGCTGGGGCAACATAGTGGACGAGCGGTATTTCGGTACCCACGGTGAGCCAATCATGAACGGAATCGGCGTTCACCGGATCGTGCAGAAGTACAACGCCCGAAGACAACAAGTGGAAATTGCGACGTTCGACGTCGACGGGAACGCGGCCCTCAATGAATATGGCTATGCCCGGCTTCTTCGCGAATACGATGATCGAGGTCACCTCACAACGGTGTGCGCGTTCGGCGAGCACGGACAGCTCACAGAAGCGACGTATGGCTATGCGCGGATGACCTCCCGATACGATGCAAAGGGAAACCTGATCGAGGAAGCGTATTTCGGAGACGACGGCGAACTGAAAGTCCTCTCCGACTATGGTTGTGCAAGAGTCGTCTTTGCGTACGATGCCGAAGGCAACCGAGTGCGAGAATCTTATTATGGGTCTGACAATGCGCTGACCGATGACTATCGGGGCTACGCGCGAGTCGACAAGAAATACGATGCGAGGCGGCACGTCACCGAAGAGCGTTACTTCGCGGCCAACGGGTTGCCTGTGCGACTCGGCGACGGCCGAGGCCAGCACATGACACGGTACACCTACGATTCATTCGGGAATGTCGCAGAAGAGAGATACTTTGGAGTTCACGACGAACCCGTGCGCGGCTTCTCTCCCGATGGCGAACTATGCGGCTATTGGACAGCAATGTATGATAAGGCCAAGAACCGGATTGCAACGATACATCATCAGGAGTTCCCGACGATGCATTAGGCAGCCGTATCGCGATGAGATCGTTCTGATTGATCGCAAGTGCAGCCGTAAAAAGAAACTGTAGGCAAAACACCGCGCACCCCTGCTCTGGTTCCCGAACCAGTGGCTTCCGCGGAAAAAGCGACCGTCGGCACGATTGCAGTGTTTAGAGCTTCCAACGTCGCGATTTATTTGGGATGCAGCCTAGGCCGCCATCGAATATTTCTCCCACTTTTTTCCAAGCCTTTATGAGTTGATTGCGGCCTTCTAGCGTGGCCATATTCAGATTCAATGATTTCCGGCGGCGTTATTGATCTTTTCGACAGTTCTCATTGTCCCCAAGCCAAGTAATCCTAATAGAACTGGACTTATTTCCCCATAGTTAAGATAGGGTAAGGTGGGGAGCCCCGGAACAAGCACTATTAGGGGTCTAAAAAGATAGTTGTACGCAAGAATCGCGCCGCATACCCAACCGATAAATGGACGCCATCCCGCCACAAATAGCTTGCTCGAATTAGCTTCGACTTTATCAATCTCCGTCTGGGCCGTTTGAGCTGCAGCATATAGGTCATTCAAATCACCAATGATCTCAGCTTGCTTTTCTGGAGGTATTTGCCCCGGAATTGCACTGCGAAGCTTTGTCGCGAGATCTCCGATGCTACTTGCTGTTTGCCCAATGCCTGAAAGATCAATGTTGAAGATCCCTGCCATACTACCCTCCTACTCTTTGCTTAAAATCAGCGAAGCATTCTGGATTCGTTACAAACAGATGTGGACAATCTTTCCCGGTAATGTCGTAATGCCGATAGATGTTGGTTGCCGGATTGAGGGAATATTGTCCTATGAGCACCTTAAAGAGCTCTATCGCCTGCTGGTAAGTGCCATCCGAGAAGTTTCCGGCCCAATCGACAGGGCATAGCTCGACTCCGATGGTGCAATTATTCGGATACGTCGATAGGTTTTTTAAGGCCAAATCGGTATAGAATGTTGCTCCGACATGATACGCAATCTCAGAAGGCGGAATGCAGCAGATCACACCGTCCTCGGGATCTCCGTCTATTATGTAATGAGCAGACCCGTAGCCCAAGTTTCCTGATTTTTTTGACTCAAAGAAATCTCGATTGAATTTGGCAGATTTCCCTGGATTGGCGGTCCAATGTACTACCAACCCCTTTACCTTTTGGATTGGCTTTGCTGGACGTGAATACGGATTCACAGTGAGGTAATCGTCAACAACGTTCAATCATCGCCCCCTACCGAGAGCCTAGTCATCATGCGGTGACAAGCGAAATTATTTGCGAAATCTTACCGCCATTGCCTAAAACATGTCAATAAGCGCTACGGTATCTGCAACGACGTTTAGGCACAGACACGAACAACGCGCTCAAAAACAACGATTGTACGAAGAATAGCCTTTCAGAGGCATGGACTAGGCCATCAGGCGGAAGTGCTCAAACTGTGCTATCGTTTCCCTATTAGTAAAGAGCTCAGTTCTCGTATCACGATAGCGTCGAAACATGACTCATTGATACGTACGCAGCACGTTAACGTTAAGCGTACAGAAACCAGATTCTACGCTCCGAATTGATCGAGACGGAACAAAATCTCGTGTTTCTGCGAACCATTGCTGTCGGATCGTTTTTGAAAGACCACGATCCTGGCGCACTTTTTTTTGCAACTTGTTCGTCTCTTTCGACCCTTTCAGCGCTTTCCTTACGCAAGAATTAGAACGGTGGGTCGTTGACGAAAAGCGGCAGAAAGTGATACGAGGCGGCCCCAAGTCTGCTCCAAGGAACAGGGCTGTCGTTCGGAGGATCCGGTTCCAAAAGCCATGCCGAAGACCGAGTTAAAGCTGCGGCGTAGCTGAGCTCCATGTTATACAGCTTTGGGATTAGGGCTTGACGCATGCTGTGTTTACACGTATTATGTGTAACGGAGCGGATCATGAAAAACATAACACTTGCCCTAGATGAAACGATCATCAAGAAGGGGCGCAAATACGCGAGCAAACACAATCTTACTCTAAACTCATTAGTCAGAAAGCTGCTTGAAAGGACGGTGGAAGAGGACTCTCAGAACTGGCTGCAGGAATGCTTCCACTTGATGGACCAAGTGACACCTCCTAGGGTCACAAAAAAGTGGAAACGTGAGGACCTCCACCGTGGCTAAAGGCTTCATAGATACTAATGTTCTGATTTATCAATTGGATAGCAGAGACAAAGGTAAGCAAAAGAAATGCAGAGATCTTGTAAAAGCGCTAGTCACAAACCAGGAGGCAGCCATCTCTACGCAAGTACTGCAGGAGTTCTATGTTGCTTGCACGACAAAACTGAAAATCAAGCCTATTCTGGTTAAGGGAATCATGCACGGATTTGAGAATATGGAAGTAGTTTCTATCGGAACAGAATTGATTAATGACGCAATAGACACAAGCATTCAATATAAGTTGTCTTTTTGGGATTCTCTGGTAATTGTGTCTGCTGAAAGCGCAAAGTGCCAATTTCTGTACACCGAGGATTTGAATGAAGGGCAGATAATAAGAAACGTGAAGATCCAAAATCCGATGAAATAGAAATTGCCGAAGCAACGCCGAAATGTTCAGCAATCCACGCCGACAAAGGAGGGACAGTCTCTAAATATGGTCGAATGTATGATGCACCAAAATGTCGCCGAGTCTTGCCGGTCGAAGATACGATCCATTTTAGTCCCGTAAAGAGTAGTATCAGCACTGGTAATGCTGGCAGTGCCTATGAACGTCAGTACGACAGAATTGAGGTTCTTCGTGAATCTCCTTCCATTTCACTTACCTTATCAGGGTTCAGTCACCAGCAACCATCACCACGATTTTCATCGACACTGCCGAAGCTGCCTCCGTCGGCCCTCGCGTTTCGATGAAGCTGGTTTTGGCCCATCGCGACTTAAACATTCTCTGGACCAGCACTCTGCGCGGCTAAGGAGTTGCTAAGGGCGCCTACATGACGATTCCGAAAAGCCCGTTGACAGTCGGTTCCCCGGGCCGTCACTCAGCACATCGGGTGCAGCGTCCAGTATGGCATCAATTACTTTGGGGTCTATTTCGAAACTGTACGCGTGACGAACGAAATACCGAAAACTCAGAAAACCCTTCAGATCAAAAACCACTGCCGGGTCCGGGACCATGTATAACCTGGGCAATCACCATTACCAATTGGGCCAGCGGTACAGTAACCGCACTGGTCAACTTCATCGATGAATAACTCATCTACCAATCTACTGTTCCGGAACATCAACCGAAAA
>Ga0326727_10023217_pt1 | contig 11869 bp, 7 predicted proteins | sample MB2enrmetagenome_FD_207643 | JGI IMG/M metagenome (GOLD analysis project Ga0326727, IMG submission 207643) | Lab enriched peat soil microbial communities from McLean, Ithaca, NY, United States - MB29MY | ecosystem: Environmental > Terrestrial > Soil > Wetlands > Peat | place: USA: New York... | reverse complement strand
CAATGCCCCGCTGGGCCGCAACCGATTTGGCCCGGCGGAAAATGGGGTCCGGAATTTCAAGCGTGGTCTTCATTGGAATCTTAGGATCCCATATTTATGGGAGTGAAGTCAATCGGCCCGGATTTGCCGCGTGCCCCGGGGTTCCGCTTCCGGAACCTGGGACGTTTCGAGCCTAAACTCGCCTGTGCACTAGCTGACTCGCCGGCGGGTGGTTCCGGTCTCACGAAGGATTCTATACAGCCGAGGGTACCCCCGGTCCCTCGCATTTGGGGACCGGGGAGGACCACCAACTTCAACTCAGCCAGCTAAAAGCTAGAAGCTAACAGCTAGAAGCTGCGTTTACGCGTAGCTGCTCACCGCCATGCTGCGGCTGCCGCGCTCCATGGCCGCTCGCTCCACGTAGCCGCTCACCCGCAGCGCCGCCAGCGGATCTGCGGGCAGCCCCCGCGCCTCGCGCCATGCGCTCACCAGCGGGCGCACATCGCTCCAGAAGGCCCCGCGATACAGTTCCTCGGCATCCACCAGATCGCAGCTTTGCTGCAGCCCGGCCAACTGCTCGCGATCCACCAGCGCCGCCTTCAGATACAGCTCTTGCGCCGTCACCACCGTCTGCACCATGGCTTCCATCTTGCCCTTCAGGTTGTGGCTCTGGTCGATCATGTAGGCGATCTCGGGGTTCAGCCCGTCGTCGGTGGCCGCGTGAATCTCGTGGAAGATGCGGAAGATCTGGTAGGGATCGATGGAACCCAGCGTCAGATCGTCGTCGGCGTAGCGGCGGTCGTTGAAGTGGAACCCGCCCAGCATGCCGGTGTGCAGCAGCCACGCCACAATCTGTTCAATATTCTGCGCGCTGTAGTGATGGCCGGTATCCACCAGTACTCGCGCCTGCGGGCCCGCCGTGCGCGCAAAGTGGCTCGACATGCCCCAATCGGCAATATCGGTGTGGTAAAAAGCCGGCTCGAAGGGCTTATACTCCACCAGCAGCCGCTGATACGGCGCCAGGTGGCTGTGCGAAATCTTGAGTGCCTCTTCCAGCCAGCCAATGCGCTTGCGCATGCTCTGCGTGCCCGGATAATTTGAGCCGTCCGCCATCCATAGCGAGATGTCGCGCGACTCCAGCTGCTTGGCCGTAGCGATCGAGTCCAGCATGTGGTCCAGGGCATGCTGACGAATCTCCGCCGAAGGGTTGCACAGCGAGCCGTACTTGTACTCCTGGTCCTGAAACAGATTGGGATTGATCGATCCCGACTTCACGCCGAAGCGCTTCTCCAGTTGCTTCACTTCGGGAACGTCTTTCACGCCGTTGGGCAGGTCCCACAGCACGTGCAGCGCCACCGTGGGCGTCACGCCGGTCAGCCGGTGCACTTCGCCGGCGTCGGCAAACTTCTCTTCAAGGGTGGTAGCAGCGGCAGCCTGCACAAACTTGCCGAAGCGCGTGCCGGTGTTGGCGAATCCCCACGAGGGAATCTCGATCCGGAAAGAATCCAGCGCCTTGAAGGCCAGATCCTGCATTGCCGATTCTGAAAGTTTCATAGTTTTCCCCTCGCCATCGTCTGAAATCGGTCTTCCCTGCCGAGCGTGTTTCAGAAACGGTTAAACAACTCGACGCTTTGAAAGGGCTCAGCCTCACATTTTGCTGAAAAACATCGGAGCCACGTTTTGTAACAAGGGCACGGCTTCAGCCGGGCCGCAAAGGTCGCAAAATGGGTGGGGGCTTCAGCCCCTGAGGGACGTTTTTCAATTCACCTACTCCCTCAGCGGCCAGCGTCCCTGGTCCGTCCGTCCCTCAGCCCCTTAGTCCCTTACCAGTATCACGTGCAAAAACCTTGGCCCATGCACGCCCTTGATGCGCGTCATTTCAATGTCCGCCGTCGCGCTCGGCCCTGAAATCCACGTCACCAGCTTCGGCAGCTCCTCCGCTCCCTGACCCCTGACCCCTGAAACCTGATCCCTGATCGCGCAGCGATCGAAGTACTCCGGCAGCGTCTCCACCACCTGGCTGCTGTGCACCACGCACAGATGCCAGTCCGGAAGCAGAGAAATAACGCGCCGGCCCTCGGCCGGCCCGTGATGCAACACGATGGTGCCTGAATCAGCCACGCCGCAAAAGCACCCCGTGATCACCCCTTCGGCCTGCTCGATCTCGCGCGTTTCCAGCCCATGATCGAATGTGCATTCGAGTCCTTCGATCTTCCACGCGGCGTCGACATACCATTCGGCCGGGATTCCGGGCGGTGCCACAAATCGATGTCTGCCGCTCGCTGCCAGAACCGCTGTGATCGCCGCGGCCAGCCCTTCCGGCTCGCATTCCACTACTTCAGCATCGTATTCCCGCAAACGCTCCACGAACCGCTCGTGACGGGCGCTGACCGTCATGTCGCCCCGCCGCACATAGTTGCGCGGAATGTCCGCGTGCCCTTCCGCAGCCTTCCCTGCCGTCGCGGCACGAATCCGCTCCAGAACGGATTTGCGGCTGTCTGTGACCGGGCTCATTTCGTCTCCCTCCCGCCTACCGCATCACCAACCCGCTGACTCGCTGACCCGCCGACTTGCCGACCTGCCGTCTTGCGTTCTCTCCACCACTCATGAAACGTCTGCTTGGGCAGCCCGCGCAGATCCCGCGTCTGCGTCCACTTCGCGCCCACGCTCGGCAGCGCGTGAATCCATCCATCCCGTCGCGTCACAAGCTTCGCGCCGATCCGTCCCGCCCATTGTGCGAAGTGAAACAGCCACGCCTGCGAGAAAATTACATTCGCCACGCGCAGCCCCACATACAGGGGATCGAAAAACTTCCCCACCGTGTGCCGTTCCTGATCCGTGACTCTGGCGCGCAAATCGATCAGGATCTCGGGAATATTGATCTTCACCGGGCACACCTCGTAGCACGCCCCGCACAGCGACGACGCAAAGGGCAGCGACTGCGCGTGCCGCAATTGCTCCAGCTGCGGCGTCAAAATCGCTCCGATCGGCCCCGGATACACCGACCCATACGCGTGCCCGCCCGTCTGCCGGTACACCGGACAAGTATTCATGCACGCCGCGCAGCGGATGCAGCGCAGCGTCTGCCGCTCTGTCTTGCGCCCCAAAATCGACGAGCGCCCGTTGTCGAGCAGCACCACGTGGAAGTTCTGCGGCCCGTCGCCCGGCACCACCCCCGTCCACAGCGACGTGTACGGGTTCATGCGCTCGCCCGTCGCCGACCGCGCCAGCAGTTGCAGCATCACTTCCAAATCCTGGAACCGCGGCACCACCTTCTCGATCCCTGCCAGCGTGATCATGGTCCGCGGCAGCGTCAGGCACATCCGCCCGTTGCCTTCCGACTCCACAATCGCCACGCCGCCCGTCTCCGCCACCAGGAAATTCGCCCCGCTGATCGCCGTCGGCACCTCGAGAAACTTCTGCCGCAGATAATTCCGCGCCGCCTCGGTCAGCCCCTTGGGATCGTCCGAAAGATCCGGCAGCCCCATCGTCCGCGCAAAAATCTCCCGCACCTGCGCGCGATTCACGTGCAGCGCCGGAACCACGATATGCGAAGGCTCTCCTTTGCCCAGTTGCAGAATAATCTCCGCTAAATCCGTCTCATACGCCCGCACCCCCGCGGCCTCCAAAAACGGATTCAGTTGGATCTCCGCCGCAGTCATGGTCTTGATCTTGATGACCTCGTTCGCGCCCGCCTCGCGCAGAATTTCGAGCATGATCCTCCGCGCCTCGGCCGCATCCGCCGCCCAGTGCACATGCCCGCCCGCCGCCGTGCAGCGCTCTTCAAATTGCTCCAGATAACCGCCCAGATTTGCCAGCGTCTCGTCTTTGATGGCCGCCGCAGCCGTGCGCAGCTCCTGCCAATCCGTCTTCTCCGCCACCAGCTTGCCGCGCTTGGCCTGGATCACGTCAATGGCGTGGGCCACGTTCTTGCGCAGTTGTACATTGCGCAGCACCGGCAGCGCCGCCGCGGGAAACGGCGGCGCCAGCGCCGGATCGAGCACGGGATGGTCGGTCACACCGCTCATCCCACCACCTCCGCCGGCTTCTCCTGCGTGCTGGCCAGTATCTGCGCCATGTGAATCGTCTTCATCGGCGCGTACTCGCGGTGCATCGCCCCGCCCAGGTGCATCAGGCAGCTGTTGTCCAGCGCCGTGCAAAACTCCGCCCCCGTCCCCAGCACGTCTTCCAGCTTCACCGTCAGCATGGCCGACGACACGTCCCCGTTCTTCACGCTGAACGTGCCGCCAAATCCGCAACACCGGTCCAGATTCTTCAGCGGCACCAGCTCCAGCCCGCGCACTTTGTTCAACAGCCGGAACGGCCGGTCGCCCAGCCGCAGAGCCCGCAACCCGTGGCAGCTCGCGTGGTAAGTCACGCGGTGCGGAAAGTACGCGCCCACATCCTCCACGCCCAGCTTGTCAATCAGGAATTCGCTCAGCTCCCACACCCGCGGCAGCAGCGCCCTGAAATCCTTGCGCAGCGCCTCGTTGCCCAGCTCCTCAAACAGCCCCGGATATTGGTCGCGCATCATGGCCACGCACGACGACGACGGCACCACCACCGCTTCGGCGTCCGCATACAACCGCACCAGCCGCTTGGCCTGGCTGAACGCCTCGCCGCGGAAGCCCGTATTCGCGTGCATCTGCCCGCAGCAGGTCTGCCCGGCGCGGAACTCTACCTCCACCCCCAGCCGCTCCAGCAATCGCACCACCGCGCGCCCTGTCTCGGGATACAGCGTGTCGTTATAGCAGGTAATGAACAACGAAGCGCGCATCGAACCACTCATTCACACGAAAAATTAAGGGTATCAGCTAGGAAATCGCATCATAAACCTTTGCCAAACACTTGTCTATTGCAATCCCGTGCCTATTGGACGAAAGCAGAGCGCAGGGAGCAAAGAGGCGAGGAAACGCGACTGCGCACTCGCCGACTCCCTGACTCGCCGACTAGCCGACTCGTTGCTTCCACCCCTCGACCCTCGACCCTCGTCCCTGCCTCTGTCATCACTTTCCGGTCCTCGCCCGTCTAACTCTGCGAGTGCTCCTGTATTCTCCACAAGAAGCGGGCTCACATACGTCTTCGTCCGGCTTCAAATGTTCGTTTTCATCAGAGATGCATCGTTTCCAGTTCGATCGTCGCCATCCGGGCTGTTTCTTTGCAACCTGGCATCGCTTGTCGGCGCGGCCCTGCCGATTTTTCCGTTGCCCCATCCTTTTCCGCGTCTTTTGCGGAGAAGGGTGGGAGACTGATACGGCTCCTCCCCCATCCTTGCGCACGTTTTGGGGGCGAAAGGGCGGGATAGCGCGAAAGGCTGGGATCACACTCTACCCGCCGTCTTATGATGGTCTTGTCATCCAACTCGTGCAATGAACGCGAAACCCGTCGGCCCTGTGCCGGTTTTTCTCACACCAACGGCAACTCTTCCCTCAGTCGAGGGTTTTCCTCAAGAAAGGGTCCAGGACCAACCTCTATGATTAAGCTGCGTTCGCTCCCCCTCCGCATCCCCCTGTGCATATTGTCCAGTGCCCTCCTCTTCCCCGCCGTCGCCCGGGCACAAGGAGTCGCGCCCACCGTCCGCATTGTCAATCGCATCGATGAGTTCCAGCTCGTCACGCTCAAGGGCAACACCCATCCCTTCGCCAACGCCAGGCACGACCAGGGCAGGGTCGCCGACAGCCTGCCCATGACGGACCTCATCCTGGTGCTCAGCCGCGATCCCGCGCAGCAGGCCGCCTTCGACGCCTACGTGGCCGGCGAATACGACCAGAACTCGCCCAACTACCACCAGTGGCTCACGCCCGATCAGATCGGCGAACAGTTCGGTCCCTCGCAGACCGATATCCTCACCATCACCAACTGGCTCACCGGCCACGGCTTCACCGTCTCGCAGATCACCCGCGACCGCATGTCCATCCGCTTCAATGGCACGGCAGCGCAGGTCCAGAGCACCTTCCACACCGAGATTCACAACCTCACGGTTAAGGGCCAGGCGCACATCGGCAACATGAGCGACCCGCAAATCCCTGCCGCCCTTGCTCCCGTCATCGTCGGCGTCAAAGCCCTGCACAACTTCTTCCCGCGGCCCGCGCACCACATGGGCCAGACGGTTCAACGCGACGCGTCGTCTGGCAAATGGGTGCGGCAGGCGCCGAACGTCAGGGCAAGCGCGGCACCCGCCGCTCCCGGGATCTTGCTCAAGCATCCGGCGATTTCGGCAACACCATCAGTGAGCTCTGGAGCAGCTAAGCCGCAGTTCGGCATTAGCGTTGGCGGATCGAGCCCTTACCTGGTCGAGGACGTGGACCCATGGGACTTCGCCACCATCTACAACATTCTTCCCCTCTGGAACGAGACCACGCCGATCGATGGTACCGGCCAGACGATTGCCATCGCTGGGACCAGCGACATCGATGTTGGGCAAACCGGAGAGACCGGCGCCAACGGCAACAACGACGTTTTTACTTTCCGTAACTATTTCGGCCTGCCCACCGGCAACCCCGCCAACACGCCCAAACGCATCTCCGGAAACAACCAGCCCCTCACCGTCTGCACTGACACCACCGGCACTGTTCCCTATCCGTCGAATCCATGCGGCATCGACGATCTGACCGAAAACTCGCTCGATGTGGAATGGTCGGGATCGATCGCCAAGAATGCGCAGATCATCCTCGTGTCCAGCTATCCCGCCTCAGCCACGGACGATAACCTCTACGATTCGGAAAGTTACATCGTCAACAACCTCACCGCCCGCATCATGAACGTCAGCTACGGCCTCTGCGAGCTGGCCAACGGCACCGCGGCCAACGTCCAGTACTACAATCTCTGGCAGCAGGCCGCAGCCGAAGGAATCTCCGTATTCGTAGCCGCAGGTGACTCCGGCTCGGCAAGCTGCGACGACGGTGAATCCTGGGCTGCTTCCGGACTCACGGTGAGCGGCCTGGCCTCCACACCCTGGAATACCGCAGTCGGCGGCACTGACTTCAACTGGTGCGACCCCGACACCGCCAACGGTTCATCAAATACGGAGTGCTCGGCCGCACCCTATTGGAGCAGCACCCCGATTACCAGCCAGGGCTCAACCGCGGCGGTTACATCCGCTCTGGGGTACGTGCCGGAGGTGCCCTGGAATGAATCCTGCGCCAATCCGATCACGCTCAAATGGGTACAGGATGCAGCGAATGTCATTTACAACATTTCATCGTCCGGATCGAACGGTATTACAAATACCGAACAGGCCTGCAACTTCATTTACGACTACGACTTTTATGAATATGAGGGAACTGGCGGCCTCCTCTATTACTACCCCTACATCACTTACCTGCTTGAGACCGTGGGCGGCAGCGGCGGAGCCAGCAACTGCGTCGTAGGCACTGCGGTTACCAACCCCAACACCGGGGGAATCAGCGGCTGCACCACCAGCACCGGAGTCGGTTCGACGGGTGCTACCAATAACCCTGATACCAACGCCCCACAAGCTGCGCTTGCCACATACAACAACGGCTGGCCCAAACCAAGCTGGCAAACCGGTGTTACCGGCATTCCCAATGACGGCGTTCGCGATCTGCCCGATGTGAGCTTCTTCGCATCCGACGGATATACCTCCTCTAGCGCTTACCTCATCTGCGTCTCTGAGGCAAACAGCGGCAATGCCCCATGCACGTATTCCACCTACACCGAGCCGTTCTACCAGGAAGTGGGTGGAACCTCGGTCGCAACCCCCGCAATGGCTGGTGTCATGGCGCTCATCAACCAGAAGACGGGGGTCACACAAGGCTTCGCAAATCCCGAGCTCTACAAACTGGCGGCGACGCAGAACTACTCCTCTTGTAGCGCTGAGTCCGTCACTGCTGGCAGCGCGACCTGCCTGTTCAACGACATTGACAAAGAAACGAACGCAATGCCCTGCGATGCATCGGACGCGACTCCGAACTGCACCGCGTCATACAGCACCCTCGGCTACTCCGATTCTGAATATGGACTCGGCATCCTCACCGGCTACAGCGCTGCCACGGGCTTCGACCTCGCCACCGGCCTGGGCTCGCTGAACGTGGCCAACGTGGTCAACAATTGGGTCTCGGTCGTCGGATCCGGCGCAACCACCATAACCGTGACGCCGACTCCCAACCCTGTGTCCTTAGGCACCCCACTCAGCGTTGCGGTCACCGTAGCAAGCAATCCCTCCGGAAAAACAACGCCCACCGGATCGGTGACACTCTCGGGCGGCGGCTACACATCCGCATCTCAGTCGCTCACCGGCGGTTCCTATACCTTCACCGTTCCCGCAGGCGCACTCACTGGTGGAACCGACACCCTGACGGTGAACTACACCGGAGACGCCAATTACGCGCCCAACAGCCAAACCGCCAGTGTCACGGTAAACAAGCTCACTCCATCGCTATCCGCCTCGCCCTCACCGGCCTCAATTCAATCCAACCAGCAAGTCATCATCACGGGAACGGTGACGGGCTCGGGCGCTACGCCGACAGGAACGGTGACCGTCTCCTACGGAACCACCTACACCTCGTCGGCGGCTACGCTCAACAGCAGCGGGCAATATTCAATCACCATCACGCCCAACTCGCTCCCCGGAGGAACACCCAGCCAGAACGATACGCTCAACGTTAACTACAGCGGGGACGCCAACTATAACGCGGCAAGCACCACCACATCGGTCAGCGTCAAGTTCTTCCAGGTGCTCACCCCCACAATGACCGTCACGCCCGCCTCATCCACCGTGAACTCAGGCTCCTCGCTGCTGGTCACGGTGAGCCTGGTTTGCAACACCCCTCCCAACCCTAGCGGGAGCTGCACGGGTGTCCAGTCCCCAAGCGGAACCGTAACCCTCTACGGCAGCGGCTACTACACACAGGCGTCGCCGGCCTCTGCAACTCTAACGAACGGAACAGCCACCTTCACCATCCCCGCAAACACGCTGAACACAAATCCAAATCCCGCCCTCTCGTTGAGCGACCCGATCACGGCAACATACAACGGAGATTCGAACTTCGCTCAGGTATCGAAAACGGCAACCCTGGCGGTTTCCGAATCGGTCTATTCGCTGGCTGGTACGAACCTATCGTCAGTAACTCCGGGAACGGCAGCTTCGGCTTCGGTTGCAGTCTCTTCGCCCAATAACTACACGGGCACAGTAACCTTCGCATCCGGCCAAGGCTCCTGCGCGCTCACCGGGTATCCCACTGGAGTCACCTCCTCCACGCCCGGCAATCCAACCTGCACGCTCTCAGGCAACGGAACGGTAACGTTCACCAATGGCGTGCCCACCGGATCACCCGTCACCTTCGCCATCCACACCTACTCAGCGACAACCATGTCCGAACTTCGCCGACCGGCGTTCGGCCCAGGCGCCCCATCCATGCAGTTGGCGAAGCTCTCCACAACCGCGAGCCCCCACGCGCCTCTGTCCAAGGGAACTGAGCTGTCCGGAGCTGTTGGCAGCGCCGCGCTCGCTGCGCTCCTCCTCTTCGTCATTCCCGGAGGCGCACGCAAGTGGAGAAAGATGCTGAGTGCGCTGTTGCTCGTCGTCTCTCTATCACTCACCTTCGCAGGCTGCAGCGGAGGCAGCGGCGGAGGATCGAATCCACCACCCGTACTGCCAACCCCAACCGTTACCGTCACGCCGCCAGCGACGTCCCCCGCCTACAATGCTCCGTTCAACGTGACAGTTACAGTCAGCGGCACCGCAGGCACACCCACCGGGGGCGTAACTCTCTCCGGTGGCGCCCTCGCCGGGCTTAATGGCACGCTCACCAATGGAAGCTACACATTCACGATTCCCGCCAACACCTTCGCAGGCGGCAGCAGCGTGACCCTCACGGCCTCCTATCAGGGCAGCTCCGCTTACAACCCCGCCACGGGACAATCAACCCCGATTACCGTGGACTACGTCCCCACAACCGCCGGCAACTACACCTTCACAGTGACCCCCACCAGCAACCCGTCAGTCAGTCCCACGGCCTCCGCCACCTTCACCGTAACGGTGAACTAGAAACTTCGAACCAGCACAGACCTCGGGCCCCTCCTTCCGGAAGGGCCCGAATTTTTTTGCGCCGGTTTGCAGATAATTTCGCCCTTCCGGCGCACAATGGCCTTAGAGTGTCCCTCCGGGAGGACTCGCGAAGTGCCAGGAACGCCTTGGTGGCCGACGCCATGAGCCGGAAGTTGCCAAAGCAAGTGAGTTTCGCCCGAAAAAATGCCTCTAAACCATTTGGATGGATGATCTTACGAAATAGTCCGCTTGCTTTCAACGGGCTGAAGAAAATGATCAACCCTTATCTCACTCAAAAGAAGCCACTTAGGCCAAAAACCCCAGTGGGGGGGTAGACCGGCGAAAACGGGCTGTGAAACTGTGAAGCGCAAGCGCATCGGTTTTTCGGGCGGAGATTCTGCTGCGAATCACGAACCACGATTCACGAACCACGATTCACGAACCACGATTCACGACTCACGAGTCTCAAGCTGAAAGCTGGCACTCTAACGCGCTGCGCCGAGTTCTCTATCCTTCCGCTCCGGCCCAAGCGCGCACAGCACCACCAGCGCCGCGATGGACGCGATCTCAAACGCAGTAAGCGCGCCGGCATAACCAAATGTCCGGCGCAGCGCAAACTCGATGCCGACCGAGGGCGCGCCGATCAACATGCCAAGCTGGTAAACCACGCCGGGAAAAAGGCTGCGCACCGCGGGCGGCGCAAGCTCGTTGAGGTGCGCGGGAATGACGCCGAAGACGCCCTGCACGCCGAACTGCATCACGAACGCTCCTGCGGCCAGCACCGCAAGCGAGCCTCCGAAGGCCCACGCTGGCACGGCAACCAGCGCGATGCCGAGCGCAAACAGAATGCTCCATCGCCGTCCCATCTTCTGCGAGAGATGGCCGATCGCGAGCGCGCCCAGAATCGCGCCCACGTTGTAGAGGATGGCGAGATTCGACGTGGCCAGCGCCGAAAACCAGTGCACGCTGCGCAAGAAGTCGGGATAGAGGTCTTGCGACCCGTGCGAGAAGCAGGTAATGGCCGTCATGAGCGCGACCAGGTATACAAAGACGCCTTTGTGGTCCCACAATGCGCGCCCCACCGCGCCAAAACCCGCGGGCCGGTTGCTACGCCACGCTTCCGGCTCCGGCGCCAGTGCGGCAAGCAGCACAATCGGCGCCGCCAGCAGCAGTCCGCCGAGAAAGACCCACTGCCAACCCAGGCGCGGCACAACCACGGGCATGGCCGCCGCGGCCAACAGATAGCCCGCCGAATAGCCCGCCTGCAGGATGCCACTGAACAAGCCCCGCCAGCGGCCCGGCGAGCTCTCGATGACGAGCGACGCGCCGATACCCCAGTACCCCCCCATGCCCACGCCGTAGAGCGCGCGCAGAATCAAAAATGACCCGTACCCCGGCGCGAACGGCGTCATCGCCGAAACGATGGAAAAAAACAGCACGCACACAATCAGCGGCCCGCGGCGTCCGTAGCGGTCGGCCAGCGCTCCCAGCACCAGCGCGCCCAGCGGACGCGTGACCAGCGTGACCGTGATCGACCAGACGATGGCGGCCTTGCTCACGCCGAAACGCGCCGCCAGCGTATCGAGAAGAAAAATGAGGATGAAGAAGAAATAGGCATCGAGAATCCATCCCAGGATTCCCGACGCCACGGCGAACTGCCATCGCGGCGCGCGCGGAGATTTCGCGAGCTTTTCTTTCAGAAAGCCCTCCGTCACAACCGCTGCTGCGTCAGTCCGCCGTCGACCACGATCGTCGCGCCGGTCGAGTAAGGCAGTTCACCGCGCGCCAGCACGCTCACCGCGCTGGCCACGTCGGCCGCGCTGCCCCAGCGCCTTTCAATCGTCAAACCAGACTGAATCAGCGCGTCGTACTTGCCGCGCA
>Ga0326727_10023215_pt1 | contig 11870 bp, 13 predicted proteins | sample MB2enrmetagenome_FD_207643 | JGI IMG/M metagenome (GOLD analysis project Ga0326727, IMG submission 207643) | Lab enriched peat soil microbial communities from McLean, Ithaca, NY, United States - MB29MY | ecosystem: Environmental > Terrestrial > Soil > Wetlands > Peat | place: USA: New York... | reverse complement strand
ATCGCTAACGCTGTTGGCAGCTTCCTGCTGCTTGTGCTCACCCCGCTGCATATGTTCCTGTTCCTGCATGTGTTCGCCGGCTGGGTCTGTACCGGGCTGGCCGGGCTGGTTACCGTGCTGCTCGCCCGCCGCTACGGCCCTCATCTGCTACGGGCGGTACGCAACTTGCAGACAGCCGAGCTGGCCCTGGACGGTACTGGTACAGACAGGATATCCGTGCGCCAGGCAGCTTAGACAGCTGCAGTACGCCCCGCCCTCCCGATGTGATATTATGGGTTATGGGTTACGACACGTTGGTAGACGGAGACCGGGCTGCACAGGTGAAGCTGTGGGACTGCGAACAGTACCACACCTACCAGGTCGGCGACAGCACACCGCAGTTCTTCGGCGAAGGGTACAGCATCGGGCTGCGCGAAGGCGGGTGGGCCAACATCGAGCGTGACGGGAAGTTCCTGGGGATCGCTGACCAGCCCATGTTCGGACGTCAGGTGGACAAGTACGGCTGTGACTGGTCCCCCGAGGCGTACGGGGCGAACGACCCGTTCTCCGCTGCTAACCTGCTGTCCCGTATACGGGCCAACGAGCCCGACCGGTGAGCCAGCCTGGCGGCCAGCTGCTGGTCGTCGATTTCGATTTTTTCTTCCCGGTCCCGCCGTCCGACACTGAGCAGTACGGGCTGTTCGAATGGGCGCACGCCGAGTCCGAGTTCTTTATCCAGCCCGGGATCTGGTACAGCCGGGCCTCTTCGTTCTGCCTGCAGGGGCTGCCGCTGCCCCAGGTCAACGACGAGTGGGAGGACTGGTGGCCCCGGTTCAATATCGCCCCGGACGCCCCGCTGTTCATCTCCGAATCGAATTGTACGGTGCTGAACAGCCAGGTAGGCCCGGTCGACGGCATATGGCTGTTCGACGCTCATCATGACGCCGGGTACAGCCGGGAGCGTGCCGCCCAGGCTGTCCGCACCGGCCGGTGGACCTGCGAAGATTGGATGTACTACTACGGGACGCTGATCGGGGCGGACCGGCTGCACATGCGGTACCCCCGGCACCGGCCCGGAGCGTTCACCGAAGAGCCAGCCCCGCAGCTAGAAGGGCTGGACAGGAAATTCTACGACCCCGACGAGCAGACCCCCCGGTTCGACAAAGTGTTCGTGTGCCATTCCGGCGCCTGGGTGCCCCCATGGTGCGATCCTCAGTTCAAGCAGTTTGTCCAGCGAGCAGGGAGGCCAGCACGGGCGTTACCGCCGCCGCCTGCCGAACGGGAATGGGATCCGGACCAGCTAGAAACCTTCAGCGGGGCGCTCCGGCAGGTGCTAGTCGACGCCGCAGTCCGGCCGCGGCCCCCAGCAGTTGCTAAGAGATAACGACCCGCTGGTCATCAAAACCGTCTTGGACAACCCGGTTCTGCTCCGGGCGGTCCAGGCTATATGACAGCTGGCCCACGGTACAGCGTAATGTTACATCTGATGGGCGAGCTGCCACATCGCGAGGGTAGCTTTAGGCAGATTCGGGTTGGCAAGGGCAGCTTCGTTTACTTGTGAAGCTTCGTCTCGCAGTAGCTGGCATAACAGGGCTGCTGGGCAGCTGGGGTTGCCGGCTACCTGTATCCGGACGCTCCAAAGGTTATCCTCGCTTAGATGTCCCAATATCTCCGGCGGGCAGGTGAGGTTGCCGGCTACGCTTATGCGTACGTAGGAGAGCGGGTCATGGCTCAGCCGTTGTAACGCTCGGCTGCCCGCTTTGGGGCTGCGGGCTGTACGGTCTTTGCGTTCATCGTCGTTCTGCAGGATATACCGCGCTATTAACCCGCAGTAGTACGTAACGGTCCCGCCAACAATTATAGCTGCGGCTGATCCCCACCAGTATCCCAGATGTCCCATTCTGATCAGAGCGGCGGCAAGCATCCCGTTCGCTGTTACAGCTGCTGCGAATACAGGCGATACCACTGCCCACCGGACAGGTGCCGGTACCCGTCCGGCGTAGACGTCCAGTGACATATCGCGGGCGATGTTGCAGCAGTGTCTCATTGTGACTGGACGGAAGTTAAACCCGGCCGTTCCTGAAGGCGGTCTTTTCTGCTGCCGGCGCTGTTGTTGCGGCCTGGGTGCTTCTCGGTGCGGAACAGTGCCGGTTGCTGCCGGGATTTATGATTTGGATGCTGTTTCGGATTGGGATGAGAGCCAAAGCGACTCATGTGCCCAAGCTGTGACGTCTGGACCAGAGCGAAGCTCTTTGGTGTGTTAAGAACAGCCGTGGTACTTCCATCCGGCTTGGTTCCGCGAATTGGAGGTACCCCACCCGCCAGCGGGTTCTCTTCCAGCACCCGGGGTCTATTTTCCCGGATTAATTGTAAGAGCGGTAGGTGCATTAGTCCAGAGTACCGTTATCCAGGCGGGCGGTGTATTACGTCGGACGACGTTTCCGCTCTGTGAGACTGGTGAGATAGACGTGGCCTTGAGTAGTCGACGTTAGGTCCTATGGACGAGCTGCCACATCGCCGCCAGGATGTGGACCTGACTGCGACAGGCCCGGCCGGCTGGGCACAGGTTCCCTACGGCACCGCTGTGGTGCTGCTTTACTGCGATAAGCCGGCATGCATTATATGAGACCAGTCTATAGGACGGTAGAGTAAATCAATGGGCGCGCCTGTTTGGCCTTCTTCTCCTGCAGGCGGGACACCGCGCGATGATATTTACGGGCAGCCTGGCGGATCTTGGCCTGGACCTCTACCTCAATGGTCCGGGCCGACGGGCCCGGGATACGGGTATTCACCTCCGTACAAAGGGGCGCGGTACCAATTACCGCCGTACGGTTCGGGTGCGCTAGCAGGCCAGTGGCGGCGACTTGGAGCCCGTCTGCTGGACAGCCTGATCGTACTGCCGGCAGTCTTTATCCTATTTATACCGTTTATCGCTTTTATGGTCGGCAATTCCGCCGTTATCAACGACAACACTGCCAATGCCAACCCGCAGATAATTGGCGTCCTGCTCGGGATGTACGTGATAATGTTCGGCACGGGGCTGCTCCTGGTGCTGCTTGAAGTGGCCTGGGAGGCTCTGGCTACTCATCATTGGGGCCGCACCCCAGGGAAAGCTATCGTCGGTATCCGGCCAGTCAAGGTCATTAACGATAATCACATAGATCCCAGCCGGATGCCTATGGGTACCTGCTGGGGCCGGGCCGCCTGTTATTTACTTATCCCCTGCGTCCCGTTCGTCGGCGGTATACTCAGTCTGCTCAACGAACTATGGTGCTTATGGGATGGCGAACGGCAATGTCTGCACGACAAGATCGTGCACACCGTGGTCATCGCCGACTAACCTTTCCCATATCTGATCTGGCACCGTGATCTCCGGGAAGCTGGGACGGTTTGTACATATCGGATATGCGAACACCGAACTGGAGGGCTCGCCTTCTTGATCTCCGGCCGTGATGCAGCAGGTTAACGACCTAACGCCAGACAGAATGGCTTGCGGACAGCTGTGGGACTCGTCTTGTCCGGCGTTAGTGGGACCTCCCACCTGGTCTCATAACGACAGCCACGCAGACAAGACCAGCCGGATGTTCGCTGCCATAAAGCAGAGCACACCGCTACCGGTGTTGCGGACATAGCTTGCGACCGCGAACCGACGGTCCGGCTCTGGGTGGCTAGCAGGTCTACTTGTCCGCCAGATATGCTTGAGGAGTTGCTGCGGGATGACGACCGGTCTGTGGTTTTGACGGCTGCGGCGTATCCGGACCTGCCTCGGGCAGTACGGGCGATGTGGCAATTAGCGTATGGAGCCGGGACAGCCTAGGTGGTACCGCGCACCAGCTGTCGCACAGCAACCAGGGATTACATCCAAGCTATGTGACAGCCCGCCCGGTAATCAGCTCTCCTTCTGGCTTAGCAGTGAGCCGCGGACCATCTGGGGGATCAGCAAAGTATTAGGGCCGGGCCGGTACAGCTCAGCTTCCGGGCCGCCGGTTATGTCCTGACGTTTGGCTCCGGCCGGCTCCAGGAACCCTTTGGCACTGAGCACTTTGCGGCGGAAATCAGGCCTGTGGACCGGGCCACCCCACACCGCTTCGTACACTCGGCGCAGCTCGGAGATCGTGAACGGCTCCTGTACGAAAGATGTGGCTAGCCGGCCTTCGTATTCGACTTTGTCCCGGACCCGGCGTAAAGCGTCGTTGATGATCTTCTGGTGGTCATAAGCCAGGTCTTCGTCCTGCAGGTCCGTCACTGCGAACCAGCGGGCCTCTTCGGCGTCTGAACCCCCGGTGGGGGCCGGCAGATGTGGCATCAGCGCTACGTACGTAGTGGAGATCACTCGGCCTCGAGGGTCTCTTCCGGGCTCGCCGTAGGTGTACAGTTGTTCCAGGTACCCAGGGAACATTTCCAGCCCGGTCTCTTCCGCCAGTTCTCGTCTGGCTGCGTCGTCCAGACTTTCATCGGGCTGCACGAACCCTCCTGGTAGCGCCCAGGACCCTTTGAACGGGTGTTGGGCCCGTTTGACCAGCAGGATAGACAGCTGCCCGCCAACGATAGTGAACAGCGCCGCATCGACCGTATGTTCGATACGAGGGTAATCGGCTGCCTGCCGGCGGTACAGCTCCAGGAATTCCTGCTCGTTGATATTTTCGTCTCGCAGCCGGTCCCGCACCTCACTGGCCGACAGGATGTTTACCCCCGCTTCCCGCATCTGTTGTAGCACCTGGTTTTTGCCTTCGGGCTGGAGCACTGAGCATAGCTCCGGGACCAACCAGACTTCGAACCCCTCTTTGACAGCGTCCAGAGCGGTAGCCATCACGCAGTTAGCGAGCTCCCAGCCGACCACGATAATCCGGCGGGCCTGAACGGCCCGTAAGACCTGGGCTAACGGCCGGCCGGAGCCGTCTTTATCTTCGGTCCCTTCGAAAGCGGAGAACGCCGCTGAACGCTGCCCTTTATATATCCGGTGGGTGATGACGGCCAGCAGCCGCTCAGTTGCGAACCGGGGATGCAGCTCTGCCTCCGGGGTGCCAGCCCTGCCGTGCCGGCTGTACAGTTTGCGGGCCAGATCTTGTGGCTGGCCTGGCTCCACCATGTGGTCCGGCAGGTGCTCAGGGTGCCAGTCATGGGAGGCAACCACCGCGACTACCGAGGGGGAGCTGGCTGTCTCGACCGTGAAGTCACGGATAGGGTCGACGGTGGCGGACGACCCGGGGACCGGCAGCCCGGCCCCCGCGAAATCGTCAGCGAAAGTACCTTGCATGTCGACGTCGATAATGACGGTGTTCATATGGTTGCCATCTCCTGGTAGCTGTTGTCGGCTCGGACCACGAAGGCCGGCTCGCCGGCCTGTACGGTTAGCGCCCCGGGCTGCAGCTCATGGATAACCTGAGCGTGGAAATCCCGGGTCTGGCGTAGGGTGGGCTGCGGCTGTACCAGCCCGCTGGTTACTATCTGGTGTTGCAACGGCCGGGCCCCTGGCGGCACCCGGCGGTCCAGGCTGTACAGCTCGGCGGCAGCGGAGCTGGTGCTGTTGTACAGCCGGTACGGAGTTTTAGCGCCGCCTACGGTGGCTTTGGACGCTGAGCGTTTGGCTACCGGCCGCATCCGGCCGTCCACGCCAGCGATCGCCACCAGTTTGTAAACAAACCCGACGGTGGGAGCGCCGGAACCGCCGATCAGCCTGGTACCCACCCCGAAGCTGTCCACCGGGTCGCCAGCCAGCTCGTCAATAGCGTACTCATCCAGGTCGGAGGTAACTGCGATCAGGGTGCCGGTCGCACCCAGCTCGTCCAGCAGCGCCCTGGCCCTGGTTATCTCGTCCCGCAGGATACCGGAATCGATCCGTATAGCACCCGGCCCGGCGGCACCGGATTCGTGGGCTACCGCCACTGCGTTACGTATACCTTGCTCGATATCGAACGTATCAACCAGCAAAGTGGTGCCTATCCCTAACGCCCGGATCTGCGCCCGGAACGCTTCTAGCTCACTGTCGTGAGCCAGGGTGAAAGCATGCATCGCGGTACCCATGGTGGGGATGTCCCAGCGCAGCCCGGCGGCCAGGTTGGAGGTCGCCCCGAACCCGGCGATGTACGCAGCCCGGGCGGCCGCTAAGGCTGCATGTTCGTTAGCCCGGCGGCTGCCCATCTCGGCCAGCGGCCGTCCCCCCGCGGCTTGTACCATACGGGCAGCGGCCGAGCATACTGCCGAGTCATAGTTCAAGATCGACAGCATCAAAGTCTCTAGCAGGCAGGCGTCCCCGAACGGCGCTTCGACTCGTAGCACCGGGCTGTTAGGGAAGAACAGTTCGCCTTCCCGATAAGCGTAGATATCGCCAGTGAAACGCCAGCCCCGCAGGTACTCGACGGTGGTGGCATCCAGCACCCCGCGGTCTCGCAGTGCCACCAGCTGCGGTCCGGCGAAATTGAAATTGCCCAGCGCCTCCAGCAGCCGTCCGAGACCGGCGAACACGCCGTAGCGGCGGCCTGCAGGCAGGGTGCGGGCGAACACCTCGAAGACAGCTCGGCGGCCGGCCACCCCCGAGCCCAAGGCGGCACGTAGAGCGGTGTATTCGTATTGGTCTGTCATCAAAACCGTTTCGCCCATCCCAACCCCCGATAGTTTCATTTCGAGTTTATCACATTGGGGGCTGGCGCGCAATATGTATTATTGGCCGGATGGCGGGGCTCTACGGCATTGTGGCCGTCGGTGACGGTTTGCGGAGTGTGCTGCCCGGCCTGGCGCCCTGGTCGTCTTACCAGAATGTTGCTCGGCAGGATTAGTGCGCTGCCTAGGTGCCCGCCCCGCCGGGGCTACAGGTCGGGCCGGACCAGGGCGTACACCGGCCGTTCGCCATATCCGTACGGAGAGGTCATTGCCGCGACTGTCGGTGCCCGCCGGCGGTGCAGGTGCGTTCCCCGGGCGGCCCCGGCGTGCTGCATGGCAGACCTGGCTGTTTCGTAGTGGGCCTGAGCGGCCGCTGGTCGCTGTGACGTCGGTACCTCGTCGGACGGCCGTAATACAAATTTCTGTTCGCGCACCCAGTCTCGAGTGGTCCGTACCCGCTCGCTCAGCTAGGCGCTCTGGCAGAAATCCAGGAACAGCTTGTTGCCACGGTTGCCGTTACATGGTCCGTAGGCCAGCACGGAATTGTCTAGCCGGCCTGTCCCGCCTTCCGATACTGGGATGATGTGGTCGAAGGTCCGCTGTACCGGCAGCGAGCTGAGCAGGTCGGGCTGCCCGAACTGTGCGCCGCAGTAGAAACAGTAATCGCCGTCGTCCCGGGTGATAAGCTGCTGCTCGCGCCGAGCCCGGCTTGCCATATCCCAGTTTATCAGCTGGCGGGTATGCAGCGGGTAGCTGTCGGCACACAGGTAGGCAACCAGGCCGATCGGGAGGATGCGCTATGCTGATAGCGACGGGGAACGGTCCCAGCCGGTACGCCGTCCGGCCGGGTGTGACCAACGTTCTTGCCGCCGCCTGCGGTCAGCCTGCTAGCAGGGCGCAGCCGGTGGCCAGCTCGAACAGGACGTCCTGGGCCCGCCTGATCTCGGCGATGCTGGACAGCCTGTCGGGCAGGGACAGTTCCAGCTCGGCCGCCCAGCCGCTCAGCGCTTCGGTGAGCACCAGCGCGGCGTCGGTGCCGGACCGCAGCTCGATAACGGGCACGGGGTCTGCCCGGCCGGGTTGTGGCCTGTCCCTGTCCTGCATTGTCCTGCTCTCCTTGCTGCGGCGGCTGGCACCGGGCTGGCGTGGCTCCTTGGTACCGATCCTACCCCTACCGCCTGAGAGAGGGCTGAGCAATAGTTGAGAATTCGCTAGGACGGCGCGGGCCGCACCGGGCTGTCGGCCTCGCCGCCCGGCGCTTCAGCGGGCCAGTTGGTACATTGCCCGCAGGTGCCGGGGGCACCCGGGGTTGGCGGCGGCAGCCCGGGCGACGTTATTGTCGGGGTCTCGGAGCATCCCCTGCAGGGTAGCGCTGGGCGCACGCCGGTTGGCGGCGACATTTAGGCGTACCTCCTTGTTGAGGTCGGTGCTGAGCTGGGCCAGCAGGCCGGGGGTGCACCGGGAGCTGCGGGCGACCCGAGCGCGCACCGGGGCGTACGGGCTGGCAGCCAGCTCGCCTAGCTGCCGGACGGTAGGTGACCGGCCCAACAGGTTGCTGCTGAACGACCACACCCAATGGGTGACATTCCAGATGCTGGTTTGCAAAGTGTCCCCGCCGGGATGTTTAGCGCCGTGCTGGCATCCTATCTCCCAGCTGTCGCTGTCGCTGTCGTACCGGGCCCAAGCGGGCTCGCCGTTGGGGAACGTCCGCCGGTAGGTCACGTTGCCCTGCTGGTAGTCCACGGTACGTGACCATCCCTGCAGGTACGGGGTGCCCCCCAGGTCCCGTTTGGCTTCCTGCCGCAGTTTCTGGGCGGCCAGCTGCTGCTCCCGCTGGGCCAGCGCCTGGCGCAGCAGGTCGACTTGCTGCTGCAAAGTACCTTTGAGCTGCAGTGTCTCGGCGGGATGGGCGGCGGGCCGCACCCGGCGGTACTGGTTGGAGGCCGCCATAATAATTATCTAGTCAGCTGGTACATAGCCCGGGCGGCTTTCGGGCACCGGGGGTTGTCGGCGGCAGCTGATTTGATCCTCTGGTCGGGATCTTGGAGCAGCCGCTGCAGGGTGCCAGGCGGGCACCGGCGGCTGCCGGCAACGTCCAGCCGTACCTCCGGATTAGGGTCGCCGGCCAGCTGGTCCAGCAGCTCGGGGGTGCAGGACCGGGAGTTGGCGATCCACCTGCGGGCGGCTAAGGAAGGGCCGGTGGCCCACTCTTGGAGCTGTTCGGGGTCGGGAGGCCGGCCCAGCCAGCTGCTGGTGCCCATCTCGATCAGAGCGGTGTCGATAGCGCGGCCCAAGCTGGGTAGCCCGGTGATCTCCACCCTGAGGGTGCCTTTCCAGAACATAGCCATCCAGCAGTCTGTCCGAGCTTCGTACCGGGCGCTGACCGTCCGGCCGTTGGGCAGGGGCCGGCTGTATACCACTGCTAGTTGCTGGTCATGCGGGACGCGGGACCAGCTTTGCATCCCGGGGGTTGCCTGGCGGTCCAGGTCGAGCTCTTGCTGGTACCGCTGGGCTGGCAGCCGCTGTTCGTGTTCCTGCAGCACCTGGCGTAGCAGGTCAATTTTCTGCTGCAACGTCCCTTGGAGCAGGACGGTCTCGGTCCCGGGGTGCCGGCGGCCTGTGTACTGGTTGGGGGCGGCCATGTCCTGGTGTGCCTAACGGGCGAGCTGGTACATGGCCCGGGCTGCCCGGGGGCATTGGGGGTTGTCGGCTGCGGCCTGGGCGACTTCGGCTGCCGGGTCTCGCAACAGCCGGCTCAGCAGCACCGGGGGGCACCGGCGGTAGCTGGCCACCCGGGCGCGCATCGCGGGGGAAGGGCAGCTGGCCAGCTCCTCGAGCTGCTGCCCGGTAGGCGCCTGGCCCAGCAGGCTGCTGTCCTCGCTGGCGATAGTCAGCGCCCGACGTATAGCTGTCCCAAGGTCGGCCTGCCCGTGGCTGGTCTCTCTCCCCCGGTAATACGTGGACCAGCAGCTTTGGTCGTCACACCGGCGATCAACCTGGACGTCCTGGCCGTTAGGCAGGGTCATGCTGAACGTTATATGGCCCTGGCTTGCGACGGGGGACCAGCCGTGCGCCCATGTGGCGTCCGGCGGGATACTGTCCACTATCTGCTGCAGCAGGTGCTGCTCGATCTGATCTTCGTGCCGGGCCAGCGCCTGGCGCAGCAGCCAGGCCCGGTCCTGCAGGGTGCCTTCCAGGCGTAGCACGTCTGGTGGGGGCCCTGGCTGGCGCCTGGCGTACTGGTTGCTGGAGGTCATGTTACTGGTATGCCACGGTGGCTGCGGGCGCGCCAGCCGGCCTGTTTTGCTGGCGTTATGAACGGCCGGCTGGCCGCGGACGCCCGACATTGGCATAGATACATTATGGTTTTTGGTCGTGGTACCAATCAGTACCGGCAGAGAGGGATGTCACAGGCAAGCCCGGCGGTACCCCCGGGGTTCTCGCTGCTGAGACAGGTGGCCAGCGACATGCCCGCGGGGCACAAAGGTACTCCTTGGGCGCCGCACAGCTACCGTGTCCTTATGCTGGACACCCAGCCGGCGGCGCCCGCCGCCCCCGCTGTCGACCTGCAGGGGGTGCTGGCCGACGAAGCCGCTGAGCGGATGGTGTCCAAAGTGGGGGACCTGCCGAGCCTGCCAGCCAATCTTGTGGCGTTGGACGCCGCGCTGGCCGACGAGGATTGCTCTCTGGGCCGGATCGCCGGCATCGTTGGCAGCGATGTGGCTATCTCGGCCAAAGTGCTGCGGTTCGTAAACTCGTCGTTTTTCGGCCTGAAATACCAGATCAGAGATTTGCGCCAGGCGGTGGCCTACATGGGGATGCGGGGGATCCGGGACTATGTGGTGGCGGACGCTGCTTTCAAGGCGTTCCAGCCCAGCCCGCTGCTGCCCGGCACCTGGATAGAGACGTTTAATAACCACGCTGTGGCCGTGTCGGAGATCGCGGGGAGGCTGGCCCGGACCAGCCAGGCACAATGCGAAGCCACGGTGGCCGGGATGCTGCACGGGATAGGCGAGCTGGTGGTCGCCGAGCGTGCCCCCAAAGAGCTGGTCGCGGTGGCCGCCGACATCCAGGCTGGAGGCAACCCGGCCGAAGTCCAACGGCGGCATCTGGGGACCAGCTACCCTATGATCGGCGGGTACCTGCTGGCCAAATGGCGGCTGGACCGGCCTGTGGTGGAGGCGGTGGCCAGCCAGGGCGAACTGTGGTCCGGACTGGCCCGCGAGCCGGAGCTGACCGACGTGCTAAGCGTAGCCGACCATCTGGCGGTCACCTATGCCAGCTATGCCGCTGACGAGGTTGACCCCGGCCTAATATGCAACACCGGCCGGTACGCCGAAATAGACGAAGAGTACATCAGCCGGGTCGGGCTGCTGGAGCAAGTCCAGGCCTGCCGCTGAGCCAGCCTGGCCTTGCATAAGCGCAGCAGCCGTACGGTACGGCAATAAGATGATCCACGACGTGTTGGTGCTAAGGAGCGCGAGGCCCAGGTCAAGCTGTGGGACAGCGAGCTGGCTGCCTCAGAACAGGTAAAGTAACCTCGCTGCCCCGCCGAAGGGTTGTGAATGGTACAGTGCCGGGCTGCGAAGAGGCGGGTGGGCCAACATAGGGACGGCTGGGTGCCTTTGGTCCCAGTTCGGTTGGCAGCTGGACAAGTACGGCGCTGGCTGGCCCCCCAGGCGCACGGCCTGGACGGCCGTTCTCGCCGGCTGGCCTGCTGGCCGCGACGGCCGGGCCGCAAGACAATTGTCTTGCTGAGCAGCCTGGGGTTGCTGGCACGCCCTGGGCTTGGCATACACAGGTTATGAACGCCAACACCCGGCGTGGTAACAACCAGTACAAAGCGGACCGGCGGGGCCGGCTCGCGACCATCCCCAGCCCTCAGTTCGCCCTGCTGGCCCAGGGCGAACAACTGTCGATGCTGGAGCTGTGGGACCGCAAAGGGGTGGCAGCCGGGCCGACGGCCACACCTGAGATGCTGGGCCGGCTGAGCACCGACCCTGACTGGGAGGTCCGGGAGGCGGTAGCGAGCAACCCGGCATGCCCACCTGACACCCTGATGGCGCTGAGCAAAGACCCACAGCTGGTGGTACGCCAGGTGGTAGCCGAGAACCGGAACTGCCCGGCGGGGCTGCTCAACATGATCTGCGTGCAGGCTGAGCAGCAAACCCGGTGGGCTGTCAACCATCCCCGAGAGGCACCTCCAGGTACCGTCCAGACGCTGGTCCATACCTGCGCCGCTGTCGCGGGCAACCCCAACAGCAGCCCCGGCCTGCTGGTCCACCTCAGCG
>Ga0326727_10023214_pt1 | contig 11871 bp, 7 predicted proteins | sample MB2enrmetagenome_FD_207643 | JGI IMG/M metagenome (GOLD analysis project Ga0326727, IMG submission 207643) | Lab enriched peat soil microbial communities from McLean, Ithaca, NY, United States - MB29MY | ecosystem: Environmental > Terrestrial > Soil > Wetlands > Peat | place: USA: New York... | reverse complement strand
GCAGAATGACGATATGAAGGAGATGCTCGATCAAGGTCTTGTGCCAACGATCGTTGAAATGACGGCGTACTTCCCCGGCGTTTCACATGGCATCCCCATCACCACGGAGAGAATCTCTTCTGCCGCGGACGTTGCTGTCTTGAAGGGGAACCTCTCTGGATTGGGGATTAAACAGATTGCTCTTGCCGATGGCCGCGGTTCGGCTGTCAGCGGGGGCCCAGTCGTGCTTCTTGGATACCCCACTGCCCTTGACGGAATTCTCGCCCGGACAGGCGCAGAGACCCTCGAGTCGATCGCCAACGCATCGGAAGGTGATTCAAGACAGATGATGGAAGAACTCGCGCGCCGCCATTTGATCAGGCCGACTGCTACGCAGGGGCACATCGGCGACGTCCTTCGCGACAAGATTGTCTATGATGCCCAAACCACCTCGGGCGGCTCCGGTGGCCCGCTCTTCAACAACGAGGGAAAAGTCATTGGGATTAACTTTGCTGTGCTGCGTGAGTTCGGCGGTTCGAACTTGGCCATTCCAGTTGATTTTGGGAAGTCGCTTCTGAAACCGTAGTTTGCAAATTCGGCATTCGCTGCTTACACTTTCGCGCCTGTCGCCGATCGCACCCGGCAAAACGTATTGATTTTGGCAGGTGCGGAGGTTCATTTCGTTCGTTCCACCAGCCCGCGGAATCCGGGAAGGCGCTCGTCGTGGCACGCAGGATAATCACACAGATTGCCGATGCGCTGCCGTGCTGTCGAACTCGCATCGACAATTTCGACTCTCCAACAACTCCCTTCTCGAGACCGCCTTTCTTGCTCGCTCATTCTACGGCATTTAGAGTTCTGATCCGATTTGGCCTCGCACATGCGATTATGAGCGTGTCGGCCGCGGTCTGTGTGACTAACTGAATTCGACTTAATACGGTTCTTCGATGGAAAGCCTGACCTCACAACCGGATCTACAACGTCAAAACGACCGGCTTCAGTTGCTCCTGGATTTGACCAACAGCATCACGTCAAACCTGGACCTTCGGGAGGTTCTCCACGCCACCTCTGCCAATGCCCGGGAAAAAATGCTTAGCGATCTAGCCGGTATCGCATTGCCCGACGAGGCGTCGGGGAAATTCAGAATATACGCTCTTGATCTTCCAGAGGGACCAGAGATAGTAAGAGAAGGTATGCTGATCAGTTCCGTAGGAGCAGGAAGAACTGCGTTTGAGACTCTCAAGCCTACAATCGCAAACACTTCAAATCCTGACGACTTTTCCCCTGAGGAACAGGCGCACAATGCGCTTCTCACGGAACAAAAGACCGTTTGCAATATTCCGCTTATAAGCCGCGGCCGTGCTCTGGGTATCCTCAGAGTCGGGCGAACAGCGGAACGTCCATACGATGCCGACGAGATCGACTTTCTCCGCCTGATAGGCGGCCAGATTGCCATCGCAATCGAAAATGCACTTGCCTATGAAGAGATTACCCGGCTGAACAACAAGCTCGCCGAGGAGAAGCTTTATCTCGAGGAGGAATTCCGCAGCGAGATGGGTTTTGAGCGGATCATTGGGGACAGCCCAGTGCTGAAGCACGCTTTGCAGTTGGTGGAAACCGTTGCCCCCAGCGATTCCACCGTTCTTTTGCTTGGCGAAACCGGAACCGGAAAAGAGTTGATCGCCCGTGCAATCCACGAACGCGGCCGGCGCAAACAGCGTACGTTTGTGAAGCTGAACTGCGCCGCCATCCCCACCGGCCTGCTGGAGAGCGAGTTGTTCGGGCATGAGAAGGGAGCGTTCACCGGCGCAATCAGTCAGAAGGTTGGCCGGATGGAACTGGCCGATCAAGGAACTCTGTTTCTCGATGAAGTGGGCGATATTCCACCCGAAATCCAACCGAAACTGCTAAGGGTCTTACAGGAGCGCGAGTTCGAGCGGCTCGGCAGCGCGCATACGCGCAAAGTAAACGTGCGGCTTGTTGCGGCGACAAACCGCGACCTGGAAAAGATGGTTGCCGACCGCGAGTTCCGCAGCGATCTCTATTACCGCTTGAACGTGTTTCCTATCCGCATTCCACCCCTTAGAGATCGCAGAGAGGATATTCCCCTGCTCGTTGGCTACTTCGTACAGAAGTGCGCAAAGCGAATGCAAAAACGCATCGACGCGATTCCGGTATCCGTGATGAGGGAGCTTACGGCCTGGGACTGGCCCGGCAACATCCGCGAACTCGAGAACTTCGTCGAGCGCGCCGTAATTCTGACCCGCGGCAAGTCACTCGAGGCTCCGCTTGGAGAGCTTCGCAAATCCCCAATGGACAAGGCGGTGCGGGACTCAACTCCACGATCGGAAGACGATATCGCGCGAATCGTCAGAGAGACAGTTGCTTCTTTGAAGGCCAAAAGCGCGGGGAGCGAGCACGCCAGGAAGCAACGCGACGAGATCGTCCGCGTACTGACCGAATGCAAGGGTCGGGTAGGGGGCGCCGAAGGGGCTGCGGCACGCATGGGAATCAGCCGCACAACTCTCATCTCTCGGATGAAGAGGCTCGGAATCAACTCATACGATTACGTCTGAGCCCAAATTCTCCAGCACAACCCCAAGGAATTGAAGGCTTTTCTTCCAGACAAGCCGCGATGAGGCTCAATTCGAACCCCGGACGCCCCACGTCCTGTCGTCAACACTTTCGACTCTCGACATGCGAGGAGTTTTGATCTTCCTGAAAAGAAATCAGATACGCATTCCTGCCTATGGCGCGACGATTGCTTTTAGATGAGGGGATATCCAAATGTTGAAGATTTCCATTATCGAGAACAATCACAAGCGCCAATTGGTCTTGGAGGGCAAGCTCATTGCGCCCTGGACCAACGAATTGAAGAATATCGGCCAGGAAGCTGCAGTTGATCGCGATCATCGTGAACTCGTTATCGATTTGCGGAGTGTAACCGCCATAAGCGTTGATGGGGAAGGCGTGTTGCTGGCCCTGATGCATCAAGGCGCCAAATTCCGCGTAAGTGGAGTTTTTATGCGACAGGTGGTTAAACAACTGTCTCGACAATCACGGCTGGCGAAAAGACCCGGCGGAAGAGAAAAGGCGTGATGCGGGTCGAATCACGGAAGAAGACGCACGCGGGAGGAAAGACATGAAAATCCTCGGGTGGATTCACATTGTGCTTGGTCTGCTTGCAATCGGCTCCGGCGCAATTGTGCTGCGCGGAGTTCTGAGGGCTGCACTCAGCGGTAATCGGGTGGTCAGATTTTTGAGATACAGCCTGATTGCAAGTTTGGCTGGCCTGCTGCCTTTAACTCGTCACCTCTCGCCGGTCCAAGGAATCTGCATGCTGTCGGTTTATTGTTCGGGGGCCGTCGTTCTTGCATGGCGTGAGTTCCGCCTTGCTGGCCTGTGGCGCCCGGTTTTCGCATTCTTTATTGTGGCTGTTTTCTATCTGAATGTTGTCTCCGTGTCGATTCGGCTGTTCAAGGACTCTCTTCTGTTCGCAATGGCGTCGGCGGAATCCGTCCCGCGCTTTGAAATCGCGCAATTCTTCATCGCATTGGCTTTTGCCGTGCTGGGAGTGCTGGCGGTGAGAATGTGTCCTCCTCAGCGGACCCACTGACTCTCATCGCGCGGTCTCGTTTTCGGCGGGTTAACCCGAACGGAAAAACATGCAGCCAGAGCCAGCTTGCACCGACGACCCAACTCTCTACATCGTTGACTCAATTTGCGCCCGGACCTGGATCGTTCCGACTTTCGATGTGCTTCCACAATGTGCATGTCGAAGCGGTTTCGCCAGTTTCGACAATGCCCCAAGGACTCACTGAAATCTCCTTGTCCAATCAACGACTTGCAGGCCGCTTGGTTTGGCACTCCGGATGCTTCTTGGAAAGTTGCGAAGGTGCAAAAACAAAGGCCTATAACGTACACCCTGTTCGCAAGTTTGAAGGAGAAAGAATGAAAAGCGCGCTTCAGCTGCACAGCAATCAGTTCAAATTGACGGAAGAAGACATTTACGCGACAACGAACGACTTCCAGAAGTTATTCGCAAGAGAAATGACTGGCCTCTTTCGTTTGTCGCTAAATCTTACCGCCGATGCCGAGAAAGCGGAAAGCTGTCTCATCCTTGCCATGAGGGAGTGCTTTTCCAACCGCGCCGTTGCAAAGGAATTTGCCTTGATCTGGGCTCGCCGCACGGTGATCCGTAATGCGATCCGCCTGGTTTTAGGCACGAAGAACGCGATACCGATCGATATCTACGGCGAAGCAGGACCGGATTTCCATTTGCAGCCCAGCGAGCATCGGATAGAGGAACTGCGGGACTCTCTCGCGGTTCTGGAGTTGGCCGACTTCGATCGCCTGGTTTTTGTGATCTCTGTGCTTGAGCGATACTCCATCCTGGATTGTGCCCTGCTCCTGAAGAAATCGCCAAAAGAAGTCAATGATGCTCGCGTGCGCGCAATCAGCCAGGTTCTTTCTGCTGAAGAACGGGATCGTCACGGATCCAGCACAACATTTCCAACCAGTCTGTCCGGTGCCGGCAGAAATGGAATAGGAGCGCTCGATGGTTCATGCGGATCGCTTCTTGACGAGCCTTGCTTCTAGAGCAATGGGCTATGACGCCTATCTCAATCCTGAAGTCTTTCATACTGTGAGGGTGCAATAATGGCAAGTTCCTTCGCGTTCAACTACGAATACACGCGTTCCATCAACTTCCCCGCGCATAGAGGCCCATACCTGCCGCGAAATCGCGATTGTTGTGCGCCTGGCGCAAACTTCGTGAATCCTCGTCGTCTGCCCGGCAAATTCTGTAACTGCGAGTTATGTGTGCCAGGCTAGGGTGGCTGAAGCGGGCGTCCTAAAACAAATGACAATCCACGCACAAAGAGCCGAGGAGAGAAGGCCCGAGAGATGAAAGCCGGAACCATTCAAATCAACAGAGGTTCTCGAACGATGAAGTCGGCATCGGCGCTGGCATTGCTGTATCTTGTGTTGTCTGTGCAGCCCTTGGAAGCAGCAGCGCCCAAACAAGAGACCCTTCGAGCTTGGGATGATTACATTCGGATTCTCAACCAGAACGTAGCAAAGAGCTCCGCCGGGGACAGCCAGTTCTTGTGGGTTGACGAATCGCAGGATTTAGCTCGGCGCGTGCTTGGGAACGAGGTGGTTCTAACGAGTCACGATCCCAAAAATGTACCTCAGGGAATGATCCATGACTGGGTTGGTGTCGTGTTCGTGCCACACGCGACGCTTGATCAGGCATTGAGCGTGGTCGAAAATTACGATCGCTATGGCGAGTTCTACAAGCCCCTGGTCAGGAAGTGCACGATTCTTGCACGAGACGAGAATCAGGTCAAGTTGAACGTTGTTGCGGCTCAGAAAGTTCTTTCAGTGACGGCGGCTGTGGAGACCGAAGAGCAGGTCCATGCTGTGAAGCTGAGCCCCCAAAGGGCATACATCACGAGCAATGCCGTTCGGGTCAGGGAAATCGCCGACTATGGCCAGCCCAGCGAGCATCCGTTTCCAGAGAACCGTCGACCTGGTTTCGTCTGGCGCGAGGTGACTGTTCAGCGTTTCGAAGAGCGCGATGGTGGCGTTTACATAGAATTGGAGACGGTCCTTTTGAGCCGTGGCATTCCCGCGGAGCTACGCTGGCTGATCAAACCCTTAGCCGATGAATTGCCCCGAAGGTTGATGATCAGTGTGCTCAGTGACACGCGGAGTGCTGTGCTGCAGGAAACTCGATTGTCTCCGCCCCAGGATCTATCCCTGGCTGCGGGCCGGTGACACACTTCAAAGAGGTGTGGCGAACGTCCGGGGTGCGATCGGGTCAGATTCATGAACATCGGTGCGTGATGGGGACAGCTGAACCTGAACAAGTTGGAAGCGTAGCATTTCAGCAAGAGCAGACTGCCTGCGTACGGATCAGGCACGAATCTATCTCCGAATGCGAGAGTTACAACTGCGCATCCGTATCTCCATTTCAACCAGCAGCCTTCCGGTAAAGGACTCAGCTGGCTGACAGGAGATGAAAGAAGAGGAGAGCATGACAAATCTCGAGGTGTTCTTGGAGGAAAATCGGGAGCAAGGGAACCGGGTCACCACTGCGGAGCAGCTGGATGCACTCATTGCCCGCGTCAAAGCCGCTCAACAGAAATTCGCTAGCTTTTCGCAGAAGCAGGTGGATCATATTTTTCGCAATGCCGCGCTGGCGGCCGCGGATGCCCGCATCCCCCTGGCTCAGTTGGCTGTGAACGAAACCGGAATGGGCGTGGTCGAGGACAAGGTGATCAAAAACCACTTTGCGTCGGAGTACATCTACAACAAGTACAAGGACGAGAAGACCTGCGGCATCCTGAGCCAGGACGATGAGGCGGGCACCATCACTATCGCCGCGCCCATGGGCCTGGTGTGCGGAATCATTCCAACCACTAATCCCACCTCGACGGCGATTTTCAAGGCGCTGATCAGCCTGAAGACCCGCAACGGAATCATCGTCAGCCCGCATCCCCGCGCGCGCAAATGCACTTGCATCGCCGCCCGCCTGGTGCTGAAGGCCGCAGTCGACTCCGGCGCTCCCCAGGATATTATCGGCTGGATCGACGAGCCGACGCTCGAACTGAGCAATCAGCTCATGCGTCACCCCGACATCAAGTTAATCCTTGCCACCGGCGGCCCCGGCATGGTCCGTGCGGCGTACTCGTCTGGCACGCCCGCCATCGGCGTCGGCGCAGGCAACACTCCGGTGGTCATCGACGAGACCGCCGACCAGACGCGCGCCATTGCCTCAATCCTGATGTCGAAGACCTTCGACAATGGCGTCGTCTGTGCTTCCGAGCAGGCCGTCATCGCGGTCGATTCCATTTATGAGTCGATTCGCAGCCGTTTCTCCCGCCATGGCGGTTACATTTTGCAAGGCAAGGAACTGGATGCAGTTCGCAAGATCATCCTCGTCAATGGCGCCGTGAATTCGCAAATCATCGGCCAGGCTGCCACCAGGATCGCTGCATTGGCAGGTATCACTGTGCCGGCAACGACCAAGGTGCTCGTCGGCGAAGTGACGGACGCAACGGTTGCCGAGCCCTTTGCGCATGAGAAGCTTTCCACGATTCTGGCTCTCTATCGCGCCGCCGACTTCAAGGCTGCAGTGGCTATCGCCGGCAAACTCGTCGCACTCGGCGGCATCGGACACACCTCGGTGCTTTACACCGACCAGGACCAGCAGAAGGAACGCGTGAATTATTTCGGCGAGCAGATGAAGACGGCCCGCATCCTGATCAACACGCCTTCGTCGCACGGCGGCATTGGCGACCTTTACAACTTCAGCCTGTCGCCCAGCTTGACCCTGGGTTGCGGTAGCTGGGGTGGGAACTCAATCTCGGAAAACGTGGGGCCCAAGCACCTGCTTAATAAGAAAATAGTGGCCATGCGCGCGGAAAACATGCTGTGGCACAAGCTGCCGGGCTCCATCTATTTTCGCCGCGGCTGCATTCCTGAAGCTCTGAAAGAGATTGCCGGCAAGAAACGCGCGCTGCTGGTGACAGATAACTACTTGTTCCGCAACGGCTATGCCGATGAACTCATCGGGCAGTTGGAGAAATTGGGTCTGGAAGTGGAAACCTTCTATCAAGTTCAGGCCGATCCAACCCTGTCGACGGTGCGCAAGTGCGTGGAAGCAGCCACCACTTTCCAGCCCGATGTGATTGTAGCTCTCGGCGGCGGCTCGCCCATGGACGCGGCCAAAATTGCATGGGTGATGTACGAGCATCCCGAAGTGGACTTCGAGGACCTCGCGCTGCGTTTCATGGACATCCGCAAGCGCATCTACAAGTTCCCCACCATGGGCATCAAGGCCAGGTTGATCGCAATTCCGACAACTTCGGGCACAGGTTCGGAGGTCACGCCGTTCGCGGTCGTGACCGACGACGCGACGGGCGAGAAGTATCCCATCGCCGACTACGAACTGACGCCCAACATGGCGATCGTCGATCCCAACCTGGTGATGAATCTGCCCAGGCAGCTGACCGCTTACGGGGGCATAGATGCGGTAGTGCATGGCCTGGAAGCCTATGTCTCCATCATGGCCAACGAGTTCAGCGATGGCCAGGCTGTGCAGGCGCTCAAGCTGCTGAAGGAGTATCTGCCTTCGGCTTACAACAACGGAGCCAAAGACCCTTTGGCGCGCGAGAAGGTCCACTACGGAGCAACCATTGCCGGCGTGGCTTTCGCCAACGCTTTCCTGGGCGCATGTCACTCCATGGCGCACAAGCTGGGAGCAGCCTTCCACCTGCCGCACGGATTGGCCAACGCACTGCTGATCTCGAATGTGATCCGCTACAACGCCAACGACAATCCCACCAAGCAGGCGGCGTTCTCGCAATACGATCGCCCCAAGGCCAAATGCCGCTATGCCGAAATAGCCAGGTATCTCGACCTCGGCGGGGCCGGCAAGGAAGAGCAGGTTGAGAACCTCATCCAGTGGGTTGAAGGCCTGAAGCGCGAATTGGAAATGCCGGCCAGCATCCGCGATGCCGGCGTGGCCGAAGCCGACTTTCTGGCCAAGCTGGATGCGATCGCGGTGGATGCATTCGATGACCAGTGCACCGGAACCAACCCGCGCTACCCGCTCATCAGTGAGTTCAGAGCCATCCTGTTGGACAGTTTTTATGGGCGGCCTTTTGTGGAGCTCACGGAACGGGACGAGATCGAGGCCACGCCCAAACTTGTCCATAATGCCAACGACGTGGCCAGGGCGGAAGTGAAGGCACAGGAACCCGTCCTGACTCAATAGACAGTTCGAAGGGTTTAAACTCTCGTCGTGCAGCGCGGCAACCCGCAGTCAACCTGATCCAGCAAGCAGGACGCAAGCCTTGGCGCACAAGCGGCAGGACCGACGAGCCCGCAAATGGGAAGATCCTTTCAGGCATATTGATACGGATCAATATTGAGTCTTTTCATTCTGGAGATAAGTGTCGAGCGGCAGATGTTCATTCGGGCCGCGGCTCCATTCGGCCCTCCAACGCGTCCCTTGCATTCGGTAAGCACGCGATCGATTTCATCGCGCTGCTTCTGGGTATGTTCATTCAAAGAATTCTTGTTACCCAGGGAGTTGAGGGTTTCCTTGACGATCCGAGCAATATCTTGCTCGCCTCCCGGCATGCGCACCTGCGCCGGCTCGTCAGTCCTTACGTTTTGCAACTCGCAGATAGGGGCTTCTAACGACTTGCCCCGAGTCAGGATCACCGCGCGCTCGATAAAGTTTTCCAGTTCGCGGATGTTGCCCGGCCATTTCCACGCGGTCAATCCCTTCAGCACCGTCACGGGAACCGAATCGATCTTCTTCTGCATTCGCTTTGCCAGTTTTTCGACAAAGTACTTGGTCAGCAAAGGAATGTCTTCTCTGCGCTCCCGCAGCGGAGGAATCCGGATCGGGAACACATTGAGACGGTAAAAAAGGTCACTGCGAAATTCGCGGTTCGCGACCATCTGTTCGAGGTCGCGGTTGGTTGCCGCCACCAGGCGGACATTTACTTTGCGGGTATGCGTGCTTCCCAGGCGCTCAAATTCCCGCTCCTGCAAGACCCGCAGAAGCTTCGGCTGGATTTCGGCGGGTATGTCTCCCACTTCATCCAGGAACAGCGTGCCCTGATCGGCGAGTTCCATGCGGCCCACCTTCTGCGAGATGGCGCCGGTGAACGCTCCCTTCTCATGCCCGAAAAGTTCGCTCTCGAGAAGCCCAGTGGGAATCGCCGCGCAGTTCAGTTTCACAAATGTCCGGTCCTTGCGCCGGCTGCGCTCATGGATTGCACGGGCAATCAGTTCCTTTCCCGTGCCGGTCTCGCCAAGCAGCAGGACAGTGGAGTCGCTGGGGGCGACCGTTTCCGCCATTTGCAGTGCGTGTTTGAGCGCCGGGCTCTTTCCAATAATCTGCTCGAAACCCATCTCGCTGCGAATCTCTTCTTCGAGATAGAGCTTTTCCTCCGCCAGCTTGTCTTTAAGTTGGGAGATCTCTTCATAGGCCAGCGCGTTCTCGATGGCGATGGCAATCGAGCCTGCAACCTGGCTGAGGAACTCGACTTCCTCTTCAGCAAACGGGTCTTCCATCGTTCGCGCGATCATCAGAATGCCGAGCACACGGCCGCGGTTCACGAGCGGAATCAAGCAGACGCTCTTGACTCCCTCAAGAGACGTCAATTCCGCATACACCTCAGGCCCGAGTTCGTAAAGTTCTTCGATGCCCGCGATTGCGGGTTGCAGAGTCTCGAGAACCCGTTTCCCGGGGCCTAAGAGAGGCATAAGCAAGCCTTCGCTGACGATCCCCTTGCCCTGCGGAAAATCGAGAACGAACAGCTTGAAATTTCCTGACTCTGCATCGTGAAGCGAAACGGACACAATATCTCCCTGCATCACTTCACGCAAATTGGCGGAAATCGATCGCAGGACCTCATGCAGATCCAGGCTCGAAGTAATCTGCTTCATCAGGTTTTGCAGCAGATGAAGCCGGTTATTCCGGCGTTGTAGTTTCGCATGCGCAGTGCGCAGTTCCGCACCATCGATAGCGAAGTCCACGCTGTGGCTGCCGTATTCCTGTGAGCCGGCCCCGAAAGACCCGACAACGGAAAGCCTTCGTATTTCTGCTTCAGTCGCAGTTTCAGTGATTCGGCGGTATGGACCCGATGAAAATGCCAATCCAGGATTGCCCATGGTGCCCTCCCTGCAGGTTTCTTCCGGAGCGCGGTGGCGAGACTTGCTTGCAGTCCATTCTCGAACCAGTTCGCTTTTGCCGGAATCCCATAACGAGTGGAATGATGACCGTCGTCGAGGCAGTTGAACGCCTCATTTCGAAGAGATGGTTAACTTGTCTGAGTCAGCCGCCGAACTCCTGCGAGTGTCAGGGCTAACTCTTTCGAGGTGATGGAATAACCGATACGCTCATCCAGAATCAGCTGTCCTGAACTCGCCCGGCGATCTTTACTTGGTTGTGTTTTCGATGACATAGGAACGTTTCAAGCCGATTGGAGCGGCACCTGGCTATTTGGAAAAATGACGGAGAATGAGGGAAATCTGTGTGAGAGTTATCGGTTCTGTTACCGGCGATTCGATCTACTGCAGTATTGCAGGAGCGCAAGAACTTCCGATTTTCCAGTTTCTTTGACTTCTATGACGGTTCTGCTTATTCTCTCAGCCTCGGATTGTTGCCGAGGTGTCAACGGCGGCTGTGGGTTGAAGCCGCGTGAAATGACTAGTCCATGTCCATGACAGGTATTGAATGCCGATTTACGATCTCCAGAATCAGCGATCAAGATTCAGAGTTGTATCATTCTTCAGATGACGGCGAAGGGCGTTTCGCGCGCGCATCAGCCGGGACTTCGCGGCGCTGGCAGTGATGCCGATCGCCTTCGCTGCGTCCACGAGGCGCACCTGGTCCTGGTGATACCACTCCACAACTTGGCGAAAACCGGGACGAAGCATCTTTACAGCCTGGGCTACCCTCTGGCTCGTTTGCTGCTTTGCGTATGCTTCTTCGGGGTTAGGCAACGGATCGGATGCTTCCGGGATCTCGGCCTCTTTCCCGTCCGTCGTGACGTAAGTCAATCCGGTTTCAGGATGGTTCCTTCGCTTTCGCATCAGCATCAATGAGTTGTTGATGGCAATTGTCATCATCCAGGTCTTAAAGGTGCTTTTGGCGCGGAAACCCGCCAGATGTTCATAAGCGCTAAGCAAGGTGTCTTGAAGGATGTCCTCTGCGTCTTCACGGTTTCCAACGATCCGCCTTATCCTGCGCTTCAACGATGGAATGTACCTTTGGCACAATTCGGCGAATGCGCGCTGATCTCCGCTTTGCGCTGCCGATACCAACTGAATTTCGCCAGCGGTGTCATAACAGAACCCTGGAGC
>Ga0326727_10023213_pt1 | contig 11871 bp, 10 predicted proteins | sample MB2enrmetagenome_FD_207643 | JGI IMG/M metagenome (GOLD analysis project Ga0326727, IMG submission 207643) | Lab enriched peat soil microbial communities from McLean, Ithaca, NY, United States - MB29MY | ecosystem: Environmental > Terrestrial > Soil > Wetlands > Peat | place: USA: New York... | reverse complement strand
GACCACGGGCCATACATACCTCCCATCGCAGCATTTTGCCGGACTCCGGTCAGCGGCGCGGCCGTCCTGGGAAGCGGCCACGGGCGACACTTCTCCCTTCGAAGACCGCAAGAGCCGCGGGAGCGCTTGACCTGTCTCCGCATCCCACCGCCATGCCATCCCGGTCCTGCTCACCGTCACGATTCCGCGCCCTCCGTCAACAAAGACCAGTCCAGCCACCGCATCGGCGAAAACCTCCGTCAGACGCCGGACCTCCTTGCCTGTTTCTACATCCCAGAGGCGGGCTGTCTGGTCGTCGGCCGCGGTCAGCACCTCCTGCCCGTTTGGAGAAAAGGCAGCGCAGTTCACAGATTCGTTAATGCGGTCATCGGAAGCCTGAATGCGCTTGAGTTCTTTTCCTGTTTCCACGTCCCAAACCCTGGCCTGATCGTCGTTGGTCGCCGTCAGCACGCGGAGCCCATCCGGAGAAATGGTTACGGACAACACCGTCCCAATGTAATTATTGATTCCAATCCCGGAAAAATGTTGGACTTGCTTGCCGGTTTCCGCGTCCCACAGCCAAACATTGCCTTGAATCGTGCCCCAAACCACCCTGCGCCCATCGGCGGAAAACGCAGCGGCGCTCACCACTTCGGAATGGTTCTCGAAGCGACGCAGCAGCTTGCCTGTCTGCACGTCCCACAGCCGGGGCCCGTCAAAATCTCCCGTGAACAGTTTGCTGCCGTCAGGAGAGAGGACGGAATGCACCCCGGCAACAGCCGCGCCGGGCACCAGGAAATGCTTGAGTTCCTGGCCCGTCAGCAGATTCCAAAACTGGATCCTGGTTGCGCCCGGAGCGGGCAGCTTTTCACCTTGCTCGCCGGTTTCCACCTGGCTCGCCGTGGCCACCGTGCTGCCATCGGGAGAAGCGAGCCCGAAGATCAACTCGCCCGCCGGCGGCGAGATCCGCCCCAGTTCCTTGCCGGTCGCCACATCCCACAACTGCGCCGCGACCTTGTTATCGAGGCGGCTGACGGCAAGCACTCTGCGATGGTCTGAAGAGAAAGCCACACGCCTGATCCACGCTTCTCCCTGGAAGGATTGAAGCTCCTCTCCGGTGGCCGCATCCCAGAGCCGCGCCATGCCTTCCCTGCCGCCGGTCATCACATTGCGGCCATCCGGAGACCAGGCGCAGGCGATCACCTGGCCGGATGCCACCTGCGCCATCAACCGTGGATGATCGTTGGTTTGCGCATTTGCCGCAAACACGCCAAACCCTGCCAGCGCCAACACGCAGAGCCAAACACACCTTGCCGTAAGCCGCATTGCGCACCCCGTACGAGGAAAATTACCTCTAAAACCACAGAAAAACATACATCCCGATGGAGGATGCAATCCGTCGTGAGGCTGCGTTGCGGAAAATGGCCGCTGCCAGCCGTTCCTATTCCGCCGCGCCCGCCCGATCGACAAACACCTGCTTCGGAGCCGTCACTTCAGCCGCCTGCCCGCCGACCTTCAGCTTCAGGGTTTCGATGGTGGGCTTGCCATTCAGAGGAGCAGAAAAGCCCAGCTCGTACTGATTTCCCAAACGGCGGGCGAGTTCCTCAAAAAACGGCTGCATGGAAACCGGGTTGCCGATCCCCTCCCATAAGTTTTTGCCGCCCGTCGCGTCGGCCACTTCATTTAAAAGGCTCTGGCCGGTATTGTCGGCGTACATGGTGCGGTCAGCGATACCCTGATTGAGCCAGTAGATGGAGTAGACGACCAGGCCTGCGCGGACTGAGTCGTCGATTGCGGTCTGGACATAAGGATCATTAGGATCGAATCGCCTCTCGTAGTTATCCACGCCATCGGTTACCATCACCACCGCGCGCCGCGCCCCGCGATCCCCGGAAGGCCAGTGCTTGGCAAGGTCGGAGAGGCAGAAGTAGGGGCTGGCGCTCGAGCCGGGCGAGCCTCCGGGCAGATGAAGCGCGTGCAGCACCTGGGCGTGATCCGAGCTTAAGGGACCGGCAAAAACAGCACCCCCGTTGATCATGTACGCGATACCTACCTTCGCATTCGGCGGCAGGCCGTTGATGAAATGCTCGATGTCGCCGTATTGGCTTCCCACGGTTGTGCGGGACGAACTGTCGATCAGAATCACCAGCTCCAGTCTGGCGTCCGGCCCGCGCAGCGGCGCCCAACTGGTGACCACGGACGGTTTCCCGTTTACCTTGATGCTTACGTCCTGCTGGGAGACGCTTGCGGGCGGCTCGCCATGCTGTTTGGCGAGAATCGTCACCACGGCCCGTCCCTGACCCGTGGGTTTCTCACTCTGCGAAAACGCCTGCGCCGCCAGCAGCAGCGCTACGGCGGTCATCCAAATCGCCATTTTCCGGTTCATCATGCGAATTCCTCCTTCGAGGTGCAATCGCTTTCCACTTACCACAGTCTATTACGGATCGCCTCTGCTTGATTAGACGTGCAGGAATCGAGTATAGCCCCACGGTACACCCGCCCGCAGCGGGATGCGTTACGAAGAAAACTGTCTTCTCAGGCTTAGCGTTGGCGACCCTTCGGTTCTTCAATCTACAATTGAGAAGAAATGGCAAAAAAACTGCGCGTTGGGATTCTCTTTGGCGGACGGAGCGGGGAGCACGAGGTTTCGCTGCTTTCGGCGGCTTCGATTTTGCAAGCGATTGATCGCAATAAGTTTGACGTGGTGCCCATCGGCATCAACAAGGCCGGGCACTGGCTGACCTCGGGGGCGGCGCAGGGGCTGCTGGAGGGGACCGGGGCCAGTGCTCCCGAACCAATGAAGGAGCCAACGAAACTGCGGGCGGGCGATCCGGCGACTACACCGGGAGCGCGGGTGCTGGCCGAGGGGCAGCCCACGCTGCTGGCGCCGGAACCGGCGGCGGCGCTGACTCGGGGCGGAGTCGCGGCTTTGGACAGCCATGCGGCGCTCAGCGGCCAGACCTGCCTGGATGGCCAATGCCTGGACGTGGTCTTTCCCGTGCTGCACGGCACCTTTGGCGAGGATGGGACAATTCAGGGACTCTTCGAGCTGGCGGGGATCGCCTATGTCGGTTCAGGCGTGCTGGGCTCGGCGGCGGGCATGGACAAGGACGTGATGAAGCGGCTCTTTGTCCAGGCTGGGCTGCCCATCGTCAAGCACGTCACAGTGCTCAGGGCGGAATGGGAACAGGCGCCTCGAAAGGCCATCGCGCAGGTTGAAGAGGTGCTCCGCTACCCGGTCTTTGTGAAGCCGGCGAACCTGGGCTCCTCGGTAGGTATCTCCAAGGCCCACAACCGCAAGGAGCTGGGGCCGGCATTGGACTTGGCCGCCAGATACGACCGCAAGCTGATCGTGGAGCAGGGCGTGGGCGGCAAGAAGGCCAAGGCGCTGGAGTTCGAGGTCGCCGTGCTGGGCAACGACAAACCCCAGGCCAGCGTGGTGGGCGAGATCATACCCTGCAAGGAGTTTTACGATTACGAGGCAAAATATCTCTCTGAAGGCTCGACGGCGGTCATTCCCGCGCGGCTGAGCAAGGCCGAAACAAAGCGGATTCGGGAGATGGCGATTGCGGCCTTCCGGGCCTGTGATCTGGCAGGCCTGGCGCGGGTGGACTTCCTGATGGAGCCGGGGGGCAAGCGGCGCATCTTTTTGAACGAAGTAAACACCATGCCCGGATTTACCAGCATCAGCATGTTCCCCAAGCTTTGGGAAGCCGCGGGACTCAGTTACACAGAACTGATTACCCGGCTGATTGAGCTGGCCCTGGAGCGGCAGGCGGAGAAGAGCCGGACGGTGTACAGCAGGGACTAAGGGACTAGGGACTAGGGAACAGAAGGCTTACCGCCAGTGTCTAACGAGAAAGTGGGTTGACAGAGAACGATTTACAATGTTGGCTGCTGAGTAATGAACAATATGCACTGAAGACTTACCCGTCCCCTATCGCGCAGTATTCTTAATTTGGAGAAGCTGGTGGTATGAGTACATGATTTTGAAAACAATCCGGAAGGTTTCTGGCATCCTTTTGGAACTCTCCAGTCGAAGGAGTTTTTTATGCCCGATTTTGATGATAATTCTGATATAAAGTCCCCAACCATAGGGCGCCTGGCCTACTTCGGATGGTGGATTGTAGCAAACATTCTTGTTGCGCTATATTTTTATGCGCGGCAAACTGATCACCAGTCGTTGTGTATCGCCGCGATACTCGGCTCTGTGATAATTCGTATTATCGCCACAATTCTCAGGCTGAATGATACTGGCCTGAGCATGTGGTTTGTCGTGGCCGAGTTTATTCCGGGCGCAAACGTAGTAATTGAAGTTGCTCTCATGTTCAGACCGGGCCTTCGTGACGGAGAGGTATCGTCCGCCTCCCCGATCACGTCCCTGTTTGATGCTCCAGAATTTGACGAAGCCCGTGAACACCGCCGGGTTGTGATGATGTACAGCGCGGCGGGAGTGCTGTTTACGCTGTTTGTGGGTTGGTGGCTGGTGGCCGGCCATCCGGTGGACTGGCCCTGGCAGTGGAACAACCATCTGCGGGGAAGAATGACGGTGAATGCGTTTTTCACGGATCTTGAGAAGAACGATCTGACCGCGGCGTATGGCGTCTGGATTCACGACAAGAACTGGCAGCAGCATCCGGATAAGCACGCCGGTTACACATTCGATCGCTTCGAAAAAGACTGGAGTCCGGCCAGCCCCGATAACGATTACGGCCAGATTCACAGCCACCGGATTGCCGCCGCGCGCATGATCGGCAACGTGCTCCAGACTGGGACTTTTATCAACGAGCGCAAGAGCAAGGCGATCAATCTGGACTATGACCCGAAGGACCATACCTTGAGCTATTCTCCGGAAGACGTGCAGTTTTTAGAGGGACCTGGAGGTATTTCGTAGGGACGGCTTCACGCATCCAGCAGGACTGGAATTCCCATCGCCACTCGATTGAAGACGGACCAGCCAGGAGCAGAGCGCGGCGTGGGCTTTGCTGGATGGATCGAGGTAATCCATGTGCCCGGCACCGGCCAATTCCAGGAACTCAACTTTGTCGCCAGCATCTAGAGCGGCTTGGGCGTAGGCGCGCGCAATCTCAATCGGGACGACATCGTCGGCAGTGCCATGGATAACAAGCTGGGGTATGCCCAGCGGCAGCAACGCCCGAGGTGAGGCGAACTTGTATCGTGCCGGCTGATCTGCCGGCGCGCCGCCCATCAACTCCGCGATAGCGCTACCCCCGACTCCCAGATCGTAGGCGCGCACCAGATCCGCCACCGCAGCCTGAGCGACCACGGCGGCAATTCGGACTCGATACTCTGTGTGATTCGGCCAACCGGTGAGTTGGCGCGCCGCGGCCCATAAGGCGAGTTGACCTCCCGCAGAGTGGCCCACAACCACGACGCGGGTCAGATCGAGGTTTACGCCGTTCGCAGCCATGTCCGCTAGATGCTCAATACCCATCATCACGTCGTTAAAAGTGTCAGGCCAGCCGCAGGTGGATGAACCAAGACGGCGATACTCAAAATTCCATGCTGCAAAGCCTTGAAGGGCGAGGTCCTGAGCGATGTTTGTCATCTGATCCCGGCCATAGGGCATTCGCCAGAACCCACCGTGAAGGAAACAAACTACGGGAAGGTTGGATCCAGGCGGGAGATACAAATCCCCATCTTGAGTATTGAGTGACCCATAGCTTTCAGTACGCAGGTCAAAAGGCGGCATCGTCTAGTCTCTCTTCGCCGCAGAACGGTCAAGAGCCTGTCGGCATTATGCGCCGGAATAGGCGGCCATCAACTCTGTCAGCGTCTTCTCCAGGCTGGCGGCATCTTCCACATTCAGGGCCATTTGCGCAGGGTCGATCTGTTTGAGCAGGCCGCAAAGCACTTTGCCGGGGGCGAGCTCGACGTAGGCCTGCGTTCCGGCGCCGATCAGGGTTTTCATGCAGTCCACCCAGCGCACCGCGCCGGTGACTTGGCGGATGAGGCAATCGCGGACCTCGCTGGCGGTTGTGACCAGGCCGCCGGTGACGTTGGCGGCCACGGGGAAGCGGGGATCGGCCAGCGTCAACTCGCCGAGCACGCGCGCCACCTCCTCCTGCGCCGGCTGCATCAGGGCGCAGTGAAAAGGCGCGCTGACGGGCAGCATCACGGCGCGCTTTGCGCCTTTGGCCTTGGCCATCTCGGAGGCTTTCTCGACCGCGGCCAGCGCGCCGGAGATGACCGTCTGGCCGGGAGAATTGAAGTTGGCTGCAGAGACCGTCAGGCCGGTCTCATTGGCGGCTTCAGCGCAGATCTCGGTCACCTGCTCCGGGCTGAGAGCGAGGATGGCGGCCATGGCGCCCTGACCGACAGGAAACGCCAGTTGCATGGCTCGTCCGCGCGCTCTGACGAAGCGCACAGCGTCGGCAAAGGAGTACGTCCCTGCGGCCACATGGGCGCTCCACTCGCCCAGCGAGTGACCGGCAGCCAGTGCCGGCTCAATCCCGTGCAGGGCCAGCACGCGCAGGGTGGCAATGCTCGTCGTAAGAATGGCGGGCTGGGTGTTTTCCGTCAGCTTGAGGTCTTCAGCCGGCCCCTCGAAGATCAACCTGGAAATGGGGAAGCCCAGGGCCTCGTCGGCCTCGGCGAAGGTGTCGCGGGCAACGGGAAAGCGCTCGGCAAAATCGCGGCCCATGCCAACTGCCTGCGAACCCTGTCCCGGAAAAAGAAAGGCTATTTTGATGGCCATGTAACGATAATTTTACCGGAAATTGGCGGGAGCGTGCTGCTTCAGTTCCAGCGTTTTTTGTCATCGGGGTCGTCGTTGATGGGGCGGCCGTAGCCGTCAATGTGGATGGTGCGGCCCTGGGAGCGCATATAGACCTCGAACTTGCGGGCGGCGCGGCGGCGCTTCCAGCGGTAGTAGCGGTTGCGCAGGGCGTACAACTTCTCGCTGAGACCAAGCGAGAGGCCTTGGCGCGGGGCCAGGCGGATGTAGACGAGGCCGGCCAGTGCGCCGCCCAACTGGGCAAAGGCGTAGATGCGCTGCTCGCCGAAAAACAGCGTGGCGATAGCGACCAGCGCGTAGACGGCCACCAGATAGCGAGCCTTGATGCCGATGGGCAGGGGAAAAAGCATAAACTGCATCTCGCCATAGAGCGCGCCGATGGCCACCAACAAGCCAAAGATTCCGCCGAAGCAGCCGTAAAGCGGGACTTCGGCTGGCGAATAACCCAGTGCGTGGCTACAGGCGTAGATTGCGGTTGCGGCAAGGGCGGATCCCAGCACAGAGACGGCGTAGAGGCTGGTGACCCATCCCGGCGTGTGATAGCTCTCCAGAAAGCCAGCCAGGAACCACAGCGACATAAGCTCGAAGAGCGTGCCAAACAGCGTCGGATGAACGAGGCTATAGGTGAATGGCTGCCAGAACCAGCCGTGCTGCAGAAACGCGCTGGGAATAAAACCAAACCAGTAATCAAAGGGGATTGCCGGATGCGGAAATGCCAACCTGGCCAGTGCCAAGGCAAAGTAGGCGGCCAGGTTCCACAGAACCAGGCGGCGGGTTGCGCCGCGGAATTCGGGAAATGCAAACGGAGTGGAACCAAGCCTGGGCATAATGGTCAGTCTAAGGGTAAACCCAGAAACTGGCGAGCGCACTGAAAAAGGCGATGCGGCCTAAGGGCCTGTGCGGAATTCTGCCTGCAGGTCAGGCTCGCCTCAATGCGGCTGGCCTCATGGCGTATTCTTCCACTTGGGAGTTACGGTGGCGATTTGGCTTCGGCCCCTTGACCGGAGGCCGGTCTTTCTCAAAGAATAAATGGAGGCTCACTACAAAATTCCGTCATCTTGTAATAAGAAATATCGTTTGGAGAGGAGGCTGCCATGCCCAGCTGCCCTGAATGCGAGAATGATTTAGACGTTGAATTGGACGAAGTGGAAGAAGGCGACGTAATCACTTGCGATGAATGTGGAACCGAATATGAGGTGGTGGGCGTTGAACCGCTGGAGTTGACGCGGGTGGGCGATACACTGGACGAGGACGTCGTGGATTTGCTCGAAGAGGAAGAGGAGGAAGAGTGAGGTTGAATCGCATGAGTTTGGCGGCCGGGGCGGCGTTTGCCCTTCTTGCGGCCGGTTTGGTTCCCCTGGGGTCACGGGGTGGGTTTATAGCGCCGGTTGCGGTCGATGCGCAAAACCTGGGCTGGCGCGTAGTCTTTGGCAACGTGCTGGATAGCAATTCCACCCCGGTGGCCGGCGCCACCGTCTTTCTCAAAGACCTGAAGTCAAAATCCATTCGCAGCTATACAACCGTCGATAAGGGCCGGTTCCGGTTCGCCGGGGTAAAAATGGACGAGGAACATGAGCTGTGGGCGGAGATGAACGGGAAGAAAACCGTTGTCAAGACCATCAGCCCATGGGATGCTCGCAAGGAGTATGAGGTCGAGCTGAAGCTGAAATAGGGTGAAGGGCCGCGGCGTTCACTGGATGTCGCGGCTGTCTCATCCCTCCAGCTTTTTCGTCACCAGTTCGTTAAGCAGCGCCGGGTTGGCCTGGCCCTTCGTAGCCTTCATCACCTGGCCCACAAAAAATGCCGACAGGGTCTTCTTGCCGCCGCGATACTGCTCCACCTGCTTGGGGTTGGCGGCGATAACCTGGTCGATCAGCGATTCGATTGCCCCGGTGTCGGTGATCTGCTGCGGCATTTCGCGCTCGTAGACGGCGGCAAAATCCTCGCTCTTTTCAAAGCACACGTCGAAGAGCTGTTTGAGCTGCCGGGAGCTGATCTTGCCCTCATCCAGCAGATCGGCGGCCTGAACCACACCCGTCATGGAAACCGGCGACTGTTCCTGATCCATTCCCAGGGCCTTCAGGCGTCCGCTCAGCTCGCTGAGCAGCAGATTGGCCACGCGGCGCGGGTTGCGCGCGGCCCTGGCCGCGGCTTCAAAGCGGTCGGCGAAGGCGCGCTCGGCGGTCAGCGTGAATGCGTCCTGCTGGGTCAATTCGTACTCGGCGATCATGCGGGCGCGGCGCGCTTCCGGCAGTTCGGGGAGTTTTTTCTTCGTCTCGGCCAGAAGTTCGTTCGAAACAATCAGCGGCGGCAGGTCCGGCTCGGGAAAGTAGCGGTAGTCGTGGGCCTGCTCCTTCGACCTCATCGAATAGGTGCGTCCCTCGGCTGCGTTCCACAGCCGGGTCTCCTGAGAGTTCTGCCCGCCGGACTCAAGAACCTCGATCTGGCGCTCGATCTCGTACTCCAGGGCGGCGCGGACAAAGCGAAAGCTATTGACGTTCTTGACCTCGACCTTGGCGCCGAATTTTTCCTGACCATTTGGACGCACGCTTACGTTGGCGTCGCAGCGCAGCGAGCCCTCCTCCATATTGCAGTCCGAAACGCCGCAGTAGAGCAGGATTTCTTTGAGCCGCGTCAGATACTCGAAGGCCTCGTCGGGCGTGCGGATGTCGGGTTCGGAGACGATCTCGGCCAGCGGCGTGCCGCAGCGGTTCAAATCAAGATAAGTCCGCGTGGCGGAGTCGGCAAAGCCGTCGTGCAGGCTCTTGCCCGCATCCTCTTCCATGTGCAGGCGGGTGATGCCGATACGCTTTGTGCTTCCGTCAGCCGCCGGCACGTCGATCCAGCCGTGTTCGGCCAGGGGCTTGTCGAATTGAGAAATCTGATAGCCCTTGGGCAGGTCAGGATAGAAGTAGTTCTTGCGCGCGAAGATAGAGCGCTCGCGCACCTGGCAGTTGAGGGCCACGGAGGCCAGCGTGGCGAAGGCGACAGCCTGGGAATTGAGCACCGGCAACGCCCCCGGCAGCCCCAGGCACACCGGGCAGATGTTGGTGTTGGGCTCCGAGCCGAAATGATTCCGGCAACCGCAGAAGGCTTTGGTGCGGGTGAGCAGTTGCACGTGAACCTCGAGACCGATGACCGGCTCGTACTTGGCCAAAACTTGGGGCGAGAGCGCGACGGCAGGCATATGTGAATTTTAGCGCGAAGGGACGGTGAGGTTCCGTGACTATTTGCTCCTCACAGAATCTTCTTCCCAAATGCCGAGCAGGACAACTCCACCGCCAGATCCGCCGTGCGGTTGTGCTCGTCGATCACCGGGTTGACCTCGACGATCTCGAAGCTCAACAGCCGCCCGTAGTCGGCAATGATCTCCATGGCCAGGTGGGCCTCGCGGTAGGTCGCTCCGCCGCGCACCGGCGTGCCCACTCCCGGCGCGTCTTCGGGGTCGATCCAATCCATGTCCATCGAGACATGGAACCCAGCCGTCCCGTTTCCGGCGGCGCGCAGAGCTTCTTCTATAACTGTTCTCATGCCGCGCTCGTCAATGTCGCGCATGGTATATACAGCTACTCCGGCGCGGCGAATGTTCTCCCTCTCGGCGGAGTCGATCGCCCGCACTCCCACCAGCACCGTGTTTTCCGCCAATATTTTGGGCGCGTAGCCGTAAATCTTCGTCAGCGCGTCCGGCCCCATTCCCAGCAGCGCGGCCAGCGGCATCCCGTGCACGTTGCCCGAGGGCGAGGTATCCGGCGTGTTGATGTCCGAGTGGGCATCGATCCACACCACCCCGATCTTCTCTCCTTTGCGGCGATAGAACTCCGCCACCCCGGAGACCGAGCCAACGGCCAGCGAGTGGTCCCCGCCCAGCACCAGCGGCGTCATCCCCTCCTCCAGGGTCTTCACCACGGCCTCGGCGGTGCGCGTGCAGGTCTGGGCTATTTGTTTCAGATAGTGCGCGTTTTCCTTGCCCGCCGTCTGCGTCTCGGCAATCTCCACGCGAATGTTGCCCCCGTCGGTCACCTGGTGGCCCAGCGCTTCCAGCCGCGCCTCCAGCCCGGCCACGCGCACCGCCGAGGGCCCCATGTCCACTCCTCGATGGCTGGCGCCCATGTCAAGCGGAACGCCGATTACCCGGATGCGCCGGGGTGGCTGCGCCTGCGCGCCATAGTGCGGATATGTGGAAGCGGGATTGGTAACCTCAACGGAATTAGACATATAGACATCTCCCCCTGTGTATTAAACCAGATTTCAGTAGGAGTCAGATGAGAACTCGTTAATAATACATGCCTTCGGTCACTTTCAGAGTGCAGGCGTTACCCGCGGCAGTAATCTGTTCGGCGGTCGTTGCCGATAAGAACTCTCAGGGGCGATGCAGCACAACAACTGTGTATCCCGATTTTTACGATGAAAAGACTGATTCCCACGTTCGCCATCTTATTCGGCTGCGCAGCGATAGCCTGGGCCGCGCCGCCCGGCACGCTGACTTCTCTGCGTGCAATACATGCCCTGACGAATGCCGAGGCCAGCAAGCAACTACCTGTCGCCTTCGAGGCCACGGTTACCTACTACCGCGGATATGAAAACACATTGTTTGTGCAGGATGGCGACAAGGCTATCTATGTCTTTTTTCCAGCTGATCTCAAGCTTGTTCCCGGCGATCGCGTTCTAATCCGGGGAAAAACGCAGAAAAGCTTCAATCCTATTGTGGTTGCCGATAGTATCGCATTGCTGCGCCACGGCGCCGTGCCAGAATCGGAGCCGGCCAGCTTCGATCAGATGATCCGCGCCGAAACCGATTGCAAGCAGGTTACCGTGCGTGCCGTGGTCCACGCCGCGGACCTTCTGGTGAGCGCGGTAGCCGTTGAGCATTACATCCACCTGGAGTTGCTCATGGATGGCGGCTATCTGAATGCAAATGTGGACAGCGACGATGCGGGCGCACCGGAAAGCCTGCTGGATGCCGAAGTGGAACTCACCGGGGTCGTCTCGGGAGAATTTGACAGCAAGATGCACGAAACCGGGATTCTGATGCACGTTCAATCGCTCTCGGATGTAAAGATTATCCGACGCGCTAATTCCGATCCATGGTCCCTACCAGTCACCCCGATGGATCGGGTGATTACTGTCCATCATTT
>Ga0326727_10023212_pt1 | contig 11871 bp, 9 predicted proteins | sample MB2enrmetagenome_FD_207643 | JGI IMG/M metagenome (GOLD analysis project Ga0326727, IMG submission 207643) | Lab enriched peat soil microbial communities from McLean, Ithaca, NY, United States - MB29MY | ecosystem: Environmental > Terrestrial > Soil > Wetlands > Peat | place: USA: New York... | reverse complement strand
TTTTCGCATCCTGTGGCGCTGGCGCAGTGCCGGCGATTTCTCGCCAACCACCCCGGGATGAAAGCCATCGCTTTTTACGACACGGCGGGGAGCGTGAAGCAATTGATGGAAGTCCGCGACCGCAGTGTGGCGGCCATCGCCAGCGAGGCGGCGGCAGCGTACTATGGCGCGGCGATTCTGGAGCGCGACATTGAAGATAACCCGGAGAACTACACGCGGTTCTTCCTGGTGCGGCGGGCCGGCGAGGCCGAGACCGATTCGGAAGCGAACAAGATGAGCGTTGCTTTCACTCTGGAACACCGGCCGGGGTCGCTGGTGGGGGCGCTCGGCGCGTTAAGCGCGATGGGCACCAACCTGACCAAAATCGAGTCGCGGCCGGTGCATGGCAAGCCGTGGGAGTACATTTTCTACGTTGATTGCCAGATTGGCTCGAGCGCGGAGGGAACGCGCGCGCTGGAAGCGCTCCACGCACACTGCGGCATGGTGAAGGAGTTAGGCCGCTACCGCGAAGCGCGGAGTACCTGAAGCCCAACGCAGTGAATCAACAGGTTGTTCCCGATGATCATGACAGAAAGGGGATCGGCCATGGCCGATCCCCTTTTTCTCGGGCCCTTGTTCCCTTGGTCCCCGTCTTTAGAAGTGGTAGGCCACGCCGAGGGTGGGAACTGAAATCTCGTACCAGCGGTTGGTGGTGAACTGGGAGTCGCCGAAGGTGGGCACCTTGGTCACATATCCGCGATATTCAGCCCGGATGTCGAAGCTGGGGCTGATTTCGTAGGCGAAACCGGCGCCGAAGAGGCCGCCGACTTCGGTCTGCTGCTTGGCGTCAAGGGTGGTGGTGCCGGAATTGACGATGGGCAGGAAGATGAGCCCGGCAGGGCCGCCCTCCACGAACGGATTCCAGTTCTTGAAGACGAAGGACTTTACATACGCGCCCGAAATTTCCTGGGTGCGCGTCAAAATCTTGTAGTGGTTGGGGTTGACGTAGTACCCGATGCTGTTCTGGTAGGTGATGCCGTAGTTGGCTTCCAGCGCGCTCGACGGGGTGAGCATAAAGCGGTAGCTGGCCAACATGCCGTAAGCCGGGGTGGAGTTCACCTGTACGGTGGTGGAAGAACTCATGAACGGCTCAATCAGCGCAAATCCACTTATGCTGATGTCCTGGCGGCTTTCCTGCGCGCGGCCCATGGCCACGCATGCGGCCAGCAAAGCGACTAAAAAGGCGATCTTCTTCATTCGATCCTGATCCTCACGACTTCACGACGTATTGTCCCGTGCGGGCAGCGGCTACGAGCCTCAAGAATTCCACGCACTGGTCCGGTGCCCCGGAAGCCTCCGGGTCCCGCTCCCAGAATTGTAAATGGCCGGGGCGGGTCGGGGCGCATTCCGCGATTTCCATGGGGGTGGCAAGGGCGTCACATGCCCCTTAGACGCACAGGACAGGGAATAGGGAGTAGGGAATAGGGAGTAGGAACCGAGAGGCCGAAGGTGCGGGAGCGGAGGGGTGGGCCTAGTAGATCGTGGTTGGCTTACTACTCCCTATTGGCTACTCCCTATTCCCTGCTCTTATCCCGCCCGCTCGACATGGTAGAAAAACGGCGGTCCCTGCTTGTCGGCCAGGCTTTTGAGCGTGCCCAGGAAGGCCTTGGCGGCGTAAGAGAGCGCGGCCTGGCGCCGGCTGGCGATGCGCAACAGGCGGCGCACCTCCAGCTCGACGACCTGCACGTGGACCAGGTCGCCGGTTTCGAGCTCGCGGGCCACCGTGAGATGGGGCACAAGCGCCACGCCATTGCCCATGGCCACAAAGCGCTTAATCGCCTCAATAGTCGGCAGCTCGATGCTCATGTTGAGCGGCGTGCGATGGCGCTGGAAGGCCTCAATCACCTTGCGGCGCAGCGGCGAAGCCACATTGTGGGCGATGAAAGTTTCGTTGCCCAGGTCACGGATGGAGACGCGGGCGGCCTTCGCGAGCGGATGGCTGGGACTGACGATGAAGTCCAGGCTGTCGCCATAGACGGCGATGGTGCGGATGTGCGCGGGATCGGGGCGAAAGGAGATGACGCCGAGCTCGAAGGTGCGCAGGTTGAGCTCCTCGGGAATGCGCGAGGCCAGCATGCGCTGCACGGTGACGTCGATGTGGGGATACTCGCGGCGAAAGGCGTCGATGGCCGGCAGCAGGTACATGCAGGTGTATTCGTTGGCCGCCAATTGCAGGTGGCCCCGCTCCAGGCTCTTCAGTTCGTCGAGAGCGCTCGAGGCCTCGCGGCGCAGGGCCAGCAGGCGCAGCGCGTAGTCGCGCAAGAGCGCCCCGGCGGCGGTGAGCGAGCCGTCGCGGGCGGAGCGGTCGAAGAGGGTTTCGCCCACCGACGCTTCCAGCTTGCGGATCACCTGGCTGACGGCCGGCTGGGTGCGGTGCAGGCGCACGGCGGCGCGGGAAAAACTGCGCTCCTCGGCGACGGCGAGAAAGGTTTCGAGCTGGCTGAGTTCCATGTGCGCTCCTTTGGAGCGCAGCCATTAGCCTTTAGCTTTTAGCTCTTAGCTTCGTTGCGGCGGTGCCGGACGATAGGCTCACACCCCAGGCACCGCTTCGGTTGACCCATTCGAGTCAGCTTCGACCGCACCTTCAGGCTAAAAGCTAAGAGCTAAAAGCTAACGGCTGCCTCTATAAACAATACTAATGCTACACCAAAGAATTATAACTTTGCCTTATATTGGATCGATAGGCGACAATAGAAGAGCTGGACGGGGCAGGTTTCCCCGCCGAGGCAAAACCATGATTCAGAATCACCTGGCATTCTTCGACACCACTCTGCGCGACGGCGAGCAGTCGCCGGGTTGCTCGATGACTACGCAAGAGAAGCTGACGATGGCGCATGCGCTCGAGGATCTGGGCGTGGACATCATCGAGGCCGGCTTTGCCATGGCCTCTGAGGGTGACTTTGCGGCCATTGCCACGATTACGCAGGCCATACGGAAGCCGCGCATCGCGTCGTTGGCTAGAGCAAAAACCGAAGACATTGAAATGGCGGCGCGGGCGCTGCAATTTGCCGATCGCGCGCGCATCCATGTGTTTCTGGCGTCGAGCGATCTGCACCTTGAGTACAAGTTGAAGATCGGCCGCGCCGAGGCGCTGGAACTGTGCGGCGAGTCAGTGCGCCTGGCGCGCTCGCTGGCGGACGATGTGGAGTTTTCGCCCGAGGATGCGACTCGCTCGGATCGCGATTTCCTGGTGGAGATGGTGCGCATCGCCGTCGACGCCGGAGCCACCACCATCAATATGCCCGACACCGTGGGCTACACCACGCCGGAAGAGTACGGGCAAATGTTCCGCGAAGTGCGCGAGCGCATTCCCGCAATCGATGAGAAGGGTGTGGTGCTTTCCGCGCACTGCCACGACGATCTGGGGCTGGCGGTAGCCAACTCGCTGGCGGCGGTGCAGGCCGGCGCACGCCAGGTGGAGTGCACCATCAACGGCATCGGCGAGCGGGCCGGCAACGCGGCGCTTGAAGAGATTGCCGCGGCGCTCTATGTGCGCGGCGAGCGCTTCGGCGTGTCGACAGACATTAAACTCGATCAGCTCTATCCCACGAGCGAAGTTCTCGGGCAGTTGATTACGTTCCGACCCTCCCCCAACAAAGCGGTGGTGGGCGCCAACGCCTTTGCGCACGAGTCGGGCATTCATCAGCACGGCATGTTGGCCAACCCGTTGTGCTACGAGATTATGACGCCGCAACTCGTCGGCGTCGCGAAGACGCATCTGGTGCTTGGCAAGCACTCCGGGCGCGCGGCGTTGAGGCATAGATTGGAGCAGCTCGGCTTTACGGTGAGCCGCGATGAGCTGCAGCACGTGTATTACCGGTTTGTGGCGCTGGCCGACCGCAAGAAGAACATCTACGACCAGGATCTGATTGGCCTGCTGCCCGACAACATTCGCGAGCGGCGCAGCGAGCCGGTCTCGGAATTGGATTGAAAAAGCAGGGACTAGAGAACAGAGATCGAAAGAGCCGACGACTGAGAACTGAAAAGCGATCGCTGTTCACTGCGAACTGAGAACTACGAACGCAGCTACGGCCGTTAACGGCCGTTAGCCCGGGAGGGGAGTTTCTCGACGATGACGAGTACAGTAAAACGTCTCATCCGAGATCTGGCGATATCGGGGGTTGCATCTCCGCTTGTGCTGTTGCTGTTGTTTTTTTTGCGCGCGGGCAGATTTTTGATGTGGATCGTGCTGCCGATTTTGTACCTGGGGCAGGCGATTACTGCGCTGATCTGGAAGGTGTTTCCGCCGCAGGGCGGAGGGATATTCGCAGGATTTGGCACGGCCCTGATTGTGGATTTTGTTTTAGCGTGGATTGCGGTTTGGATGGTTTTGTTCGCGCTGTTGAAACTGATTCAAAAATTGATCAACCGCAAAAAGAAAGAAGCATGAAGCTGAAGATACTCGCAACCGCCGGTGACGGCGCCGGCCCTGCAGCGGCCAATGAAGCGGTTCGGGTGTTGAAGAGGTCGACACACTGGTTTTGCATACGGCACTGAGCGCAAGTATTTGTCTCGTTGCGCCTGAATAAAGTTCAAATTTCAATCAACAATTGAGAAAGAGGAGAGGAAGACAGGAATGAAACTGAAGATTCTGGTTACGCCCGGAGACGGCATCGGCCCTGAAATCATCGAGCAGGCCATCGCGGTACTGCAAGAGGCAACGCAGGCCGGTGGACACACGTTGGAGCTCGACTATAAACGTATCGGGGGCGTAGCAATTGATCAGGATGGCACACCCCTCCCGGCGGACACGCTGGCTGCTGCGCTCGATTCCGAAGCGGTGTTTTTAGGCGCGGTGGGCGATGACAAATTCGATTCTCTCCCCACCAGCAAGCGGCCCGAATCCGGCCTGCTGGGACTGCGCGCCGCGCTGGGCGGCTTCGCCAACCTGCGCCCCGTCTTCGCATTCAAGGAGCTGACGGTCAACAGCCCGCTGCGGCCCGAGATCATCGACGGGACCGACATTATGTTTGTCCGCGAGCTGCTCGGCGGCCTCTACTATGGCAAGCCACGCGAGTGGAATAAGGAAAAGGGCGAAGCGTGGAACACCATGCGCTACACCCGCGCCGAAGTGGAGCGCGTGGCGCGCACGTCGTTCAAATTGGCGCAGAAGCGCCGCAAGCTGGTGACCAGCGTGGACAAGGCCAATGTGCTCGAGGTTTCACAGCTTTGGCGCGACACGGTGACCGAGGTGGCCAAGGAGTTTCCCGACGTGACGCTGGAGCATCAGTTTGTCGACGCCATGTCGATGCACCTGATGAAGCGTCCGCGCGATTTCGATGTGATCGTCACGGAGAACACGTTCGGCGACATTCTCACTGACGAGGCCTCAGTGATTACCGGCTCGCTGGGCATGTTGCCCTCCGGGACCGTGGGCGGCAAGATCAATTTGTATGAGCCGGCGCACGGCTCGGCGCCCAAGCACGCCAATAAGAACATCGCCAATCCGCTGGCCACCATTCTGACCGGCGCTATGCTTCTGCGCCACTCGTTTGCGCTGGATGCCGAGGCCGACGCGATTGTGAAGGCGGTGCGCAAGGTGCTTGAAGCGGGCTTCCGCACGCAGGACCTGGCGCGCACCAACCCCGAAGGATTGACCGTGCTGGGAACGCGGGAGATGGGCGCGAAGGTCAAGGAGACGGTGAAGGAATTGCTTGTGAACGCGTAGGAGAGCTGTTAGCTGTTAGCTCTTAGCCTTTAGCTCGTTGTGCTGGAATTAGCAGCAACATTCAGCACAAAACCGACCTCGACTCTTCATTGAGTCGCAGAAGTTTGAATCCGCAAGACCAAGCTAACGGCTAAGAGCTAATAGCTAAGAGCTGCTTTTAGGAGTTGTTTTTATGAGCGAAGCGAAAACGCTATTCGAGAAGGTCTGGGAGCAGCATAAGGTGGTTGAGCCTGAGGGCGAGCCCACGCTGATCTACATCGACCTGCAACTGGTCCACGAGGTCACTTCGCCCCAGGCATTCGAGGGGCTGCGGCTGGCGGGACGCAAGGTGCGCCGTCCCGATCGCACCGTGGCGACCGTCGACCACAACGTGCCGACCACGAAAGAGGGCCGGCTGAACATTGTCGATCAGATTTCGGCGAAGCAAATCGCGGCGCTGCGCCAGAACTGCGCCGACTTCGGCGTCGAGCTTTACGACGTGAACTCGCGCGATCAGGGCATTGTGCACGTGATCGGTCCGGAACTGGGACTGACCAAGCCGGGCATGACGATTGTCTGCGGCGACTCGCACACTTCGACGCACGGGGCGTTTGGTGCGTTGGCATTCGGCATCGGCACCAGCGAAGTGGAGCACGTGCTGGCCACGCAGACGCTGCCGCAGTCGACGCCAAAGACTTTTCGCATTGCAGTCGAAGGCGAATTGCCGCTCGGCGTGACGGGCAAGGACATCATTCTCGCCATCATCGGCAAGATCGGCACGGACGGCGCGACAGGTTCCGTGATTGAGTACGCGGGCTCGGCCATTCGCGCGCTTTCGATGGAAGGCCGCATGACGATTTGCAACATGAGCATTGAGGCGGGCGCGCGCGCGGGCATGATCGCGCCGGATGAAACGACGTTTGCGTACCTGAAGGGCCGTCGCTTCTCGCCCACAGGCGCGGACTGGGACAAAGCTGTCGCGGAGTGGAGCAAGCTGCCCTCCGATCCCGGCGCGAAGTTCGATCGCGAACTGACGATCGACGCGGCCACGCTGGCTCCGTACGTGAGCTGGGGCACGAGTCCCGGCATGGTGGCGCCGGTTACGGACACCGTGCCAGACCCGGCGGCAGCGGAGACGGAGATCGAGCGCAAGGGCTTCGAGCGCGCGCTCGAATACATGGACCTGAAGGCAGGAACGCCGCTCGAAGAAGTCTCCATCGACCGCGTCTTCATCGGCTCCTGCACCAACGGCCGCATTGAGGACCTGCGCGCGGCGGCGAAGATTGCCGCAGGGCGCAAGGTTTCGAGTCATGTGAACGCGATGGTGGTTCCGGGCTCGCAGGCCGTCAAGTCGCAGGCGGAAAAGGAAGGGCTCGACCGCATTTTCATCGAGGCCGGCTTCGACTGGCGCGAGCCGGGCTGCTCCATGTGCCTGGGCATGAACCCTGACATTCTTTTGCCGGGCGAGCGTTGCGCATCGACCTCGAACCGCAACTTCGAGGGCCGGCAGGGGCGCGGCGGACGCACGCACCTGGTTTCGCCGGAGATGGCCGCGGCGGCCGCAATCGCCGGGCATTTCGTCGACATTCGGACATGGCCCATTCTTGAATCTGCCCGCGAGGAGGTAACTGCCTGATGGAGCCGTTCAAGACTTTGACATCGTTGGCCATGCCGCTCGATCGCGCCAACGTGGATACCGACCAGATCATTCCCAAGCAGTTCCTGAAGCGCATTGAGCGCACGGGCTACGGCGACTTTCTGTTCTTTGACTGGCGGCAGACGCCGGACGGGGCGCCGGTGGCCGATTTCGTCATCAACGATGCGCGCTACAAGGGCGCGCAGATTCTGGTGGCCGGCAAGAACTTCGGCTGCGGGTCAAGCCGCGAGCATGCTGCGTGGGCGCTGAGCGATTTTGGATTCCGCGTGGTGATCGCGCCGACATTCGCCGACATCTTTTTCTCAAACGCGGGCAAGAACGGCATCGTGCTGGCGCGGCTGAGCGAGGCGGAGGTTGATGCTCTCCTCCAAAACGCGCAAAAAGTTCCCAATTATCAGCTCACGGTTTCGCTCGAAGCGCAGACCGTGACGGATGGCCGCGGATTCAGCGCGAAGTTCGAGATCGATCCCTTTAGAAAGTTTTGTTTACTCGAAGGGCTCGACGATATCGGTTTGACGTTGCGGCATGAGGCGGCGCTCGATGCGTTCGAGGCGAAGCATGATGGCGCTGGTTGGTTGAAAGCGAAATGAAGCAGCCGGTAGCCTGTAGCTGGTAGCTCGTAGCTTTCGGATCACCGCACCGGCATGAACTCGAAAGCGGAAGGATTTAACTGCAAGACCGGTCGATTTTTTGAAGAACTCTTAACAGTTGGATGAACTAGCTACGAGCTACTGGCTACAAGCTACTGGCTCCGGCGAACGAAGAGAGCACATGACCATCGAAGGCAAGCGACAAAGCATTCCCATGACCGAGGGCCCGAGCCGCGCGGCGGCGCGGTCGTATTTCCGCGGCGCGGGGTTCAAGAAGGAAGACCTGCACAAGCCGATCATCGGCGTTGCCAATACGTGGACGGAGATCGGCACCTGCAACGTGCACCTGCGCGAGATTGCGGAAGCGCTGAAGCAGGGCATTCGCGAGGCGGGCGGCACGCCGATGGAGTTCAACACCATCACCATTCACGATGGCATCACCATGGGCACGCAAGGCATGAAGGCTTCGTTGGTTTCGCGCGAAGTGATTGCCGACTCCATCGAACTCGTGGCCCGCGGCAATCTCTTCGACGGCCTGGTGGGCATCGGCGGCTGCGACAAAAACATGCCGGGCATCATCATGGCGCTGTGCCGGCTGGATATTCCGGGGATGATGTTCTACGGCGGATCCATCGCGCCGGGCAAACTCAATGGCCCCAACGGCGAGAAAATCGACATTACGATTCAGAATGTTTTCGAGGGCATCGGCTCCTACGCCGCGGGACGCATCGACGAAGCGGGACTGGAAGCACTCGAAGCCAATGCCTGTCCGGGCGCGGGCGCATGCGGCGGCCAGTTCACGGCCAACACCATGGCCATGAGCGGCGAGATTCTGGGCATTTCGCCCATCGAGCTTTCCGGCGTTCCAGCCACCGATCCCAAGAAGCTGGAAGCCACGCGCAAGGCCGGCCACATATTGATGGACGCTGTACGCGCCAACCGACGGCCATCGCAGATCATCACCCGCAAGGCTCTTGAGAATGCGATCGCCAGCGTGGCCGCGAGCGGCGGCTCAACGAACGCCGTGCTGCATCTGCTCGCCATCGCGAAGGAGATGGGCATTGAACTGAACATCGACGATTTCGATGTCATCTCTGAGCGCACGCCGTACATTTGCTCGCTCACGCCCGCGGGCAAGTACGTGGCCTCGGACTACCAGGCGGCGGGCGGATCACGGTTGTTGGCGAAGCGCATGATCGACGCGGGATTTGCCGACGGCTCGGCGCTGACCATCAGCGGCAAAACGCTTGCCGAAGAGGCGGCGCTCGCGAAGGAGACTCCGGGCCAGGACGTCATTCATACATTTGAAAAGCCCCTCAAGCCGAACGGCGGCTTGGTGATTCTCAAGGGCAATCTCGCGCCCGAGGGCTGCGTGATGAAGATTGCCGCGGCGGGCAAGTACGAACATCGCGGGCCCGCACGCGTCTTCGATTGCGAAGAAGACTGTTTCAAAGTTGTGCAGGAGGGCGGCATCAAGCCCGGCGACGTGGTGGTGATTCGCTACGAAGGTCCCAAGGGCGGACCGGGCATGCGCGAGATGTTGCAGGTGACGGCGGCCATTTCGTCGAACGCCGAGCTCAGCGCGCACGTTGCGCTGCTCACCGACGGCCGATTCAGCGGCGCGACGCGCGGATTCACCGCGGGTCACGTGGCGCCGGAGGCATTTGTGGGCGGGCCGATTGCGGCGGTACGCGAAGGCGACATCATCGCATTCGACATTCCCAAGCGCACGCTCAATGTGGAGATCAGCGACGCAGAGATGGCGGCACGGCTCAAGGACTTCAAGCCGCCGGCGCTGCGCTGGCCCAGGGGAGTCTTCCGCAAGTATGTGGACCGCGTCACGTCAGCATCAGTGGGCGCGACGACGTAAAGGCAGAGAACAGAGAACAGAATTCAGTTGGCAGCAGCGAACAAGGAGAGCAGCATATGGCAGCCAAGGGACATGCAAGCGCAAAGGGGTCGGAAGCGAAGGCCATCGCACCGCAGGAAAACGGATCGAGCGCGCCCACTCGCTTCAACGCGCCCACTCGGTTGACGGGCGCAGAGATCATCTGGGCCACGCTGGTCGGCGAAGGCGTTGACACCGTTTTCGGTTACCCCGGAGGAACGATCCTTCCGGCTTACGACGCTTTGCGGAAGTTTCCGGTGAAGCATATCCTGGTGCGCCATGAACAGGGTGCGGCGCATATGGCCGACGGATACGCGCGCGCTTCGGGCGATGTGGGCGTGGCCATTGCCACCAGCGGTCCCGGCTCGACCAACCTGGTCACCGGTATCGCCACCGCGATGCTCGATTCCATTCCCATGGTGTGTATTACCGCGAATGTGTCATCCAAGCTGCTGGGAACCGATGCGTTTCAGGAGGTCGACATTACCGGTATCACGCTTCCTGTCACCAAGCACAACTTTTTGGTGAATCGCGCCGAAGACATTGCGCCGACCATCCGCCATGCATTTCAGATTGCGCGCAGCAATCGTCCGGGGCCGGTTCTCGTGGACATCACCAAGGATGCCGAGATCAACAGCGCGATCTTTGACTTTGAAGCGGCCAAGCCGCGCACCAACCGCCCGCATCCCATGCTGCACGTAGGCGAAGCGGAACTGGCGCAGGCGGCCGAGTTGATTCGCAACGCCAAGCGCCCGGTGATTTTTGCCGGGCACGGCGTCATGGAATCCGGCGCCATGGAGCAGATTCGTACGCTCGCCGAGAGAGCGCAGATTCCCGTAGCGCTGACACTTTTGGGGATTGGCGGATTTCCGGCATCGCATCCGCTGTGCCTGGGCATGATGGGCATGCACGGCGAGGCGTGGGTGAATGACGCCATCCAGGAAGCTGATCTACTCATCGCCTGCGGCATGCGCTTCGACGATCGCGTAACGGGCAAGTTGACTGATTACGCCCTGAAGGCGAAGAAGATTCACATCGAGGTAGATCCCGCCGAAGTGAACAAAAACGTGAAGGTGGACGTGGCGCTGGTGGGCGATCTGCACGAGGTGCTGGAGCAGTTGCTGCCGCGTATCTCGGGCCGCGACGGCTCGGCCTGGCTGAAGACCATCGAGGCCAGCAAAGGCGCGGTTGCGGTGCGCGACATCAAGAATTTGCCCGACTCCGGGCACTTGTATGCGGCGCACGTGATGCACGATCTGTGGCGCCTGACAGGCGGCGACGCGATTGTGGTGACCGACGTGGGCCAGCACCAGATGTGGGAGGCGCAGTATTTCCACCACGACAATCCGCGTACGCTCATCACGTCGGGCGGGTTGGGCACTATGGGCTTTGCGCTACCGGCGGCCATCGGCGCCAAGTTTGCCTGCCCCGAAAAAGAAGTTTGGGTGGTGGCTGGCGATGGCGGCTTCCAGATGACGGCTGCGGAGCTGGCGACGATTGTGCAGGAGAAGATCAAGATTAATATCGCCGTCATCAACAACGGCTACCTGGGCATGGTGCGGCAGTGGCAGGAGTTCTTCTACGAGAGCAACTACGAGGCCACGCCGCTAGTGAGCCCGGATTTTGTGAAGCTGGCCGACGCGCATGGCATTCCGGGACGCGCGGTGCGCAAGCGTGCCGACGTCGAAGCTGCGGTTCAGGAAGCGCGCGCCACGCCAGGCGCATTCCTGCTCAACTTCATGGTGGAGAAGGAAGACTCGGTGTACCCCATGATTCCCGCGGGCAGCGCATTGCACGAGATGATTCGCCGGCCGGGGAAAGATCCGCTGGAAGAGACGGCGGACGACAAGTGAGACAGTGAAGAGAGTGCAATGAGTGAAGAGAGTGAAAAAGTGAACCGGCCCTCGAACTTTCACTCCTTCGCTCATTTCACTTCTTCACTCGCCAAGTGAGAGAGGCTCATCATGCTTCATACATTCGTTGCATACGTCGAAGATTTACCGGGCGTGCTGACGCGCGTTGCGTCGCTGTTCCGGAGATTGAACATCAA
>Ga0326727_10023211_pt1 | contig 11872 bp, 18 predicted proteins | sample MB2enrmetagenome_FD_207643 | JGI IMG/M metagenome (GOLD analysis project Ga0326727, IMG submission 207643) | Lab enriched peat soil microbial communities from McLean, Ithaca, NY, United States - MB29MY | ecosystem: Environmental > Terrestrial > Soil > Wetlands > Peat | place: USA: New York... | reverse complement strand
GCCGAGCACGTGGTCACCGAAGACGACGGCAAAGTCCTGCTGCCACCCGGCAAGGATTTCTTCCACAGCTTGTGCCAGCGTTTCATCGGGTTGAAGAGTCCGGAAATTCGTCAACATCACTCGCTGCACCGGGATGCCGCCAAGCGAAGAGCGCATCTGCACCATTCCTGCCTCGCCACTTGCCCCCACCCACACGAAGAGGGCAATAAAGAGAAGGAAGGGATCGAAAAATAAGCCCAGGAAGCCGAAGGCGAGGGCAATGCCCTGGCCCACACGCGCCGCGGATTGCGTGGCCTCCGTGTAACCCAGTCGTTTGGCGAGGAGCGCTCGCAACACGCGCCCGCCATCCATCGGGAAGGCAGGAATCAGGTTGAAGAGCACCAACCACACGTTGACGGCCATGAGGCTCGGCAAGAAATCGCCCCCGGTCCAACTGATCGTGGCGGCCTGGCGCAGCGTGGGGATACGGCCAAACGCCGTGAGCACCGCGAAAAGCCCCAAGGCAATGAGCACGTTTACAGCCGGCCCCGCCAGCGCCACGAGGAGTTCCTGGTTCGGCTCCTCGGGCATGCGCTCAAGACGCGCCACGCCGCCGATAGGGAGTAAAACGATATCGCGCGTGCGAATGCCGTAACGTCGCGCCGTGAGTGCGTGCCCCAGTTCGTGCAGCACGATGCAGCCGAAGATCACCAGCACGAAGAAGACACTGAAAAGGGTCCGCGCCGGGTTATGGCTCTCCACCCAAGTGGCGACAACGATAAATCCCACCAGCAGCAGGAAGGTTGCGTGCATGTAAACGTCGATGCCCATCAGCCTCCCGATTTTCCATGACCAATGCATGGCATCTCCTCCAGCTTTGGAGCGGAAGAGGTCCCACTCTTCCTAATCTCAGGCGTACACATTCATTTAGTAGCCAATGAACTCTTCTGCTCGGATGTCGTCATCGTCAACTCCTGAATTGGTGAGCATGGTTCGCAGATCGCCCACCATCCCCGGCGGGCCCGCAATGTAGTAGATAGCCGTGTGGAGGGCAGGAGGCGCAACAGTTTTCAGGTTCTTGGAAATTAGCTCGTAGCCAATATGGCCCTCCTCTCCCTGCCAGGAACGCCTTGATTTCTCCATTTCCGTCATTGTGGGAATGCACTTGTAGTTTGGATTCTCGCGCTCAAGTGATTTCAGTTCGTCAAGGAACGCTGCATCCTCTGGCCGCCGGTTCGAATAGAAGAGGAATATGCGATGCTTGAGTTTTTCCTCTGCCGCCCAAAAGACAATGCTCCGAAATGGCGTGATGCCAATGCCCCCCGCCAGCAGGACCGCCGGGCGAGCCACATTGTTGTGCATGGTCAAGTTGCCGAAGGGGCCTTCCAGTTTGACCTGGGCGCCGAGGGGCAAGCTGCGAAGCACTCGCTTATAAGCAGTGTCGCGCATGCGTGTCGTTACCATGAGAATATCTTGATGGGGACCGCTTGCAATGGAAAGGCTACGTGTATTGCCTTCCGTATCTGTTTCAAGAGGGTTGATCAGGGTTAAATCGACGAACTGACCTGCCTTGAATGCCCAGTTCGCAGGCTTTTCGAAGCAGAAGGACATGGTTTGCTCGGCCACCGCCTGGCGACTTCTTAGTTTTGCCGTAAAAGCGGCCCAAGTTGCCACGGGAGTCACAGTTTTCTCCTTCCGATTTCGTTGGAATTTCCGCAGCTCATTCTTAACCGCCTGAACTACAGGCTGATTCGGACTATTGGTGGGCATCCTTGTGCAACTTGGCTTCCAAATATTCTTTCAATGCCACAGCGTTGTTGTGTTCCATATCGTGCGAACTAAAAATCAAGGTAACCCGACTATTCCGCGCGACCTTCAAGATGGACTGCCAAGTGCTGATCTGCTTGTCCAACTCTCGAAAGTATCGGCGTCGGAACTCATTCCATTTTTCCGGATCGTGCCCAAACCAGCGACGCAGTGATGCACTGGGCGCAACCTCTTTCACCCAAGCGCCGAGACGTAGCGAGGACCTCTTAATGCCTCGAGGCCACAATCGCTCTACCAAAAAGCGTGTGCCATCTTCAGAAGTTGCAGGCTCATAAACACGCTTCAGTCGGATCATCTGCGACATCCTTTTTGAGCACATCGGATCCTTGCAGGCCTCCAAGCAAGAAAGGACGTGAATTCCCTTCCCCAGACGGCTTGGATCTGATGTGGTTCGGCCTGGGCTTTACATCATCGATTCGGTTTAACTTCCTCCCCCTTCCCTTCCTTTCGAACTTCCACTTTGATTGCGAGCATCGGCTCCATGTCCATCAAGACGCTGAAGCGGGCCTCCTGGCGTCATTTGCCTCCTTGCCGCCTTGGTCAACGAGTTCAGAGCCATCGTGTGCCATTTTGACGCCTTGGCCACGTTCATCCGCACTCCCCACCCTTTGCCGTAATAGACTGCCAGGTCGTATTCGGCTTCAGGATTGTGTTTTTTGGCGGCCCTCTTATAAAGCTCGAAAGCCTTGCGAGCATTTTTCGGCACGCCCTGGCCCGCCGCATACAGGTCGGCAAGACGGACTATAGCTAATACAAATCCTGCCTCGGCCGACTTGCGAAACCAATGTGCGGCCTGCTCGTTGCTCATCTGTATTCCGCGGCCCATGAGGTACAAAATCCCGAGGTTATACTCGGCGGGGGGGAAACCAGACACCGCGGCTCGCAGGTACCACTTTGCGGCCTCGGCTGCATTCGGGGCTGCACCGCCACCTTTTTGGTATAAGTATCCGAGATTGGTCTGAGCAGCGGGTTCGCCGTAATCTGCGGCCATGCGGTACCATTTCATCGCCTCCTTGAGATTCTTGTCGACGCCTCGCCCGAATTGAAAAGCGACGCCAAGCTGGAACTGCGCTTCGGTGTCTCCCGATCGCGCCTTTTTAGTCCAGGTCGCCAGATTTTCACTGTTCACCTCCCGCGACGGTGCGGAGTTCCGCATTTCAGAATAGGCTGGGACCGACACTGACATCCCCAACACAAACACAATTAAACCAATCTTGCCGTTACCCAAGCTCCTCGTCCCTTCTGTCAAGAAATGGGGAGTTACATAATCAGAAACCTTTGTGTTCAGATAAATCTGGCATCATTAAACTCGGTCGTCAAAGCGATGGGCCCCCCTCGGCCTCCACCGCGTGCTGACTTGTGCGCACGCTCGCACTGTCCACGTTCACCCTTCCTTGCTGGTCCATCCATATGCCCGCTAAATTCCCCCAAAACCTGGTATTTGCGAAGGATATTGGGGATGTTTTTCTCGCACAATTCCAAGGAATCGGGAATCGTGAGGACAAGAGGCGCGCCGACCCCTCATAAGCTCTATGCTATTTGCAGTAGGCGGCTAGAAATGACCCCGATCGATTCAAGCTCAAGAGTGCTCGTCGGTTTCCACCAGACGTACCAGCAAGCGTTCGCGCAAGTGCGCGGCGGCATCTTTCATTGACAGGGTGCTTTGAAAATGGACGAGTTTGGGATCGTCCCGGCCCCGGCCGAGTTGAGGCGTTGGGAAAGGGTCATGCTCAGTTGCTCGAAGAGGGCTCGTTGTTCGGTTGGGCTAGCTTCCGCCGAGCGACTTCAACCCCACCAAGTCCAGCGCGTGGACGGGCTCGGGGGTGGCCATAAACCAGCTCCAGACGCTGCCCGTCCGCAAGTTTTCGGCGCTTACTGAGATTTGCAAAATAGAGTGACAATTACCTGCGTAGCGCGGGCATCTTGCCCGCTGTCTCGGGAGCGTCCCGCTCCCGCCCAGCGCGCGGGCAGGATGCCCATGCCACAGCGGGCGAGACGCCCGCGCTACGAAAACAGTTCGTCACTCTATTTTGCAATACTCAGTAGAAGCGTGATGCCGAGGTCGATGCCAATGACGTCAGTGTCCGTCCAGCCGGTGGCTCCGCAATGAGGCGTTGCGGAACGTGGCGCTGCGCAATGGAATGATTCAATTATTGAAACCGATAACCGGCCTTAAGCGCACACCGATAGGCCTTCGATTGGTCCCGATTCAAGGTGGCGGTGCAATCGGCCCAGTCCAGGAGGAGATCCGGACCCAGCGGGAACACGATAGGGGTCCCGTTTATTTCGGCTTCAATGAACAGCCCGTCAGCCCCCGCCGGTAAAGTGAAGCTTAGCGCGTCACCGAGGATCACCGGAAAGGATTCACGACTGTTGTCGCTGACCGTGGAATGATCAACCTCAGCCTCCACCAGGAAAGTGGCAGTGTCGGACCAGTCCAGCGCCGATACCTTGAGGGTGCGGCGATCGTGAGAATAGGTGGGAGACTCGATCTCGGTGACAGGGCAGGGTCCCGCAATACAAGAGACTCTCGCATTCCGAAACTGGTTCTCCTGACCCGCATCGAGAGAAATGGAGCCGCCGGCCGCCTCCCACTTCCTGTCAGGCGAGCAAGGGCTTTGGCTGTTGCAGGGAAGGTTGTTATTGCTCTGCTCCTTGATGATGTCCACGCCGTACTTGAAGGTTTTGTTGCCATGTACCTGGATCAACGTATCGGCAAAGTCCATGGTGTTCTCGGCTTCAATACTGGGTGTGTTGGGCGACCACGCCGGTCCAATCTCGATGCGCCCGAAGGGAAACCCCTGCACTTCGATGCGCGGAATTCCAAAGTTTGTTTCTGAGGCATTGGACGTAATCTGGTTGAAAGCGTAGCGAGTGACGTTGGCGCGCGCCTGGTTGAGAATAGTGGGCGAGAAAATGTGGTTCCACAAAAGCGTGGTGACGGAGTTGAGGGGCTGCAAGTTCACATCGGCCATCGGCTCGCTGCCCGTGGAGGAGTCCGCGGACGTCTGATTTAAGGTAGTCACATACGTGCCGACCGCAAAGGTGTCCTTGGTGGTAGGGTTGAAATCGAAGCGGCCGTTGTACTGGTTGCCTGCGGTGGTGCTGGGTACCGCGACCTCGGCGTACTCAATATCCGGGACGCCATCAAACCCGCCGCCCGTCGAGGTGTTAACGCCGATTACTTATGAGAGAGGATTATGGGCTCAAGGAGATTCTTGCTTCTTAGGTGCCGTCGTGGTCACACCAGCGAACGATTCCAGGAGCTTGTTGGCGATGTCAACGGGGTCGCCGTGCTCCATGTTCGTCAGTATCGCTACCGCAAACCGCTCATCCGGCAGGATCGCCAGCACGTTGCTGAACCCCTGGAGGTTACCAGTATGCCATACGATCTTGCGGCCCTTTGACATCGTGATCTCCCATCCGAGAGCATAAGTTGCGTTCGGCTCCACCCCGCTTCCTGCCGCAATCCCGGACCGAAGCGTAAGCGGTGTCCACATCGTCGCGATGGTATCGGGCTTCAGTACGCCGCCACTCATCAGCGTCGCGGCCAGATGCACCAGGTCTTCGGCAGTTGTATCCAGCCCTGCGCCCGGAATCTTGTAGCTGCTGTCCTCCAGCGCAGCATTCTTAATTTCCCCGTCTTTGTATTGGTACCCACGAGCTCGGTGCGGCAAGATGTCGAACACGTCGTCTACGGTGGTGTGCGTCATGCCTGCTGGCGGCAACACATGCTGCTGCAGGTAAATGAGGTAAGACTGGCCAGATGCTCCCTCGATGACGCATCCCACCACGGTGTACCCGTAGGTGCTGTAAAGGTATTGGGTGCCCGGTTCAAACAGTAGCGGGTCGTTGGCAAACACGGCAAAACCGTCGGACATGAATTTGTAATGCCGGGTGTTGTCGATCTCATCATCCCGGTAGTGCCGGATACCTGAGGTGTGGCTGAGCAACTCCCGGGAAGTGATAGGCCACTGCTTGAGCGGGAACGGTGGGCAGTACTTTTGGACCGGAGCATCAAGGTCGAGCTTCCCAGCGTCTGCTAACGTTAGCGCCGCGACGGCCGTAATTGGCTTTGCCAGCGAGCCGGTGCGGAACAAAGATTCCACTGTGGTTTCGGTACGGCTTTCCAGATCGATTTTTCCGAAGGCTTTCGAGTAGACAATGCGGTCGTCTTTCACGATGGCCATTTGCAGGGCAGGTATGTGCTTGGCTGCCATACTGGTCGCAACCATCCTGTCCACGTTTGCCGCGTCCAGAGGAGCCTGAGCCAGGGCGTAGGGCCGAAGAAACAGAACGGCTAGTGCAAGGCGATTGAGCTTCATTCTCTTGTGCGCAGACTAACCCAGAAGATGAAATTTGTCATCCTTACTGTTGCAATCAGGCGTTTACACTCGTTGAGAACTGGCCCGGTCTGGTCAATGAGTGTAACCGGAATTTCCATTATCCACTTTCCGCCGACCCAAAAGATACTCCTGACCACTGCCCAATACAACGGTGAGTCGAGTTTGCAGTGCAAGGTGCTCTCGCGGGCCACGGAAGGGGCCATTCGTGCCTCTCGCGAGAACCCCAAAGGACGCAACCGCCCCTCTTTCGACCCGTGTTTCCGACACTTTGCCGTCCCCCTGCCTCTCTCCTCGCGGAAATCCGATCCGGTCGTCGGCTCGCCTACCCGGTTGGCAAAGGCAGCGAGGCGATCCGTCGCACCATGCTTCCAAACAGTCGCCGCGTCAGGTGGCTCGACTAGGCGGCTGGCAATGAAGCTCGTATTGACCAAGAGACCGAACTCAATTTTCGTCGAACGTCGTTTTGGCGACTCACAAACCCTGGAAGAGGGATGTCGGTTTCAATGATGTTCGAACAGAACCAGCGTCTCCCATGTTCTCAAGAAAATGCGACTCGGATTTCAGTACTGAGATGACGTCCCGATTGTCTTTGAGCACGATCCCTTCCCCGGCCCTGGATCCGCAGCATAACCCGGCCGCCTGCCGCGACCTTTTCTCGCCACGCTCTTCAAATTGTCCTGATTGGTATTACCGCACGAGAGGTATCCCGTATCTTCCCGCATATCACTGAGGAGTTCTCTGAGTCGTCGACGCGCCTTGTGCAATTGCGACTTTGACGTTCCGGTTGAGCAACCCAATATTTCGGCGATCTCGTGGTGATGATAGTCCTCCACATCGTGAAGTAGGAGAGTCGCTTTGAATCCCGCCGGTAGCTGGTCGATAGCCCGTTTGAGGTCGATGCGTGCAGGCGCATCCTGCAAGGCGGCGTCAACGACCGGCACAGAACTACCTCGCCACTGCGGTCCTTCGCCAAAATCACGAATATCATCCAGCGAGGTCTGGGGATGGTGTTTTCTGCGCAACCACAAGAGGGCGGTGTTTGTCACTACCCGATACAGCCACGTCGAGAGGGCGGCCTCGCCCCGGAATGTGTGAATCTTGCGCAGTATATGAATGAACGCTTCCTGAGAAACGTCTTGTGCATCTTCCCTGTCCCGAACGATACGGGAACACCACGCCAAAACTCTCCGGTGGTAGTTGCAGTAAACGGTCGCGACGTCAATCGCTGCTGCTCGTTCGTAGCCTCCGGGCTCACGGGTACTTGTGCTCCGGGGACTCAGAAGGGGTTGGAAATTAGTGCCTTTTGCCATGCGACCTCCTTTAGCACACTTACAGCTTTCTGAAAGGGGAACACCGCGCAGTACCCGTGCCGGACCCGTAGTTTTCAAATGGCTGCCTGAACCTCGGCTATCACCTGGGAAGCAACTCCATCGATCCTCTTTTGTGGGTGACACATGTGTGCCAAGCGCAAATGCCTCCTATAAGGATGTAAACCGCATGGATGCCTGTCATCAGAAGGGCGCTTTCGGCTTTCGAATCGAGACGTGTGACCGTATCTTTGTCGTACAATACAAGCCGGGTATCTGGAGGCATATAACAAAAATAGCTTCTCAGTTGCTCTGGGGGTATTCGCAATGAACCCGGAATACTGTCGAAATCTGCTCCAGCATCCGTGCTTGGGCGCAAATCGATGATCATGAGGTGCTCGCCGCCTACCGACCATTCCCCAAGCAGCGGCGGGGAAATCGGTATGTACTCCAAATGACCTTTAGGGTCCTCTTGCCGGGCCGACGACGGGCGCGGTTGTTCCGAAACCCACAGCGAGCACCAGACAAGAATCACCCAGACCCCCAGTGCGCAGCAGCTTAGGACGACTGACATGCGTTACCTCTCTTTTCCCACAGTCTGCATGGCGATTCCGTAGTTATCTCTAGCCCTCCAACTTGTGCGCGCAAGGTTGTTGAGTACGTGGATTTTCACGCTGCCTCGCATACCTCTAATCAGCCCCGGGAGCCCTGAGGCAATTTCCCGCCGGATCCCAGCGGGGTGTGTTGACTACGACGCTTAGGCTCCCAGCCTTCATAGGCGGACGCGTTCGCGCTTCCTCTCTCGGCCATTCGTTTTCCCACGCAATGCTCCCAGCACTTCGAATTTACAAAATATATTTGTGCTGTTCTTCTCGCGCAATTCCAAGGAATCGGGAATCGTGAGGACAAGAGCCGAGTCAGCCCCTCATAAGCTCTATGTCATTTGCAGTAGGCAACGCTGGAGGCTTGCGGTGCCCTATCACTCCAGCCTAATGTACGCGCGCAACCTCACCGCCTTCCTGCTCCACTTAGGAAAGAGCGGCCAGATACAGGTCAATCTGGAGGACGAGATCACTCGCGATACTTTGCTCACGCGGGGCGGCGAAGTTGTGAACCCCCGGGTGCGGGAGTTTTTCTCGCTGCCCGCACTCGCGGCGCAAAAAACTTGAGCGCGAATTTTTTGCTGCCGTGGAGAATTTCAAGAGTAAGGGAAGCGCCGAGGCATTGTGGAAAAAGGGCCAATGCCCACAAATAAGCGAAGAAAGACGCCGCCTATATCTGTAACGCTATGAATACAAACAGCTTACATGAGCTACCTCCTCCAGCAGGAACTCCTAGACGTAGCCTAAATTGTAGCCATCTCGCTGTTTGTCCTGGCGCTCAAACTGAGAATTTTCAATTGCCGAGTTGTCGATTGAGTGAACCTCCGCGCGGGCGGCGGGCAGTAGTAATTTTGGATTTAAGATTTTGGATTGGAAACCTATGGAGCGCACCGGACACTGAGAATTGCCCATTTTCGATCTTGGATTTTGGATTGAAGTTCAAATTTCCAATTTGGATTTTAAATCGAGAAGACCGCGAGCATGCGGTGCGGGGAATTGGACGTAGGGGCAGGGCTTGCCCCAATACCGTTCCTTGAAGCGATCCGAGGTTTGAACCCCTCATCCGGCCCGCGACGGCTGATGAGGACGCCCGTCGCGGTCCACCTTCTCCCCTCGGAGAAGGTGAGAAATATCGCGGAGCGCTCACGCGCGCGAACAACCATTTCCCTCTCCACGGGAAGAGGGTGGCTCGCCGCCGGCGCTTTCACCAACCGGGGCGAGTAGGGGGCCCCACGTTCTGCTTGTCGTGGGGGCGAGGGGTCACTTCCCGAGCGGCCCCGCCGCCAACAGCGAATATTCCTTCATCCTCCTCCACACTTCCGCCGATAAACGAAGCGGGGGAGTGTCGGGGGCACGGCGAGGGGGGCCAAGGACGGGAAACGGGACACGGGGCTCGGGCTATCGACTCGTCACTCGCCACCTGTCACTGCACTTCCCGTCCCCTGGATTTGCTCCCGTATCCCGAGTCCCGTACCCCGGTCCTCCCGTCACTCGCCACTTGTCCCTGCACTTCCCGTGCCCTGGATCTGCTCCCGTATCCCGAGTCCCGTACCCCGGTCCTCCCGCCACTCGCCACCTGTCACTGCACTTCCCGTCCCCTGGATTTGCTCCCGTATCCCGTATCCCGAGTCCCGTACGCCGGTTCTCCCGCCACTCGCCACTGCACTTCCCGTCCCCTGCATTTGCTCCCGTATCCCGTATCCCGAGTCCCGTACCCCGGTTCTCCCGCCACTTGTCACTGTCTTCGCATCCCGTCTGGCCGAGAGGCCCGCGGCCGATGAAGCGGTTCTCGCCGAGCAGGGCCGGGAGGGCTGGGCAGCGAACCTCGATGCAGAGGATCGCCGGTGAAGCGAGGCGAAATTGGGTGGGCCGAGCTTGGCCCCTACTCCGCAGCTCGCAAGTCAAAGCGGTGTTGACCAGCCGGTTCGCACGAGCGCGCTACTTGAGTAGGGCAATGAAGCCGGCAATCGCAAAAGGGCGAGAAAATAACCGGTAATCCCTCGTTTGTAGCGCGGGTGTCCCCACCCGCGAACCGGGGCCGTGACCCGGTGCCGGGGAGGCAAGGGACGTCGCCGCGTGAAGCTCAGAACCCTGAAGGATGGCCACGGGAAATCGGAAATATCGTGCCCGCTGTCTCCCGTGATGGCCGGACTGGGCTCAAAAACCCGTCGCGTTGACCCATGAAGTGGCGTAGAATCCTTGCTGGGTGATGGAACATGAGCAACATCGAGGAAATTGAGCAGGCGGTGGAAAAACTCCCCATCCAGGACTTCGTTAGACTGGCTGCCTGGGTTGACCAGCGCCGCCGGCAGCTTGAAGTTGTTCCTTCGGCGGCCGCCAACGGCTGCATGGCCGCACGTGACCACAGCGCCTTCCTGAACAGCTATGCCCCGCAAGATGAGGGGCTCTACGATGATACCGCAGCCGGGTGAAGTCTGGATAAGGCTATCCCGACTGGACTGCTTGGAACAAAACCTCCTACGCCGTCGGCTCGGCATGGTTGATCAAAGTGATGCCGGGCAATTGAAGCAGGTTTGGGCGAATGAAATCAGGCTGCGTTTCTGATTCGACGTGTGTGGCCGGGCGCAGGCTCGGCGAAGCTTACCAAACCGCGCTCGCCAATTTTGCAAGCCAGGCGCGGCAGCCCTCACCATGTGCAGTGCACCCCAAAACTGAGACAGAGAAAATTGGGAAAACAGGGACACGCGTGCCAGTCCCGCTTAGTCTGCACTGATTTGGACATCAACAGCACGCAGCCTATGCTACCATCCATCTGGAGGCCAAGGTATGAGCGGTGAGTCGGGGCTGAACGTATCAGAGGAACTTAAGGAGCGGATTAAGCATCTTGCCCAAGAGCGGGAGGAGAGTCCTTCAACTCTGATTGCCAGCGCCCTGGATGTGTTGCTGGAGGCCGAGGCGCTGCAAGTTGAAGAGGCCCGGCGACGGCTTGCTTCACGCAGCGGAAAAACCATCCCCCATGCGCGCGTGTCCGCCTGGCTTGATACTTGGGGTCTGGATGAAGATGCACCTCCGCCCAAATGCGAATAGAATGGGATCCGCGCGCTGTCCGACCGGGTACCGCAGACGTTGGCTACTTGGCAGCCCCGGAAGAGGAGTAGCGCAGAGGTGGACGCCGTTCAGTCCTCCTCTGCGGCTTTTTCGAAAATCCCCGCCCTGCCGCGTCTACGCCGAATCCAAGAGCCACTGAGGAGCGCACAATATGCGCACCTCATCGCTACCCTGACCCAACCTCCGCGGTGCCCGCTTGGAGCGGTTTATCCGTCGGCCCCGCACGCGATGGCTCTAAACCGTAGGGCGGCACTCGCCACCACGGCTGCGCGTCAGGCGAGCAAGCTTAGGACAGATTGAGAGCTGTTGAGGCTGTTCGTATCCAAGTCTTGCAGTACTTGGCTCATCGAGTTGGAGGATGATGAGTCGCTGGAACCTGCACTGAGACTTTCGCCGGCCGTTTGCAAGTAACTGGCGCCTGCGGAACTGGTCGAGACCGAGGCCAGTCCCAGCATGGCAGTACCGGCGGCTGACATATCGCCGGCACTCATGTCCTGCACAATCGCTTGAATCAGCTCCGTCATGCCCGCTTGACTGCTCGGGGTCGCGGTGTTGGTCGTACTCGAGATCCCGCTGGAACTCGCACTGGCGGCAGACGCAGCATAGAGAGCCGTAGAGTCCAGAGAAAGCATGTCTTCCTGAGCGGAAGTCTGATCGCCGCTCTGCAGGTCCGTGCCAAGCTGATTGAGCTCGCTCACAAAGGAGTTTGAGCTGCTTGGCGAGGATGCGAGGGCCGACAGCA
>Ga0326727_10023210_pt1 | contig 11872 bp, 12 predicted proteins | sample MB2enrmetagenome_FD_207643 | JGI IMG/M metagenome (GOLD analysis project Ga0326727, IMG submission 207643) | Lab enriched peat soil microbial communities from McLean, Ithaca, NY, United States - MB29MY | ecosystem: Environmental > Terrestrial > Soil > Wetlands > Peat | place: USA: New York... | reverse complement strand
GCGCCGCTGAAAACCTGTTGCGTTCTTAGCGGAATTCCAAGCTATGCCATCGAAGATGTGAAGTTATCCAACATTTATATCGAGACGGTGGGAGACGGCACGGCGGAGATGGCCAAGATTGAACCGCCGGAGTTTGAGAACAAATATCCGGAGCCGCAGATGTTCGGAGCTATGCCGGCGTCGGGATTTTTTATGCGGCACATGCGCAACGTCGAGATGAGCCACGTGGAGATTGCCAACATCACTTCCGATGTGCGTCCGGCGTTTTACTTGACGGATGTGGAGCGCGCGGATTTCTTTGCCATCACAGCTCCGCGCGGGACGGATGGAGCCTTCGCATTGCACGGCGTGAAGGATCTGCGCATTGGTTGGAGCAGGGCTGCGGCGGATGCAACGCTGGCCAGCATCGATAACAAAATGCTGTAAGTGATGCGAAGGGCCTTGCCGCATGGTGTGGCCCTTCACATTCGCGCCAAATCAGCGCACCACAATCACACAAGTTTCATACGCTGTCAGTCTTAATTGCACCGCCAGGCTTCCGCCGGTGTGCGTGGACTGCAACGGGGCGACGGTTGCGGTTTGCGGATCCCATGCCTCCGCGATGCGGCCTTGACTCATCAACGTGACCGTGTGATCGCTGGCCTGCGCGCCCTCATTGAAGAACAGATACACATCCGCATCCTTCCATCTCCGCTTCATCACTCGCAGAGCTGTGTCCGCCTTGTCCAGTCGGACGACAGGCGCAATCACTGCGGCGTTGACCGCTATGAGAACATCGCTGGGCACTGTTTGCGGCGCGGGCGGCGCGGTAGGAGGCTCCATGGGCGGCGTGGGGGTGGGCGACAACTGCGCGTCCACGATAGTTGCCCAGGAGAACTCTGTCGCGGTCGCAGGCCGTGCGTCGCGCAGGGTTTGGCCCGCGATCAATTTTGGTGCGCCGCCCAGGAAGACGACCTTGCCGCCGCCTTGCGCAAAGACCTTCAGACGCGCCAGCACCTCGGCAGGAATCACCAGCGGAGCGGGCAGAATCACCGTCCGATAGCGGTTGCCGCTAAGCGTTTCAAAGCTGCCTTTGTGCGGCTTCAGATCACGCGTCAGCGCATCTTCATCGACGATGTCGAAATCGATCTGGTGCTCGCTCAACAGGCGCTCGGTGGATACAAACACCGTATCGGAAGCATCGTTGCCCAGCCACATGGAACTGGACGGCAGAAAGAGCGCGACGGTGGCATCGGGCCTGCCCATGGCCATCAGATAACTCAAGCGGCGCACATAGGTGAGCAGCTCCGGAAAGCCAGGCTCTCCCATGTATCCGGAGGGCGGCCTCGCGCCAGCGGAGGTCGCCGGAAAATACATCGTCTCGATCTCGTTGACTCCGCGCACCATCTGCTCGTTGAGGATGTAGCGCGCCATCTCCACGTCGGGAGCGGGACGGTAGGCGGCAAAGCTCTCGGTGAAGGCGCGCGGCTTGCCGTAGACATGCGCGGCCGAACTGGCCAGGCGCGGATAATCGGAGATCGTGTCCTTCCAGATCTGATGCCAGATGGCGTCGATGCCCGGCAACTGAACGGCGCGCATGGCGCGAAAGAACGAGCCCTCGCTACGCGTCAGCTCCATCTCAAGCTCTTCGTGGTTCAGGTGGACCTCGTATTCCAGATGGTTGGCCGCGCACCAATCGCCTTGAGGCTTAAAGAATCCGGCGGCGAACATCTGTGAGAAGACATCGTAGTAGTCGCCCTTGATGCGCATCTGCTCGGGCGTCAGGTGGATGGAAATGCCGGGATCGCGGCGCGAAGGGGTCTGCGCAAAGAGCGCGACATAAGGCTGCACATCGTAACCCTTGATCTCCTTGAAGCGCGCGAAGAACCTCGGCGTCCAGGGCAGGCCGGAGATGGAGTAGTCGGGCTCGTCGCCGCGGAAGCCGAGAATGGTCTTGCCGAATTCATCACCCACCGCCTGCTTGTACTGCTCGTGGGTGAAGCGCAGGTACTGCTCCGTCGCGGCGGGATCGAGATAATCCTCCAGCGACTGCGAACCATCCTTGACGCGCTTCGGATTAGTGTCAGAGCGCGTGGGCGAGGTGCGGAACTCATGGTCCACAAGCAGCACCGTCCAGCTTCCCTGAGGAGCGGTCCAGTCCAGAGTGTTGCCTTGCAAAGGAAGGGTAATCGCCACGCCGTCTTGATTCACCGCCGCCGCGCTCAGCGTGCCGGGCGCGAGATCGCGGTGCAACACCGTGCCACCGGCAACGGAAATCTTCTCGGCGACTTCCAGCGCCTGCATCCGCAGTTCGGGCTTCTCCGTGGTGAACTTGCCGCCGGCAAAACCGCTGGGATAGCCGGTATCATCGACGATCCACACGCGCATGTTGCGCTGCTTGGCCTCCTTGACAAAGTTGCGAATGAAGGCGAAGTACTCCGGCGACAAGTAGGCAAACGGCATGTTGTAGCCGGCCTGCACAGTGACCGCTTGGAAACCGAGGCCGTGCAGCGTGTCCAGATCGCGCTGCACTTGAGGAATGCTGACCGGGCCGTTCAATCCGTAATAAGGCTCGGGGCCGTATTCCGGCGGGGGAGTCTTCCATTGCGCGGCCACTTCGGCAGCCGTGGGGTTCTGCAACCGCTGCCAGGATTGCTGGGAAGTTGCCACGGCCGTCTGCAAGAGGAAGCCGGCCGCCGTCAGCGCGATGCAAGTTCGATTCATCACGATGATTGAACTCCTTCTCGCATGAGGCCGCTCTTGCGCCGACAGCAAGCGCGCATTCCGTAATGCTGGGATCGAATTACTGGCCTTCCATACCCAGCGCAAATACCTGCACCGACTCCAGCAGTTTCGCCACCGACTCCTTGGAGCAGGACTTGACGTAGATGCGGACGTTTGCAAAGGTGAAGTCGTCGACGATGAGGGCGCCAGCCGCCGGTGCCGAACTTGATCTGGGTTGAGGCATGATTCAATTCTTGCTCCCTGAATACAAGGGTAAAAAGATACTGAAGGCGGGCATCCAACATCAGGACCGGTAGTCCTAACCGCAGCAACCTCAGATCAGCTCGATCCGACCTGAGAGGCCCAGTTCCTTGACGATCTTGCCCACATCCTGGGAGTGGTCGCGGCGGGCGATCAGCAGCGCGTCCTCGGTGTCCACGATGACCAGGTCTTTGACGCCCACCAGTGCGACAAACTTGTGGGGGCTGTAGATGTAGTTGTTGACCGCGTCCAGAGCCATGTGGCCGTTGGTTTCGGTTACGTTGCCATCAGCGTCACCGCGCATGCGTGTCTCCACCTGGTACTCGTAAAGCGAGGCCCAGGAACCGAGGTCGTTCCAACTGAAATCCGCCCGGATGCAGTACAAGTGCGAAAGGTGCTCGCCCTTGGCCGAGCGCGGCTCCAGCACGGCATAATCGACGCTGATGTTCTCGCACTTGGGATAGACGGCGCGGAAGACCTCATCGAACTGTGGCGTGCCGTAGGCGGCGGCGATGGCCTCCAGCAGCGGAGCGGTCTCCGGCAGGTGCTCGCGCACAGCATTCGCAAGCGTCCGCGCCGACCACAGAAACATGCCCGAGTTCCAGTAGTAGTTGCCCGCGGCCACAAAATCATCGGCCTTGTTCTGATTGGGCTTCTCGATGAAGCGGCGCACGTGGAGGGCGGAGTCGTCGCGGGTGTAGTCTGTGGTCTCGATGTAGCCGTAGCCGGTTTCGGCGCGGGTGGGCTCAATGCCCAGCACCACGATATTGTCTCCGGCGGCGGCCACGGCGATGCCCTTTTGCAGCGCTTTGAGGAAGCGCGGCTCGTCGGCGATCACGTGGTCGGAGGGGAAAACGCCCAGCACCGCGTCAGGGTTCTGGCGCTCGATGAGAAAGGCGGCCAGCCCGCAGGCCGGGGCGGTGTTGCGCGCCACCGGCTCCTGGACGATCTGCCCGGCGGGGACGCCCTTCAACTGGCCGGCGATCTCGTGGGCCAGGTACTCGTTGGTGATGACCCAGGTCTTGTCCAGGCCGGCGATTGGCTTGAGACGCTCGACGGTCTGCTGCAGCATGGAGCGCTCACCGTCCAGGGCCAGGACCTGCTTGGCGTGGGCGCGGCGGGAACGGGGCCAGAAGCGGGTACCGCTGCCTCCAGCAAGAATCACGGGACGGAAATCCATAGGCTTCTTCATCGAAACCACATCCTACCCGACAAACGATACGTTTGCACAGGGGTAAATGATTTTTTTGGAAAAGGCCGTCCCATTTGCTAAAAAAGGGAGGAAATTCGCGCAAATCCGAGGAATGGACGGAACCTGGAGGCTCCGTCCAATCCACAGGCTAGACCAGCTTGGCCAGGAACTCTCCCATGCGGCGGGTTCCCTCGTCGATATTCAGCTTGGTCACCGGATAGGAGATGCGGATGTGCTCGGCGGTGCCGAAGGCCTCGCCGGGCACGGTGACGACATGGGCCTCGTGGAGCAACCGTGTGGCCAACTCCGTTGAGGTTTTGACGCCGCCCTTGCCCAGGAAGGCCGAGATATTCGGGTAGACGTAGAAGGCGCCCTCGGGCTTGGTGCAGGTGACGCCGGGGATTTCGGCCAGCTTGGCCAGCATATAGTCGCGCAGGCCGATGAACTCGGCGCGGAACTCGCTGACGCACTCCTGCGAACTGGTGAGGGCGGCGACGGCGGCCTTTTGCACAAAGCTGGTGGCGTTGGAGGTGCTCTGCGACTGGAGCTTGCTGAGGTTGGCCGTGACAGACTTCGACGCCAGCGCAAAGCCTGCTCTCCAGCCGGTCATCGCATAGGTCTTGGAGAGCGAGCCGAGAATGACGATGTGCTCCTTGGCCCAGGTGAACGAGCCGCCACTGACAGGCTTGCCGGCATAGTTCAGATAGACGTAGCACTCGTCCAGCAGCAGGAAGATTCCGCGCTCGTGGGCCAGGTGGACGATGCGTTCCAGGTCCTCCGCCGAGACCACCGAGCCAGACGGGTTGGAGGGTGAGTTGAGGATGATGGCCTTAGTCTTGTGCGTGATGGCCTTTTCAATGGCGGCTGCCGTGATGCGGAAGTTCTCCGCCTCCTGGGTCTTGAGGAAGACAACCTTGCCACCGGCGTACTGGATGATGTCCGCGAAACTGACCCAGTAGGGAACGGGCAGGATGACCTCGTCGCCGTGATCGACGAGGATTTGAATGGCGTTGAAGAGCGCCAGCTTGCCGCCCGTGGTGAAGACGGCCTCGTCCAGGGCGTAGTCGGAGCCGAAGTCCATGGCGTGGCGCTCGACGATGGCCTTGCGCACCTCGGGAATGCCCGGAACGACGGTGTAGCGGGTGAAGTTGGCGTCGATGGCAGCGATGGCCGCGTCCTTGATGTGGCGCGGAGTGTTGAAGTGCGGCTCGCCGGCGCCGAAATCGACAAGATTGGCGCCCTGGGCGCGCAGCTTGGCGGCCTCGGCGGCCACGGCCATGGTGGCGGAGACCTCGATCCGGCCAATGCGGCCGGTAAAGACTTGGGAAGTTGGGCTTGCGGTCGTCATCATACTTTCTATTTTTACAGATTTTTGGGCTGGGGCAAAATCCGGCCGGACTTCGGCATGGCAAATGCTTAAACGAAAGACAATCCCTCCACAGTTTCACAGTCTCACAGTAAATAGGGGGGTGGGGGGTAACATTTCAGGGGTACGAACCGGATCGACCCTTCCGAGATGGCCGATCATGAGTTCAGGGTAGCAGGATGCCGGAAATAATCTGCAAAAGACGGAGATGGCGCTCCGGCTGGCCAACACCTTCGGAATCAAATACGCCAGGATGGTTGTGCGTCTTCCCTATGCCGCCCGCTTGCAAAATAATATCGAGCTAATGACGGCGTAAGGCGTCTGTCTGAATAGAAGGGGCTTATGGCGTCGATTGCGGGAGGCGGCTTGATTTCGTTTGCCATGGAGAGCGCACAGCCAGAGATCGACGTCGCTGCTCTCGTGGAAACCTACTCCCGTCTCCTTTTCCGTGTGGCTTACTCCGTCTTGCACAGCCGATCCGAAGCTGAGGATGTGGTGCAGGATCTCTTTGTTCGTGTGATTGAACGCCGCCGGTCTCTTCAGGCAATCCGCGATATGCGCGTCTGGCTGGTTCGCATTGCATGGAATCTCGCCCTGGACCGCAGACGGCGCATCCGGCCAGAGCAATTCGATGAGAGCTTCGCGGAGAGCCTGGCGGCGAACACGGCGCCAGCCGACGAAAGGCTGGCAGAGGCGCAGCGCATGAAGGCGGTTTTATGCGAGATGGATAGATTGCCTAAAGTGGAGCGTCATGTACTGATGCTTTCCGCCATCGAGGAGCTAGGAACCGCTGAGATGGCGAATGTTGTGGGCAGGAGCGAGTCCGCGGTTCGAGCCTTGCTTTCTCGCGCCAGAGCGCGGCTGCGAGAACGGCTCGAAGCACGAGGAGGCGAGCGATGAAAAATTCTGAGGAAGCAATCGGCAAAGTGTTGGCGGGTTTGCGAGGCGCGGACGCATCACCGGGCCTGGAGCGCCGCATCCTGGCAGCGGTCGAGTCGCGCGCATCGGCACGTCTGGTTGCAACTCCGCGATGGGCGTGGAGTGTTGCGACGGTAGGCATGCTCGCTGTTTGCTTGTTCTTTGCGATTACGGCGATCTATCGACACGAGCTGACGCCAACACAGGCGCAGCATCACGTTCTTCCGGCGGAGTCGGCAGCCGGCACGCAAGAAGCATCACTTTTGCCTCAGGTTCCAATTGCACCAACGAGCAGGACAGTCAGAAACTCTGTGCCTGCGCGAAACGTGCAGCCGATCAGCGCGGCCGATGCAGTGCTTCTCCGAGAGTTGCGCGCCCCCAGTCATCCTGCGCCGGAAGCGCCTCTGACCAATGCAGAAAAGCTGCTGCTGCGCGCCGTTCATACAGGCGATCCTCAGGTGATGGCGATGTTGGATCCCGAGGTTCGAGCAAGGCAGGAAGCGGAGAGCGAGGCGGAGTTCCGAAATTTTGTCGAGCAATCCGGCACAGACGTTCAAGAGTCAAATCAAACCACGGAGTAAATGGGAGGAAAATGATGAAACTGGCAAACGGAATTTTGGGAATTGCACTGGTGCTGAGTTGCGGCGGCGGAAGAGTCTTTGCACAAACGGATGCGCCCGCGCCCAAGGCAAGCGAAACGAAGATTGAGACTGCGCCGACAACCTATCGGCTGACCTACACGCTCACGGAGATGGATGGCAGCAAGCGTCTCGGGACACAGCATTTTTCCTTGACCGTCAATCCAGGCAAAGACGCGCGGATCAGGCTTGGCAGCAAGGTTCCCATCGCAACGGAATCTTCCAATCCAGCGAGTATGGCGCCAGCGCAGATCCAATATCAGGATATTGGGTTAACGATCTGGGCGCGTGTAAAGGATTTTTCTGCCGGAGTATTGGTAGATTCGGAGGTGGACCAAACCGGCGTCTCGGAGGAACCATCAAACGTGGGAAGGGGCGATCCGGTGATTCGGCAGGCAAGATTGCAGAATACCGCGCTGCTAACTCTCGGCAAGCCTGTCATGTTGGGCTCGCTGGACGTGCCAGGAAGCACGCGTCATCTGGATATTGAGGTCGTGCTTGAGGTGGTTCGGTAACCTTTGGGCCGTATGGCAAGAACAGTTCGCGGAATTCCAGGTCTCATTTCGAGGCATGGGATTTCGCGTTAGCTTGCGCTGATGCGGCCGCGCAGGCGCTTAAGCACGTTGGGCGGGACCAGGCCGCTGACGTCGCCGCCGAAGCTGAAGACCTCCTTCAACATGCGCGAGCTGACAAACGAGTAGCGGCCGGCAGGTTGCAGAAAGACGGTCTCGATCTCCGGGGCCAGGCGGCGGTTCATCAGCGCCATCTGGAACTCATATTCGTAGTCGCTGATGGCGCGGATGCCGCGCAGTACCGCAGAAGCCCCCTGCTTACGCGCGAACTCCACCATCAGCCCGTCGAAGGTGGCCACCGAGACGTTGCCCAGAGCAGCGGTCGATTCGGTCAGCATCTCCACCCGCTCCTCGACGGTGAAAAGGGGATCTTTAGTTGGATTGCTAAGAATGGCGACTATGAGGTGGTCAAAGAGCTTGGCCCCGCGCTGGATCAGGTCGATGTGACCGTTGGTCGGCGGGTCGAAGGTGCCGGGATAGAGGGCGCTAACGCTCATGGAGACCGCTCTCAGAAGATTCTAGCAGCCACCTGCGGTGGGGCAGACGGCGCTTACGCGCCAGGCCGTAGGAGGACACTGCTAAAATGTACTCGCCTCTTCGCAGGAGTTATTTACCATGCCGATCAAAACCATCTTCGAGCCCTTTCGCATCAAGAGCGTTGAGCCCATCCGCTGGACTACCCGCGAGGAGCGGGAGGGTCTGCTCGGCGCGGCGCACTACAACCTGTTTCTGCTTCACGCCGACGATGTGCTGATCGACCTGCTCACCGACTCCGGAACCGGCGCCATGTCCACGCACCAGTGGGCCGCGGTGATGGAGGGCGACGAGAGCTACGCCGGCAGCCGCAGCTTCGATCACTTCAAGGACTCCGTGCAGAGCATTGCCGGCTACACCCACGTTATCCCCACCCACCAGGGACGGGCCGCGGAGCGCATTTTGTTCAAGGTGATGTGCAAGCCGGGCGACGTGGTGCCCAACAACACGCACTTCGACACCACCCGCGCCAATGTCGAGGCCGTCGGGGCCGAGGCGATTGACCTGCTGCTGCCCGAGGCGCGACAACCGGAGAAGCGCCTTCCCTTCAAGGGCAATATGGACGTGGCGGCGCTGGAGGCGTTGATCGCGCGGGTGGGGCGCGGCCGCATTCCGCTGGTGATGCTGACGGTGACCAACAACTCCGGCGGCGGGCAGCCGGTCTCCATGGAAAATGTGCGGGCCGTGGCCTCGGTCTGCCATCATCACGAGATTCCGCTGTACTTCGATGCCTGCCGCTTTGCCGAGAACGCCTACTTCATCAAGCTGCGCGAGCCGGGCTACGCGAGAAAAACGCCCAAGCAGATTGCCCAGGAGATGTTCGCACTCGGAGACGGCTGCACCATGAGCGCCAAGAAAGACGGCATGGCCAACATCGGCGGCTTTCTGTGCACCAACGACGATATCCTGGCGCGCCAGGAGAAGAACCTGCTGATTCTGACCGAGGGCTATCCGACTTACGGCGGGCTTGCCGGGCGCGACCTGGAGGCCGTCGCCGTAGGCCTTCAGGAGTCGTTGCAGGAGGATTACCTGCGCTACCGGATTGCTTCGACGGCTTACCTGGGCAACCACATTGCTGAGCAAGGCGTGCCGATTGTGCAGCCGCCTGGCGGCCATGCCATCTATCTCGACGCCAAGGCTTTTCTGCCGCAAATCCCGGCGGAGCAGTTTCCCGGAGTGGCGCTGGCCGCGGAGTTGTATCTGGAGGGCGGCATCCGCTCTGTGGAGATCGGCAGCCTGATGTTCGGCGCGGCGGCGCAGATGGAGCTGGTGCGGCTGGCCATTCCGCGGCGCGTCTACACCCAGAGCCACATCGATTACGTGGTGGAGATTATCTTGCAGGTCTTTGCGCGGCGCGAAAAGATCAAAGGCTTGCGGCTGACCTATGAGGCGCCGTTCCTGCGCCACTTTACCGCACATCTGGAGCCGGTGGGGTGAGGTTTATCCCGGTTCGGCGAGGCATTCGGAGCTGTCGGCGCTGGGATCATGGTCTCCCACCCTAGCCGCAAAAACACGAACGCTGCGAGGGTGGGGCACCCATGGCCTTACACTGACCCTGAAAATGTTCTGGCTGCCAAGCCCAAGCACAGCAGCCAAGAGCTTCGAGTTACTGCTTCATCACACTTTCGACCGCGACGGCGACCGCAACCGACGCGCCGACCATGGGGTTGTTGCCCATGCCGATCAGGCCCATCATCTCCACGTGCGCAGGGACGCTGGACGAGCCAGCAAACTGGGCGTCCGAGTGCATCCGGCCCATGGTGTCGGTCATGCCGTAGGATGCCGGACCCGCGCCCATGTTGTCGGGATGCAAAGTTCGGCCCGTGCCTCCGCCGGAAGCCACTGAGAAGAATTTCTTGCCGTCGAGCAGCCGCTCTTTCTTGTAGACCGCCATGACGGGATGCTGGAAGCGGGTGGGATTGGTGGAGTTGCCGGTGATAGCCACATCGACCTGCTCGATGTGCATGATGGCCACGCCCTCCCGGACATCGTCCGCGCCATAGCAGCGGACGGCCGCGCGTTCACCTTTGGAATAGGCCTTCTCGCGAACCACGTTCAGCTTGCCGGTGGCATAGTCGAAGACGGTCTGCACATAGGTGAATCCGTTGACGCGCGCGATAATGAAAGCCGCGTCTTTGCCCAGGCCGTTGAGAACCACGCGCAAGGGAGTCTTGCGGGCGTTGTTGGCGGAGCGGGCCAGGCCGATGGCGCCCTCGGCGGCGGCAAACGACTCATGCCCCGCGCAAAAGGCAAAGCAGCCGGTCTCTTCGCGCAGCAGCATCGCGGCCAAATTGCCATGACCTATGCCGACTTTGCGGTCGTCGGCAACCGAGCCGGGAATGCAGAAGGCTTGCAGGCCGGAACCCAGCGTTTCAGCAATTTCAGCGGCCACGGTTTGTTTCTTTTTGATGGCCACGGCCGCGCCAATCAGATAAGCCCAGCCCGCGTTATCAAAAGAAATGTTTTGGATTGACTTCACAATCTTGCGCACATCAACTTTCTTGTCCAGGCAGATCTTCTCAGCTTCATCAAGCGAGCCAATGCCGTTGGCGGCAAGATAGGAGTCGATCTGTGCAATCCTTCTTTCGTATCCTTCAAATAAAGCCATGATCTTCTCCTTATTCCTTGCGGGGGTTGATGGTTTTCACGGCGTCGGCAAAACGGCCATAGGTTCCGGTTGCTTTGGTGAGCGCGGCCTGCGCATCCTCGCCTTTGGCAATTGCGTCCATCATGGGTCCAAGGCGGACGAACTTGTAACCGATAATCTCGTTATCCGCATCAAGGGCGAGTTCGGTGACGTACCCTTCCGCCAGTTCGAGATAGCGCGCGCCCTTTTCGCTGGTGCCGTACATGGTAGCGGTCACGCTGCGCAAGCCTTTGCCCAGGTCCTCCAGACCGGCTCCGATGGGAAGCCCGTCCTCAGAGAACGCCGTCTGCGTGCGCCCATAGACGATCTGCAGAAACAGCTCGCGCATAGCCACGTTGATCGCATCGCAAACCAGGTCGGTATTCAAAGCTTCCAGGATGGTTTTACCGGGAAGAATCTCCGCGGCCATGGCGGCGGAATGCGTCATTCCCGAGCAGCCAATCGTTTCAATCAGCGCTTCCTCGATGATGCCTTTTTTAACGTTCAACGTTAGCTTGCAGGCTCCCTGTTGGGGAGCGCACCAACCCACACCGTGGGTCAGGCCGAAAACGTCGGTCACTTCCTTGACCTTGGTCCACCGGCCTTCTTGCGGAATAGGCGCCGGGCCATGATTCGGGCCCTTGGCGACCACGCACATTTGTTCGATTTCGTGTGTATGCATCGGGAGTTGCGCTCCTTTGTTTCGTTGGGTTAAGAACTTGCGTTTCAACGGCTTCCATAACGCATCATGGCGCTGGAGGGTTCCTTTTCGAGGCTTGTTTCCCGCCGCCCGCGCGGATTCCGATGCCGGCCGTTCTGCCGCCATGAGAAGTCCTGGAACAAGAACGATTTGAAAGATCGTCTAGATTATAGATCGGCAGAATTCGACGGGATGTGACCGCTGCCGCAGCAGATTTATCAGCGCTGGAGCAGGTCAATGGGCTGGGTAAAGTCGGTGACGCGGATGAGCTTGGCGAGCGCCGGGTGCTGGCGCTGGAGAGCTAAATACATCTCCCAGGCAATGCGGCGGTAGCTGAAGTGTCCGGCGGGGGCGGAGCGCAG